>Ga0247774_1000124_pt1 | contig 35785 bp, 35 predicted proteins | sample UWRJL001104B6_FD_179933 | JGI IMG/M metagenome (GOLD analysis project Ga0247774, IMG submission 179933) | Plant litter microbial communities from Arlington Agricultural Research Station in Wisconsin, United States - UWRJ-L001-104B-6 | ecosystem: Environmental > Terrestrial > Plant litter >...
TTGAAAAAAGAGGGAGAAAAAAAAAAAAAAAAAAAAAAAAAACTCTCAGGTGAAACCATTTGGGAGTATCGTTGACAATCTTGTATTTTTCTCTCGCTAACCGGAATAATGAATATCAATATGTTCTGCGCAGGCTGGCTGTACAGCCTGGTGTGTAATGATCATACCAGCAATGATGGAGCAACATTACCATCATAACCGCTGCAAAGAGTCCCCCAACTATTTCGGTTCTTGAGCATTTTTCACAGCATCTATGAACCACCGCCGATTTCACGAAGCGCAGCCTCTCAACCACCGGTATCTAACCTAAAGGCTTGACGAATTACCAAGCCGTAATGTCACCCACTTCAGCCTCGCCAAAGGTGCTAGACTTGGTGAGCTCTCCCACCGCCGCCTGGACCGCCTTGTCGCCATCCTTGGCCATGATATCGGGGAGTATCTCCTTCAAAAAGGCCACGATGTAGTTGTTGACCTGCTCAAACTGAAGAAGGAAGGCGTCATGCCCTTCGGGGCTGATGATGCGTTCTAGTCTGACATCCTTGACGTGCTCGGCAATCTCCTCCTGCTCGGCAAAGGTGAAGAGTCCGTCACTTTCGATGCCAAGGACCAACGTCGGCTGCTCTATCATGGCAAGAGCGTCGGCAATGGTCGCGGCTCTTCCGCGCGAGACATCATGCGTGTCCAGCTTCCTCGTCATGGCGATGTAGCAGTTGGAATCGAAACGCTTGACAAACTTTTGGCCTTGATATCGGAGGTACGACTGGGCTGAGAAATAGGTCGACGTCGGCATCACATCGCCACCCGTCAAGCTACCCGTTTTTGGCCCATGGAACTGAGGATCCGCAGCCACATTGGCCTCGGTCTTCCCGTTGCCATTCGTGGGAGCATCCGAGGTTGGTGCAGAAGAAGGGGTGTTTCGGTTGGGGTTGCTGGCATCGCTATTGTGCCTAGATACGTTCTTCTTTGTGACCCTGTGCCCATCATTATGAATGTGGAAATGGGCCTCGGACGGTGTGCAGGGCTGCGCTGCCTCCCCGATTGTCTGTCTCTTGGATGGGTCGGGAATGTTGCGGCCAAAGCGAGCTTCGAAGGAATTTCGGCTCCGGTAGGTTAGGAGGGCCGACATGCGGGCCGCGCCAAGGCCGGTAGATGGCGGGTCCGCAAACGAATAGTACCCATCATCATACTTAGGGTCGGCGTAGATGCTTTGCCGCTGAGCCTCACCCCAGCTGATACCCCAGGCGCTGTGTCTGCTCGATGTCGCAATGGGCACGATGCAGCGGATGTACTCTTTTCCCAAGTAGGCCCACTCCAGGACAAACATTCCTCCAAGAGATCCACCGATAACCGCAGCGATTTGGTTTACCCCCAATTCATCAAGTATGAGCTTGTGAAGGCTGCGACCTGGTTAGCCCACCATGCAGTTAGGTGGCATGGTGCCGGGGATCAAGGACAGGACGTACCTGATGTCGTCTCGAATCGTGGTGAGAGGAAACTCGGGGCCGTATCGGCCTTGAGACGCGTCCCCATCTTTGCTGGTCACCGGGCTCGCCGTCCCGTAGGGGCTGCCCAGGCTGTTGAGGCAAACAACGAAGAATCTGGAAATGTCGAATGCCCTCCCCGGCCCACCCAGCAGGGGACCCCACCAGTCAGCAACATCAGCACTTCCCGTCAGGGCATGGCAAATGACCATGGCATTGTCTCCATTCGGTGACAGCTTGCCCCTGGTTGTGTATGCCACAGGGACATTGTGCAGAGTTACACCAGACTCGAGGGTAAAGGACGGAATGATAGCTATCTCCTGATCCGGGATGAGGGTCGCAAATGGGTTCTCCGGTTGCGCTCGCGTTCTTTCTTACAGGTAGTCAGCCGCAATTCTTGTCTCATCGTGCTCAAGAATTCAATTGGTGCGTGGGGAGTGGTACAGGAATAAAGGCCATGTTGCATCCTCCTTTTTCTTATCCCCAGGCCGGAATCGGCGATGAGCGGTCAAAAAGGGTTTCGACGCAACTGCAATGGATAGACACCGAAAGGAAGAAAAGAACGGAGAACAGAGTTGTACTGACCATACTTGAAGATTTGGTCATTATCCTTCTTCAACCCTTTTTCCGGCATTCTAGGAGCAGCCCCCGTGACTTTAATATTGAGGCAGGGGATATCTCCAATTGGAATTTTCGCCGCTAGATCTGCGGTCGAGTTTTACGAGGGCACGCTGTCAACAGGATAAATAGTTCAGTTTTCACTTTGGGCCAGAATTTTTGGTCGTAACTATGTGAAATTTGAATTTGCCGTTTTGAGCTGGTGCCTCGTCTGAACCTTTTTTTTGGATTTACCTGGAAGGGGAAAGGGGATTATCCGCGTGGTCGTGAAGGTTTTGCTGGATTGCGAACAAGATGTAAACGGGAGCAACCTCAAATTCGACTGGTGCAAGAGGGCATTTAAATAGATGAGGATCACAGATGAGATTTGTCCATCAAAGTCGCAAATCAGGAAGTAGGCAGGCCCTTATCATCCTTCCTTGCCAGTTCTTAATAACTCGTGAGTCACACACCCGTATAAATCAGTGGATCATGTACCTGACATATGGTGAAGTCTGATATTTCTGGCTGGCTGGGAAATGTCTCCCAGATGGCGTAATTCTCGCTAAGAAATGCTCCATCTAAGTCCCGCCACCCGCCGCCACGGCAATCTGTGGCTTTGGCTCGGGGCTTTTCAAGCATCTTGCATATTCCGGCGACAGAACTAGACGGTCAACTTGTTCCGAAAATAGGTGGATTTCGTGAAAACTTACAATTGAATGCCATTTCTAGAGTCCAACCTACAGGCCTGGTGTTACTACCACCCGGATCAAGAGAAACGCTGCCCTTGGAATATCAGCATCCCAGCCCACCATCTCTCGGAGGATCATAGGGCCGTGGACTGTCATACTTTGCGAGGCCTCGGGGAGTTTTCTTCAGCCTCACCAAAGCTACTTAAAGCTACTGACATCGGCAATGGCATGAAATCTCAACCGAGACATCCACCACCTTCAATAAATAGGGAGCTCCACAGGTATTTCTGGATGTCGTGGCTACAGGTGCCAGTAAAAATCCCTCCTCCTGTTGCTGCGCTGTTGGGGTTTTCCCGATTCCCAGGTGCTGCGGGAATTACCCTGCAAAAAACAATGCAGGGGCATGGCTTTCCAAGCGACGGCTGGCGGCACCTATTGCCAGCTGGGAGTGAATGGAAAGTAGCTGTACTTTAGCTCCTGCCGTAACAACACAAATTTCGTATCAGCTACTCAACTCGCTTGTACTGATACATCTCTTCGTTACTAAAAGTAGCCTCATCATCCAGGCGTCTGATCTTTGTAAGGCTGCCAGGTGCAGCAACGTTGGTGGTGGCAGCCTCCACAACGACCGAATCAAGCAAATAATCTTCATCTGGCCTGCCCCGGGCAAGCCAAACAGAGTTCACCATTCAAAGACATTTCTTCTTTGTTCTGATTCACCACGTTCTTTTCCACAGCGCATTTCTACCGCTGACCCGGCGAAACTGGGTTCCGCTTCGCACTTTTCGCGCGGCAACAATCGCACCACGTTAGCCTCTAGTCCTTGACACGCAAATTATTCCGACCCAACAACAAGCACGGCCGTCGAGCTGTCAGGCCTCGATCGAGTCTTTCCCCCACTCTCACGCGCAACTTGCTTTGGCAGAAGTCCAAAGCCTATCTTCCGAAAGCATTTCCATTTCGACCTCAACTCCGATGAACCCGGCACGGCAGCCATAGCCATCAACTCATGCCTCCTAAGCGGAAGCGACCCGAACGAGGCTCCGCCGAGGGCGGCCGGCCATCACCGCATCGGCCAGGAGACACAGCTCTTGGGCAGCACGATAGAGACGGCGGTCCTGGGAGACCTGGAGGAAGGAACTCTAGGCCCACGCGGCGAAACGAGCGACGCGACTCCCTCCAGAGCCCTACTGCACGCGCTACCCCAGCAAACGCTTCCTTCACGACTCCATCGAGCCAACCTGTTTCCCACAGCCAAACGACACGGCCTTCGGCGCCGCCCACTCAATCGCAGCCGCATCAGATTTCCACGGCTCAAGCCGCCGAATCCTCGATGCCGCGCCCAAATCCCGTGTCGAGCAACTACCCGTATGACCTTCTCGACGGCGATAAGCTAAGGGTCTGGACGGGGAGCGGCCGACAACATATCATCCAGCATGGTGCTCAGTCATTGCAAGATCAGGACATCCAGGAGCTGACCTGCCTCTTCCAAGAATTCCTGCACTCCGTCATTGAGGGTCGCATGGATCCCATAGAAGCTGGTACCTGCGTGAAGGAGATACTGGGGCCTGAATCGAGCGAAATGATTAAGAATTCTTACGCCTTCGAGCCCCATGCTCTCTTCCTCGACACCATTTCAACCATCATCGAGGGTGAACAACCAGCTGCGATGCCAGCTATCCGTCGATTTCTCGAAGCGACTGAAGTATCTACCCAGCTGGAAAGAGAGATGCTCGAGGTCCCATCTCTAATCCAGCTTGGCCTCATTCGTGACAGCTTCACCAAGCTTGCCATTCGACACGCAACCAACTTGCTATACCGTCAAGCAAATTACAATCTGCTGAGGGAGGAAACCGAGGGCTACTCCAAGCTCACGACCGAGTTGTTCACGATTAGTGGTTCCGGGCCGCCGACGGCTGAGCTGGTGCAAGCCACATTCGAGAAGATCAAGGCGCTCATAGGCACCTTCGACTTGGATGTGGGAAGAGTTCTCGACGTCACTCTTGACGTTTTCGCCGCCGTCATCATCAAACAGTTTCGGTTCTTCATCAAGCTACTTCGCGCCAGTTCGTGGTGGCCGAGGCACGAACGACCGTCTACGATATTTGCCGGCGGCTTGCCCAACTGGGCCCTCCCTGATTCGGACACGTATTTGACGACAGAAGAAGAGCAGGCAGCCATCGAAGAGCAGAAAAGGGATCGAGATCTTCTGTTTTGGGACCGAGCTCGGGAGGTTCAACTCGACGCATTCTTCGAGCTTGGCGGCCGCCAGGTCACCGACGGCGAGAGACGCTTGATTATCGAATCCCCCGATAACGCCCAACCCGAAACAGGCTTCGAGCGATCGTGGATTGAGATGACAAAGACGCTCCCACCGCAAGGAAACAAGACGGCAGCCCAACTTCTTGGCTTCAAACTGCGCTTTTATGCTAATGATGCGCGAGCCGAGGACGACGTTTTGCCGGCGAACCTTCTATATCTCGCTGCCCTTCTCATCAAGGTCGGCTTCATCTCGCTCTGCGATCTCTACCCACACCTCTGGCCGGCCGACGAGAATATGGAGGAACTGAAGGCAAAGAAGCTGAAAGACCTGGAGGAGAAGGAGCGCAAGGAGCGCGGCGGTGAGGCGAACCCCTTGGCGAAGGCAGGCGCCCTTTCCGACGAGACGGCCCCGCCACCAGCGTCGACGAGCCGAGGCCGAGATGCCGCAACAGCCGCGAAAGCCGGCTCGAACACGCCACTTCCAAATGCCACGGCGGATGCCAAAGAGAAGCCGAAGCTTCCCGATCCACTGGAGCAGAAGATTTCTCTGCTGGTGTGCCTTCTCACCATCGGTGCCCTGCCCGAAGCTCTCTTCATGCTCGGCAAGAATCCATGGATAGTTGAGGCGGAGCCCGAAGTTCTTGACAGGATCCACCGTATTCTCAAGCACTCCCTCAGCAAGGTGTTTGCCGATTGCAACGCCAAGATGGCCTCTCTTTCCGAATGCCCTACTAAGGATATGGCTACGGTAGACCAAACAGGCGTTCTCAAGGGCAGCGTTAAGGTCGCTCGTCTCCAGCCAAAACGGGTCTTGCGTTGGCCATATCCCGACAAGGCGGACACGAACGAGAATCAAAACTACCGCTTCTACTGGGACGAGTGGGCGGACAACATCCCAGTTTGCCAAACTGTCGATGACGTCTTCACACTCTGCTCGACATTCCTCAACGTCTCGGGTGTAAACATTGGCAAGGACGTGTCACTTGTCGCCGGGCTTTGCACGATTGGCGCCCAGAGCCTCGACGAAGACCCATCACAGGCAAATCGAGACCGATGGCAGGATCTGTCGAGACGGCTACTGGTCCCCGCACTGAGCCTTACAACAAACCACTCGTCGGTAGCCGGGCTGGTGTGGAACCTCCTCAAGCGATATCCGCTTGTGGCCCGGTTCAAAACGTACGCGGACTGGTACGAAGGCCAGATCTCGCGATTGCCGCCCATCAGAACAGCCTTTACCAAAACACGACGCGACACGATGGGCATCATGAAGCGCGTCTCCAGGAAGAACGTGAGAGAGATGGCCAATTCGCTGGCCAAGTTGACGTACTCTTCCCCCGGAATCGCGTTCAAAGTTGCACTGGACCAGATGGAATCCTACCCCAACATGATTGAAGTGTTTGTCAGCTGCGCCAAGTACTTCACCCCTCTCGCGTACGACGTCCTCTTATGGTCCCTTCTCAACTCGCTTGGTGGACAGCACAGGAGTCGGACTCAGGAGTCGTCCATCCTGCTAACGGGCAAGTGGCTCCAAGCCCTGTCTCGCTTCTCCGGCAAGGTGTTCAAGAATTACCCTGTCCTGAACTTATCGCCAATCATCCTCTATGTCAACGACCAGCTCCTCAGCGGCAACTCGACAGACCTCATCATTCTCACGGAGCTCCTCTCGTCCATGGGAGGCGTCGTGCCCGCCGTCGACTTCACCGATGATCAGATCATGGCTCTAGCCGGATGGGAGACGTTGAGGAAGCAAACTCTGATCAACATCGGTGATCTACGCTTCGATTCGGATTTTGCTAGGAGCTCAAAACGACTTCTGAAGGCGCTAATTGATGCCAATCTCGTTGGTCAGCTTCTGATCAACATCGCCCAGTTCCGCCAGTCGGCCATGTTCAAGGTGGATGAGTCTCGGGCACACATCAAGGTCCTGTCGTCTATGGTGGATGACTCGCAACAAACGCTGGCCCAGTTCCTCGATTTCCTTCGAAGCAATCTCGACCCGGCCGCCTTCGATGCCCAAGTGCCCTCGATAGATCAGCTCATGACGAAGTACGGCCTGGATATTAGCTTCGCCTTCCTTGTTGGCAGGGCCAGCCTCTCGCAAAAGCTTGTGCCCAAAGACGACCAACCTCGATCACAGGCACCTCAGCCACCGCAGCCTTCCCAGGTGACGCAGGAAGAAGGGGCCGGAGATGTGGCCATGGCCGATGCGCCCCTACCGACGCAAGAACCAAAGGAGGGCGAATCGGACAAGCCATCCCCCGCGAAATCGGATACGAATGGGCCGTCTGCGGGAAATCACACCGAAATTTCATCGTCGTCGTCACAGGTTACCAGCCGCATCAACGATCCTTTCCCTGAGGTTCTGAGGCCCATCATCGACTCGATAGAGCAGAAAGAAGATGCGAGCTTTTGGAAGACAATCACGCCCGAGTTCTACATCATGTTCTGGGCGCTGCAGCTCGGCGACATCCATGTTCCCGAGGATCAATATCAGAAGGAAGGGGAGAGGGCCTTCAAGGCAGCGAAGGAGCTCGCGGCACAAAGGAACAAATCTTTGGAGGCCGAATACAATGCTAAGCGCGAAATTCCTCTAGCCATGACGGAAGAGAAGACCAAGCACAAGAAGGCGTACTCTCGGAACAAACTCCACATGATCCGCAACTTCAAGTCATGGTTCCCGGACACGACGGTCAAGTTGGGGACGACGGCGGACGTTATCCTCGAGCGATGCCTCTTGCCGCGCCTTGCCCTCTCAGCCAGCGATACCGAATACTGTTACAGGATGATCCGGTTCCTCCACGACTATGGTGCTCCCAACTTCAAGCTCATGACGCTCTATGACCGGCTTTTCAATGCCAATCGATTACGATGCACAATCTTCACCTTGACGGTGCGAGAAGCCGAGCACTTTGGTCGATTCTTGAAACGTGTGCTGGGCGACTTGTCAAGGTGGCACAAAGATAAGGCGGTTTACGAGAGGGAGGCGTTGGTTGGTCCGCAGCAGAAGGAGAGAACGCTCCTTGGCTTTGCAACCGAGGTCGACGAAGAGGGCAAGCCCAAAGCCTTTGTGGAACATGCTCAGTTCAAGGATCTCCTTTACGGATGGCATCGCTCCCTTAATGCGGCCGTGAAGGCCTGCCTTGGGGGCATGGAATGGATGCAGATCAGGAATGCCATTACCGTCCTCAAGTCTATCCTAGATTTCTTCCCTGCCGTCGACTTCATGGCCCAACACTTTATGAAGCAGCTCAAGACAATCACGGACCGCGAGGCTGCCTCCAAGGCCGGCTCTGGCGACGCAGAGGAGGGTCACCGTGTAGATTTGTCAGTCTCCGCGCAAACGGCCATGTCAGAACTGCAGAGACGCAAGTCCAAGTGGGTCATGGTCCAAGGCTTCCGGCCCAACAGGGTAAGTCAAGCCTCCGTGGTAGCTTTTTTCGTTGTGGGAGAAGGCAAATCACTAAGTCGTATTGCAGGCCGGAGAACCCGCAGCGCAAGGGAGGCGGGGAGAATCACCGCGTCCATCCAATTTGCGACCCACGGCAGCAGAGTTCAAGCCAGGACACCAGGCAACGTAAGTACAGGAACCTAACTCTCGACCTTCTTCGTAATTTTGACAGCAGCTGAACTAACATCAGTCCGAGACCGTCGAATAGGGCACAATTCATCGGCGATGACGAGGATGGGGAGATCAAGGATGGCGAGGAAAACAAGTCGCAGTCGCAATCGAAGGCTACCACGACGACCAGATCACAGAAGGACAACCTCCCTGCGAAACCAACAGCAGTAGCCCCTCCGCCTGCGCGAAGTTCAAATGGCGACCGACCTCCGTCCAGACCGAGTCGTGATGCGGCGGCAGCGCAGGGTCCACGCCAATCGTCATCTACGACAACCCCGACCTCCAATACCAGTCGAGCGGACTCCGCATCAAAGCCACCATCTCTCCCAGAGCGGCCGCCAGTCGGACTGCCAAATCGACCAAATGTTCCACTCCCTGCTTACCTGCCACCTGATCACCTGCATAGCCCTCGACCTGACACCCGTGATGCACGGACTTCTCGGGATTCTCGAGAAACACGCGACCACCGCCATACCCGAGACTCTAGGGATCCCAGAGATACCCGCGACGTGAGAGACCACCGGGATTCGCGCGACTCTAGAGATGCGAGAAGCCAGGATCCTTCCCGCTTGGAACGTCCAACCGACTTGCCACCACCGGGACGTCGTGGTCAAGACCATGGAAACGCCCGGGAGGGTCGGGATCTACGTGAGTCTCGTGATGTCCGGGATGCTAGAGACGCAAGGGATTCGAGGGATACTAGAGACAGTCGTGATGCTCCCAGGGCCGACGCTTCTCGACGAGAGAGTGCCCACGACGGTCGCGACCCGCGATCTTCTACCAGGGATCGAGCCCCACCTCCGCCTCAGCTGGTTGGTCGCTCTAGCTCGCGGCCCAGGGACGCACCTCCCTCTGCATCGGCGTCGTCTTCGAGCGCGACCCAGCCCAACAGGCAGGAGCCGTCGGTGAATCCAGCCAGGGCGGCTCAAATTACCCAAAATGATAGAGCCGAACGGCCTTCGGATTCTGACCGGCGAGACCGAGGTGGACGGCAAACCGAGGCCGAACGGCAAGATTTCGTCAACCCTGCTCGAGCTGCTCTCATTGACCACGGTCGGGGATCTGGTCGGGATGACCTAAGAGACAAGCCATCGTCGAGGCCTCATTCCCCCCGGAGATCGGATCGGCCAAGCGAAGTTCCGCCGCAAGATGCAGGACGAGATGACAGGCATCGGCGCTCACATGCATCTGACCACCGAGCGTCTGGGAAAGATTCAAGGACAGAGACAGCTGCACCCCCGCCTCCATCTTCTTCGGCTCGAACCGATCGGCGAGCTGAACGTGATGGCGAAAGGCCCACGGAAAACACTGCCCGCCACTCAACCAACCCGCGCGCACCCGAGCCAGAACCTGCCAGGCAAGGTCCGCAGGATCCCAACTACGGGCGACTGAGCCAGATTCCGGCCGTTCCAGACATTCCGTCCGGACCTAGGGGACGCGGGCGTGGAATTCCCCGAGCGCCAACTGGTCCAGCTTCCACGGCGCCTGCCGTCGCGAGCAGCGTCCCCACCCGTCCAGATGGTCGCTTCCCTCTCGAACCCCCTCGCGCTGCTACCCCAGATAGGCAACCCCCCACGGGGCCATCGTCTGGTAGGGCCAGACGAGGTCCTTTTGAATCTACCGTCGCGCCCTCCGGTACTACGGCCCCTGCTGCGGGAAATCCCTCTGCCAGCACACCTCAAACTGATCGTGGTCGACCAACTCCATCAGGACCGTCGCCGGCCACGTCATTCCACGGAACACCCACGGCGCCAGCCGGGGTTCACCCGGACAGAATTCAGCAGATTGCGCCTCCGCCGCCACCCCCTCCACCAGGACCGCCACCTCATAGGCACCAAGGCCCTGCATCAAGACAACCTTCGGGAAGGTTCGCACCGCAAGTCGATACCGGACGCTCAAATAGGCAGCTTGCGGGCATCACGAAAACTCTCCAACAAGCTCAAGCCAACTCCATCTCAGATGCGTCACGCAATGTTCGCGGCCGAGGCCAGCGCGCAAACCTTGCCAATTCTGATGCTCAAATTTTAACCGGAGCATCTCCTGTCTCGACTCCAACAAACGAGTTCCCAGACCAGACGCGAGCGCCCGAACCAGTCAATGATCGGACTGCCGCGAACGGCGACCGAGGCGACGAGCCACGTCGCGACAAGGAGAGGGAACATAGGACTGGACGGTCACGCCGAGGCAGTCGTGAACGCGGAAGCGACCGTGATCGGGAGAAGGATAAGGCAGATCGTGGTCGGGATGGTCATCGGGACCGACCTGATCGGGAGAGGGAGAGAGAAAAGGATCGGGAGCGGGAGCGAAGTCCTGAGAGGGACCGCGAGAAGGATGCTCGAAGCTATCGCGATCGGCGGTCAGCCGCCTCGACGACGGCAAACACCGGCAATACACCTCGCGAAGACCGTGAGCGCGATCGTGATAGGGACCGAGATCGTGAGCGGGACCGCGAGTCGCGACGATCCGGTCACGAGGCGCCCAGGGAAGCATCATCGGCATCGCACGGCAGCGGAAGAGACCGTGCTGCCGGAAACGGGCGGGCCCACGACAACACTGGCCGCGAGCTCATCGGTGCCCGAGATGTGCGTCACCGTGATGCCGCCCCGCCGCCCCGTCCAGACGAGTGGAGCTCGGGCCGCGGGGGGGGCCACCGCGGTGCTCCTAGGGACAGCACTGGCGCTAGAGACTCAGGGGCTAGGGACTCCGGGGTTAGGGACCCTGGGGCTGGGCGGCACGTCGACGACCGACGCGAGCGAGAGGAGCCCCGAGGAAGGAAGAGACGAAGTGAGGAAGGCGCCGACCCCCTTGAGAGGGGAAAGCGACAGAGGAGATAGGATATGCCTCCGGAGCACCCGCCCAAGGCTTAGAAAGCTCGGCGTCACCACCAGAGCGGTGGTGGCGGCGCTGGAAGGAAGAACTTTCAGCGAAAGGCCGGCCCGGGAGCTTGACGGAACATGTGTACCCCGACATGCAGGCTCTGGACATATTTGTTGTCAACATACTACTACAATTACACCGAGGGGGGAGGAGCATCCACAAAGACCAGTGAATCGCCACTTTTATTTCCTTTCGCGACAGCGAGTTTAGTTTCGGGTCCGACAATTTGGAACGTGGACAGCACAGCGCGGCTACTCGAGCCCATAATTTTCAGTTTATTCATTAGCGAGGTCGGAAGAGGGAGCTTGTTAAGACGGTTCTAGACGTGGCGGCAAAAGGTTGGCCAGGGAGATAGAACATACAGAAGAGAATGGATTTTGCTTGTCACACACAACTCGAACTGCGGACGATGATGATCATGGAGGAAAGCGAGCCTTACATCGACCACATCTTACGACTAATTGGAGGGCCGCTTAGCCCTTTATCCAGTCATGTCATGGACATTCGAGTTCCGCCAGCCCATTTCGAGCGACGATTATAAGCTGGGCACCACTCCGACTAGCCCGGTAACTTTTACAGATGTGACATGACGATGAAGACTTGATCTCGTTCCCCATCCGGCGTCCATGGTACCTCCCTATTCAAATTTTTTTTTTTTTCATTTCGGCTGCTTCTGTTCGATACATTCTGATACCCAAGGGAGACGAGAAGGGACGACGTTTATCAAATGTCCATTAAGTCGGTAAAGAGGTGGAGGGGCACGGATACACACGACTACGGGCGTGCGACGATGCAAGCCTGTCTTGTAAAGACGGAGAGAGGCAGGCTAGACGAGAAATGCCGTCATCGCAATGTGGATAAAAAGGAGGCTCTCTTTTTGGGGGCCACATAGAATAAGCATTGTAGGCGCAATAGAGGAATGAAAAGGTCCAGAACATCTCTTGGTTTCTTCAGGCCGCGTATTATCAGTTTCCCGCCGTGATGAGGGTTTTGATTCTCCCTCTTAGCTCGATGATGTCGCATGTTGTACCAAATTGGAAGGGATTTCGTGCGGAGAGGTTGAAGACCCGAATTCAGCATGGCCTATACACAGCATTGCACGGTAGACAGGAAGTCAATATGTAAACCTTTATCTTCAAATCGAAGTTAAAAAGCAAATGGTATCTCTGCAAAACATGTTTCCCCTTCCCAGCCAGGTCCTTCAACTCCAAGAACAAAAGATCTAGACGTCGCCTGCCATCTAGCAATAGATCCTCCTTCGCTCGTAATTAAACCCCGCCCCGGAATTCTTCCAAATAAAATAAAATAAAAAGAGCCACAGGCTTCAGTAATAACAAAAAGGTTGAGTGATCAACTCGAACGAACATCTATGCATCCCTCATTTCTCTTTTTTTTTTGCATCCCTCCTTGTTCCAACACCATACACCTAGAAAAATCCCACCAGAAGAGAAGCCGGTTTCGATTCATGATCACCGTTCCCATTGTGGTTGCTGTTGTGGTGGAGGCGGATATTGTTGATACTGTTGGTGTCCGTCTACTTGTCTCCTCTCGCTGGGTGCCCATTCGTCGTCCGCGTTGGTAGGTACCCTACGCCCATAGTCGAACGACCGGTCGCTATACGGCGGCTCGAGTGGGCTAGGAGGCGCCAAGCCACCGGGCGTGGGGCTCCCCAACTGTGCCTGCCGAGGCTCGACGGCGCCGTGATGACTCCATCGGTCAACGGGATGGGCGGCCGCATGCTCAATAAGCCCTGCGCGCTCGTCCGCCGCCGCCATGGCTATCGGGTCTCCGGGGACGGCCGGGAGACCGAACCGGCTGCGACGGAACTCGTGCGCGATGGGGAGGTGGTCAGTGCCCTTGGAATCGCCTGAATCGGTGCGCGGTACGGCGCCCGACTTGGTCAGGTCATCCATATTGACGGTGGCGGAGCGGGCGAGGTACGACTTGTCCGCCCGGCGGCTCTTGACGCCGCAGAAGAGCCAGCGCATGCCCCGCGCAAAGGCCTTGGCGTAGTCCCATATGTTGACGGCATCGACAAAGGCCCAGATGCCGAGAGGGCCGCCCTGGGGAGTTACGTGTTCGTTTTCCCGGAGGGGAACCATGTTGAGCTTTCGCTCGTCCGGGCAGGGGTAATACGTCGTCGGTGCACCGGGGACGTAGGGCTTGGCGGGGAAGGCCCAGAGGTGGAGGATGGCGAAAATGGCCATTTCGAAACATAGGAGCAGAGCGGGAATGCCGACTTTGATGTCTGGATAAGCCAGGATCTGGTTTGGTTGGACAATAGTCAGCTGGGCCGACGTGGCGACCGAGATGGCCGTAGCCTGCCAGAAGGAGAAGAAGACGACCAGCTTGATGGCCAAGACCTTCAAGAAAGGACGGTGCTCGCGCAGTGGCCCCTTAAGCTGGACGTAAAACTGAATGATGCTGTACATGGCAATCGTGACGGCCAAACAGTTGATGGCCGCGACCCAGATGTGCGCAAAAACCGGCGAGTTGGACGACTCGCAATACCGGTCAAAGTGCTGTGTAGCCACAGCCGTGAGCGTCATGGCAATCCGAATAAAGCAGTAGTGGTAGATGCCAATCCAGATGATGTTGAACCACGTCAGCCCGCTCTTAGGCGTCCGCCAGGGACCCCTCTGTCCACCGCAGCATTTGGCCGTCCAACTCAGGGGCCAGATCCACGGCTTGACGGGGTGCAGGTTCCGGAAATATTCTTTCTGCTCGTGCAGGTCAGGCGCGACGTAGTGACACATGAGGGCGAAAAAGGAGGCAATCGCAAATGCTTCGTAGCAGTCCGACATGACTTGAAAGTAGATGGCGTGGGTGTAGTAGTACATCTGGAGAAAGGACGACGCCGCATAAACGGGTACCATGAAGAGAATGCGAATTATGCTTCAAAATGACACCTCGTTAGCCTCCAACCAAAGCCCCGGGGAGAAGGAGGTCAAGGAAACATACTGCTTCTGCTCCCTCGGTTTAGTGTAATTTATGGCGTGCATGAACGCCAGGTAAACGCTCAGCGAAATGGCTATTATCGCACATGATCCACCGATTATGAGCGCAAGATCGTGGAATGTAAGAGGACCGAGGATTTTGATCTCAGATCCCTCAGATACTGCAGTCCATTGTCAGCGCCTTCGTCATGCCAAGAAAATGCGCGTCGCTTCCGTTCGGCGCAAGTGTCGCAAGTTGGTGGCACTCACTTATGAGGTCCTCGAGCGTCGTATTGCACACCAGGTTCACCATTTTGAACCTATTTTGCCCTTCTTTCCCTCCTTGCTGTCCGGCTCTGCCAAATTCTATATTTCCGCCTCCCACGATATCGGAAAGTGGCGATGTCGGTCTTTGCGTCGTTGCACAATGCGCCGGTCGTGGTCGAGGCCTCCACTCGTCTCGTGTCTCGTCTCGGGCTGCAGACGCGGGAGTGGCCGCCCTGTTCGCTGCAAAGTCTCTACGGATATGTCCTGCAGAAACGTCCCGGCCCCGCGCTCAATAGACTTCTTGGCAGGCACTTTCTCGAAAAATCACACCTCGCTCGTCTCGTCGTGTCCGATGGCAAGCCAGGGGAATGTCGTCGCTATTTGCAAATCGCAATGATGGGGGAACTTTTTCAAAGGCAAAAGAAAGTCGAAAGGTGAGGGGGCGGAGAGAGAAAAAGGACCCTCTCTCTTTGATCGACGAAATTGCGATCTTGTCTCGTATCAAACCAGGCCGTGACCCTGCCGGACTGCCCCTCGCCACAATTTCCTTGAGAAATGCTGGGCAGCAGCGGACAATGCTCTCCAATTGGCAAACTTGGGTCTTTCCAGCCCCTAAAAGCTTGCCCCGCCGTCCAACCAGCCGCCAACCCTTGTTAGGTCTGCTTGTTGCTGGCTGGTATTTGATTTTCCTTGGAACTCGTAGAAAAGATTTTCCTTTATTCGGCGAGTTCTCGTTTGTTCCTTGCTGCTTGGTTCTACTCTTCGCCGCTTTCGGATTGGCGGGTCGAGGTCGAAACGGGTGATCGACGGCCAGCAACCCCAACTTTAGTTGCAAGGGATGGGGGGGCAGTTGCGGTCGTGGTATGGATGATGCGCGAGATGGGCTTGGCTTGACGTGGCTCGTGCGAGGAAAGTTCCCCGACTTTTCTCGACGTTTGCAAATCGGAATACTGTTGCTCTTTACGAAAAAATAGATGCGCAGACAAAATTTTGATCCCTAAATCGAAACAGGAAGAAAACGGTGATGGCTAGACAACGGATCGAGATTAACATCAGCGGTAAGCGGCAGCTTTTGCGACAAGCGCAGCGAAAGGCGACTTTCACAAGACTGCGAGATACGAGATGAGAAGGGGTAGACGACGGTTCCGTACCCTAGTCGAGTAGTACGTTGGTGGGGGAGTGGAAGAGGGGGAGGGGAAGAAATCTGGGGATGGGCAAATAAATCTCGAGAAAAACAAAGAAGAACAAGAACGATTTCGTAGAGGGTCCCTTGTCCTTCAGTCCCTTTCCTAATTAATTTTTATTCTTTGTGCCCTGCCAGAGGCTAAGCGGTATCGTCACAGCTCACTAGCAACCGCATTCTTTCAGCTGCGAATCAGCCTGTCTTTCGGCGCCGTTCGATCCGGCACCTTGTACAGGAAGACACCCAAAAATGCAGAGGTTACAAGTGAAGCGACAGTCCGCGGTGGCGGTGCAAATGCCAGAAACAGATCTGGAGAGACGGGGCGTCGCGGTCACTAAAATTACCGACCAACATCTGAGCTTCTGCGGAACTACACCCCGCATCCGGGGACATTCATTTGCGGCCCTCCCTGCCTCTTGCACATCCCCTTCCTCACGTGGTACAAAGTACATTCCCCTCACGCTCGACTGGCGTCGGCCTGTCAGAAGGACTCTGAGGCTGAGTGCCAGCAGATTCTCAAACACGGTGGCGGTGGTGGGGGGGGCACCAGCATCGCCAGCAGACATTAGACCCCCTCGACGAATAGTCTCCGTCGTTGGTCAGCTTCCATTGCAAGCTGGATTTTCTGACTAGGTTTTTTTGTGCCAACAATCACGGGTGACCTCGACATCGTGAGTCCCGGTCGGTACCTTGTGCCGATGTTGCCGTCCTGACGTTGAATTACCTTCATACCAACTTAGTTGTACTTGCGGGTGCCAGCATGATGGCACAGTTTGAGCATTTCTTTTGTCTTTCCAGGATCTTGAGGCGCTAGTAAATCGGTCTGTAGGTGCACTAGGAAGGCCGGGCTTCGCCCATTGCGTCACCTCATGGCTAACGAATGAGGCTGAATATGAGCCCGCCCGGGCCGGAATGACAACGCATCAGCAAGTTGCGACTTGCAGGCTATCGAATCCGAGTGAGATAGCTCGAGAATGATACAGTGTCAAGTGTCTGTAGCCCATGCGGTGCGTTTTCGATCTGTGCCTGATCTCTCGGCACAGATGCCCGGCGGTCTTTACTGACTAAGGATGAAGGGAAGCGCCTATGTCTTTGCAACCAAGAGCGAAGGAAGGTGATGGTGATATGTAAAGTCAACACGGTGGAAAGAAGCCACCTTGGTAACCTCGTTGGACGAGGTTGACTGGGGGATTCGGGTGGAATGGCGTTATAGTAACCCTAACCTTAATAGATCACTCCCGTATGTTAGATGGCGAAGGTGAACTTGCTGCGAAATAGCTTCGTCCATAACAACCTAATGGGAAAGGCCCATTGCCTTACTGCACCATTCCAGATACTCAGTAAAACTGTCCCTTAACAGTCACACAGGCAACTATGGAAAGGCGAGGAAGGGAAAAGGCCAGCGGACCTCGCCAAGAAAGCAACCAAGAGCCAGCCTGATCCTCTGTTCAGTCCTTTCCTTTTCTAACTGATTTTGGAAATTTTCTATCGCTTCACCGGCTTAATCCTTTTAGTCTTCTGTAGGTGGTTGAAACTGTGGATAAGTATTTAAGAAGAGACGGGACTTGAAAATACTAGTGGCGCCTTGCAGCGTCCGAGTTCCCTAAACAGGTCTTATTTCTCAAATTTGACTCGCTTTCTATGGGCATACCTCTTCCTTCCCCATTTATTTGAGCAAAATGATGCAGTGGCTTGCCGTGATGGGTCGATTAGAAATTCCAATTGGTATGTGGCACTCCAGCCTGCTTAAACTTTCTCCCGCCATAAGAATAGCAGAGAGGAAAAGGGCTTGGCTTGTGGCTATGGTCGGTCTGGTGATCCAATGTGTTGAGTCTAGATTTTCAAGATTGGCTGGCCCGCTGTACGAATCTTCAAGCCAGCCGAGTCAACCATGGAGACGCCGTACTTCAGAGGTACAAAGGCGACCTCAAGGCTCCCAGGTTTCGGATAGGCTCAGTCTTCAGCAACTACCTTGGTATGCTTTGCACCGAACAATACACCTGCTGCCAACTTGCCATCTATTGGAGAGCACAGGTCCCAAGTAAGCTGCCACCATCCTAACACCGAATTACTATGAAAACCCGCCAAGTGAGAGGGTCTAACCGGGCGTGGTATTTTAACGCAGAATCTATTGCATATCTCTCAACATCCCGTCTCAAAAGGCCATTCCCACGTCGACAAGCATGCCGTTAAAGGGTCCAGATTGCAACGTCTGTCAGGACCGAGGACAAATCGAGCACCGGTGCTTGCCCTGCAGTGGCTCCGGCGAACAATGGAAGTACTGCTCGGCTGCTTGCTGCAAAACTAAGCCGGATCGTGAATGCACGGATTGCCAGGGGCGAGGAAGAATCACCAACGTATGCACAGCCTGTAATGGCGACCCTGTCACGTATTCGTTTTGCCATTGTAGAAAGGGCCAGGATCGACGGCGTGATGAAGGGGAGGATTATATAGACCTGTGGTGAAAGGATAGACGAAACAGAGATGATAGGTATGGAAATGAAGGCAGAATTTCGAAGAAACTCCGAGCATATTCAGCCATTTAGGGTTAAAATTCAGGCCGTACAAGTCTGACACTTCCTCTTACTTAACTCAAAAGCTTTTTTTTTTGGATCTCACCGTCGTTGTCCTCATACGACTTGCCATGCTCTTCGCCTTATCCTCCGCCGTCATGCTCAACCTTAGAAGCTCCCGATAGGTTGGCGTGAGAGTTTGCCCGACAAAGGGATAGGCATCAGCAAGCCGCTGATGAACCGATGGATCATCTCCTTCAGTTTCTGCCATCCGTCCTTTGCCTTTTTCATGCGGCGAGTGAGTGAGTGCGTCCTCTAGCAACTCCCGCGAAACGTTGAGTGCGTAGACAGCCTCGCATTTACTAATGCACCGGCAAGATTTCCAATCCTCCCAAGGGTCCCTACTGTTAGATCAGCACACGCCAAGGCGCCGGCCGCCAGGTCGCCGTTCTGGTACTCGTTCTTCCTCGGAGCATCGGCGCCCTGAAGATTGATAGTCTGGTCGCTGACACCACGAAGTATCTGTCTTTCGTACAAGCCAAACCGCGTTGTCTTGGTTTTAATGCATATGGATGCAGCCCGCTTAAACCTGTAGTATATTGCGATTTGGGATTGGACTCAGTATTGTAGGAGAACTGGGCATGTCAGTCAAAAGGGCAGTTGGAGCGAGAAGACAATGAAAAGTCGGTTGACGCTCCTGATGTTATAGACAAAACAGAACAGAGCCAAGACAGGCAAAGCCAAGAGAGATAGATTTCCTAAATTCTGAACATGCCGCTCAAGATCGTTTCGTGGTCCACACAAAGTCCAAGGGCTTGGCCAACAGTCGTTAATTTGTTGGTCATCATACATGCTCAGGCGCGGGCGCAATATAAGTAAGCTGAGCGCCCTTGATGGTTTCTTGCTCCTCTTCATGTGTTCTGGTGGGCAGAAACTGGTCTGTCCTTTCTCAAATGTCACCCACCTTCGGCTGTGTGAGCCGCCATATTGGTTGCCTGAAGCCTCTAAATAGATATTACGGACTGCTTGTCCAGCGCCTCGGCATGGTCGTTTATCGCGGTGTACTATGCAGAAGAGCGATTGACGAATTGCAATTCTATATGAAAGATGGCCACCCTCCCGATGAACTTGGACCGTGGTGGGTACGTTCTGGGTTGTAGTGCATCTTTAGATCAGACTTGATGGTGATGGTGTTGGGACAGTGAGCATACAATTTCGCACCGTGTCTATGAGAACCAAAAAAAAAAAAAAAAAAAAAAAAAAAAAAAAAACGTCATCACAACTACCTAGTCTAACAATTCCCCCTAAATACGATGGCACATGTCGGGAATACCAATGTTCCGGGACCTCGAGATCACCACCGGTCGAGGCCATGATCGAGGCGGCAGCAGGTTGAATACGAGAAATTCCGCCATTCGAACATGATGAGCGCCAACGACGAAAAGAGCTAAAGGACTTGCATCAGCCAAGCCTCACGCTACCATAGTGCCATTTTGACACCCGCATCCAGCTACGGCAACTGACACCTGGAAAACCACCTGGCGTGGCGTTCCAGGTGATCCTTTTTGGCATTCGTGATAGTGGCGCCTGTTGATGTGGATACAAAGGTAACGGAGATGGAATTCAAAATTGTCCACGGATAGACCGGCCACAGAAAGACCGATCAGAGAGGATTATTGCGGGCAAGTCCGCTGAGCCTCCGCGACAACAAGTGTCTCATTAATTTCACCACAAAGTTCCGTTCGTCAAGTGAAAGTATCATGTTAAGCATGGAAAACAAGCTTTTGTTTTCTCGTTCAGTTTCATGCACCGTAAGTCTGCTGAAGAATTCATCCAATGGCTAGGAGGCGGGCTAAAAGTTCATGTTGATCAGGACCATGCCGAGCTGGGGGGTTGGACGCAGGTGCCGGGGCATTCACTAAAGGGGGACGAACCAGGACTAATGAAATTTCCCTGGGGGGTCGAGGGAGCTCAAGAATCGTCAAGAGACCGTGCCGTCTTGCCGGAAGTAACCATGAGGCTCTCATTTCATCGCAAAACGGGAACTTTCAATTCAGCCCTGAAAGGCCCGTGGGCTTGCGCTCTCGGCCACGACTGCCAACAAAATTCCTGGCCATCTTTCACTCCATCCTCTAAAGAGCCGCCCCGTTGCATATCAATAATTTCGGCGAGCACCTTCATATTCTTTTGTCGTCTTGGCTGCGACCCCCTCATGGCCGTCTGGCCGGCGACACGCTGGCCATCCAAGAATTGGTATCAAGAACGCCGGCCATGTGACGAGCAACGTCGCAAGAAATTGGCTCGCAATTTTGCAATCTCGATAATGGTCATGGTGTCAAAAGTCTTAGAGTCGTGTAGAGGAGGGAAGGGAGGGTTGGGAGGAAGGCTCGAGGCTAAACGGGAATTATTTTCCAAGCTTTTCGCGAACGCCATCACTCGTATCTTGAGTCAGCGAATCTTACACGAAGGTCGTGGCAAGGAGAAGCGATTAAACGGCAAAACGGAACTTGGAAGCAATGCGACCGGTTCTTCTCGCTCTCTCCACATTTGAACAGGCACTCCAACCGTCCCATTCTCTTGATATCGTGTGGGTTTGCATTAGAGTGTCCAGTTGTTCCCGTCGAATTGAATGACGAGTCGAAACTTGAATTGCTCTGCTAGCCTAGATAAGGATTATCTGCGTGACCACACCAACACACTTACTCAAACTCCGCAGACTAAAAAAGTAGGCGCTCGAAGGAAACCACTGCCAAACTGCTCATCTACTGCTGATCACCGAGCTTCGTTCTTACCATCTTCGTCAGTGGCGCTGCGCCGGTCTCATAGAAGCTCGAGACCATTGGCCCTGTGCCTGACTGTGCTACGACTAAACGGCGGCGTAGAATTTCCCTCAATTTTAGCTTCGACGGGCTCGAGCTGTCTCTTCAAATGTCTCTTTTCGGGGCATCCTGTGGGGCGTTTTGTCACGCTTGATACCGGAAGAATTCCTAGATTTCTGTGAAGTAACTTCTCTTGCATTTGGCTCCTCAGTCATGTAGGAAGAAGGCAAGAGATTGATGATGCGGTGATACAAAGACTTTCAGGAGCTCCACACTCATGAGCACTGACCAAATTAAAAGCCCTTGCTGGCTTGGATCGCGACGCGGGGGCCTCCTCCATTAGAGTTACCTCGTTGGTGTTAAGAACACCTGGCGGAGCCCCGCAAGTGCCGCCGCGCTTGGACACCTCCGCGCAAACAGTTCCTGGGTACCTTGGCGAGTAAGCAGCTCACTTTCTTCCGGAGAAGTGACGACACGCGAATGAGTGGGAGCAGGGAACATGGGGGCTAAATGGCAGCTTTTTTTTGCAAATCCCGTTTCCGTTTGCTATGCTTCACTATTCCTAGCAGTGATCTTCGCTGGTCTCCTGCTGCATTTGTCGCGCCGGTCGGGCATGGGACTCTGCAACGTGCAGAGGTGGTGGGCTCAAAAATCAAGCTCAAGCACTCGACAGCCGCCTCTTCTAGTGGAACGTTATCGGCGAGTTAGGTCCCTGTGCGAGCTGGCCTGCGTTGATGCTTTGGGCTTCCCTTTTTCTTGGCGGTCGCACTGGCTTTAGTTTCCCTCGGTACGGATACTTTGGACCGCGTTACAAGTAACCAAACACGTTGCACGTTACACACATTGGGGGCACGCATGAGATACCAACCATTCCTGCCCTGTAACCCAAATTGTACCATGATAGCTCAAGACGCTTTCACCTTTCTTTGGGAAGACGTGAATGTGCTTTCTGGGCATATACTAGGTAGACGTGACCCCGCAAGGCGAGAGAGAATAAAGGGGTAGCCGCAGGTGCACATTACCGAAACAATTGGCGGGTTTTGCAATCCATCTGCAAAGGTTGGGCGCTTGACTGATAGTCGAAGCCCAAAGATATCGGAAGACAGGAGCAAAACGGCCTGGCAGGACCGAAAGTGTGTGTGCGGGTCCCGGATACGGACTGCGCGGTAAAGTAGGTACGAAGGTACCTCCGTACTGCTGCGATCCCTCATCAGCCAAATCTTGCACTTGCTCTATCGGGCAATTTGCGTGATGGGATCCGCAGCATCCGCACCCCCAACAAGACACCCAGGAACCGGCCACACCACATCTCTACCGTCTCCACTGGGTTTCCATGGACTTTATTTCGTTTTCCCTGATCTCTCCCACTCGAACCTTTTTGTTTCCAGCCGACTCGGGTTTTCCACCTACCAGATACCAATCTTCCCTATTCCCACTCTCGTTTTGTGTTTTCTCTCTTTAGTCCTGGCTGACGATTCCTCGAATCTCGACTCGAAGTCCGATTGCTGGGGGAATCACGGTCTTTTCCATCTTCGTCACTTCTTATCTCGCTTTACGATTGATTCCGTGCCTTGCCTTTCTTCATCCCACACTCGGTTTCTTCACCATCTCGCCGACCGAGACAGATAAAGATCGAATCCGCCAAGACGTCAAAGGAAGGACCGACTTCTGAACGCTGTAACGAATCCCGCGTCCCACGATACATCCTACAGGCCTTCCACCCCCACCGAACAAAGCCGAGCAGAGACGGTGACGGAACAAGACCGCAGGAAACGCGTCTCTGGCTGCGAAACAAGAGAAGCTCAAGCAATCCAATTGAGTCTCTCCAAAAGAGACCAATATACTTGCCGGTGGTGCCGCCCGACGTTCGCGCTGCACAAGTTGTACACAAGCTCTCGCCAGGCGACCCTTCTGCCCTTGCGCATCCATTGTCTCGCCGGGCAATCAAGAAAACTCACTTGGTTTGCGGTATTTGTATCAGTGTGTGGATCATCTGGATTTACCAACCAGACACTGCCGCAAATTGAGGTCTGCGCTCGCAGTCTCCCCCCCCAAACGTGGCGACCGGCGTCCTACCCAATTTTTTGGCAGGATAGCAGCACCCTAAATCCTGTGTGGCTTTTCTAATCCCTCTGCCGACTGTCTGCGGACCCCTGGATCTCTAGTTCCCTTCGACCTCTTCAAACAGCAGGGGATTTGCTATCAAAGGGGGTGATTCGATCCGGAGACGGTGCCTGCATGTTGTGATTCGGTTGGCCTCTCGTGGTTGATATGGCGATGAACAAAGTCGCTGTCGACATCTAAACAAACTGCTGACCGGACAAGCCGGATTGGCTTAGCCTGTGAAAGGTAGATTGCTGGGAGGAATCAAGGGTTTGACGACAGGTACGCATCTTGACAAATTCGGGCTCGAGTCTCAACAATGACACCATTTGGCAACCAATTCCATCAGCTTGAACGATTTCTGACGTGCCAGACAGTTACAGCACTTCGCCATGGCAGGATCAAGGAGGTATTTGGGTTCCGCCGGCCGCATTGCCTTGAGCGTGCAGCTCTGGTCTCTCCTCGCATTAGCAACAAAGAAAGCAGATATTTGCGCTAGCATCAACACGTCGAGTGGACAGTCAGGTACGAGACAGAATGTTCTGCCATGCTTCAACCTGGTTGGCGCTGACCATTTTCTTACCAGAGGTATGGCAATACCAATCGCACGGCCACTGCGGGGACATCTGCCGAGCGGAGGACTTTGCTTTTGCCATAGTGCAGGACCATAAATGCTGGTGTAGCGACTATACCCCTGCCGACAGCACAGTTGTCGAGGACGACGAATGCGATATAGGATGTCCAGGCTTTGACGAGATTTGCGGTGGCAAGAATCTGTTCAGTTACTTGTACCTAAACAAAAAACCGTTGGGTGCAATGGAGGCCTCAGTAAGTACACCATCTCGCGTTGTTTATAGGAGGCCATCAAGGCCTCCTTCCTTGCCTCTTTTTTTTCTTGTCCCCGACTGTGATCTGCCGCCGTCTTGCATCGTCGTTCGATGCGCAAAGAGAATGGCATGGCTGAACCGCAAGGTCCTAGGGCCACGCTATTGCCACTGCCACGACGTCGCTGGAAAGTGAGACTGAGACGGTTCAGGACACAGTCCCTGTAATTCCTACTAGTTCTACTGGGCAAAGGACTTCGACAACATCTGTATGGCTATCTATCTTCTCTCTGTCCGCTACCCAAGTCCTGTTGCGGGGGAAGGGGGGATGAGACGCGACCTGTTCTTGTGTCGAAACCTTGTGACTGACCTGGCTTTGCAGGGCAATCCCCCGCCGTCGACAGTTCAAACCGTGACGGCGGATGGAACTGTTCGAACCGTTACCATCACGCCAACAGCTGGCACGGAATCGCCAAACACGGCCGACATGCAATCGAAGAAGAAGAGCCCGAGCACAGGCACCATCGTGGGCATCGTTATCGGTGTTGCCCTCGGTATCATAGCTCTCTTCGCCATGGGCTGTTTTATCAAGATTCGGCGAGCGAATCGGAAAAACGACGGCACCTTCGAGGTGCGGAATGTGGCTGCCAGCGGCGCAGGCGTGACGGGAGTTCCGTCGGGCATGAGCCAAGTCAAGGGCGACGGGCCTTTCATGTCGACACGGGGCATCGCAGCTGGGCCCGGGGGTGCAGCGGCAGGAGCAGGCAATAGACGTAGCAGGCTGATGCCGATAGATCCCCGGATGGACCCTAACACGGCGCCTGGGATATACGTGCGGAACAAGAGCCACGAAAGCGTACACACGCTTCACGACGACCAAGACTACTCGAGGAGAGTGACCCAACCGAGAGTGCTCAGAGCGACAAATCCAGATCCGGACGCAGACGAATAAATCTCTGACTGCGCATTGGTGGCGGGTAAAGCCAGTTGGAGGGAGCTGGCAGAGGATACGAACCCGACCAGGAAAATATTTCACGAAGTACACGAATTTGCTCTGGTTCGCCCAACGTTTTGGGTCTTTTGCATTGCATTCTCCGAGATACCAGGATGGCGTTGACACTTCAGTGTTGTTTTGTTTTGTTTTGTGCTTCAAAGACCGCCAGCAAGAAGGCACAGCGACGGCTTCCGCGGGCAATAATAGCGGGGCCTGTATACGACAAGGACGACAGGAGGGAAGAACCTTGCATGCAGAGCTGGCGGGCGATCTCGGCTTTGCCTCTCTGCCATTAATTTTCGATTCACACATTTGTATCTTTGCGAAAGACTTTTTTTGCCCCTGCGTACACACACATGTAACGAGCTGGCGAAGACTAGAAAATAGGGCCACGACCAGGGAAGGTGGAACGATATATCTGGTATTGGAAGAAAATGGGGCCAAGGGATGGAAGGGCGGTGGAAGACGATATGAAGTAGACGGCTGCCACGATGTTGGCTCCTGACGCGGAAGAAGGGGGGAAGCAAGTCGATGTCTCTTGTACATATCGCGATGACGGCTCACTCCAGCCATGACGTTTTGGCGACGACAAATAGGGTACAAGATGGGATCGTCGGATGGACACGGTGAAAAGAGACCATTGCACCAAATCGTTCAACCTGTTTGCGGAATGCCGCTCACCTTGTGATTGTGTGATTAAACGTTGGGCCGAAGATGCTTCAACTAGCTCCGTATTTGATCCAGTCCGGAGCAGACAAGTGGCGGGGTGTCGGTATCTACGCGCCGCTCCGGCTTCGGGATGTCTCCGGTTGGATGGCGGTGCGAAAGGTAACGAGTGACAGGATTTATGCCTATGAACTGGGCTTAGACACTCGCATCAAGAGTTCAGGCAGTATATACAAGGACGAGACAGTTTTGGGGAATACATTTGCCCGAACTGAGCGTGCCTGGTTGAATCACTACAAAGCACCGTGTAATGGGTTGTATTCGTCAAAGGTAGTCGAAGTGGGGGATGAGGTTGGGACATTCGATGATCAAATAAAGAATGGGTTTCTTCTGAATTCTATTTCGCATATGTGTCGTGTCACGAGGAGAAAGGTGACCTCTCCCGGTGACGCCGGAATTGGACGGCACTCGAATTTTCACTTCCGACCCCTTGGTCCCCCCAGTGGTGGCAGTTGGTCATGTAGTGCTTTTTGAAGCCGAGAAAGTGCATGGGGATCCGATGGCCCGGGTATGGTTGGAGTTTAAACTTCAAGTGCTACGAATATGTGGTTAATGTTGTTGCCTCTGCAAACGGACAATATATTATTGGTAGCATTCGGGGCTGCATCGCCGAGGCAATCGACGCATTCAATGCTGAGCTTCCAGATGGGGACCTGCCGGCCTGTCAGATCTCGCCTAGCAGTCGAAGCTTCTCCGTCTTATGCCAAGACCGCTAAAGCTGCCGGCCCGCTTGCCCCGCTACGTAATCACTCCTGACGTGGGGCTCCCATGCGGCTCGCGAACCAACGACGAACCGTCGGGGCCTCGGGGGCGACTGTTCACGCGTCCTTACCTTTTGAACCTTCAAGGAACATCGCATCCGTCAACTTCAACTGATTCGGCGTGGAAACGTGATCGCAACGACGACATCCGATTCTACCGCACTTTATTGTATCGACCCAGTCTTCTCCAAGGCCTTCCACGTCGGTAAGACGAAGGCCTTGCCGAAGAGATTGATCCGTCAGAAACCCGACACACCCAAACCCAGCGGCGAAACCTCGCAACGATGAAAGGCCTCCCATTACACATCGCCCCCACCTCGCGGCGCCGCCGCTTCTCCACAACCCTCTTCTTCCTCGCCGCCACGCTCCTCACCGTCCTCGCGCTCCTGTCCCTCTTCGCCGTCTCTCCCTGCGCCATCCCGGGGGCGGGGAAGCACTGCTACCACGGCTACTCGTCCGACTTTTCTTTCTCGGCCGAGGCATCCGAGGGCCGGGCAAGCTGGATGGCCCGCCTTCCCGACTCGGTCAACCTGAGCAGCCTGTCCATCCCGGGCACGCACGACACCATGACGTACGGGATGCCGGCCGATCCGGCGCTGCAGTGCCAGAACAAGAACCTGGCGACGCAGCTGCGGAGCGGGCTGCGGTACTTTGACATCCGGGGACGGTTGAGCAAGCGGAGCATCTGGGTGTATCACGCCTGGAGCTGGACCGGCTTCACCCTGAGCCAGGTGCTGCAGGACATGTTTGAGTTTCTCGACCAGAACCCCGGCGAGGCGCTGGTGGTGCGGTTGAAGGAGGAGGGCCCGCCGGTGAACGACGACAGCGGGAGGACGTTTGAGGAGGCGTTTCTGTACTTCCTCATGCAGGACCCCTTGATTGGGCCGCAGCTGCAGAAGCGCCTATACCTGCCGCCCGGCAACGCCGAGGATCCGAAGACGAGGAGGTTCTTCCCCCTCCCGGACCTGGGCGCGTTGCGGGGCAAGATCCTCCTGCTGCAGAACTTCCCCGACAGCCGTTCGGGCCCGTACGGGGTGGCCTGGGAAGGCCCCCAGATGCTCCTCGAGGACCTGTGGCAGATTCCCTCGGTCGACGACCTCCCCCGCAAGTGGACCGCCGTGCACGACGCGCTCAAACGCGCGAGGGACGACGCCGACGACAACTCGGTGCTGTATCTCGCCCACCTGAGCTGCTCGTTTGGCGTCCTGCCCATCGAGGCGGCCGCGGGGCCGTTGAGGGTGCGGGGCGTAGACGGCATCAACGACCAGACCGGACGGTGGCTCGAGGGCGAGGGAAAGAAGGGGAGGACGGGTGTTGTCATTATTGACTTTCCGGGACAGGAGCTTATCGATGCTGTGATTGGGAGGAATGATGTGTTCATTCAGGGCCGGTGATGAGACGGGACGAGAGGCGAGAAGGGATCCGTGTGAGTTTGATACCGGCGAATTTACGGTCAGGGCTATCTAGGCTGCGGCTGCATGCTACTTGTCTCTTTCTTCTTGGCGCATATTCCCTATACATGATGCCTCTGGGGGATGCCAGAGGGCATCCGTTCTATCACTGGAACAGGCGGCGTTTTTGGCAGACATCATAGCATATATAAATGGGAAATGGAAATCCGGACACAAGAATGAATATAGGATCGGAACGAATGACATCTATTGCTTTGTTACGTTAGAGTTTCATTTGCTCGCTATACATGCCATGACCCCCCGGAAGCCTCGCTATTGAACGAGCCAGGCCCAACTCCGCTTGAGATGATGCCACCGCTCCTTGTGGTTGAAACGACCCCGCCGACGCGCCCTGTTCCCTGCGTCGACGGGCACTTCCCCATACCGTGCTTCGTCTCGTCCACCTCCAAGCGTCCTTTGCCCACGCGGCAGGATACACCTCCATCAAAAGAGGCACCCACACAAACGGCGCGCCAATCTGGCCCACCCCCCATTCCTCCTCCCCGAGGTCGATGCCGCCGTTCTTCATCTCCCATTGCGTCTCGAGGACGTGCTCGAGGTAGTGGGCCGCGAAGCCGAAAGTGCAGAGGGTCAGGACGAAGTTGGCGAGGATGAGGAGACGGAGGAAGGTAGTAGGCTTGGGAGGCGAGCCACGGGGCAGGATCGCGGCGGCGGGGAGGCGTTGCCTCCGGAAGTAGATGACGAAGAAGCACGCCTCGGCCAGGAACGACACGCTGACGTTGGCAATGATGACGGGGAGGTTGCCCTTGAAGTCCTCAAAGGCCCGCAGCCGCACGGGGGCGGCGAGCGGGGTGGTCTGCGGGTCGCCGGCCACGCGGTCGCAGGCGCGGATCAGGTGTTCGAACCGCTCCGGCTTCAGCAACGGGCTGAGCTCGGCGGCGAACACGCAGACCCACTCGACGGCCTTGACCAGTACCAGGAGCGGGAAGAAGTTGATCTCCTGGAAGCAGCAGCATTGCAGGGACATGAGAAAAGACAGGGCGCTGATGCCCACGACATTGAGGATCACGACGGATTGGTATTCGCCCCGCGTCGGGGAGCTGTAGTGCCAGATTGTGGCCGAGAGGACGACGGGCATGGTGAACAAGGCTTCGGTCCAGATGAAGATGTTTTGGCGGGTTTGGAGGTAACATTTCAGACGCTCGAGCTCAAATGTGAAGGATTTTGCGGCCCGGGAGAGGCGGCTTGCCGCATTCACGGAAGAAGTGGCCGGAGAAGTGGTAGGGCGGAGGGGGAATGCCCAGCTGAGATACCAGGTCTGGATGGGGACGGTGAAGATTAGGGCGAAAGCTATTTGGGCGTAGTAGGAGCTCCTGACCTAGGACACGAGATTGCGCTTGTTCAGTAACTAAAAAAATATCGCGGCTAGGAATTTGGTTGGTACTGATTTGCTTACCCCTATGCCGGCGAGGTCCGGATTCCCGTCTCCCCAGACCTGGAGACAAGGCTCGAAACAAGCTTGGAGAATCAAAGTCAGGTTCTCAATGGCGAGTTCGTTTAGAGCCTCCAGCCCTTCTCGGTTTTGCTTTTCGCACGGAATGAGCACCATCCTCCCCTATCGTTGAGGGGGATAATGGCAAGTGCGCCGAGGAGGAAAAGGGGTATGATCGAGAAGGACCAGCATTACCACGAGACTCAGAATGTCAACAGACTCGCTTTTATCTTCCCGTCATAAATCCCAATTTTTGAGGCGAGGCAACAGCGCCCTTTACCTAGTAAATCGATGTTGCGTCACACATCAATGCACGGTCCGTCAGCCTCGCCCTGACTGGTTGAAGCGGCCGTTCACCGAATTGTAGATTCCGCGATCCTTGTTTGTAGCCTCACAATTCCAATTTACGGTGGGGTTGGACCTGCATATATCACCTGCAGGAGATCCTCCAACCACACGAAAGAATCGACGACAGGAGCTGCTGTCTGCCTTGCGGTCCCAGAAGTTCATCGCTTGCCCCTCGTCGAAACCTTTGCACACTTTCAACGGCCCGCCTCCTTGTACCAAGGAAAACTGCAGTTTCCAGCCTTTCGCCTCGTCGAGCCAACTTGTTGATAGGAACTATCTCAGATGTCGGAGTCCAGACTCCAACACATCTACACCGTGAAGACTAGGAAAACGCATCGCTTTCAAGGCGTATTATGTATTAACTAGCTAGTGTGCTAAAGGAGGTCCCTCATAGGTCTTATGTAGCAACACCAGATTCCATGCTCCATTCCTCCAGGCTCCTGCGCGCCTACGCAGCCCCCGGTCTAGTAACCAAATCGCCGTAATCTGATAAAGGCGGACCATTCCCAATTTTAGATAACGCAGAAACAATAATTTCTGCCTTTCCGTTTTCGTTCAGCAAACTTATTCTCCTGGTATCATTTGCGCAGCCTCACTAATCTCTTTAACCCATATATAGAAAAGCACCTTAGTAGTACGTCTTCTCCTCCCAAATAGGCGGCCGGGCGCCCTCGGTATCCCATACAATCTTGTTCTTGTCATCTAGCGTGCACCCTTCATCCGTGATGGGGATAATCCTGCTCGTCAGGGCGATCTCCTGTTTCGACACACCGGCCGCGTCCTCGGGAATCCACAGTAGTGGCGTCCGGTCGAAGACGGAAGGTGGGTAGTACGAGTTGAGCTCGGTATGCTCCTCGTAGAGGTGGTCGAGATCGAGCTGGTTGTGCGGTACCAGCTTCCGGAGGTGCATGTACGAGGAGTACTGCCACGGCTTCAGGAACTTCATGACAAAGTTGCCCTTCTCTTCCACCACGGAGCTGTCGCCTCCAGAGAGCACCTTGCCCGTCTTGGCGTCGTCCGTGTTGCCAACCTCCTGTCCGTCCACTTCGCCGTGGCCCCGGGCGCTGTCCATGAGGGCTTCTTCCTCAACCTGTAGCGCCCGAGGGAGGTTGTACAGCAGCGGGTCAAGAGCAGAGTTCATGGTAATGTGGAAGAAAATGGTGAAGATGAAGAAGGCCACCATTAGGATGAGTGGACCCGGCGACTTGGAGACGGCCGTCATACCGATCATGCAGATCTCGGCGAGGTATACTCCCGTCATCAGCTGCTTCATGGCGCGGGGGTAGATGAGACCGTGGGTATCTATCGCGGTGGTCGAGACAAAGAGGACGTTGTACCGGTAGGCGAGGTAGAAAAGGGCAATTCCGAGGGTAGCCCAAAAGAGCATGAGAGGGGCAATGACGGCATACGTGATGCCTGCCGAGGGGTCAGCATTGAGCCGTATCACAGATGAGCAGGTAAGGGGACTGGGGCAAGGCAGAAGCCAGTGGGATAAAACTTACTAATGACAGCAATGTTGGTGTAGATAGGCATGACCTTGCCCCAAGACATGGCCGTTAGCGTAGTCCACTTGCTATACAGGGCACGCGGCGTCTTTGCTAGGAACCGGTACATCAAGTTGAAGATGACAAAGCCGCTAATCTGAGCCATAACCCCAACGGCAATGGTGAGACCCTGGATGATGAAGAAGTTGATATAGAAGTTGGAAGCCTTAGGCAGGGCACTGGCCACCGTGTCGAAAATCTTGGCAGGCTGCGACGCCAAGTCCTTGAGCTGGTCCAGCTGGCCAAAGACTGTGGTGGCACCGCCAGCGATGGTGGTAACGAGGAACACCTGCACAACCTGGAAGGCAAAGTAGGAGTTTTGCGTGAAAAGCTCGACGCGAGACTCGGTGGGCTCGCCGGACAGCTTGCCGCACACCCTCATGATGACGGGCACGAGAGCCATGAGAATTGCAAGCGCAACCGAAGGCAGCAGACCCGTGATGAAGCCCAGTACCGTCTTAGGAATGTCGTTGATGAAGCTCAGCCACTTAAACGTGTCGGTGAGGTAGCTAATCTGCGAGATGGCAGCCACAAAAGCGACTGGCACGGCCCAGAAGATGACGAGGGCAGTAATAAATGCGACAACGGCATAGCGACGAAGGATTCTCTGCCACCAGGAGAGCTTCAGGTTCTTCCAAATCACCTCTTCGGGGCGAACGCCAATATACTTGGGAATCATATGTAGCGGCTGGTGGTGCGCCAACACTTGAAATGCGGCTTGGGCGTCAGATTGCGTGTGGAATTCGATGAAAACGGCCGGGGTTGCCTTGGGATCGAGAGCCTTGTAGTTGCCTTGGGCGGTCTCGACGCGGGGAATCAGGCGCTGAAGTTCAGTTCGACACCATTCGATCGTATCCACCTTCTTGCCGATAAGGCCAAGGGGTCCGAGCCTGTGCGAGGGGCGCTTCTTGTCGGGGATCCATCGCGCGGCAACACTTCCAGACTCAGCGTCCAGCGCCGGCGGAGTTTTCTCGGTCGAAGCTCCCTTCTTGGTGGCCTTAAGCCGCTCCTTGTTGCAGAGCTTAAGCAGGCTCACTTCAGCCTTCTCAAGCCTCATTGCCACCTTCGTCCTCTCCTCAACAAGCTCATCTAGCTCCGTCGTGTCGCGCGTGACCCAGATATGTTTCGCCGAGTTTGCAAAGAGTGTGCGGAGGCGCTCTTCCACCAGGTATGTCTCGGGAACACATGTGAACAAGACGGTTCGCGAGGAGATGCGTCGAGCATGCTGCGGTGCCAAAAGGAAAGCTTGTCGTAGGTTGATGTAGAAGATGCATTCGCGAAGCACCATATACAGGACGAAGCCATAGAAAAGCCAGCCCACCAAGACATGACCGTATAAACGGTTCCTTTTCGACTTGGAGCTAGTATCAATGTTGCTCATGGACAGCTTATCCAGCTCCTTCGAGTTGCCGCCACCAGTGATGTTCAGGGGGAACAGAATCGGCCATGTCATGCAAAGGCCAACAAAGCAGATTGTCGTGCAAATTCGAAGGAAGCGGAGGAAGAGGTACGCATCGAGACTTTGGTGTCGCAATGCATGAACATCGGGTATCTTCCAAAACGTTTTTACCCAATTGAATAACCCATTGGGTAAAGCCGGCGTTCGTTCGCTGCAAAGAGAGATCAGTCGCCAGCTCTGGTGTTGGTTGATAGGATATCGAATGCTACTCACTGCTCTGGTATGCTACCTAGGTAGGTCCTAGGCGCATAGTATCTTCTGTGGCTCCTGCGAAGCACAAGGAAGAGGGCAAAGAAGACGGCGGCTACGATCGCAGCAGTACCCAAGGTATAGAGCATACCTATGCCGATCAGTGTTAGAAACGCTATGCGCAGCCTTCAGATGAAGCTATCGACATACCTAAGAGGGTAGGCGCATCGTGATCCTCCGTGGCCGAGCCAGGTTTGCCGGCGTTCTCCTCCGACATGTTGGCAAATTCGTCCAAAAGCTGCTCTTGAATCACGGCAGTATCGGGTCACTTCGAGATGATCGCGTGAAGAGACCGTCGTCGATCGAACAATAACAACCAACGAGCAACGAAGGGTTCAAAAGGCAGGCACCCTGCCTTATATGAGAGTAGGATCGGGAACTAGGAGATTAATGGTAGTCGACTTGGTTCCCGGCCCGCTTTGCAAGGTTTACACTGATCTCAGGCACAATGGCAAAGACGAACGGAACCAATGGTGCTCAGTACCTGCAAGAAAGTAACGCGACCGTGTGTACCTTGGAGCCAAGAGAGCGAGTGGAGGAGAACAAAGAAGCGCACAGAGAAATCCGATCAAAATGCGTGCCGCTAAAATATGGTTGGTCGAACGAAATGACGTTCATAGTTTTGACATGGGCGGTAACTGCAACCAATCGAGTCGATCGGCCGCCTTCCCAGATCCGGCCTACCCCTTCAAAGCCTCCTTGGCATGTCTGAACATTCGAGAGCACCGAGAGTGTCCATCTCTTTCCGTGGGCAGGTCAACCTGAAAGACACTTCATTCCGCAGCCCGACGGCCGTTTCTGGGCCGTCCTTTCCCTCATTGCGACAAGCTAGCTTGGCTGGTCACCATTCGGCCTGCATGTTTCAGCCTGGTGCACCTTCCTGGGATATCAACCAGCAACAAACTTGGCAACCTCGAGCCACCAGAGACACGCCGTTCCTGCGCTGCTGATCCCCGGATAGTACTAGAATATTGCCGTAAATTGACCTGCTGGCGAGAGATGCGAACATTGCCAACTTTTCCAGGCTGTTCGTACCTATTGCCTTTCCACCTTGTGAGGATTGATTTCGCGGCACGTGAAGATTGCGCATGTAACTCGAGTTCCCCTTTTCAGGCGGATTCCAAGTTTTTTTGGGGAAGCTGCCCAAGCTTTCGATGACGCCAGAGCGCAGTTAATCCTTGTCCGCCTGGACTGCATGCTCGCTTGCTCCCCACACAAATTAGGCGAGCATATCAAATGCCACCATACGCCCGACTCCACTGCAACACACTTGAGGACCCTGGGCTTTCTCCAGCCAAATGCCGGGAATGCACCTGTTGGGTGCGATGGACCACCTGGAATGCAACCCGATAGAGGATCTTATCAGAGCGGCTCATAATCCTCCAGTTCCTGCAACTTGAGATCCAACTTGCCTACCCCTCGGCTGACATAACTCGGGCGAAGCCGAGCAGAAATAAAGTCATTGCCGTCGGTCGAAGAAGACAGAAATCTTGTTTTTCTGTTTGGGTTGCGGTTTCATAGCTCACTACTATTGTCGCGATAGTGAGCATTCTTTCTTGTTTTCTGTTCGTTCTGCATGCTGAAATTAACCCCCCACTGAATGGATACTCTGGCAGAGCTGGCAATGATGCCTTCCAATGCGGAAGCAGAAAAAAGTCCTAGCTTGCGCCGCTGCAAGACAATTATTAGGCGATAGTCCAACGCCGCTGCCGGATGCGGAATAGCTGTACCTTTGCACCTAGCTAGCTTGTTGCACGGTGTATCTTGTCCGTTGCGCGGCTTCTCAGGGCGCCACCCTGCCAAATCATTGAAAATCTGAGGAATGAAAAGTTGATCGACCGCACATGATCTCTATTTGACGTGAAACCTTCGTGTTTTCCTCAGCTGTTGAAGATGTCACTGCACGATGCAAGTGGCCACTCCTGGTACGGACAACGCAGCCGGTGCATTGCACTACGATGCAGGTTGGAGGTGGTTCCTATCAGATCACGGATGGTTGACGATGACAGGTCTGTCTCGGGCTTTCTTCCGGCGTCGCTGCGTGACACGTTCTGAAGGTGGGGACACACGGCGCCGAAATTATCATCAACGATACAACTACCAGCTTCGGAGATTTGGAGTGCTTCCAATTCGTTGTCAAACCAACAAGCAGGAGACACAAATCCCTTCCCACTATCTGTTTCATGACTCTCATCACTGTCGCCAGCCGGCTGGACAACTGCCAGATGCCATGTCTCGCCTCTTCCGAACCGAGTGGGGCGCCGCACCGATTTGGCCCTGTCGAGCTGAGACCCATAAACGGTACGGACTCTTACTTGCTCGGCTTGCCCTCCCGAGCCACACAGCCTCATTCACTTAGCTGGGAGGGCAACCATTTCAATGCGAAGCTCAATTTCGAAACCTGATATCGACTTTTATCACATGGCCATCGAATGCGAAAAGTGCACTCTGTACGTCCTCAATTCGCGAAATATGTTATTTGTGAGGCAACCGGAGGCACTGCACAGAGAAACAGAATGATACGCGCAACAGCCGACTGTCCTTTCCGCTTCTGGATGTCTCTCATGCAGCGGGTCCTTGACTCGCAACTTGCCGCACCATCAAATTAAGAAATTTGGGGGGGGGGG
>Ga0247774_1000125_pt1 | contig 35548 bp, 39 predicted proteins | sample UWRJL001104B6_FD_179933 | JGI IMG/M metagenome (GOLD analysis project Ga0247774, IMG submission 179933) | Plant litter microbial communities from Arlington Agricultural Research Station in Wisconsin, United States - UWRJ-L001-104B-6 | ecosystem: Environmental > Terrestrial > Plant litter >...
AAAAAAAAAAAGAGTACAGGGAATCCCAAAACACCCGAATGCAGAGTAGAGATAGCTGATCTGGCCCTAAGCAAGGCCAACCCATAACCCAATCCGTACCGTCTATCGCTTTCCATCTTGACAAAAACTCGCATAGCGACAAAAACCTTTGCAATCCAACCCATGCACACGGGGTATCCCTTACAAACACAGAAGAGCCTCCAGTCATAAAATCCATTCTTATACAGAAACCCATAAACCGGAAACCGAAGCCCAATCAAACATGCAGGTGTCTCCTGCAGGCCAGTCGCCGTGCAAGTCGGGTCTTTGCCGGGAAGCTTAGTAACACCACCACTCCCCCGAGAAAGTGGCATCAGATACATCCTCAGCAAAGAACAGACGTGTACCTCGGCAACCGACCGACTTGGTCTAATCGCATCGTACATCCCTTATTTCGTCAAACCCGTCAAGTTGTTGTATTCGTATAGTCGTCATGCGTGCATGCAATCAATCATGATCATATCTCGTCATCATCATGAAGCAACTTAACGTCTCAAGCACTTCACAAAACCACGAAGAAAAGAGCAGAAATTGAGGTGGCCGATATTTCTCATTACCTCGTCGCGACGAGGGCGCAAGCCGTCAGGGCTCCCTCCCAGCAGACAACAAAAGCCAACATCCACTGGGGACCAGATGGCTTCGTTCCCTGCTGGGATTGTCGGGAAAAACCCCAAACTAATCATCAAGATCGTTCAGTCATCTCATGGCAAGATTTTCCGCCAGCTCGCAGCTAACAGCGGAGACCATGCAGAGGCCGCGTCCAAACATCCCCCTTTTCCCTTCCTCCCTTTGCTTCTCGGCAATATTGAACAAAGGAAAACAATCTAGTTTCGTCTAAAAAGGGAGGGGTCTTCTCGTTTGTTGTCGTGACAGTCTTTTTTTTGACGAAAAAAGGAGATGTGATGGTTTGGCAACGAAGAGGTCGCGCCAGCCTGTGGTCCTTCAATCCTCCCCGCTACTGGAATCCCAAGCCTTTTCTCCAGCCCTCCTAGAAGAAGGGAGCATACTAAGTCGACGAATCCCACGAAGCAGATCTGCGGAGCAAAAGTTTCCAAAACCAGTGAAAAAAAAAACAAGTGTAGCTAGCCTTTTCCCGTGACAGTAAAGAACCCAACATTCCCCAAACTGTAGTTGAATTTTCGTCCAGCGAAGAAAACCCGCAATGCAGCAAACGAGAAACGCCAGATGAAAAACGCCTCCAAGGCCGTGAAAAGGGAGAGGGCCTCCGTCTAGTGGTGGATGGAAAGCAAAAGGCCCCCCCGAGAAACCGTGTTGCGAAGAAAGGACAAGCTATGAGAGCGGAGGCAGACAGGGATTCTTCTCTCGTGTATCCGATCCCCCTCTTATTAGTCCTCCAGCCCGTCAAATAACATCAGAAAGGTTCGGCCAACCTCTAGAGAAGCAGAGTGAACTTGCAACGAAATCCCAAATGGTGGTGCCAATCTGATGTACCCGAGGGGAGTTGAACCCAGAAAAACCAGAAGAGAGAAAAAACGCCATATCGCCCCGTGGTATCGCTTCCCATAATCCATATCCTTGGTATCCTCACACACGTTGTTGCTTCCCAGAAAAACACTTCGTCTCAACCTCCGAAACCTTCACCTCCACAGCACATGGAACCTGTTGGGATGTGCACTCAGATTTGACCAGCCACCTCTCAAATCGTCTTGGGCGTCCGCGAGTTGCCGACGTCGATGACGTCGTCGAGGTGGTTGCACATGGCGACAAACAGGTCGAAGAAAAGCTTACTACCGCCGGCCTCCATGGCGGCCTGCATGGTCCCGCTCCTCTTGAATGTCTTGCGACATCGGATGATCAGGGCAAGGTAATGAGCGCGCAGCCGCGAGTCCGAATCGGGAGTGTGAGCGTAGGCGTACTGGGCCGATCGCAGGATGGTGGCCACGTCGATGCCCGACTGCAGCCCCTGCTTTCGGAGCGCCAGCCGCTTGAGTTCGTCGAGCCCGTACCGGTCCGCGGCGCAGTAGACGACGGTGTCGCGGAGCAGGTACTGGCCCACACTCGAAAGGTAGACGGTTGCCTCGACAGCGCTGGTGGCTGCGCGGCCACCTCCTCCCAAACCCGGTGTGTCCTCCGGGTGGGGAGATGGATACGGTGACCGACTTGGAGCGCCAGCGTCCTCGAGCTCCCAAGAGTTGCGCGCCTTGTTGTGGATCAAGCGCGGGTAGTAGTCACCCTTGTAGAGATACTCGAGCACGGCCGAGAAGACTTCGGGCTCCTCGTCGGGGAGAGAGATCCTCTTGCTCTGCGCATCGAGGTACTGACCCCTGCACGCAGCCTCGAAGAAGGGAGACTGGCGCAGGATGTCCTCGTGCGCCGCAAAGAGCCGCCCCTCCCTGCCGACCGTGAGGGTCACGATGGGCGAGGGAGCGAGGTTCTTGCCCGAGCTGGCGGCAGGACTGCCGTGGCCGTAGCCGGTAGCAGCCGCGCCGCCGCGCCCGAACTCGTCCCCCGTGAGCGACCTCTGCAGTTTCGACACCTTTTGCGGATCCCGCATCGTGACTGGCTTCTTCAGCCTCGCAGCCTTGTCCACACGAGTCGGGTCGTGGGACCGGAACGAACGCTTGAACATGGCTGCGGATTTTTTCCGAGGGTGGTGCTGAAGACGGCCGATTCGCGGGACTCGAAGACGGAAGAAGGACAGAAACGAACGGACCGAGGCCGTTGCGGCTTCTATCGAATTCGTGTTCGGCAGCGTGACGAAGAAAGAGCGACGAAAAGAGCGGCAGAGGACAGAAAAGAAAATGATCGAGAAAATGAGAGAAAAGTGACGCACAAAAGAGAGGAACCGGGTCCGTGAGGAATATCGCTAGAGGAGTATTAAACGAGAGGCTAGGATATCCTGTTCAACTTTGCGACCCGTTTTTTGTCTTGTGGTGGGGGGAGGAAGAAAGAAAGAAAGGAAGACGTCCAGAATGGCGGGGTGGACACCGGTACTTTTATCTGCACCATTGGCGGCTAGGATACTCTGCGTGGGCGAGCTGCGGCAAGCGGCCACCGGCCCCACTGCAGGCTGCTGGGTCAACTGAAGATTGTCGAGCCAGCCTAGCTTCACCGAGGCGCTGCTGTCGGCAGTGGATACAGGTGCCCCGCAAGCCCTGGCAGCGGCCTGCTTGGTGGTCCATCAGGCACACCAGGCTACAGAGCTGATGTCGTCATCGCTCGACGCGCCGGGCACGGACAGCGCTGTATCAGGTACCAACCGCGTCGATTATCTTCACGGGACCGGATTCCTGCCCGACTTGCCGACGTCGCCAATGACAGCGGCGACTTTCCAGGCAGGCAAGGCATCAATTCGTCAAGCCTCTCCCACTTCTTCCCGGTGAAGGCCACGAGGCCTTTCGGTGGAAGTGCAATGGAATCGCAAAGAATGATTTAAGCTTGCCCGACGGACATTTGAAACAGCATTTGGCATGTCCAAATAGACTCATGAGACCCGACGGCAGAGTCACCCTTTCCCCACCACACACATCGACGTCTCCAATGTGCAAAGATGCGCTTATGCAGCCCAAACCCCCAGCCCCGGCCTTCTCTGCCGCCTGATTTGTTCCCGTCGTACCCAATGAAGGTGGCAACGTGGCACAGCCTCACTACCAGGACGAATACAGTGGTGCCAACTTTCACAGAAGCTTCGAGCAGAAACATCGGGCGGCAAGCATTTTTGCCTGCCTCGACCATGTACTCCTTCCCCAGACCTGTTCTTGGGCTTGGTGGTGTGAAGACGCTGTGGTGAATCTGGCCTAAGACACGGGTACCTGAGTCGTCCAATCTTTGGTCCCCCCAGTGCAGTGCTCACGGATTTGGACTTTGTTAACAACCGGAGGGGATCCTTCCCGGCAATTTGCGTCGTGACGGATTGGGAGCCACGCGGACTCGTGAGTAATTCACGGTAAGCTCCATGAACTCGTGTGAGTCGACGCATCTTGAAACACTCATCGACAAGCGCCACGAGAGTGATAACATGACCCGTGTATTCATGGGAACTTCTGCCTTGGGCTTCAAGAAGCCTCCCATCAGTGAATGAGAAGTTACTATCCATGCTCCGGCATTCAGAAATGGCCAGCCCAAGTTAGGCAGCTAGAGAAGCTATGCGCCAATATCTAACATTTCCAGGCGAGTCTCTAACATCAAGGAACAGGACGCCTCAGCCTAACAATGCACTCTCCAAGAATAGCACGCCGCGTAACGCCTACGCAACCGTGTCCAGCTTTTACGGGACTGAATGCACAATCTTGACCGACACATCATGACATGGTCCACGTCTTCCGTGAGGGCCGCCCGAGAAACGGAGTTGGCTATTATGCTTCATTGCTGTTGCCCTGCTAGGCGCCATTTCTTTCGTCTCTGTTCTGACCGGGTGTCTCGTCGTCACCGTTCATGCTGACGACCGCGTCGAGCTTCGATCTTATCCAAACGACCAAGAACCCGAATGCATACACTAAAAAGTGTCAACGTCGTGTGGCATCGATTTGACTCGGCAACTTACAAATGGCCGATGCCAGAACGAAGCCGACTCCGCTCGTGACAACCCAGAACCGACTACCAACCGCCTCCTTGTTTAACCAGCCGAACGCATACCACCTACCGTGAGTGAGGGCAACTCCAAGAATGCCCCACATCACGAAAGAACCAGTCTCGGCCGCAATGATGATCAGGGTCCACCATGGCATCTAATAGCGCGAAATTAGCAACGAACTCGGTGGCTTGTGCTGCTGGTGGTGCTGGTGCTAATGCTACCGCTTTCAAGACTCACAACTGGAACCTTGATCTGGTTGAGTAGTGTAGCCTCAATGAGGCATATTCCAGCGCCTAGGATAAGGAGGTTGACGTAGGTGAAAGTCTTGAACCAGTCCTGTCCAAAGACTGCGTCGACCGGAGGATACGGTGTCATTGTGAATTTGTCGCTTTCATCGCCAGTCGGAGGCAGAAGATCCACGACGAAGTGATTGGTGGTGCTGTCTGTGCTGTTTCGTGGCTTGGGATACATATCCGTATCAAACTGAGTGTCGAAGACCCATGCAAAAGTGTTGAGAGTAGACCATGTAAGCACCGTGAAGTAAAAAACGGAGAAGGCGAACTGCCCCGACAAGCTCGTTAGGCGTCGACCGAAAGGGACATTGGTGCACTTCGTGAACCAGCTGTTGGCTTCCTGGAAAGTGGGAGGGACGAAGCAATGCGTATAGGACCACATCTAACGAGGCAAAACGCCGTTAGCATTCGTTGTCGTTTCTCTTCTTCTTTCTGCCTTTGGGACACTTACCAAGGCAATTATCTGGTACACAAAGAGAAGCATCCATGACATGATAGGGAAGTCAAGCAAGAGCGCCAGCCACGAGTGCTTCGTTTCAAACTCGATCTTGTAGTCCAGGATCATAAAAGTCGTCACGAGGAAGTAGAGAGTGATGATAGCCCGGATGGCGACGACAACTTGCTGGTCAATGCATGCCGAGTGGCAGACTCGCAGGAAGATCGGGTGGTCGTACATGTCCTCAATGTAGGGCTGATTTTCGGCACCGATGGTGTCGCTAGCCCGCCCCGGCGGTGGCGAGGTGGGGCCGTCGACGTGAGCGAGAAGAGGCGCCGTGTCGTCCGTGATGAGCACTCGATATGAGACTGCAGATTGGCGAGCCCGACAACTTGGACAATGTAAAGCCATGGCTGCTCGAGGAGCGACTGGTAGAACGCGTCAAGGGTTTGAAAACTTAGCAGCGCTCGGTGGTTGATGAAGAAGTCTTGTTAGAGCAAAAGAGAGAAACGAAGAGATGAATAAAAACGTCGACTGAGAAAGGGCTGTAAGCAGAAGATGCTGCTACCGTGATCTATCGAAGAACAAATAGCATTCGGGCTTGCGGTGGGTTCAATAATTTGGCTGGATTTCACCAAGACAGGCGCGATTTCAAACGTGGAATGAATTCCTTCTATCGCAATAACCGCCAACCGCCCTTCCTGGCTACGAAGGTGTAAGTGTGAAGGCATCCAGATCGTGCCTTCTTAAGGGGTTGGTCTAGGTCTTCTCCCATGACGCGAGAAGAGGAAGGTGGAAGATATTGTACGGGCACAGAAGTAGAAAGAAGTGAAATGATAACGCTTTGCATATAGCTATTGGATCTATCATTAACAGCTTCCTCGACATTTAGAGTCGGCTCATGTTACAATACAGTACATCGTCCCAACATTGGTCCTGCCCCTCCTCTCATTCAGACTTTACCTGTTTCAACGCGGCCTTGACAGCCTCTTCAACTAGCAAATCTTCCGTTTCCTTGTTCACGCCTTCCTCCCTCGCCACCTTCTTCGCTCTAGCCATTGCCGCCCGCACCGCAGCCATGACGGCATCCTCCTCGCTTCCCTTGTCGGATTCGCTGTCACGCGCATCCTTGGCAAGGCGCTCCTCATCCAAAAGATCGCCGGCATCAGACTTTGGCTTCCAGCTTCCGTGCAGCTTCGGCGCGTTCACCAGCTCCTGCAACCGCTTCACCTCGTTGCTGTCCTCTCCCGCCAAAATCCTGTGGTACTCGATTGCCCTCTTGCCGAACTCGACGGCTTTTTCGGCCTCGCCTAGCTGGTTATGCGTGTAGGCGATAATCTCGGCCGTCATGGCGCGCGGCACAATCATGCCTTCCTCGTGGTACAGCTGCAGCAATTCCTCAGCACAATCGAGTATGACATCTAGGTCGACGTCTTCCTCGCTCTGATCGGACATGATTTTGCGCAGCTTGTTCATCTTGGACCGCCGCTTGTCCGACTCGGCGCGCTTGGCGGGCGACTTGCAGATTTTGCAGTCGCACTCGAATCCCCACTGCGAGCCCAGAAGGTTGTATCTGTCGTTGAACTTGACGCCGTAGTTCGGGTCGACGTAGGTGAAGGTGATTTCCTCGCCCTCGGTAATGTCTTTGAGTGCAAAGAGCTCCAGTGCAAATGTTGTCTCATTGTACCGGTAGTAGGAGCTGCAAAGAGTTAGCAGCTTTATTCCATGTTCTCTCTCTCTCTCTCTCTCTCTCTCTCATGCATTTCCCTCTATCTAAACCATGTCAGGCGTACTTACTTTGGAAGACAATTGTGATTGACTCTCGCAACCTCTGGAAAGACAGACATGAATTTCCGGCTGTTTATAGTCACGCCTATCGCGTTTTTGGTGATGAGGTTGTCCAGCTCATCTTCATATCGGCCATGCCTCTCCAAGCTCATGGTCGCCTCCCTGCCGGCGTCCGGAAGCTGCAAGAGACCCATCCACTGAATTCGTTGGCGCTCATCGGGGGCGAAAAACTCATTTACGTCCCGCGAGACGGTCAAGGTTGGATAGTCGACGATGATGACCTCGCCAGCCTTGATGGACTTGCCCTTCTTCACATAGAGCCCGTTGCCCTTCTTGTCCGTCTTGACAATCTCGTACTTTTTCTCGCCTCCCCGCACGCTAAACTTCTTGCCCAGGTTGGTGGTGTTCTCAATGTCCTTGGCGTAGGGCCCGAAGGCCATGATGCTGATGCCACGGCCTTCGTGGAAGTCTGCACTTGTGGCGGAGCAAAAGGTCATCTGCTGCTTCTCGACGGGGGCCATGCAGTAGGGAATGTGAGTCCACGGATGGAAGGCTTCTGGGAGCGGCGGCATGGCGACGAGCTCGTTGATGGAACACGTGCCATCCATGCGGAGTTTGCTTAGCACGGCCGGCGTCACCAAGGGATGAGGCTTGGGGAAGTCCAAGCTGACGGGGGGATATTGGCGTTGTGGCTTCTCAGCCGCATCTTCGCTTGCGGTATGCTGAGCAGCTTGGGTGTCTTGTGCGTCTGGTGCATCTGGCGCAGCCGCACTTGGGGACTCCAAAGCTCGGGCGAGTCCCAGTAGGGAGATGGCCACCAGCGTTGTGCAGAGTTTGCTGAAAGCCGCCATGATAACGCCTGGTCGCCTAGTCTTGCCGTGGTGAGAAGTGATAGGGAATGTCAATCGAATCCGTCTAGGACCAATGACCAAGTCAAGCGAATAAACAACGGTGCGAAACGAAAAGAACAGACCCCAGGTCTGAATTGCCGAAGAAGTTTAAATGGATGGAAAGATGCGTCTGTTCATCCGAAGAAGAGATGAAAATCTGTCAACTTTTCCACCCGTGACACTTGCCAAGCTGGTGCTCCCTTGTGCCACGTTGAGCTTTTCGCGACCCGCGCTCGGACATGGTCGCCCCGGAAAATGGTGTCAAGGGGGGGGGTTCGCGATGTGCGGGTGAGATACGATTCCCGGGTGTTACAGCGAGGGATCGGGTATTTTTCAGGGGTGCGAATGTGTCAGGTTCCGTCGGCTATTTAGCCTGATGCACAGATGCAGCCATTCGGATCGTTCCAGTTTTCCAGGGCTCTTCCAGGGCCTTTCCACAGCTTCTTTTGATTCAGGATGCCGATCGCCTCACCACTTCTTCCTTTGTCATTGGAGGTAATGATTTCCGGCATGCGATGCAGTCGTCACGCGTTGGAAAGATTATTAGACTTCTCTAAGAGTGCCGCGGAACACGCCTCGCTTGCTAGCTCCGCCGCCGAACCAAAATCTCGGTCGTCCAAGTAATTGCAGCATTACACACCTAACCCGGTATACTCTTAAATTCTCAATTACATGCCAATTGGCCCTCATGATTCATTATTCTTCCCGTTCCGGCTCGTCTTCACTTCTTACCGCCAAGGAGTCCGCCAAGAAGGCCGCCGCCGTCCTCGTCGCCGCCGAGGAGTCCGCCGAGCAGGCCGCCACCACCCAAAAGTCCGCCGAGGAGGCCACCGTCACCAAGAAGGCCCTGAAGGATTCCTCCAAGGTCCCCTCCGCCGAGAATATCGCCAAGCGAGTCCCCGAGGATGCCTCCAAGGAGGTCAGTCAGAAGCGAGTCTAGACCACAGCCACCAAGGAGGCTGCCAAGAAGGCCAGATCCAATTTTCAGAATGCCCTTGACCGTTCCATCAAGACAGCTGAGCAAACCCTTGACCTCGCCGAGGACTGGCTTCACGATCATGATGACACGATCTGCCGTGCACATTAGTCAATGCCATATATATTAGGGTTAGGGTGGGGTTGTCTAGAAGGGTGCTTTTGAGAGACTTCTTTAGACGACTTACCAGCTCCGAGACCCGTCACGACTCCCTTGAGCGTGCCGGCAACCTGGGCAACAATGGCATTGGACTTTCCCGCGAGGCACTTGTCGTTACAGGCCCGCGCCGCCAACCACCGCTTCTCATCTTCCTTACTCTCCTCCTGATCCTGCTCTAAGGCCTTGGTTACCTCCGCCAAGGCTGCCTTGAGCTGCTCGAGGACGGGCTCAATGTCGGACTTGGCCTTGTCAGCCTCTTCGTCCGAAACGTCCTCGGGAATGCCTTTCATTGTGGCATCTAGGGAGTCACGGGTCAGCAAGGCGGCCGTGAGAGCGAGACGGCGCAGGGGAGTGACACAAAGACCCGGAAAGACGTACTGATCTTAGATGTAAGCTCCTTGATTATCTCTTGGAGGTCATCAAGCGTGCTGGCTTCATCTCCAATGCCCCGAGCTTGCAGAAAAGCATCGACTGGCAGTGGATTTGCTAGCGTTGTGGCCAGGAGGCCGGAGAGGGTGAAGAGGGCATAAAGTGAGAACCTCATTTTGGTGGCTTTTATCACGCACAATGACCCGGGTTTGCTGTCCTTGTCTTTGATTATAGAAGTCTATTTGACGGAGATATTTTTTTATTCAATCCGGGGGCTCATGATGGCCGCTTTATACCCATTTACTCGTCTACTCCCCTGCTTGCCCTCTTCTGACCCCCGAGGGATGGCTCTGTCCTGGTTTCTTGTTTCGAGCCCCGATTCCTTCATGATGTCAACCGGGTGGTCTCTTAATTTGACATTCATACCGAAGATTGATTCCTCTCGGGCGTTTTTCTGGTTCTTCTGTCTCTTGGGGACCAATCCTGGATAAGACCGCCGCGACGATGACCTGGTTACCAGCTTGGGTGATAGGAAAGGGACAACGTCACATCCAACGGCGACGCATAGGGGTCCAAACTACAAAGTGGGAAGACGAGAAAATATCTAAACAAGGTTTCGGTCTACTGCAAGGCGCCAAAGTGTGTGCGCTTAATTTATCCAGGGGCTAAGGTGACGTTGTTGGGTACATTTGCCGGGACAGCCCGGGCTCGCGTGGTTAAGACTGGATTCTGGCGCCGAGTCCCTGGGACCTGGTGAGAGATGGTGCTTGGGAGCAACAATGACGTCAAAGATAAGGTTGCTTCTTTACAGGCTCGGCGACGACTGTAATTCGATAGGATGGTCTTGCCATGCCCGCTGTGGGCATGGTGAGAATGTGCGTTGCGGTGATTGCTCTACTCGACTGGCTTTGAAGCTTGCGCAGAAAATTCGGGAATATTTCTGGATGATCTGGACACTGTCTACTTCATTGCACTGGATTAGTAGAGGCATCCGATATAGAGGCAGAGAAGGATCATATCTTCTGCTACGAAGAAAGTTTACTGCGAAGAGAATCTGCGTATAAGTGCACCGGAGCTTAAACCTGGTCAGCAACATTGGCGGATATTGAATTCACGACCCTAACCCTAATGAGGGAAAGGAAAGACCCGGGAAATTGTCGGAGGGTGGTCACTTTTGACAGACTATTTGAAAATTTACCATCCCAGGCCGCGACCCGAATCCTGAGCGACGCGCAGCAGGACCCTTTGGTAGCAAAACCCAACAATATCGGCCGCGCTGGCGTCCTCGGAAAGGCCACTCAAGATTAGATTGAGACGACGTCGAAAGCGTTTGCTCATCCGCCAGCGACGAAGCCACGACCAACGAGGCACTCGAAGGACGACCTTGGGCAAGTCGAAAGCAGGCCCTAAGCTTCTACTGAGCAGCGAAGTCCTACTTGTGTGGAAGTCAATAAGTTGAAGGCGTAGTTCTTACTATGTCCGTCAATTGAGCATTTGAACACAGAAAAAGTGGAGGTTCAATATTCAGATTGCTGGAAGCCTTCCAACAATGGGCAGCCTTTTCAATATCCGAGGACTCGGGCCCCGACCCATCCTCCCGACTTTCACGTCCGGCCTCCGAATGGCCTTCCCCCAATCTACCGCGACGCCGGCGATAACGTCGCTCTTGCCCTCCCTCCGCACCTACGCAGCCAAAGCCTCCCCCGGAACCCGCAAGAAGAAGCGCCAGCAGGCCTCCCTCCGCGGCCCCACCGAGAGCGAACGCAAGCTCAAGGCCCTCAAGACGAACCTCTTCGCCAACCCCCCTCCCCCGCTCCGCATGGGCCGCAACCGCCATTTGCGACATTGGACAATCCACCGCGCCTGGCTCTTGCACCAGCGGAGCCTGCGCGAAGACCGCGATCGGGAGTTGCTGAGGATGCGGCAGGGCATGGCTGCCGCGTGCGAGGAGCTGCGAATGTCAAGTGGGCCGGGCACGCGGCCGGAAGGCTATCTTTATAGGCTTGCCATGGAGAAGAAGGGTGTTTACGGAGGGGATGCTATTCCGATTGAGTATGCGAGGTTGCAGACTGAGACGCCTGCGCGGGAGGCCTGGGATTATGGCTGGACGAAATAGTCCGGAATTGGATACCAAGCACGCCAGAAAAGTGGACGGTTGCTAGGTTGGCTGGGGGAGGGAGATGCCCCGGCTTTGGCGCTGTTCGGCCTTGCAGTGCCCGGAACAATGACAATTGTTTGCATCGACGTGGATAGACAAGCATTGTATTATCATTATGTTGACTTGACAGTCCAAGTTGGCGAGCAGAGTCGTCGTATGTGTCTAGCAGAGCGCCTCGATGTTCCCCCTCAAAACCATGTAGGATAGTTAGACTAGAAGAGGGACATCGCAACAAAGCGTTGGCGTCGTCTCCCAGTTCTTCTGCTTCTCGCCCTCCCGCGTCGTCCCCACGTTTCTTATCTGTCAATTTCAAATATATGCGCCGCCAGGCATTGTTCTTTGCATCGCCAATCGTTGTGCCCTAGCCTGGCACATTGATTTGATCTGAATTTTGGCCGCAAACATGTTGCCAACACGTTACTTCTCTGGCCCATTTCCCATTTCCACAAGATGAAATCAATGATAATCCTGAACACCAATTATCCCACCAGGCATAAAGCGACCGTTCTATGCAATCCCATATCCCCCGGCCCAAACCCACGGTTCCTAATAGTACAGGCTGCAACACATGGCTTTTGAGGACCAAACGATCGACAAGGAATAGCACACAAATCAAGGGGACCATGACGGATTGCATGAAGACAGAGGGACAAAACAAGAAACGCCTGTGCTCGAGATTTGATAAATTTTCTCTTCCCGGCGAATCAATGCAATTGTAGAGGGGGAAAAAACTGGTGTTTGGGGAACAGATTGCAGGAAAAGACTCAAAATTTCCGTGTCCAAACGTTTACGGGTCAAGTCTGCCGGGTTTCTGCCGGGAGTGGTGATAGAGGTAGCAGCTGTTCCGCCGGGAATGTGGGTATCGTGTTCGGGGTTCCGGTTCGTTCCACTGTCTATCCTATCGTTTGCCATTGTTCCCATTGGTCGCTATTGATAGCTGCCTCTCCGTCCCATCCATGTCAACTGACTACGTGTCGCCTTGCGGATTTCGCACCAACCCATTTACATCGGATGGAGGAGAACCGGCAGCCAACGATCGGATGGCCATGGATACTCGCTTGTTGCTGCCCCTTCAGGGTTCCGATGGTCGGCCGCCGTGGCGGTTGTCGTCGTGCCTGTGTGTTTGGCCCGTCTGGGCCCCTTCTCAGAGCACAACGCAGCATCCCGGGTTTTCGCCCTTTTCAAACGTGAGCAATGCCGCTCGTGTAGCTGCTTCGAATACGTCATCGACGCCCTCGCCGCTCAGGCTGGAGCATTCCAGGTACCGCCGAGCACCGATTTCGCGTGCTGCTGATTCACCCTCCTGCATAGAAACAAACCGCATCGACTTTTTCCGCTGCTCCTCGATGGCGACGGGGTCTTCTCGGAGGTCTTTCTTCAGCCCTACGAGGATGATGGGAACGCCGGGACAAAGTCGAGTGGCCTCTTCTACCCACTAGATGCAGCGCGTCAGTTTATTTCCCCAGGCCGGCCGTCTGAGCTGTGGGTGATTCCGACTATGCCCACCTTGTGCTTGACGTTGTCCAGCGAGTCTGGCGTGTCGACAGCAAAGCCAACTAGAATAACGTGTGCCTTGGAATATGCTAGGGGCCGCAATCGTTCATAGTCTTCTTGTCCGGCCGTGTCCCAGAGAGCAAGCTGAACCGACTTGCCATCGACCCTGCAATCCGTCACGTAGTTCTCGAAAACGGTAGGGATCTGTAGGTAAGGTGACGCTTCGTCAGCAACCGGCAGGTCGAGGATTTCGGTAGTATCAACTCACGTAGTGCTGTCGGGGGAATCAGTTAGCTTGATCCATGTGTAGATGCGTTGGCTGGCAGCGAGCCAGTCATCGGGCACCTGACTGAGCATAAAACTCACTGTTGGAAAGTAGCCGAGGGTGAAAACGCTGAGTAAACTCGTCTTCCCGCAGGCACCGTCTCCTATAATGACCAGCTTTCTGGTGTCTCGATTAGCACTTGGGCCGTCTTGGGAAGAGGAGCGGGCCGAGGAGCGTTGGAGATTTGCGAGTCGAGCAGCGGCTGACGGCCAAAGAGCCTTGCCGACATCAGGCATCCCCGACCATGAAAGCCCCCATCATGCCCTGACTTCGAGGCTCAGGTCCGCAAATCGAGGGGCATACCTGCGAATGACATTATTTGCACTGGGACTCGCCATTGTGACCTCGGGCGAGGGGTTTGAGGGCGGGGACCGTTGGAGGAGCCGCGATGATGAACGTTGACGTTGCTGTTGAAATGGGTTGCAAAGGATGAGTGTCACTTTTTTTGGATGGAAAATATATTGGCCTGGCGCGGGGATGTCGTGGTTATCACCACTAACAGTTCCGGCGGACTCTCCGCTGTAGATTCGCTCTTAGCGAACGTCTCCTGTTAGGCTCTGCACCTGCGTAGCAGTGGTGGGCGGGTCTGGTCCGTGGGTCGGATCAGCGGCAGAGGAGTCGCGGATCAACACCGCATCTCTTTGCATCTGCTCGGAGCTGAAGGGGCCAGTGGACTGTGGCTGTTTTTAACGCCGAAGAAGAAAAGGAGACGGGCTAAAACCTTCCCGCGCTTCGAATGCTGAACAAGAAATTCCACGCCACAACAAGCAAGAACAGAAGGAGGAGAGGAAGTTGGTGGGCGAGAAATTTAAGGATGACTTATCCGTGCCGCGAGAGCTCTCGCCGTTTTTAATGCAATCGATAGACCAACGAGGATTGTTGTTTGATAATGTACGACAGGGGAATGCACAGTGGGATTCTATTGCTTATATTCGAAGCAAGGCACATGAGCTTCGGGCTCGCAATTCAACCTCTCGTTCTTGTCCTCCGCAGAGCAGCTGGCGACTAATTAGCCACTAAAAGAGTACAATAAGACAGCACAGGCCTGAGTACTGGGAACTGGGTAGCATTGTTTATTTTCTTGTTTCCGGGCCGGCGAGAGAATACGAGCTGGACTAGAAGGCGAGGTCTGTGGAGGGGGTCGAAGCGTAGGCAAGACGAACGGAACCCTCTTAGTCGGCTCGATGATGCTGATGCGCGCTTGCAGCCTTCTAGGCGCTTGAAGAAAACCCGAATACGGCTTCGGCAGCATTGTTGTCGGCGCTACGCCCACAAGGTGACCTCGGCTGCCGGTCAGGCATTTTGCATCCCACCTGGCCCCTCTGTGGTTTCTCGTTGGTGGTCATGTGACTCTTGTCTCGCTGGGCTGAACGTGCCTAAAATGTCGTCAGCAGAACTCACAAGAACCAATGTCAAATTGACTTTTGCAGCTGGCTGTAGGTTAGACTTGCGACCCCCAGTCCAATTTGTACACTACGAAACGAGAAATTTGCTTGTGGTGGTCTGAAGTCAAGTGAACTCCAAGTAGAGCTAGCAAGCGGCCAGGAACCGCGAATACCCCTTTTTGATTAGGTCCTCGTAATCTGCCCGTAGGCATGTCAAGCCTCCCTTCCTTCGATATGGGTACTGCAAGGTACGTAGTACGAATGGTAGATGCGACGCTAGAGTGTGGCAAGAACTGAAACTGAAAAAACAATCGGCTAAGAAATAGGCACGAACCGCTTGCAACTTAGAACAGCCAAATGGTGCCTCTTTAATTGGCTTGTTTCACGACACGATGTACATCAGAACTCACCACTAGAACTCACCCCTGGAATCTTCAGTTTGGCCCAACGCCATGCCTTCTGTATCTATTGCCAATTCGAATCTGCCACTTCTCTTCTCGACTGCCGTGGATTCCTTGAAGCAATGCTCCACATGCAACGTTTGCTTGATTCCGACAAATGATTTGCGATATTTGGACCGATGCCGGTTGCACCCCTGGATGGGGCTCTCGTGTCCGGCGCTGACGAGACGCGCACATGAGGCTGTGCTTCAAGCAATGGGACACTATTGACACGGTCTAATTTTGGGTTACGGGATGCCTCCAACCCTCCGTATTCTTCCATGGAGCCACTACGATAAAAATCTTTCGACGATCCGTAGGAAGTGCTAGCGGAGAAGGCAGATTGGAATGCATCAGATCTTGGTGACACGAATACCTGGTTGATTTCGGCTACCGACGAAGCAGATTCTAGATTGATGGACTTGACGAGAGCACGAAACGAAGAGTCTCAGCTTCGTGCCGGTAGACGAGGAAATTGCTACTCGACGACGGCAGCGATGCTGCCCAAATCCGACTTGACACTACCATGAGCCTGTGGAAGGTTGTACAGCCGTGGGACTGTCCCTGTTCATGACTAGGGCGACTTGGGGGTTGTGGGGGTCTGAGACTCTTCATCCTTAATGCTCTTCGAGAGGCCAAGAGCAGACAGGGTCCATGGTTGACCAGGGATTTGGTCCATTCGGCCCAATGGTTTGGACGCCGCGGTGTTTGGCAGTTCGCAGCTTCGACTCGATCCAGAGCTCCAGACATTCATCTCAGCTTGCTAGCTTACATGGGTTTCCACTTCGTCTGAGTGCCAAGGAAGCAGCCTTCGGCCCAGTGCTTCTTTACCCGGATCAAGGCATTCACGAGGGCCTTCTACCACATTCAAGGAAGCAAACAAGCTGCTATGAATGGGACATACGAGAATATGATGCATCACGTGATAGAGATCAGAAAAGCTTACTGTGTTTGAGCCGGAATCCGGACTGTGCAGGTACCTGTTACGGCAAAAACCATCCGATGCTCCCTGAATCTCACATGTCGTCTGGACGGCCTCTCCGCTAGGAGTTTCAGTTTTCAATTTGCGCGTCTGGATTTTGTCTCTGGTTATGGAAGCCCGACTGTCACTGTTTGGTTGTCCCCGTAGTGAGAATTGCAAGAGAGTCGCTCTTCTAAGCTTTCTTTCCATTGATCTCTAGCCCGCGCTCTCGGAAACAAACCCGCAGGACAATTCGTAGACACTAGCTTGAGGTTCGATAGCACAATCTCCAACCTTTTCTTCTTCATTGGATTATGCCCGACTATCTATCCGGGCAGGGCTAGGATCGTAGAAGAGATCCATAGAATTCAATGCCCGACGAAAAAGCGCCGCTTTCCTAGAGTTTATCAGTCAGGTATCGTTCCGAAGGGACCAAGTCTCCTCACAGTGTAAGTTCTCTCTTCGAAATGTAGTTCGTTCCGTTTACAGAGGTAGATCGGCTCTTACTGGTAGGAAAATTCCAAGTCCCGGAGGGCGCGAACCCGACCAACGAGCCCAAAAGTATATACTGGCAAAGGATGAAAGGTAGCTGGCAAATTCAACACCGTCCAAAACGAATAGAAAACCACAAATAGAGAGAAGGAAAGAGGAAAGAAGAAAGAAGATGGGAAATTGTCAAGGAAAAAGAAAGGGAGGGGAGGTAGTACAGAAGGAAAAGAAAAGGGCTAGGCAAGGTAAGGCACGGCAAAGGGCAGCAATGAGGTCTACCTGTCTTTCGGTTAGGTGAGTGTGTATTTTTGGGCCTCTGCTGTCGAGGCCTTTGTCGCTCGTGTCGCCCATGTCGCCCATGGGTGATTGGCCAGACATCCCGCCCGGTCCACAACCTCACCTCACCTCTGCGGCATCAAAGCTTGGTTCATTTTGTAGAAGGTACGAAGAAAGCCAGCACACCGACTCGGAGCGTTCCTTCTCAGCGTGATCAAGCCTACAGCACCGGCAGCAGTAAACCAACGTGAAATCTGCCACCAGACACTCGCTAGACCGAACGCAACCCCCAACGGTGTCCGTATCCCAAGCGACGACGACGTGCCAACAACGCAAACCATCCGCCCGTCGATTTCGAAGTTCGAACAACTCAGCTCATTCCCAGCTTGTTCTCTCTGCAGTCAACGGCTCTCCGGCTCAGACCCTCTCTCGATGACTTGGCCGGCTCCTTGCCCATCGCCGAAGTAGCCTGCTCGCCCTAGCCTGCTCGCCCCTGCCACGAGATGCCGGCGAACAACCGATCGTCTGCGCAGTCGCAGGTTCCTCCTCCCACGTCTCCCTCGGGCAAGAATATTGCAAAGTACACCAACAAGGACGGTTCAAAGTATATTGCCGTGCCCAAGGCGACGAGCTCGGCCCAGACAATCGAAACCCAACCGAACATGCCGACAAAGCCCGCCATGCCGACCCCACAGTCCTCGGTCCTCAGTGCCAACAACGGCCCGCCGGCTGGCGTCAACCACAAGAAGCAGAAGCGTCGACAGAAGATGGCCGCGAAGGCCGCGGCCGCTGCTGGCAACGGGCACCCTTCTATGTCTGCGGCCACTACGGCGTCTTCAACTGCTCCGGCGGTCGAGGCTTCGTCATCGGCAGACCGACTAATACCAGAGCATGACGCCGATGCTGATTCTAGTACGAGAGCAGTGCACGGATCGTCGGCGGCTTCGGTAGCTTCGCAAAACGGGGCCCACGACTTGGGAGAGCCGTCGCCGGCAGACACGCTGTCCAAGTCGAAAAAGTCCAAGAAGAAGAAAAAGAAGAAGCACTCCGAACCCGAGGGAGCCGAGGCAGCAGCCGAGATGGAACCCCAGCCGGGTCCTTCGTCGTATCGGCCGGTCCAACATCAGGTTGCGAGGTCTGACGACAGATTCTGGAACACCAACTCTCAAGAGGAAAGGCAGCGGATCAAAGACTTTTGGCTCAGTCTGGGCGAAGAAGAGAGACGGAACCTTGTGCGGCTGGAGAAGGAAACCATCCTTAGGAAGATGAAGGAACAGCAGCGTAACACCTGCAGCTGTGCCGTCTGTGGCCGTAAGAGGACCGCCATCGAGCAAGAGTTGGAAAGTCTCTACGAAAGCTACTATAAAGAGCTCGAGAACTACGCCAACCGCGCTGAAGGCGCCATGGCAAGCCCCACGAGCTTCGCGCTGCGGGCGCCGAGGTCTTCCCAGCCCTTGAGCTATCACCACCACCACCATCATCATCATCACGGTGACGATGCCGGGCACGGGCATGGGCACGCTACAAGCAGGATAGTTGAGCACGTCAACGACGACGACGACGACGATGACGACGACGACGATGAAAGCTACGCGGACGAAGAGTACGACGAGGAATTTAGCGACGACGACGATCTCTCAGATGACGGCGGCCCCCACGACACAGTGGAAGCCGAATTTCTGGATTTCGGCGCCAGCTTAACGGTTAAAGGTGCGCATAGAGTGGTCTCCGGAAATGGCGCGACGCTAACGCTTGACAGGGGGTATTCTCACCGTTGCAGACGACCTCTTGAAGAACGACGGCAAGAAGTTTATCGAGATGATGGAGCAGCTCGCCGAGAGACGCATGGCACGTGAAGAGCCGCCTAGCCACTACGGAAGACCATCGGCTCACGGACAAAACGGTTCGTACCCTGCTCCGCACGACGGCCACGGCCACGGTCACGCCCATAACCATGGCCACAATCACGTCCACCCCGGTCATAACCACGCCCACGCCCACGCCCATGCCCACGGCCATAGCCACAGCCACAGCCACGAGGTCGATCCTGACCATCCCGGCCTTCACGACGATCTTGACGGTCACCCCGACGATGATATCGACTACGACGACGAGGAGGAGGATGACGATGACTACGATGACAGTCAAGAGGATGGCTATGAAGAAGATGACGACGCCGAGGTATGGCCACAGGCGCACCCGACTCTCGGTCGCGATTGCAGTTGTGGTAGTGGCTGGTGGGATGACACGCTAACTGGCCAGGGAACCATGACGGACCAGCAACGCATGGAGGAAGGTCGGCGCATGTTTCAGATCTTTGCGGCCCGCATGTTTGAGCAACGCGTCCTCAGCGCCTACAAGAAGAACTTGGCAAACGAGCGCAGCAACAAACTTATCCAGGAAGTCGAGGACGAAAGACGGCAGGAAGAGCTCCGGCAGCAGCAAAGGGCGAAGCAACGCGAGAGGAAGCGCGAAAAGGAGCGTCTGAAGAAGGAGGCTCAGAAAGAAGCCAAGGCCAAGAAGGAAGCAGAGAAGAAGCAAGCCGAAGAGGAAGCCAGAAAAGCTGCGGAAGCCAAGCGCGCCCTGGAACAGAAGAAGGCGGAGGAGAAGAGACGGCTTAAGGAGGAGCAGAAGCGCAAAGAAGAGGAGGATCGTCAACGAAAGGAGACAGCGAGGTTACAACGCATCCAGGAGCAAGAACGGAAGAAGCGCGAGGTCAAGGAGGCCAAGGAACGCGAAAAGAAGCTCAAGGACGAGCAGCGCCTCAAGGAAGCTCGCGAGGCAAGGGAGAAGAGAGAGAGGGAGCACAAGGAGCGCGAGGAGCGCGATCGCGAACGCAAAGAGAGGGAAAAGCAAGAGGCTGCTGCGGAGCGAGACAAGAAGGCCAAAGCGGCGAAGGAGACCAAAGCAAAGGCAGAGGCCGAAGTTCGGGAGCAGAAACAAGCCGCCGCCAAGTCAAAGGCACCTGTGCAAGCTGCCATCATTCCGAAAGCACCCGCTGCTGCAAAGCGTCAGCAGCCGACCAAGTTTGGAAACGGCAAACAGCAGTCTTCTCATTCGCAGCAGGCACCACCAATAACAACATCGCAACCCCAGGAGAACCATGGCAACTCGACGCCGGCGTCTTCGGCTCCCTCTGGCGCCCCCACACATCCCGCTGCGGCGGTTGCTGCCTCTGCTTCTGCCGCTGTCCAGTCTTCGTTTGCGTCCTTTGCCTCGCCAAAGATGCCCGGAGCGACGCCTGTAATTCCTCCGAAAGCACTATCAACAACCACAACGCATCCGATACGGTCAAGAGCATCATCTCAACAACTGCAGCAGCAGCCGCCGCAGCCGGAAGCACATGTCCTTGGTGTGTCGACATCTCAGCAGGGGTCTGGCCCAAGTCACACGACGTCGCCAAACTCGTCGACTCCGGTCCACAGCAGCCCCGGGCCCGTGCTTCCTCCAGCGAACCACCTGATGGGTGCCGGAGTCGCAGGAACTACGCCGCCGCAAGGATTCTCCCTTGGGAGGGATGCTCTCGGCATGCCGGCTCCACCCCCAGGATTCCAGGGACCACCGCCTGGCTTCCACGCTCCCGCCATGTTTCCCACCGGCCGCGGTGGTTTCGGCGCTTTTGCACCAGACATGGTATCGGCACCACCAGGCCTCAACCCCATCGCCCGCGGCTTTACCCAACCGCCCCCAGGATTCCCCCAGCCTCCCGTTGAAGTACCACTTGGCGCGACGCCACCAGGGTTTGAGCTTCCACCTCACCTTCAAGGGCCGCCGCATCAGCATAGGCAATTGTCGGGTGGACTCGAAAGCATGATTGGAGGGCCATTACCAAGCCACCTCATCAGCCGCCCTGCGCCGATAGGGCGGCCTGGCAGCGTCGTGCACGGACAAGGCGGCAGCAGCAGGCGAGTTGATGCCCAGGAAGAAGAGAACGAGCATCTTGGCAGCGGTGCCTTGGAGGGTGCGCCTGAAGACCCGATTGGCCTGGGGCAGGCCTCGATCAGACAGAGGACGCTTGCTCCGGGACAGGGAATGCGTTCCCAGTTTCCTCCACCCGCGCCGTTTGACGGCACCTTCCCTGGCTTCCCCGGTCAGTGGGGACCGAGCATGGCTTTCAATGCGACGACCCCTGGTCTCGGCAGCTCTCCCTGGCCTTCAGCCCAGCCTGGACCGCCTCCTTTTGCCGCTCCTGGCGTCGCCGTAGCTTCTAGTCGAGGTCGCCAGCAGACAAACCAGCTGCGCGACGCGCTGCGCCGCGCATACTTGGCCGAGGTTGAGCTCAGCAACGCCTCTCCTGAAGGATACGCCGACTTCTCCTCGTTGTTCCACAAAATGACCCAGTCGATGCCCATGCCCATGCGCGTGACAGAACAATCGCTGATTGAGATTTCGGAAACGGAAGGGAACAAGGACAACGGCGGCGGTACGTTCGAGACGAGATCGAGCAACGGCCGCTGCGTCATCAGGTGGGAAGCTGGCGCTGCGGATGCTGGCCAGCATCATCCTCTTGGAGCCCCCGGGCAGATTGGTAGCCCGGTTATCGGCAGCGGAGCTCCTCCCCGAGGTCCTTAGGCGGGCAATCGGGCGTTGCAATCTCGCCCTGGTTCTAACTCTGACGCTCAGGGCGTTGGGGCAGAAAACGTGCCGCCTACGGTGGGACGCATCCTGAACGGCTTCGTAACGCCGGCCGTGGTGATGCTCCAGCTTGCAAGGCCGCCTTCGAGACTGCAGTCCATATTCTGGCAGGCCAAGATTGAGGGCTTGCGACGGGAGTGGACCAGTTATATGGCCGCAAAGGGTGAATAGAATTGCAGCGAGGGACGCTGATGATGAGTGGTGTGTGCATAATTCTCAGCGGTCATGGCAGGCTTCAAGAAGCCTCATCGACTCTCAACTCTAGTGGGAAGGAAGAAATAGGGAGGCGCGTTTATGGATTTGTGTGGAGTGAGGTCTAGGGCGAGTGGCCCAAGTTGTAGGCCATTACAATGCTACCCCTATTACTATGAATACATGATTGCCAGCGATATGCCTGGTTCGCTCAACGCTCACGATGAGTATTTTGTAGCGATGCTTCCCCTTGGGACTATGAACCTAACCTTTAGAACGCCCACCCTGACACATAGCAAGCGAGGGCGTGCAAGGCTATGGGGGACGAAGTAGAGAAGAAACGGAAGACAAGGCGGAAAAGGACACGAGCAAACCGCGGGAGGATCAAGTGGAAAAGAAGTGTGTTGAAAATTCCTTTTCCAACACCACTGGCTTGGACTGCTCATTAGTTCAAGTTGTGCAGAGTAAATGGGATGGTCAGAGGCATGAAACTTCCGCATGGTCATGTCCCCGCCCGCAGTTTCGTTCGGGCAGCGTTGACAAAGTGGAACAGTAGAGAAGAGGGCTTCACCGCCACCAGACTGGTAAGGGCCATCAGGCAATCCCAAATGCAAAAATGGAATGTAAAATAGAGAGCCTCTCTAAGAAAAAAGTAAAGAGTACAAACATGAGATCAAGATGGTGATGATGATGATTCCTTCTAGAACAAGCTCCCACCACCCCTCTTTTCATACTCTTGCAGAGTGTCCAAAACTCCTGTGTGTGAATCGATCTCGTTCGCTACGCTTGCGAAACTGCACCTGTCCTATTCTTCCGACCTTCGCTTTGTTCCGCTTCTCAAGATCCAGACCGGTTCCAAAAGCTTGATTTCCTGATAATTATGGCCCCAATCTACAACGTCCCGTCACGGACCCCTCAACGCTCAACGCCACCATCCTAATACCTCTGCGAATCCTGGAAGGGGTTCGGCTGACCGGCCCCCGGTGCCGGCCCATCCGCGTAGCCAGGCTGCCCTCCATACGAGGTATCCGGAGCACCTCCCTGGGCAGCCATGAGCGGAACCCTGTCGCTAACGTTCCGCTTCTTCCCCGCCCCGCTCGCCTTGGCAATCGCCGCCGCCTCCATCTTGGCCTTCAGCTTCTTATGCTGGCTCTTCTCCCTGCAGCAGAAGAAGGTCATCAGCGCCACGCTCACCACGATGGCGGCGCTGAACACCAGCGCCACAATGATGCCGCCCGTGGTCAGCTTGTCACGCTTCTCCATGCAGGTGACGCGGCCGGCCGTGTCCATCTTGCAGAGGTAGCCTTCGCGGCAGGTAGGTTTCGCGATGGGCACGTCTTCGCACGTTGTCTTGCTGCCTCCGCTGGGCGTGGAGCACGAGTTGATTGTGGTGGTTGTGGAGGTTGTGCAGAATTCGGCAGGCAGGTTATCAGCATCGGTGGTGGTAGCCGGCAAAGCGGTAGTCTGCTCGGGATTGGTGACGGTGGCGATGACGGTTTCCTGGTCTGTGGTTGCATCGTCCGTCGTCGCCGCGTCCGTGTTCTTGGCGGCCGTGGTGCGAACGGGAGCGTCGCGCGTGGGAGTCGAGTCGGCCGTGTCCGTATCGTCGGCCGTTGTCGGGTCTTCGTCGGTGGCCACGGCCGTGTCTGTATCATCGGTCGGGGTGGCTGGCCTCCGCTGCCGCTTTCGAAGCTCTTGAGCAAAGGTGGAAGATTCGGGGTCCTCGTTCGAGGCGCACCGCGTCAAGAGGGAAATGGCCGATGCGGCGGCCTCGTCGGGTCCGCAGCCTGCATTGAGGTAGCAGATCTCAATATCGGTTTGGAGGAAAAAGTCGCCCAGGCCGGAAATGCAGTTGCCGAGGACGGCCTTGTCGCCGCAGGTCGTGGCAGCTGAGGATCGGACGCAGTTTGCTGTCGCGGGCGAGATGGCGACCGTGAGGGGAAGGAGAGCGGCGAGGACCGCCGAGGTCGAGAGTGCCTTTGATAGGAACTGCATCGTGCCTGAGTACTATCTTTGTTCGACACGAGAGGAGACAAGATTCCGCAGCTCGACGACGATGGACTTGCGGGAATGTGAAATTACACAGCGAACCAGATGCAGCCAACGGTGCTAGGAGGTTTCGTGTTGAATCTTCGACGACTTGGCTTCGTGAGGCAATTTTCGGGGTCGTAAAGTGAGATCTCGGAGAGCTGAACGGTCGGAAAAGGGGAGGGATCGGCAGGTCGCAAAAGCGCTAAAAACGTGAAAATTCCGGGTCGTCGAAAGCTCAATTTCCAAAAAATACAGGGTCCGCGTTTATATCACCGGTAAACCCCCCCAAATTATCAGACTCGATGGGAATGCCGATGAATCTACTCTGTAGGTCGGCTAGCAGTGAAAGGGGGATTTAGTAGGAAACGGGAAACTGCTGTGGCTGCTGAGATTTCCGGCCGACGGGGTTTTCAGCCGTTTTGACACTGATGCCTTTTTCACAAGGATGCAAATGGCCTGGTCCAGAAAGGGGCTGAAGCTGAGAGGCTGCAGCGGAGCGAGGGACTAAGCACCCGTGCAGCGGAATCGCCAAGCAAACGAAAATGTCGCCAGCCAGTGGGAGCGTGGCTTCAGACCTCAGCAGGTGCCAAAGTTCGACGCAGGGTTCGGGAAGCCGTGCTCCGACTGGGCTCGCTATGCAGGACTCAGAACAGGGCGGAGGGAGCACCTTGTCAAAGTCTATTGAATGCGCCGTTTGTGGCAGGGCTGATGGGATGACAGAGAACTCTGGCAGCAGAGTCTCGCATTTTGTCGCCGAAATATTGGATATGGTATCATATCACGGTAGGTTTGAATTCAATTTCACCCCCTCTTTATGTATCATCTCTTCTTCCATGATCGTCTTTCGTTTGACAGCAAGCGGCGAGTTGCAAAAGTTTTCCCAGCGCCGCGGTTTGCGTGGTGCACTGCCCCGCCCATCGCAGCAATGGATATCCTCCATGGTGGGACAAGCTGGAGGCTGAGCCACTCATCACGCAGAGAGGCACGGCTCGTGCTAAAATAAAAACCCCCACCGTGAATGAGCGAATCAGAATCATCTGATTGACCGCGGCCGTCCTGCTTCCTGCCTAGCTCACGACCTACCCACCTGTATTCTTCCTAGTGCGGGATTGCTCACTGAGAACTTGGGATGCCAGCATGGCTTCTCTCAGAAAGTCTCCGACGAAGTGTTCGCCTGCCACGGCCTTGCCGACATGTTTAGCAGTAGAGAGAGTAAGAAAGAGAGAGAGAGAGGCTCTATGCTTCAGTCGTGGAATGATTTTGAACCACAACTACCGTCTGTTGAGGACCTGAATAGTCTCTGATCTTAGTCCTCTCCTGTGATGCCACCACGCTGGGACGCGTTTGCGGCAATCTGTAAGGGCTCGACTCCACCGACTGTTGACTTGTTTCTGACTTTCTTCATCCGCTTGGAGGCACATTTATTTTGATTGGAATCCAATAAATATGAGCGCCGAAAAGCATGATGGGACTGACGCCGATTCAAGAGCGGTTCACTACCACGTCGGACGGCTCGTAGACGGCTTCCTCGAAGTTGGGGGTCATCCAGGCTCAACTCATCGCTCACCACCTCACCGCCGCCACCGCCACCGCTGCTGCGGTCTTGGCCCAATTCTCTAGACCTTTCCATATAGCCCTCTCCTAGAACAGGCAAAAGGTCTCTGGACACCTGTGTCTGTCCGAGTGAGGCTGTTAAGCGCCTTCGACAGCCTGCCTATCCTGTTCAGAAAGAGGCTTTCTGTGCTCATGGCAAGCGACAGGATGGCAAATCGACATTGCACAAGTTTCTCGACCACGTCCCTCATCCGATGCTCCACCCGTAGAGAGACGCAATCCGACCTTGTCAGAATTCGGCTGGAGTCAAGGCTTTGCTGAGGAAGACGGCGAGGACGTGTTGCACAGCTTGCACTTGGGCCTCGGCCCGAACTTCATCATGAATATGTATGATTTTCCACGCTGCCGAAGATCCGAGTCGACATCCTTCATGAAACGGTCGGACGTAGTCTTCGCCTTCGGCGGATTCAGACATGCTCTTGACTACCCTAGCCCCTCGTACCAGCCCAGCTACTCCTTCGCAAACGCCCTCGAATGGTTTCTGCGTTTGGTCGGGAATTGTCGCAGCGTGGTAAGTCGGGGTCTGATCGAAGCACATCTGCAGGTGCCAATGCTTCGGCTTCATGCGGAACAGCCTTTCGGGGGGACATCATCGATGCCTAGGAAAACGGATCATGATTCGTACCATGGTGGCGCTTTCAAGAAGACTACAAGTCCCAATCAGCGGAGTGGATTCGTTGTCCACCATCTCTGAAGGCATGGGTGCGTCAAGTTTGCTGCACTTGCTGCTCAACGGAACACTTACGAGCCGCCCCGGCGTCGTGAAAGCCCACCTGTCAGACAGACCCTTCCAGGCAATCCACCGGCCTGACCGTGTGGTGGTTCTCAGCAAGTAACGATAGGTCCTGCTGTCCGTTCGTTCCCCTCTCCAAACCGAGGAGGTCATGGCATTAAAAGGCGAGCAAAACAAGCTATACCCTCTTTCCAAGATTGTCAGGTCGGAAACGTCTGGAATAACCCTTGGTCTAAAGACGAACTGGTCGGGGCGTTCCAGCACCTGCCGTCGTCATGGAAGCGGAAGCGATACCGACAGCTTGCTCCACGGTGATGAGTTCGCCGTGGCGCTCCATTGCTGGCGGCGCCATGGCGACCCCAAGCAGAATCACAAAGCAGCATTGGCGCATATGATAGATCATCTCGTAGTCCTAGCCATGCGTCCCATGGTAATGTGGTTGGAGTTTTGCCACAGAACGCATATTCTGTCAAGGACAGAGGTAGGGAAGAACTATATCCATGCCCTTTTTGGGACAGCTAAGACTACGCGAAGAGATCTGTGGCCATGCCCAATTTGATACAAAATACCTGGCCAATTTTGCTGCTGAGCCTGGCCCGGCAATGTCTATCCACCTTGCAGTGCTTGCACACTCGTCAGCACGAGCAGCAAACCAGCCAAACCGTTGAGATAAGGGCATCAGTGGACTGCTAGTGGCTGGAAGCTTCTCGGCATGCCACTCGATAGGACAGGCTACTAGCCACGACAAAAGTAGTAGCACATGAAGGTAACCAGATTTGCGGAAGATCTATAATAAGCACCCCTCCAATATCCTATAACTTGGCACCACGCATCCCGTACGGAATCGCAGCACACTTTGAGCTATGGCGATGAACCTAGCTGCAATGGCATATGACGATGTCAATGAGGCTTGGTGAGGGCCAGGAGAGCCGAACGTCAATGCGCGAGGCCGCTATGAAGACCACGTCAGCGCCGGTGGGCGAGCCTCCGACATCAGACCGCCAGGTCTTAAAGCGCCGCCAGAATAATTTTGACCTATTTCCTGCACCTCGACCGTGTTTGCGACAAAGGCCACGCGATCATGCATCGCAAGGCGTCCGTCGGGCGTGTGGTCCATTGAGCAACCACCGAGCTGGCGTATGGGATGCAAGACGCAGATGGAAAAGGCAACCAGAAACAGCGTAACAAGACATGCCAGCAGCTGCTGTAGCGGCGGGGTACCTTGACGAAACGGTCCGTGAGAGAGGGTAGAAGAGATTGGAATAAATAACCATCATTGGGCGTGGTTCGGCAAAGCATTCACCTGATATGCCTCGTACGGGCCGAGGACGGCAAGTGCGACCAGGGGATGGAACCGAACGGATGTTGTCGATGGGCTCGTCAATGATGGATGGCGAGCCGCAGTACCTTGGGCAGCCTCGGTTGGCGGTAAGGGAACCACGCAGCTAGGTCTGAGGTGCCCAATGGTCAAGCCAAAAGCTGGGACGCTAATATGGGGAAGCAGATGCAGAACCCGCTGCCGCCGATGACGGCAGGAGACGCGCGACGCGACAGGCCACTGGTTGCAGAGCCTGGGGGCGAGCGGTGAAGACATCGAGTTGCATGGAGGGTGGTCGTGAACGGGGACAGTGCAGAGCGATGGCGAGAATGACGAGAGCTATCTGGCTGGGTTCTGTGTTGGGACTGGACCTGCTGACGGGAAGCGGATGGAGCGGAAATGCAGCTGCATGCGGACGATTGGGGCAAGTTGCCAGCAGTGTTGACTTCCATTTCCAACCCTGAAGTGCCTGATACTGCAAAAACGCTGCAGCAGCCAGGCGGGCACGTGTCGACCAATCAAATGGTGCTGTGCGTCGCAAAATTGGGGCCAGGGGTTCTTGTTCGTATTCGTGCAGAGGAAAGTGCAGACTCTATTTCGAAAGTGTCCCCTACTTTGATTGAATTAATGTTCAGAATCCCGCGGCCGGGTTTCTTGCAATGGGATACGGATGGCCCAGTCATCGAGAAGCAGTAATACTGGATGCTGGATGCTGGATACTTGATACGGCACGGAGAAAAGGCCGAGCCTGCTTCCAGGTACTAGCCTCAGTGGACGGCACCGCTGTGGAAGGATACGGCCGGAAAATTTGGTCTTGAGCACAGCCAGAAACCACCTTGCCTCACCTTCAGATCCTAGGCCATTCTGATATTTCCAGCTTTGCACGAAGTACAGTAGTACTCCCCAAGAACACGAGACCAATTCCGCATTTACTCGGCCGTACCAGGCATGTCTCCATCTCGCACAACACAATTTCGAACGGCCAGCGGCTAAGTCAGGCTACCGCCGTCCGCAACATGACGTCTTGTCCCCCCAGGCGGCCTGCCTCGGGCGTCTAGTCAGCCAGTCCAACAGCGAGCGCCAACACACGCGGCCTGGAAGGCATTGTTCCACGAGATACGAGGCAGAGGATCACAGAAGGACGCCGGATTCCACAGTACCGGCTCGGCCTATGGAAGACGTCCCAACTCTCTAGCCCCACGTTTTACCCCTGCTGGGCGTGTAAGCCCGTGCTCCCAAGATTCCTCTCTCCGTGGGCACTGCGCATGCAATCCTTCGTCGATTAGTACCTCTATCCATATTTAGCAAAGCAGCGAGATGTTGTTGGATGAGACCCGAGCCATTGTGTAACCAACCGGCTAAGAATGGGAATTTAATCCAACGCAATAGCAGGCAACGCCAGCGGTGATTGGAGGGCGAGACGTCCTTGCATCGACCTCTGGGAACTGGTTTCGCCAGTAGCGGCAATACTGACAAGTGTGGCAATAGGAGGTGGCCTCCGAATCAAACTGACTACGGAGTATCCGTCATCAGCCTTGAAATGTCACCTTGAAGGTGGATGTTGGGCGGGTTGCGGCCACGGCCGGCCCTGAAGGCAGATGGCCGTTCCTGATACCCCCGGGCATAGCCTGCTGGCCAGGTTCCCAGGGAGCCCCACGACCGAGAGTCCCATTGCCAGGCCCCCCGCCGGAACGGCCCGCATGACGCGCTGGAGTGCTGCGGGGAGCCTAGCCAATTCAAGGCCGATCTCTATACAATGTCTCGCAGAAATCGAAGCGGCCGATCTGAATCTCAACTGTCGCCAGGCGATTTTCCAGTGTTGCACATCGACATGTCGGTCGGTGTGCCTTGGTGTGTCTTTTTTCTCTGCCACCAACACCACCACCTCCTCCCCGGTCCGTAGCCCAGCCTCCGCCCGCATCGACTTACACTGGGTGGTGGACCGGCAGCTGGCAACTGGCTACTGGTTACTGCAGTGGTCGGTGCAATGACCGACGCCGTTTCCCGCTGTCGCGCGAAGAGGCGAATAGGAAGTGGTCCTTCTCGACCCGCCCAATGTATATTTGAACCCATTGGTCACCCGAGCCTGGCTCTGTCCGCTGGCTGCTGCCGCGATTGGCTCGAGCCGCCTGGCGTCCTGGCCATGTAAGTCTGATTAGTCCGCTATTATTGTGTGGAGTTCTCGTTTTGGGCGAGAAGGACGAACCGCAGGTGGCACAACTCTTGCCTCTGGATGCCCTATTCGTACAAGCCTGTGGGGAGCCCGGTAGGGAACCCTGTAGGGCATGGCTGCTGACGGGCGGGCGATGGGACTGCCGCTGCCACGCCTGACTGTGATTGCGACGTAACTGGCGGCCACCGACGGCGGCGACGACGCCGAACAAAACATGCCACCAGCAGCAGTGCCGGCGTGGTCGGTGGCCCTTCGGTGGGGAACAAGAATAGGATTCGATGCAGATCAGAAAGTGGCATGGAGATGCAGGCGGCCAGACGCAGATTGTGACGAAAATGGGGTCTGCGGTCTCGACTCCACGCCCGCTGCCCAACCGGCAAGCCGAATGACACGAACGGCAAAAGACAACGCATCATATAAAGGTTCCTTGAAGGTCTTGGGAAATTTGGCTCCAAGTTGGGAGACTCGTGTTTGTGTTGGCGATTTTCTTTCCCCTTCGCTCGTCCGTCACTCCGGTTCTCTTGTGGTGACTTCATTTTACTCGCTCTTTAGCCATCCACCCCTCGTCGAATTTCCATTTCCACCTTCGCACACATCCGCGTCTTTTTACAATCCAGAATTGCAAAGCTCTCGAGACCCTGTCCTTGCTCGCTGCGTCCCTCCACGTCTGTCTTTTCGGCCCTGCCTGTCAGACAAGACGACCAACCAGCACACCACCCTCGTGGCATCCGACTCCAAGCCGCGACACACGTCGACGCTCGACGGTCGACGGCTCGCTGCCGCTGTGCACTCGGCACATGGTCGTATGCGCCGCCTCCCTCCCGACCTGGAGAAACTGCACTTTCGACTTTGCGAGAGTCGAGTCGCAGGAGAGCGGAACAGCGGAAGAGCGGTGACGACCAGGGCATTCCTGCCTCGAGTCGTACGCAAATTGAGCATCCGCCGTTTGCAGTGCAAGATTGGGACACTCAAGCAAGCCGACCTACTAGGGTCTAACGGCATTCGCCGTTGGCTTGCGTCCTCATCGAAAGCATCCACTTACACCAGGGCACATCGACGGCCCCCACCGTCCCGCTGTCGTCGGTTTGCGTGCATTCTCCTTGGTCCATTCCCCTTGGTCCCTTCGTTTGGCCTCCCTGCTAGAGGCTTCCTTCCTGCTTCCCCGGCGCAAATGCCAAGTCTCACCACCCTCCTCGAGAGGCATGCCGAACGCTCGTAGCCGTCGATCCCCTTCTAGCTGCGTCTGGCCGGTGGCTGCTGCTCCTGCTGCTGCTGCTGCTGCTGCTGCTGCCGAACTGATCTTGCTTGCCCCGATTGCCTTCGATTGCATCCCACCGTGTGGGGCCCGGGGCTCCTTCCGCGCGCCTACCGGAACGGCTACCCTGGCCCGCCCTTCCGCCTCGGCCTGCCGCTCCTGTTGCCTCCTCTCTTTTGCTATTCTTCTGCTGCGTCTCCGGCTTCTGCTGGCGCTGATTCTGCATGGATGTGCCTCGTGCCCCCCAGACAAACAAACCAGACGTGCCGCCCTGGAGGAGGATCCGGCATCCTGCATACCGAGTCGTGCCGTCTTCGCCCTCCTTTCTGTTCTGGTCTGTTATAGAAGGCCGATTCGTCCAAACATCAGCCCACCACCCCCATGCTTTGCGGGCGGCCCTGCTCATCCTCCTCCGAAAGAGCCTCCCTGTCGGTCATCCATCCAGTGCAGCCCACGCGCCACGTCCTCACCGACTGCCACCACATATTTTCCCCGTCACATCTGAACGAAGCCTGCTTTCCCAATTCGGTCAAAGTGGCCTTTCGTTGGTTCACCCATCTTAATCCGCCCGCCTCGCTGTCTGCACCCCGGGCGTCCACCGCCCCTTGCTAGAATTCCTCACGACACACCACCTGAATTCAGACAGGTCGGTGCTCTATGCATTTTTCACTGTCAGCCTCTCTCGTGAGTTTCACTCCCGCCTTCCGCCATTTAAACTGCAGCCGTGTCGTGACGTGCAGCCCAATTGAAGAGTGGCAGGCTAATCGCCTATATAATCCTGCACCTTGCAGCCTGCATTTGGCTACTGCCGGTGTTCGGCTGCCGCATCATTGTCGATGGCAAGCTCAAACCCATCAACCAGCACGCCCGTCTCCATCCGCTTGCACGGCCCCATTGCACTCTCGGGAAACATGACGATAGACTTGGCGGAGCCGTTGGCAAACGGGGCCGTCAAGATTGGAGAAGGGAAGAAGGGAAGGACCATGCCGCTGTCCATTTGGGACCAGTCGACCTCCCGTTTCCATGTCAAGATAGTGGCCTGCTTCCAGCTCAGCAATTGCCGGCGAGGAGAGACCGAGGCTCATCTCAGGAAGTCGATCAAGCAACTGTCGAAGGGACGGCCTGATCTCGCAGGCACGGTACACCTCGGCGAGCGATTCGGCTGGGTCTACCACACGCAGCATCCCGACTACGAGATCCAGTTCGAGTCGCGATGCATAGCCGACGAGTTTCCACATACGTACGTCCAGCTGCAGGAGATGGGCTTCCCGGCCGCGGCCTTTGTCCACAAACGGTACGGCTTTGCCGGGGACATAAGAGACTACGGCGACGTCGCTCCGGTTGCCGGCATTCGAGCTTACTTTATCGATGGCGGCCTAATTCTGTCCATCAATTTTCACCACACCTTTGGCGACGGAGAACTGCTGCTCGACTTCCTCGAGGTTCTTGCTGCCGCTACCCGAGGCAACATTACTGCCAAGCGCGGCAGTCGCGACCTCGGGTTTACCAAGGCATACAACAGCAACGGCTGCAGCTTGAAATCATCCTCGTTTGAGGAGCTGATGCAACAATGCCCCGAATTCACCATCGTGAACGACCAGTCGGGCCCGAACCAACCCACCCCGCTCGCGGGAGGCACCCACGAGATGGACTATGACCGCGACGGCCGAATCTTTGTTTTTAGCGATGACAGCATCAAGAAGATGAAGAGCCTCGTCGCCTACCATGCACCTGCCGAGGCTCCCCCGTCGACCTATACCTGTCTCGCCACGCTGCTGTGGGTGTTCTCGGCCAAGGCCCGCTGCAAGCACGAGGAGTGTCTGCCCACGTGGAACAAGGACGACACGGCTACCATGTCGAACCCCGTCAACTGGAGATATCGGGCCTTTAAGGGACAGTGCAAGGACTATTTCGGCAACGCCGTCGCCCTGGCCCAGACGCACGTCTCCAAGAAGGAAGTCTTGGCCGCCTGCAGCGACGACGCTACGTTGGCTCGGCTTGTTCGGAAGGTCGAGGCCGGCATACAGGCAGTGGACAACAAGTACGTGCGTGATCGCATCCACCTGATAGAGGCGTGCCCGGACCCGCGCATTCTCGGTCTCAAGATCGACGGCCGCATCCCGCAGGATCTCGCCTTCAACACGTGGCGTGCCTTTGGAGCCGATACCGAGTGGGACTTATGCGGCGACGGCGACGTGAGAAAGCCCGACACTCTTCGACGCGCCCAGCCGTTTTGGAACATGGGAGGCACGTTGATTATGCCGGCCCGAAAAGATTCGACAGATTATGAGGTCCTACTAACAATTCCGCGAAAGGCCATGGACGAGATTGCCATGGACGAGGCGTTTCTGAAGTGGGCAACCAGGGTTATCGAATGAGGAGTTCGATACTGGTAGACGGGCGGGGCGTCGTTGATCTCTCGGACGGTTTCCGGTCGTTGTTTATTGCTCTCGGTGCTACCATCTCTTCGGCTATTCCTTTAATTCCTTGGCCACCACCAGGTTTTTTTTTTTTCGTGCGGGGCTGGTATTCTCATGGAGGCTCTCTCCCTTATTTCCCTCAATTATTCTTTGCTTGGTAGCTCTTTTTTTTTCCCTTGTCGCGCTTCGGTAATCTCTTAGAAGTATTTAGGCAACGAGATTGCATTTAGACGGATGGAATCATGAGCAACTCAGGAACCACCTGTATCATTAGCTATTTGCCCTCGCGACGGCGTTTGAGACTGGAACGGTGGTAGCTGTGGCAGTTTACTATAGACGGAGTCTCAGCAATACAGTTTGCATTGCTTTCCCGACATCGAAGCGTGTCTAAACGCGGTATTGCACGTTCGCGTATCGGTGTTTGGTAATGTCGGCTCTGTTTGCTGTGCTGACGGTAAGGCTGATGGTTGCAACTGTGTCGTCTGATCCGTCGTCTGATCTCTCCCTCGCTAGCCCACTGGGAGTGGCAGCCAGGATGGGGCGGACCAGACGGGGCCAGAATAGGGGTCTCGGGTCAGGCCGAAAGTCACCGGAAACAACACGTGGGCACGACGTCATCGGCTCGAACCGTGTAGCCCCCTCAAACCGTTGCGATTTACGAAGCAGGCGTGGTTCAATGACGATTTGCCATAAAAGCCGCCTTCCACGCTCGCCGTTGTCGTTCTTGCCACGTTGCATGTTTTCGTACGATTCCACCGCACAGCTACTTTAGAAGTCGAATTTTTTTCTGCGTCTCGACAAAAGCCGAGAAAATCTGCACAGGAAACAAAGAAGCCACCATGCCTCTTGTAGTTCCAGGCGTCATGACCCAGTCGGGCGACAAGACAGAGGAGTGGAGCAACAAGCTTGTGGGGAAGAAGCTGTCAGACGACCCCTCGGACGAGACGGTACGCCTCCCAAGTTCTAACCAAAGATATTCAACACGATTACCCCAAGTGAAGCTAGCGGAATGGAAAGTCTAATGTACATTTGCATTTGTAGATTTTCTGCAAAAAGGACCTTCCCGAAGAGTGCCGAGTCATCAAGCCAGGCCAGATGGTTACCAAGGACTTCAAGGAGAATCGGCTCAACGTACATGTCAACGAGGATGGCACCGTCTCGCACGTTCACCATGGTTGAAAAGACCGACTGGGATTTGAGGCTGGGTTTATGTGTGTTGCACTACATCGTCACGGAGAATGAATAAAGAAGGTCTGCGTAGGTCCAACTTGTGATCTTGAGAGTTGCCAAATATATGTATGCACTTTTCCAGGCAGACAATGTTACATTTTAAATTTCGATACCTGGCCGTGATGCTCTAGACCAGACTTGAGATTGAGGTTTTCGAGGGAAGTCGATCAGTCAACCTAAATTTCCTGGGCTAAACCGAGTTTGCCGACTAGGTAAGGCTGGAGAATGAAGCCTTGATTCCTTGAAGCATCTACAATCGATTAGTAACACCAGCCCAAGAATGTTTGCTCGTGGGTTTTCATCGTGAGGAGCTCGCTAGCCCTGGTAAATAGGGTTAGGGTTTCTCGCGGGTATGCCTTTTCCTTGATGGAGGGGGGGTTGCTCAAAAGTATTCTCCGCCGCCTAGTACTCTGAACTTAGATAGGAGGCTCTATATTCTGATAGCTAAATTCTGTTCATTATTTGAATGATTTTACAAATAGGCCCTATCAATTTTTTTTCTTTCATCAATTTTTTTCGAATTTTTACTTGCTTGTTGCAAGTGTCTCCTTCCGCTTCCAAGTCTAAGAAACCTTTGGATAGACTAAAGACTTCTTGTACCAAAGTTTCCAAATTACCCCGCTATCCCAAACCTTTCGCATCGACAACCTTTGTACGAATACCATTCTGGAATTGGGTTCGACGCACCTCACGGGTACTGGAAGATAAACTGGCTGCCTTTCTTCTCATTGCTTTTTGACTTCCGCTCGACGAAAATACTCACCAGAACGAGTCCTTTGGACACGAACCTCAAGCTAGCACCGCCCACGCAGCAAGCAACATCAACACTGCCTGAGAATCCAAGCCTAGGCCCTACCCCATCCAAGTATAAATTTCTAGGGTTTGGACGAGGTGTAGTTCCTGGCCTTGGGACCTTGTCTTGCCGTCTCTGTCAA
>Ga0247774_1000126_pt1 | contig 35449 bp, 19 predicted proteins | sample UWRJL001104B6_FD_179933 | JGI IMG/M metagenome (GOLD analysis project Ga0247774, IMG submission 179933) | Plant litter microbial communities from Arlington Agricultural Research Station in Wisconsin, United States - UWRJ-L001-104B-6 | ecosystem: Environmental > Terrestrial > Plant litter >...
CCCACGCAGCAAGCAACATCAACACTGCCTGAGAATCCAAGCCTAGGCCCTACCCCATCCAAGTATAAATTTCTAGGGTTTGGACGAGGTGTAGTTCCTGGCCTTGGGACCTTGTCTTGCCGTCTCGGTCAAGAAACGAGCCAGAAAATCTACAGTACCGAAGCTACAACGTACCTATCCCCAAATCTTCAAAATGTTCAAGAAAGAGTACGGTCCCCACTCCCTCCCTTGGGGCCGCGAGGCCATGCGAAAGGGAAAGTTGAGGCTCACCATTTCTCTCCAAACAGCATAGTCCCAGCCCCCAAATCCAAGCTCAAGTCGTCGGTCCAGCGGGGTCTGCGCTCGACGTTCCTGGAAACGTACCCTCTCCTGGAACCGTACATCGACGGCATCTTCCCAAAGAAGGCCGACCTCAGCCAGATGAAACTCCCGGACCGGGCGTCTCTATACATTCTTGATAATGATCCTCTGTTCTTCCAAGCAGACAACTCACCCTTGATCCCGCACCTGAAGCTGGTGCACCGGTTCCCCCAATGCTTTCCTTCCGTACGCATAGATCGCGGCGCCATTCGATTTGTCTTGTCGGGGGCTACCCTCATGGCACCGGGGCTGACCAGCAAGGGTGGGCGGCTGCCGGAGGACAGGGGAGACGACAAGGAGGTGGATGGACGATGGGGGAGGGAAGTGGATAAGGGGCGAGTGGTAGTTATCAAGGCGGAAGGAAAGGAAGAGGCTTGCGCCGTGGGAGTGTTGGTTATGGGGACAAAGGATGTGAAGGAGAAAGGCAAGGGGCCGGTTGTACAGGATGCGCATATTCTGGGAGATTCGTTGTGGAGAATGAATACGGATTGATGGTTTAACTTTGGACTTCAAGATTGAAAGTCAAGTTGAAGGAGTGGACGTGGGCTGAACAACGGTCCTTAAGACCGCGCTAGGATAGGATACTCACGGGGTTCCTCAAAGAGTCGTTGAGCCCTTAACGGACCCGGAAGGGGAGTCAACCATGCAGTAGGTTCTTCACCGGGTTAGGTAGGCATGGCTTAGATGTGTCAGCCTTCACTTTCTAGGTAGTATGGGCTGTCTAGCGTTAAAAACAACAATAGATTATGTCTATTGACTCCACCTTCTGGTACAGATGTCGTGAAGGTGTATTTCCCTCCTATAAATACTGCAATTACCATGTAAATGTGTGCAATACCCGCCTTGGTTGACCGGGTAAGACATTATTCCTCCGAGACAACTCCAAACTCAAACGCCAATATGCTGGTGGGTCTCGAGTATCATCCTACAGCATTAATCGAATGCGCCCCTCTTCTGCCTTTCGTACACGAGTAAAAACCTAACCCTCTAGCGTGACTGGTTTGTTTTCCTCGATGTCCAATTCCTCCAGCTTCTTCTCTACGTCCAGTTTCGCCACCCACTGGCCGCGCTTGGCATTGTGCTCTGCCAACTGAGCCTCCGCAACGCTACTAAACTTCAAGTCGATGAACTCCTCCACATTCTTCATGATGTAAGTGCCATCCACGTGCTTCAGCGGCTGGGTGTACCCAATCCCGAATGTAGTATCTCCCGTGAGGAGATACCGCTTCAATCCCTTCATCGCGCACCCCCGGTACAGATCATCCGCAAAATCTTGATCGTTGAAGAACTTGTGGATGTACTCCTTGATCTTTCGCTGCTGCTCTTCGACATTGAATTGGCGAAGACGTTTCATGTACTCCCCTTCGACATCAAACCGTAGGAAGACCTCATCACGGACCGAGTCTCGCGTCTTTCTTTGATCAACGAAGCGACCCTCGATGCCGCATCGGGGGAGAAACTCCTCGATCCAACGGGAATACACCGGCCGGTTCTTCATCCTCTTCCTGTCGTTGGATTTCAAATTCTGCCTGCGCTTTGCGAGTTGTGTCTCCATGTCGTTCCCTTCGGCGGCGGGTTGAACCCAGAAGAGGGGAGAGGTGGCGGCGTACTCGAAGAGGTCGTCCACCGTTGCAAATGGCATATCCCAATACCCTGCATACTGCAATCCCAGGACGTCCATGACCTCACGCGGGTCGGAGGTAAGGGGTACCTTGGCTAGTTTCTTGTTCGCGCGCTCAATCTCGGGGATTCGAATCGAGAGACACTCCTCATCAACCGTAAGACCATACGGCCTGATGGTGGTCCCTAATATGTTCCAGAGATCGCCATGACCGTGCTTGAAGAGCATCCACTGCATCTTCTCAACCGAGTCGCAGACCCGCACATCAACCTGGATGAACTGGGGCTTATCGTGAACGTCTTTCTCGTGTTTGGTACTTCCCGGCACGACCGGCCAGGGGATGGCATAGTTGGCCGTCGGTCGGTTCTGGATGGCACGCACAGCCGATAAAGCGTGGCGAATGAGGGTGAAGTCGTTTGGGATGTCCAGTGGAAGCTCGACTTTCCGGGTACAGACGAGGATGTCGATGTCGCCGAAGTTGGGCTTCGCGGGGCCTTCAATGGCCGAGACGACGTGCAAGAAATATGGCTTCAGGGAAGCGATGCATTGCTTCTTTGCTTTGTGATAGATGCTTAGGGGCATGCGGGGAGTGTAGAGGGGGTTCGCCCCAGAGGCGAAGACGGATCCGCCCATATCTGAGTTCTAGAAGTAGTTCGCGGGAGAAGAGGACGTGAAGGGAAGCAGCGAGGTTCTGAGCAAGAGAACAACGATTGAAAACATATTAGAATATGAGAGAAGAAGGGAAAGGATTGCCTTGCGGTTAGATTGAGGGGACGCCTTGGATCGAAAGTGAGGAGTCACACTTTGGCGGTTTACAAGAACATTGTGAGCAAACATGGTGGCTGAGCCGTAAGTAGTGGACGGCCTCACGCGTATATAGAGCGACAAATAACATCGGTTTCCTGATTGGCGTGTAGAGGAAAGCAGGTGCTTGTATTGAAAAGACAATTCTAGACCCTCCAAACATCTTTGATTCAGGAATTGCGAGCTTTGGTTTGAGGGAGGAAACACCAGCCTGCTGGTTATTGTTAATTAATTGTAGAGCAGGCTTTGGAAGGAGGCTAGTGCCTGCCTAATCGAGTAACCACCAGGCTCATTCCCACTTACAAAAAGTTAGGGAGGGAACCCACTGACTCATACCGTACAGTGAGGCCAGGCTAGGCCTGGCCACAAAGCCTCCCCGACATTTTCCCCGCGGCGCGCCTTTCGCGCTTCCTTCAATTTCCCATTTCCTAGGATTCCAGCTTCAAATGAGCCCAATCCAGCGAAATCGCTGGGTTGGGCCACAATCTCCCCAGATCGAGAACCACAACAGGAATTGAGCATAGGAGTCCGCGTAGTCATCCTTGCGCGGTCGGTAACGGACCACCATGTCTGCTGCGGCACCCCAAAAAAAGCTCTTCAGGCATCGGCTCGTCAGTAGTCCACTATCCTGAAAGCTCCGAAAAAGGCATACAACCTTCATTCTATTCCTAGAAGCGGCCGTCTTAGTATTTATGTTCATGAGTCTCGAAGAAACTCCTATGAAATCGTGAAGCCGAACAACTACATGGTCGCTGGTGCATGCATGCTGCTTGCCCGAAGGGCATGTCTAGCGCTTTCCAAATCGGACCGCGTCAATTCGCCACACACTTTCCAATTACACACACACACCTCATACCTCATCCTTCATCCTCCTTTCACCCTTCACGCTGCTGCCAATCACCATCATGGAAGAAGCTATGCGACGGCATTTTTTCTTCCACGGAAAAGCCGATCTTGTGAGTACAGACTCTGATCCCGTTGTTCCTATGACCAGCCCCAACTAATTGTCTCCGTCCAAGACTCTGTTGGCTGAAAAAGACACGTGCCACTGGTGTCAAATCCGGGCATTTGACACCCACGAGGATTTCCCTATCACGATCGTCAACGAAGAGGACGATGCAGTTCTCTCCCCAGACTTCCGCTTCATCAAAAAGGTCGTTCTCGGCCAAGGCGTGACCGCTGCAGAGGACAGCTTCCGAAGTGGGTGCGAATGCTCCAGAGACGACCTTTGCCAATTTCGCGGCTGCCTCTGCCTCGCCGAGGTGGATGACAGCGAGGATGAGGATGGTCGGCTGAATCGGCGTCTTCAGATATACGGTTACCACACTAGGGGTACCAGGGCAGGTATTATGAGGTCGAGGATTCTGGAGTCGGATCAGAGGGCGCCGATATACGAGTGTCATTCACGGTGTCTGTGTAGTAATAAGTGCCCTAATCGAGTGGTGGAGAGGGGGCGACAGGTACCTTTGCAGATTTTCCAGACGAAAGATCGAGGATGGGGTATGTTGTTTCCTGTCCCAGTGGCGTCTGAGCAGATTTCAAATGGCAGCGCTAACTTGTACGCAGGCGTCAAGTGCCCGATGGACATTCGCAAGGGTCAATTTGTCGACCTCTACGTTGGAGAGGTTATCACTACCGAAGAAGCAGATCGCAGGCGGCAGATTGCACGGGTCTCGCAAAAGAAGGATGTCTACCTATTTGCCCTGGACAAGTTCAACGACCCCAACTCTTTGGACCCTCGTCTCTCACAGGCTCCCTTGCTAGTTGACGGTGAGTTCATGTCGGGCCCGACGCGGTTTATCAACCACTCGTGCGACCCCAACCTGCGAATCTTTGCCCGGGTTGGCGACCATGCGGATAAACATCTTCACGACCTAGCGCTCTTCGCTCTTAGGGACATACCTAGCGGCACCGAGCTGACGTTTGACTACGTTGATGGCGTGGTGGACGGAGAAGAGGACGTGAATGACCCCGAGAAGGTCAAAGATATGACCAAGTGTTTGTGCGGGAGCGAGAATTGTAGAGGGTGGTTGTGGTAGAGCGCAGGCTTAACTGGCCCACGCCAACTGTTGCGGACAAAGTTCGTAGACAAAAATCCATCTGTAGAATACTACCATTCAGCGTCTATATCGTTGTCTCATTGTCCGTGCGATCCCATCTACTCCAAACGCCTAACAGCCATGCAAATGACGCAAATATGATCATAGACAAGTAAAGATGTGCCCTATCTTGGCAATAACCGCCTCCTGCTTCTCCCGCGACGCCGTCGTCTTGTCAGTCGCATCGCCAACACTCACAGAAATATGGCAGCCGCCTCCATTGACAACGCTTTCCTCAGTCGGCAGCCTATGGTCGCCACAGAAATCGGCGTCCCTGGCCGAAAATAAGCCCGGGTTCACGCGGGTCAACACCCAGCTAAAGTCGCTCGCAGCCTGGCAGCTGCCCTCGACCTCGGGGAAGTTGACATTCAGATAAACATTGGCGGGAAGATACGGCGTCCCCGCCTTGACGACCTCGTCCACGAGATACGTCGCCAACTCGGCGTACACCAAGCTCCGGGCCGGCACCGGCGTCGTGTCGAAGGCCAAGTTGCCTTCGGACGCGCCAGAAAAGGCAATGGCCGGGATACGCTTCTCGTGGGCGGCGTATGCGGCTGCCCCGACAGTCCCGGAGAAAGGGACGGAGAGGAACAAGTTCGAGCCCACGTTAGGGCCCGACACGGCCAGGTCGGCGGTGGCGCCGTTCCACGTTTCCGGGCCGAACGTGTCGAGACCGAAGCGCATGGCCGTCACCGGGAACGAGTTGACCCAGTGGAGGCGCGGGTTGGAGGGATCAGTGCCCGTCTTGCCGCTGTTGGCGGGGCACGAGTTGTATGGGCAGGGTTGGTCACGGTTGGTAGGTTCAAGGTCGAGGGAGCCTGGGCTATGTGAGTGAGCTGGCATGGCAATAGTTAGCAGGGAAGACGTACTAGTTCCCGACTTGTTTTCGGCGGGACAGGAAAGAATGACATCGTAGCCGGCGGCATTGAGGGCCTGATTAAACGAGCGTACGTAAAGTTCTGCCCAGCCGTCGTCGTTGGCCTGGACGATTTTCACGGCCCGGGCGAGACCGGGGAGGAGAGCGAGCGTGGCGGCGTGGAAGCGCATGTTGAGCGATGGGGCCGAGTCCTGAGGCTCTGAAATGCTAAGCATACAGACGGAAATTGAAATGAGAAGAAGGAAAAAAAGTATTATATATCTATGGAAACCCTGGCATGGCAGGGATTCCGAGGACGTGGTAACCATGTTCCACTCCTGGATATGCTCTTCAAATCTCCTATCCGGAGCTCAAATCTGGATCTCTTGGTTCTGGGAGGAGCATGCTCGGCAAACATTCGGCGCGCTAGCCTGAATGGTGGTGGGTTTGACGGATCGGTATTAATAAATTGACTAGCCAATGACGGAACGAGCGCCGTGGTGCCTGCGCTTGAATGAAACGCTGGAATCACGTTTCGCCACCACAGCTATGGCGGTGCAGCCGACCTTGCATCGTGATTTGTAGCTTGTCTTGTGCCGACTTTAGCTTTTGTGTTTGCGTGCGATCGCCGTCCCCATTGACCAAGACATGTCAGTATGTAATGCTGACGGTACCTTGTGACTGCTCTTCAGCAGAAGTCATGCCCGGAGGCATGGGCTCCGAACGGAAGGCGAGAGTACGGCTGACCACCGATTTTGCTACCGAGGGGTCTCCGTTGGTGAGCTGGACGGGATCTGAGATGCAATCGGTGCTGGGGATAGTGAGCAGTCCGAAGTGCCATTGCGTAGGGCTGACCCCCGGACGTTGATGTGCGCCGTAGCACGAAATATGCCGGCTGCAAGGATTTTCTGCATTTGACTTGACTCGATTTCGATCTTCAACGGCGCTTCTGAGTTCAAACTTGATTCTAGACGTCAGCAAAGTATCCCCGTCCATTGCAAGGGCGAGGCAACTTTATTTCTTGGTGAGGTTCTAAAAGTGCAGAAGGGAGCGAAGCAATCAGGTGGGCTGCAACACACTGTGCTTCAACCACAGCGACCCGATACCAAGTACCCAGAACAAGATTGAGTGCAGATGTGCAGACGCTGAACCCTGACCGCTACTGTACGGTATTTCCTGGATTCCATGGTTTTGACGGGTGGTCCCAGATTTAGAACCTGGGTTTGAGGTCCACTTCCGAGAACCTTGGTAAAAAGCCATGTGTTCAGAAGGCATCATTGCCAGACACTCTCGGCCCTGACAGAAGCTGAACTACAACTTGCAAATCATGGCACTACTCCTTCTTTGCCTGATGAGATCCTTCTCATGATATTCTACCCCCTTTACAGTCTCAACAACAACTCTATCTCGCATGGGAATAAAATGGATGTATTTTCTGCTCGCCCAGCCTGCGGAACACTAGCTATTTGTCATTCGTTCGGTTCGGCCTTATGGTCCGATGCGACGTGTGAGGACTAGATTCAGAATGGACAAACATATTTCAATGTCGGCCAGAAAGAACCGAATCTTGGATGGGATGGGCATTAGGGAGGACGGTAACTCTGGTTGTGACCTGCTCGAATGACTCTTCTACCGGAACCCAACAACCTAAGCTATCTCACCTTTTTTCGTCCTCCCCGCGAGCCCGAGCTTCGGTTTGGGTCTCTACTACAGACCAGTCAAATGGTGGCGGCTGGCCTTTCTCAGCGAATTCTGGCTAGTGTCTTGTTGACTGGGCCACCATCATTATAGCCTACGTCAGCTCAATAAGCCATGCAGAGTTATTCTGGCCCTTGTTGCATGTCGAGGAAGTGTCTGGAATGAACTCGTCATCCAAACCCAAGTTGCCAGGAGCGTCCGCGCCTTGGTAGCCCGGGAGGTGTTGAAGACCTATATGGTTAGTAGGTATCTATCAAAACATGGGTGGTCTTACTTCGGATACTACGGTTAGCATATCGTCGACAAGTCTCGATTCCAGTGATGAGGACCTCAAGCTTTTGAGAAACTTCTCGCGCTGAGAAACAACGTTCAGCGACTCGGCTGCAATCCTTTGTACTAAACTGAAAGGTAGTATTACACAGTCGTTGCTACGCTTTGAGCCACTCCCCGCACATGAGCTGGAAACTCCTAGAGAAGCAATTCAGCCATTCCCCGAACTTGATGGTCTCGCAAGGCTATCCTACCCTCTCTGCTGGGAGAATAGTCTGTGGCTGGTATTTGTACGAGAATACGGGCTTTGATGGATAGGCACACACCGAAGTACCGAAATGAAGAAGGAGGGGGAAGAGCAAGAATACAACAACAAAACGGTCCACGCCGACGTAAAGCAGGAAAAAAAATTGCGGGAAGGGAAGGAGAGCTCCATCAAGTTTGTATTATAAACTCAATTGGCAGCACAAAGTGCTGCTTGGCTCGAGGCTCTTCCTGGCATATGGCCCGTGCGCACTCGTTCGCTGGGGGTCCAATGGAGTCGCAACATTTCCAGCTGCCATTCCTGTCTCGACTGGACGAATCCATTGCGACAATCTCATTCACTCGGTGCAAGCAGAACAGCTTCAACTCCACGAACAAAGGTGCTCGACGCCAACGCCGACAGCTGGGGAGGTCAAAGCTGCCCAAGTGGTCAATTTCAAAATGGTTCACGTCGTGCCAGCGGTTCCCGAGTACGTCATCAATCGAACACCATCGAGACGCACATAAGAGCTAACTACATTGTACCAGGCTGACCGAGGAGGTTCTTCACGAGGCAATCGATGCGCGGACCGAGTCTCTCATCAGTCTTCGAGAGCTAGGGCCACCGGATCTGGTCCACCTCCTAAAACAAGCGACTAGAAACCCGGGCAAGCAGGTGCGTGCAGCTTCCGTCGCAGCTAGAATTGTACCTGACGAGCTTGTAGATTGGTGTTTATCACCATGTTACCGGCATCGACGCCTCGTCTGAGGCCAGCTTGGCTGCCTACATCAACACCCTCTATACCGCTTCGCTCGGTGGTGGTCACGCCCAGCAGCCACAGACCAAGATGGTAGAAGGACTCTACTGGTAGGCCAGCCTATCTGCCACCGACATCTTGAAGGTGGCATGCTAACATCATGTTCCAGCTGCTATAACGCTTTCTCCCGGATCGACATGCGAGTCCACGTTACGATCCCCGGTAGCGTCGAAGCGTACTGTATCGACGAGCGAGGCGAGAAGCGAAAAGCTACCGACGACCTATGGCTCGAGACATATCTGTGCAGCGTTCTGAGGGCATACTCGTATGCCGATGATGGAAGCGGCGAGACAATCCGCAAGATTATGGGCGTTCGACGGTTCAACCCCGTTACCAGCACGGAGACCGAACACCGATTCCTCAATGCAGCGGAGCAACTCTTCTTCCGCGGCTGGCAGCTCGGCTCCGATTCCGTCGTCCAAGTGCCTAACAACGTATCGAACCACCTGACAGCTGGGCTCGTAAAGTACTTTGAAACGACCGGTCGATATACGTCGGGCATTAATCTGTTCGAGAAGCTGCGGGATCAAAACGTCGAGGTTTCGTCGCTGCTCGCCAAAATTTTGTTCATGGGCAACGAAGAGGTGAAGGGAATCCGTGTTCTCCACGAGGCTCTGAAGCAGACCCCCATGGACTACGTCATGCTTGACACGCAGGCGGAATTTCTCATCAAGAAAGCCATGAAGGCGACGACGCCGCAGGAAAAGGAGGAACGGTTAAAAATGGCGCTCGGATGCGCAGACCGGAGCACTGTGGCGGCGCCGAGCGAGTTTGGGACCTGGGCGAGGCTGGCGCAGGTGTATGTGGCCATGGAGGACTGGGAGCACGCCCTCGCCATCCTCAACTCGTGCCCAATGTTTACGTACCAAGACAAGGACGCACCCATCATGCCCGAGCCCAAAGAGGTCATCCTGCCGACGCTGTCTGAGACGAGACTGGACGAGATTGACAGCGAGCCCGAGAGCAGGTATTCGGAGCAGGTCGACCCGAGTCTTTTGGGGCTCCGTGCCGCCGCGTACAGGGGCACGTTTCGCCAGGCCTACAATATCTTGACCGAGATGACGGCTAAGATCGGGTGGGACCGATTGTTGAAGATCAGGAGCAACGTCTTCGTCATGGAGGACGAGTATCGGAACGAGAAGGACGTGCAGCCGCCTGGAAGGCGCAACCCGAGCGTTGACGGCCTACGCGGCAGCCCTGAACCGACCAGCGGGTCGGATGACGAGGCATCGAGCCCGAAAGACGGCATGTCGACAGCCGAGACCCTTACGGCACCGAATGGGGAGCCAGTTGAGCGACCCTCGAACACGATAGACCCCGAAGAAGCCAAGACCGACGGCGAGGCAAGTGTTTCTTTGCCCTCTTTATTGTCGCCGCTGTTTTTTTTCTTTCATTCGTTTCCTTTTCCCTTTCTCAAGTCTTCTAGTCTACGTCTTTATTTTCTATTGTTCATTTTCTTTCCATGACCTCGACTTTTGTCCTGCCACCCCTGTTCCGATTTCCCACTTGCTAACTCGTCGCAGACCGACCAACCTGACGCCCATCTGTCGAAACTGAACAACAAGCGGCTTTGTGAACGCTGGTTGGATAGTCTCTTCATGGTTCTATACGAAGATCTTCGGGTTTATACCATTTGGCGGACGCAAATGGCTCAATATCGCGCCCAGTCGATACAATATCAGAAGTCGGCCGAAGAATGGGAGATTTTGGGCACGCTTGCCGAGCGGTTGCAGCATACCGAAGAGGCCGTCGAGGCTTATGTGGCATGCCTCTCGCAACGGTTCAGCCCCAAGGCTCTCACCGGCATTCTACGCGTTCACGAAAAGGAAAAGAACACCAGGGAAGCCATCGGCTCTCTCATTCGTCTCGTGACGTGGCAATACCGCTGGTATTCCGAATTCTCGCCCGACCTGCTACACACGATACGAGTGCTTATCGAAGACGACGGCGCGCTGAAGGTTCGGAGCATCATACAGGCTACGAGCCTCCCGCAAGACGTCCTGGACTTGACCCATCACTATGCTGCATTGTGTGCCAAGTTTAGGTCCAGCGGGACTGACGGGTAGGATGCGCCTGGACGGGCTGGCGGGGTTGTCAAGGACGCGACGTGAAACTAGGACATTTTTACGGCTGGAATTAGATAGATGGGCTCGGAGTAGGGTTTAACACCGCAAGGACTGTAGCCTTTGTAGTCGTGTTGCATGAAACGGGCTCGATGTAGTTAATATAGTCCTCTCCCGCTTCCTTTTCCCCGTATCTCTTTGCATGTTTCGGGGTGCGGCATGGGTGCCGAGCAACACAAAATAAAATGTTTCTTGCTAGACCTTCTCACCTCGTCCTTCCTAGACCAAACCCTTCACCTCAGCTTCCCAGCAACCGTCCTCGGCTCAATCTCACAAGTACAAACACTATTAATCAACGCCCCCTTTCTGTATGGCCCATTGATCTCACCATACCCATCCGAGACAATCATATCCCCAAACGTCTCGATGCTAAGATACTTCACAGCAGCGATTCGGCCCAGTCAGCCCTACCCTTCCCTCTTTCCCGGCAGGAGCACTTCTGTCCCTCGCCTCCGATCAACTTAGCTGGAATTTCCGGTCGTGGAGGCAGTACCGAGAGGGTACGTGAGCGTAGCAGAAAAGCTGAGGAAAAGTCTGAGCGTTTTGACGGGGCGTTTGCCTCGACGAGCGGAGAGAAAGTCAGCCAAGAAAGGATGGGAAACCCGTTGCGCCTGCTGGCTTAAAGATCCTCCGCCCCGGGTCCTTTTGGGAATGGCAGGCGTTTACGACGCATCGAGAGGGCGATTTCTGCTGCGAGGTTCGGAAACGACGGGCTGCCGAGAATGTGGAGGGTGAGGTGGAAGGCTCGCCGGTGTGGACATTTTGAACCCCTTAATTTTCTGTCTGTTCAAACCTTAATGGCAGTATACACACCCCCTTCTCTCTCCCGGATTACTGGCAGAATGCAGCGGCAGCCGTTCTTTGTTCTCATACTGGTAACACTGGACTCTGAACCAAGTCATGTCGAGGTCAGCCCATACCAAGTTCAATACTGGGCGGAACTCATCTCAGACTCGGCACTAAATAGAGTTCAACAGCCACCGAGACAATCTGGACACCATCACTGAGGGGAATAAGAAGAGAGAAAGACGTCCCAGCTCCAGATCTTTGTCTGGTAAGCCTCTATTGCGTCTATGACGATATGTTATCCCGGTTGACGGGAATCTTCCAAGCCTTTAAACACAATCGCAAAACAAACAGAAACCTGACCATGCCGATCCTCAAAACACAGGGGGGAATCAGTTGAATGTCATCATGAGTGAGCCAACTCCAATGCTCTTTTTGTTGAAAAATCCGCAAACTTTTGCCGTTGCCAGCCAGCCATGCTCCGTTCGTTCCCTCCTGTTTCAGCGCTGTGTAGTTCCGTGCCAGTTGAATTGGACATCGTGAACATTTTTACACATGTTACCTCCCTTGCGAAAGAAAAATTCTCCCAAATCCATGCAATGCTGTTGAGCAGGGTATTGCGAATAAGTCGACCCGCCGATGAGGTGGCATCGAGTCTACAGCCGACACAACCTATCGTCTCGACGAATCACGTCATGCGCAGAGGAGAATTAGTAGCGGTAGCTGTGTCGCACAGGTCAGTTTGATAGATCAACATGGTCGAAATCTCGAATGCTTACATTTCGCTCTTGAAGGGACCGGCGGCGTGGAGATCAAGATACTCGGCCTGCACCGGTGTCAAGACGCTCAACTCGACGTTGCAGTGTTCCAGATGAAGCCTGGCCACCTCCTCGTCCAGAATCTTGGGCAGCACGTAGACGGCGTTCTCAAGCTTTTCGGTCCGGGCAAACTCGACGTACTTCTTGGCGAAGTCGGCATCGCCGTTCTTGTAAAGCATGATTTGCGCGAGCACTTGGTTGGTGAAGGAGCACGACATGACAAACGACGAGTGACCCGTGGCGCAGCCAAGGTTAACGAGACGGCCTTCGGCAAGCATGATAATGTGGCGGCCGTTCTTGAGGAGGAAGCGGTCGACCTGCGGTTTGATGTTCTGGACGCTCTGGGCGTTGGCCTTGAGCCAGGCGACGTCGATCTCGATATCGAAATGGCCAATGTCTATTGGGACTAATGTTAGTTCCGTTGCAAAATTTGGGTAGCAGATGTTGAACTTACTACACACAATGGCGTCGTTGGGCATTTGCGTGAAGTGCTGGCCCGTGAGAATGTCTCGGCAGCCGGTGGTGGTGACAAAGATCTGGCCGACCTGGCATGCCTTCTCCATGGTGGTAACCTGGTAGCCAGCCATGGCAGCCTGGAGAGCGTTGATGGGGTCAATCTCCGTCACGAGCACGCGGGCACCCATGCCATGCAGGGCCATGGCGCAACCCTTGCCGACATCACCGTAGCCGGCGACGACCGCCACCTTTCCGGCAATCATGACGTCCGTGGCGCGCTTGATGCCGTCAATGAGTGACTCGCGGCAGCCGTAGAGGTTGTCAAACTTGGACTTGGTGACGCTGTCGTTGACGTTGATAGAGGGGGCCAGCAGCTTGCCCTCCTTGAGCATCATGTAGAGGTGCTTGACGCCGGTGGTGGTCTCTTCGGAGATACCATAGCAGTCTTTGAGCATATCGGGATACTTTGTATGCACGAGGTGCGTCAGGTCGCCGCCGTCGTCGAGGATGAGGTTGAGCTTCTTGCCATCCTTGAAGGCGAGGAGCTGCTGCTCGAGGCACCAGTTGTATTCTTCTTCCGTCTCGCCCTTCCAGGCGAAGACCGGAACACCCGAGGCGGCAATGGCAGCGGCAGCATGGTCTTGTGTCGAGAAGATGTTGCACGAGGTCCATGTCACCTCGGCGCCGAGGGCCGTGAGCGTCTCGATGAGGACGGCAGTCTGGATCGTCATGTGCAGGCAGCCGGCGATGCGAGCCCCCTTGAGGGGTTGATCGGCAGCGTACTTGGACCGCGTGGCCATGAGCCCGGGCATTTCATTTTCGGCGAGCTCAATCTCCTTGCGGCCAAAGGCGGCAAGCGAGAGGTCGGCAACCTTGAACTTCTGAGCGGGGGCGGACATCTTGGCGGGGCAATGAGCTCTGCGACGGTTCAATTGGAAAGAGACTGATACTGGGAGGGCGACGGAAGCTTTGAGATTTGGATTTCCAGGGCAGCTCGGGTTGATAAGTGAAGGGGAGACTCCCAGCAAGCTCGAGAGAGGAGGGACGAGAAAAGTTGGCTCGGAAAATTTGTTGACGGGTGGCGGTGAATGTGACGGTGTTCAATTGAGGTTGGCATGGGAAAAAAGTCTTCCCAGCTGCATTATTGGCGGGGAAGCGGGGGCGGGGCAGTCTCCATCTCGGCAGAACTTCACAGGATCAGCTCCAGAGCAAGCGACTTTGGGCGGTTACTGAAGCTGACGGCTGATGCCAAATTAGACGAGAGTCCGTAGGTTATCCAGCGGAATTTGGGTATCAAAATGCCTACTCGGCACCTCTGTATTCCGCAGCATACTGACTCTCGGTGTCAACGGCCTCTCTCCGTATGTGCAGCTCTTTCTCTAACCCTTTGAGGGTCTGTTGGGGTGATGTAGGTAGATGACTCGAGCCTGTTTGACTAGTCTGTCAGCAGCACATGCGTGGCCTGCTTGCTAGGGGTTAGGACCGGGAGAGGTCAAGCCCAAATGACTATCAATAGACTAGCCGCCACGAGTGATAAACTCTGTTCCCATGCTGCATCTTCTTCTTGCAGGAGAGTATACAGAGGTGCCTCTGTATATCTACTCTATACACTCGGAACGGCTTGACTCTGCTCGTAGGCTACTACTGGCTGCACTGTGCGGGCCTGAAATTTTCATTCCCACAGGAGTGAGTGAAGCATCCAGCTGGAGAGCCTTGTGCAAAGGTACGCTAGGATGATCTAGATTTCGGGGTAGAGGTCCATCGAGATTCACGCCGAACAGTGATGAGCAAGTCGTATCAGAAAAATAGACGGAAGAAACTGGCAGCCCAACACGGCCGCCAGATTAACCATGAACACAAATATGAGTTAAAGCATAACCGCTTTTACATGACCAGTCTCCCAACGCCGTCCTATGCAATGTCCATGCCATGACACCATGCTCGCTCCGCCTTTCCAGACCTGCCGCCCTGCTTGAACGCCACCTCAGTCCTACTTGGGCAACAGATTCTCCCGCACAGCAAACATCTTGGCGCTGGCATTCGCCGTAAATCCATCAACCTGCTTGGCATATTGCTCAATCTGCTTGGCGTTGAGCATTCCCTCTAGCCTGCTGGGCTCCTGCGGTATCTTGAATAGACGCTGCCACTCGTCTTCGGGCAAGGGGGTCTGCTTGGCGGCGGCGCGCGCAGCATTCTCCGATTTGCGCTTCGTTTGCCACTGTGTAATCTTAGCTTGCTCGCGGCTCAGCTGGCGCTGGTAGAACTGGAAGTTGTTGAGATCTGTGTAGTGAGCTTCTATGCTCTCCAGCAAGAGATCGCAAGTCTTTTCCAGGAATGGATCGACCGAGAGGTCGAGGTTGTCAATGGACGGGCAGAGAGGCGGCTCGATTGGGTCTCGCTCGAGATCTGCAAGCGAGTTGGGCAGCTCGGAGCCAGCGTGGGCAGGAGGAGCCGGAATCTGATGTAGGAAGGACGTCAAGAGGTGCGAGTTGTGAATCTGTATGGGAAGTTCGGCCACGATGTCCCTGAAGGAGAGCTTGGACTTTTGAAGCCTAGGCTTTTGTCAGACCTTATCAACAAGAGAGGGGGGCGGGGGCTTAGAGTTATCTCAAGCTTACACTTCTGTCGTAAACTTGCCCTCCTTGTAGGCCGCCATAAAGGTCGTGGTCAGCTTGAATGCGCGGAGGCTCAGTGTGCCCTGCGAGCTGCGGCTGACATCGTGGACGAGAGCGACGGTCCGGTCGTTGTCCTTTTGGTAGTGATACTGGTTCTCGATGAACCCGAGATTCATAAAGTTGCCCATGGCGGCGCTCGTGTACCAGCCCACGTTGTTAGCGTCGACATTGACCTCGCGAAGATGCCGAATCATCTCGTTTTGGTAAGTCATGTTCGACTTTTGACGGGGGGCCATGGCAGCTGCGGCTGAGGCATCGTTCTGGTGCGAGTCGACGTTGGTCGGCTCGGTCGTGGGAAAGGGGAAGCAGTTTGTGACCTCGAGCACGCCGTTCGCATCCATGCCCACGAGTGAGCCGGTGGCGGTCGTGGGGAAGCTGGCCGAGCAGTGCTTGGAGATTTTCATGACGACCAGGGCCTCCACCTGCACCGAGGTGAACAGGACGGGCGTGTCAATTTGCGGTTCCGCCATGGCTGTAATTTTCGATGGGGATATCGTCTCGCAGGCGTTGAGAAGCACGTCGTAAAGTCGCGTCGTGATCTTGACTCTTGGTGAGAATTTGGTTTTGTGCGGTTTGAGATTTTGGAAGTGACACGGTGGGGCTAAGGCGGTCAAGTGCGGCAGAACAATCGAAATAGAGGGAACAGCCAGGACCAGCAGCCCACCCCAGCGTCCCCCATCCAGCCCCAGTGTCCGATGCGGGGCCTGGCGAAAGACTGCGTCCGCAATTCGCACTGTGCGCCCGCCGCCGAATCTCAGGATCGAATCTTTCAATGTCTTCATGTCAGAATGGGAAATATCCCACGCGTGCCCCCACGCCGTCAGCCTTTTAAGTCCAACGACATGTCGCATTCGAGGCTGAAATTACGGCTCTTTTAACTTTCATTCTGACGTCCCATTCAGTCTCGCTTGTCAGCCTTGCAGAAATTGCAGGAACTGCCAACAGGTCAAGACGGACGTCAGACGGCCATCGAGTCCGCTCAAAAGGACGCCGCGAGCACACCGATGAGAGAGAGATCCAGTACGCCTAGCCTTCGACAGACGATCCACCGCCGGCCCCGAGACCGGAAGAGTACAGCTTGGCAGTGTGTGGATAAGGTGGTTTTCTGCATCAATCCGCCCAACTTGCCAAGGGCGTCAAATTGGGTCAATAAGCTCGAGCTGCCGTTTCGAGGGCCGTCAAAATCAACTGGGAAATGCAATTACGAGCTGCGTGCATTGAAGTTTACAGCCTGAAGCAGCTCAATGCATTGGTACATGATAGAAACAGCGTATCGGCCTTGATTCCTCTAGTCTCAACTGCTTTTGAAAGTAAATACTCGAATACCGACTCTTGAGAAGGCGGGATGCATATCCATGCCCCGACGGAACAAGTCGACCATGTCTATCCCTCCAATGCCTAGCTTCTGGTCCCCTCCCTCGGCGCTGCGAGATTGCGGTCTCCTCTTGATTGGTCTCACTCAACCCAATCCACCAACTCCCAGCTGCTTACCCCGTCGCGGATGATGAGCCGATGCCGGTCGATTTTCCAAGATGTGTACATGGAGGCCGTCACACGACTTGCAGCGCGATGGGCTACGCCACAGCCTGCCCGGCTGGCATCATCTCTCGAGCGCCAGACGCAGGTTGCCAAATTTCTTCTTTCGGCGTCGGGGCTTCCAAACCAGTATCTGGAGGGAAGTCAGCTAAGCGCACCGCCCTTTCTTAGAGCACCTTTCTCGGCTGGCGCTGAACATGGGTTTCCCCTTATGCCCGCTTACCTTAGAAAGCCACCGCTGGCGTTGGCTTCTGCATGCGCAGCCTTGTCTAGTGCGCCGAGCTGGTCGTACCCGTCGGTCGACTTGACTTGGGACCGGAAGGCGACGATAAAGAAGGAAGTCTCCTTGAAGCCTCGGCTCCGAGCTAGGACTTTCAGGATGTCCATGACCTCATCCCAGTTGAAACTCTGCTGGTACGGTGCTGTCGCGTAGTCGTCGCTCACGCAACGCAGATGGATGAAGGCCTCGGCTAGCAAGGCATTTTCGTTGTCGAGCGTCCCAAGATCGAGTTGGTGTTCGGGCTCAGTGTAGGGTGACGTTATCAGATACGGACCCTTCCCTGCCGAGTATCGGGAAGAAGAAGAAGACTGTGGTGGAAAAGCTGCTACTCTCATGCTGTCGACTTGGGGCCAAGATGTCCGGATCGCATAAGATCAACTGGCAGCGTCGCGTGGTCTGATATCTTTTCGCTCACGACAGCAGAGATGACCAGAATGGCGATGAGATTATATATAGGCTGACTGGATAAGAGCTACACTACTAGTCGCCATAGGTATCAAGACTTTCACCATTCGGAACCAGGCAGTATCCGGATGATGCCATTGTCAAGCCCCTCACATCAATCGCGGTCGGCACCATCAGCTATCGCAGACATGTTTCGTCCTATTGCGACATGATATGCAGGCGCGCGCTCAGTACGCTTGGGCTGCGCTGGTTACAATCGGCAAGCTCACACCGCCTTGTCCACAAGGAAACGCTGGGTAGGTAGCATGGAGCGGAGGGAGAGCGAGGCAGACGGGTGGAGGGGCGGTACAGAACCGCTTGTGGCCTGAGAACGTTGGTTGTAGGGCAGGCAGAGTCATTTCCCCAACCTCGGAACCGTGTCCGCATTTCCAGCCGTGGGATGATTTGTTCACTTGGATCGGCTGGCCGGCCAAGGCTGCTTACGGTCCCGAAGGGTGGTTTCCCCCAAAATCATCTGCCGAGCGATATCGTCCCGTTTGTGGCTACTGATAGGTATTGGCAGGGCGAAAAAGGAATGGACGTCGACATTTCCTAATCGGCGGATAGATACGACCTGTCTTTGGGGCACCGAACTGGCAGGTCTTGCATGGCACTAGAGGCCTGCGACTCAGTTGTGTTGCGTTGGGTCGGACCCCCACTATAATGTCAATTTGTCTTCGAAGTGCTCCACGTAGGGTTCGGTGGGCCAGCCCAATCCGATGGTGGGGATGGTGGGATGGTGAGATCGGCTACCCCTCATCCGGCCCGCATTCTCCTTCCCCCTCTGCATTCGACAGCAGAGCGATCAAGGAGCCACGCTCCGGAAAGATTTCAGCGGCTTGGTGGGACATAGGGAGCAGGATGGGCGTCAAACTTTCCACCCCCCCCCAAAAAAAGAACATTAAGGATGGCTTTCTGTTTTGGTCTACCGTGTTCTAATCTATGATAAACCCAGCTCCACCGTGCTACGGTACTTTTAGGAGTATCCCTGGCCGGGCGTAGCCAAACTAGAGCTGCGGCGGAGGGTTCTTCGTAATCCCATCAGAACACCTATGCCATGTCCTTTTGCTCAGGCACAACGGTGCGCAGCCTTCCCTCGGAGAGAACCATCTTGACGTTGCTCATGGTCCACTCCTCCATCTTGGTCTGGGTTTCGACCGTCCATGTGCCCATGTGCGGGACCAGCAGGACATTGTGGTTGTCGAGCAGGCCCGGGTGGATATCGGGCTCGTTCTCGTACACGTCGAGGCCGACCGAGGAGACGATGCCCTTGTCGAGCGCGTCGACGAGGGCGGCCTCGTCCATGACGGCGCCGCGGGCCGTGTTGACGATGACGATTCCCCTCTTCATCATCTCGAATTGGGCGGTCGAGATGAAGTGGCGGGTATGGGCCTGTGATTTGTTAGTCGCCGAAACACAGAAGCCTCGAACCAGACGGCTGGGCCTACATTGAGAGGAAGGTTGAGACTGAGGACATCACTCGTCTTCAGCAGAGTCTCAAAATCAACATAGGTAGCCTCGCAGCTGGCCTCCTCCTCGGCGCTCAGCCGGTTGCGGTTGCAGTAGATAATGTTCATCCCGAACGCGAGCGCCTTCTTGGCCATATTGCGTCCAATGCCACCCATGCCGAGGACGCCCAGCGTCTTGCCCTGGGGGTCATGCCCCAGAGCGGGCAGCTGATTGCCGCGCCACTGGTGGGCCCTGAGTGCCGTCATCCCTATCGGCAGGTTGCGTAGGGCGCCGATCATGAGCCAGATGTTGATGTCAGCTGTGGCGTCGTCGACGGCGGTGGGCGTGTTGGAGACTCTGATGCCGCAGGCGGTGCAGGCGGGGATATCAACCTGGTCGTAGCCGGCGCCTGGCACATTTTAGTCCGACCCATAACGCCGCTTACACAGCCGTACATGAATAACAAGAAACGTACCATTATGACAGATGAACTTGAGGCTCTTGGGCAGGGCCGAGACGACGTCCTTGTCAATCTTGCCCGTTAGACTGAACGAGTCAAAAGTGCGGTAGGCCACGATGGCTCCTTCAAAGGCACCGGAGCGGCACTCCTCGATGAAGCCTTCGCGGTTGGTGGCCTTGGGGATGAGGACATCAGCGATGTCGCTGATGGACTTCCACGTCGAGTGTGCACTGCGGCTAGTTAGCATGTGGAGATATTTTCTTGGATCCAGGCGTTGCCGGGAAAGCCATTTGAGGACACTTGCAATCCAACCAATTCATCGTGTTTGGAAGAACCGAATACATACTGGTCAATCTTGCCGAGCAGCAGCACCTTCTGGCGCGGCGAGGCGTCACCCATGTCGGCAGTTTGCGTAAGGAGCTCCGTGTAGGACAGGACAAGCGCTTCGCAGATGCTGTAGGTCGCTGCAGAGAGCGGAACTGAATGCGCGTGCTAATGCTTTTGAAGAGGTGGATTCGCGAATGCGTGTTGATATTGGTGTCATGGGAAAGACTCTGCTGCTGGAACCGGCAGCAGAATGAGCTCCTAAAACACTCGCCTTGGAGCCAACCTGAGCTTTATGCGACGAGGCTAGTCTTGTCCCAAATTGCCCCTCCTACCGGCCAAGCTAATTGTCTGGTCTGAATGAAGATTCTAAGAAAAAGGATGGAGCCTGGTTTTATAGCACAGAGGGGGATCAGCTCAAGAGCACGGTTTGCGAAGCAACCACAATCCACATATAGGGAATGTGGTCGTGATACTTGATTGCCGCGGGCCTGGTTCACACTGCCGGCAGGGCCGAGTGCTTGGTCGGTTCAGAGTTCCGTTTTCGGAGCCTAGCCCCGCGCCGGACCGGTCCGAACGGGGCGGTGTGGGGAAACAATGCGGGTTCGACTTAGGCCGAGAAACCAGAACAGAGTTAGGATGGATCTTGTCAAAGAGATAAGGCCCGTAGTCTTGGATATGGGTGTTAATATTTTTCGGGAGCGAGCTGGGACAAGGGCCCTGGAAGATGGGGCAGTAAATGTGTCTTGGAGCGTGAATGACGTACCTCGCAGGTCAACTACCAAATGGAGATGGTGGTGGGGTCGCGAATGCAGAAGCAGTTGTTGCGCCTTCGAGTGGGATGGGGGACGAAAGGTGTGGGGAGAATCATTGTATTTAAGCAGTGGCGGTCTACAAAAGGTACAGGGATTTCCCATCGCTTTTTTCAAGAGCTGATGCTACCTACAGATTTATGGGTTGATACACAAATTGGTCCTGCGCGCGCGCAAGCGATGATGACAACACAGCAACACGTAATAGGCCTAAGGTCGTTCGTTGTCCTTGCGAGTCGCTGCCGCTTGCATCATCTTCTGGGTCTTAATGGTTTCTGCCGTCGTGGCGGCCTTGATGTCTGACATCGGCCCTGGCCTGTATCATTACATGCAGCCCGGGTCAGGGTCCACATGGCAAAGGTCTTGGCCTGGGGTCGCTCGACGGAATAGAACGGGGGCGCAATCCAAAAACCAGCATGCGAAGTCCAGCTGGCAATCTGCCTGAAGAGGAAACTAGCCTTGAAATCTTTAGGAGTCATTTAAACTCGGATCGCCCTACTGCGGCACTGTTTCTTTCAAATACCCAGGCATACCGGAACAGGATGGTCTGTCTCCGCTTCCTTTTTCATCAGTGACAAGCAAACCCCGATGCATGTGGGGGTCTGGTCCGACATGACGGCCAGCTAAGTAGTGCGCAGGCGGATCTCGGCAATTGGAGCGGAAAGATAACAGGAGCGCAACAACTCACCAGCCCCATGAAGGCCCTTGATGGTCAGAACCGTCCATCTTGATGAGGCAAAACAATTTGAAAATGAAAATTGTGTGGCCAGGCTTTAATATTTTTCTCTCCACAGAATTTCAGTGGTGCTACCCAGCTGCACCCCGTGCTGCATATGTACCCTTCCTCGGGGAGGCCTGTGGTGTGCATTCGGTGGGGGTCGCGAGCGTGCCTGGTCAGCAACGCCAGGCAGCTTCGATGGGGGAGGGCAAGGCGAGGAGCCGATTCAATCGAGTCAATTTGTATCCGCGGTTGTGTTCCGAGGTAGGGCTCCTTGTGCTACATGGTCGTCCCTCGTACGATTTGGGTTTTTTATCTGGAGAACCCCCAGCATCACCCAACCTTTGGCTGAACATTGAGAGATGGAAAAGATAAGAATGGAGTCAATGAAAGCAGCCAAATCACTTTGTCAAGATCGCCACGTTCCTCGCGCAGCAAGCGCGGGGAGCCGACCAGACCGTGTAACAGAAATCTGCAGTGCTGCACCTTCTGAAGGGGTGTAGCTTATTCTACATGGGTAGCCACTGGGTAGCCACTCGGGACCGGTAGCCCTCCGGTCAGAGAACACCCAATATCCGATAGTCGTCTATCCAACCTCTCGTGGTGACGGACTTGCCGTAAACCGGCCCACACACGCGTCTCCGTACCGCCCTAACTACATTCTATCGGATTCAGCGCCGGTTCCGAGCCGTCCACCCTAGGCTGGTCGGGTTATTAGCGCATCCTAATTCTTTGCAGCGTCTTGTTTCCGATTCTGTGTCTCGGCATTGGTAAAAATTCCCTCTATTATCGGCTCTGCGCCCTGTGGCTCACCACTGTCTCGGTCCTTCTCTTGTTCTTTCCTCCCGATACTCGTACACAAGCAAGGCGCTATCACCATGTTGCAGGGTTTCCGGCTCGTAGGCAAAGCCAACACTGTCCCCCTCCTCCTGTCGCTTCCCCCTCTTCCCCCTCTTCCCTCAGACTAGTAAATACATTGTAGCAAGCTATTGATACAAGCAAGCTCAAGGCTCCCCCGTCCCTTTGCAATATGCAGCAAATCCAGACACGTGCCCTGATGCAAGAGGCAAAACAATAAAGATAATGGGCAAAAAACAAAGGCTCCTACGCCAAAGAGTTTCTTTTCCGGCCCCCTCGCCTATGCAGCCGTGACGTATAATGCAAGAAGGAACAGGAAGCCTCAACAGGGCAAAAAGATATCGTCAAAGGCGTTACTCGGCCGGCTCAACGGCTGGTTATGACAAGGAAATGTTGGTAGTATTCAAGAAGCGGACGATGCGAAGGTTATGGACGGCGAAGTGAAGTGGCGTCATGCCTTCTTCCGCCTGATATTGACACCCGGCTCGACATATGCCATGATGGCAATCTCGCATAGGCGTCTTCCCACGTTGGTGAGGCCAACGTCGGGTTTTGCCTGCTGGCGCAGAAATCGACTGGCGACGGCGAGCTTGAACCTGTCCTCCGACTCGTCTAGATGGTCAGGCAGCTGCTTCTCGTAGCCAGGCTCGTATTTCGGGCCGTGCTCTCGAAGAATGGCAACCGAGTACAGGATATCGCGGTTCTCGCGACCATCCAGAAGCCGCCGCATGTTGCCCAACACTAGCTCCTTGGCCTCGCGGTACTGCGGCTGCTCCTTGAAGCGAATGTACTCGGCCAGGTTGAACCAAAACTCAAACTCCCGTTCTCGTCCGCTATTGTTGTCCGAGACGCAAGGGCTAAGTGGGTTCACCTCGATGTACTCTCCGGATATGAGGGCTTCGGCCACGCGGACACGGTTCCGGGCCTCGATGCCGTCGTTCGGCGGGGGCAGCGTCGTCCTCTTGGCGTTGTCCTGCTTGGGGAGCGAGAGCGAGAGGCATATGAGCTGCCATACCAGACGGGCCTCCAGGACGTTGGTAGGTGCGTCAAGGGCCGATCCTTGCGCGGCCGCAGCTGTGAGAAAAGACGCGAATAGGCTGACCGTGTGCTTGTCTCGGCGCAACGCGTTGTCCTTTGCGTCGGGAAACATCCACCACCCGGATTCGAAAAAGTTGATGAGGCCGACCGTGTAGATTTGCGTATAGACCTCGACCACCTCGTCCAGGAGCCTTTCGTCCTGGCTGTATTCCCTGATGGCCGCAGCCTGACCCATAAAGGCAAGAATCTGGTCTACGCCCACCATTTTGATGCAAGAGGAGTTATATATCGAGGTCGGAGTCGAGCCGAGTCTCCCATAAAAGAGATCAACAGCAAACCCAATCAATGGAGCCGAGATCCGTCCCTGTGGCGATGGGGACTACCGGTGTGGTTATGCTCAAGCCGAGCCGAATTCGAGTTCGAATCGAGGACTGCCGTTGCCGCCCCGGCCGTGAACTGGAGGGCCGGATCGATGGCGGTATTGTATTCGGAAGCTTCGTTTCTCAGCGGAGGGGTTGGCGAGCCGCTTGAGGGTGCTCGCTGCTGTTGCTGTTGCTGCTGCTGTTGGTGCGGCGACTGTTGGTGCAGCTGCTGGTACGAGCCCGAAAGGACTTGTGTCGGGCTGGCGTAGGCAGCCTGTGAATTCGTGGTTGGCGGGTCCGACGGGATCGGGACGTTTGATTGCGCTGTGGCCCCAGTCGATCCAGCCGTGCTTGGTCCGGTCGGCGCGGATGCGGCGGTCGGCGTAGAGCTAGCAGACGTGTTTTGCGACTGCTGTTGAGCCTGAGGCTGCTGGTTTTGTTGGGTTTGCTGGCCCTGTTGGCCCTGCTGCTTGAAGATGGGGTCGTAGCCAAGGCACTCTCGCTTCGATTTCCTACAGTTATTGCATGTAGGGTGCGTCTCGTCACACTATGCAATACGTCAGCATCGGTGTTTATGGGTCAATGCAAGTCTAGAGATCGACGGGGTGATGGAAACAAGCAATCTGGAGATGCAAGGGTGATGCGACAAACAGCAGAGAGCAGAGCTCCCATTGGGTTGGTTGGTTGGGCAGGTCGAGGGGGGAGGGCTGGATTGTTGGGGAGGCTGGCAAGCGACGACGCTGAATGGTTGAGGACAGTGGATGGCGGCGGATTTTGATTAGCGGGGCGTGGGCGTCAGGGTCGGTAGCGGCGGACAAGGCTGCTGCTGCCAGTCGCGAAAGGCTCCCTCCAACCCGCAAAGGGCAAAGGCCGACGCCGTGGCTGAAAATTTCCCGCCCGGCCCCCAACGCCGCCGACCGTTGCGTCTAGCTGCTGTCGTGCAGGAACGCCAGGCAGGCGGCATCGAAGCTGTCAGCCAACGAGAAACCCCAATCCGGTCCTGGGCTTTGGAGTCCAAAATCGACACCGCCGCGACCCCGGCGAGATAAGCGGGCGTGGTCAATTGATCCACTCCGAGCATGTTCCCTCGGCCGTCCACAGCTCACTGCCAGTTTTGACCACCGTCTGTGTGTCGCCCGCTGGTTGAACCCTTGCGGTCCATGCCTCGGCTGGGCGCCCCGCTGCGCATCCAGGTTCGCGGGCGGGACTGTCGCAGTGCATAAACAAGGGCTGCTGCCATTTGGCATGGAGCTCCATGTCTCTGCTTAAAATCTCGCCGCCGACGCACCGAAATCACCGAATTTCCACCATTGGAGGGCATGTACGGAGGCAACAGCCAGACAGAACGCCAAGAACAAATTCGACAAACCTTTATTCTTCGTTTGCGGCATGTCATGCAGCCCGTTTTCGTTCGCCGCTTAATCTCCTAAACGGATAAATGGCTGATTAGCAAACGCAACAATAACCCGGCACCAGGGAACCGCCCGCAAAACGAGTGTGGGTGTGGAAGAGGGTGCGGTGTCGCAATTGCGCGCCAAATTGGTATGTGCAGTTTTGGCCCGCTAGCGACAACTCTGAGCGACTTGTGGAAGTCCTCGCCACCTTTGTGTCATGCTCTTGCTCTTTTCGTCGCCATGTTTGTTCGTCCTCTCTGTTCCGGTTTCGCACTCTGTTCCCCTCTCTTGCGCCCGTCGTGCCACCCCCTAATGCCTTGGTCTCATCTCTCATCTTCCGCGCTCCGTCCATCGGTCAACGTACCTTCTTCGGACCCCGCCCCATCTGGAAGCGCGGGTCGTGTGGTGGTAGCGGATACCGCATGAGGTCCGTCGTCTGCAGGTATTGTCCCGCCATGTTCATGGGGCCGGGCGGGTAGTATGATTGTAGGCCCGGATGGTGGCCCGGCATTCCCATGCCCATCCCTAATGCTTGTTGGCCCGGCGGCGCGAGGCCGTGTTGCGAGGGCAGCGCGTCGAGCGTGCGCATGCTGGGCAGGTGGTGGCCGGGATCGTGGCTCGGATTTCGGTACGGGTCTGTCGGCTGCGTCGACGGTGTGTAAGCGTAGGGGTTCGCCGCCATGGCTTGTGGATACGGCGTCTGGGCCGGATAGGCAGGCTGGCGCGGCGGGCCGGAAGGATGCTGAGAATGTGACATGGAGAGGCAGAGAGGGCGGCGCCCTGTTGGGTCTCTGCTAGAATCTCCCTCGCCGATGTGCTCTCCAAACTCTTCCCCAGCCCTCCTCTGTATAGTCTGGTGTCCTACTTGCCAGTGTCGTGGCTCCCTCCCCTTCGATTCGTCTCGTTCGGCCGGTATAAACTGCCCAACTGCCCAGTTGCCTGCCCGTAGCTGCTAGCCTCTTTGCTTGCCCCGTTTCCGTCTCTCCTACACCTGCTCCGGCCTCTCGTGTCTGTTGGTGTGCCGAGGAAAGAACGGAAGTCACCGGTTGCTCTGGCGTCGGGAACCGCAGACCAAAGCTGCAGGACAGAGCTGCCGAGTGCGTGCGCCGTCGTAGAAAGAAGAATGCGGGGGCCCGAGTCGACCTCGGTAAAGACGGGGGCGGAGACTGCAACAAAGATCCACTGCACCAGTAAACGAGTGTAGTCGTCAATGTAGTCGACGGTCAAGGCCGCTCCATTCGACGAGAGTGGGAGTCTGGTGGTGGTGTTGCTCGAGGCCGAAATCGAAATTCCCTCTCACCAGGTACTAGCTTCGCAGTAGGCTAGTAGCAGCAACAGCAGCAGTAATGGAGAACATCAAGCTTCATGAAGTCGAGTCTCGACCTGTGGCATTTCCACCTTGGGACGCGCAGACAGCAGCGGCGGCGGCAGCGGCAGCAGCAGGCGGCGCTGATATTGGCGTAAGGAGGAGCGAGCAGGACAGGGAGGAGCAGTAACAGGCAGTTGGGACGGGGAGGGCGGTTTTAGTTATGGATATTTTGGGGGTTTTCCCGTCACGGGTGTAGAAGCTTTGCTGCCGCACCTCTTTTGTCACTCGAGTCTCGAGCCATTTGGGGCCGGTATGGTTTTAATTTGGGAAAAATATGGAGCCACGAGGTTTTTGAAAGGTCCAGAACTCCGACCGCTCTGCTGCTGCTACTTGCTATTACTGCTGCCACGCTGACCAGGGGAAGACGAGGCGCGACAGGACAAGGACCACAGTTGCAAGACAAGGTGGAAAATTTACATCAGACCCCAGCCTGGCCCGAGAGCCGCGACTTTTTCACCCCCTCGCCGTTCGTTGCGACCCTTAATTTTCGTTTCTTTTGTTGCTCTCTCGGGTCGACTCAAATTGATTTGGCGCACCGCAGACTCAAAGGTAGCCCTCACTAACCACAAAGACTCTCCATGTCTAGTGTCACTCTACGACTACGTGCCAGAATGCATGCGCATCAGAAAATTTCCCTTGCTTCGGGAGCTCACCCTCTCGAATACATCCGGAACAATATGGTGAATACCCACCTCGGCGGGTCGGTTTGGGTCTTGTTGTTTGCAAGACGGGGCAACCCGGGTCCAGCAGCTTAACCTCAAGACATTCGCGAGAAGGGGAACTGGGGACGCGAGGTCTGTTCCTTGGTTCCGTTCTTTTACCGCCTGCAAGGTACGGACAATGGGCACGGGTACATGGCGCCGCCTAAAACCGCAGTGGGAGGTGGCGGTAGGCCTACCGAAACAGCTGGCGCGGGTGTACGAGGGCTGTCCTTTGTCACCTTTTGAGCACACGGCAGTGACTGGCTTTTCCGGCAGCGGCGCCGGCAGGGGAACCCCCCCTCTTGCAAATTGAACTTCGCAAACCTGACTCTGCCATCAATATGATAGCAGACATTCTTTTGCACAGGCAGACTGGTTCTTAGTCAGCCTGACTGGACAGCTCACGATCCGCTTGCAGAAACATAACATGGCTGCCAACACCATCCAGGCCAGGCCGCCGTGCCGCCTCGCCACGCCAGGAGGCCCACGTTATTCCGGGCAATGGGAGACTGGATAAAATGCCGCTTAGCGGATCGTGACGGCTTCGCATATATCCAGGCCCTGGTAGTGGCTAATGGGGCGGGACGTCGAGGATGAACCAAGAACAGTAGCCACCAACATGCTCAAGCCAGGTGGCCAGGTGCTAAAACGGGACATTTCCGATATTGCATTCGCGTGCGTGTGTGTTGGCTTCAAGCTCATGGCTCACTTGCGCCAAAGAGTCGATGTGCGGCTACATTGCCGCCCGGCTAGAAGGCGAGTGGGTGTTCCATTCCCCGTCAGGAGCGGTCGGAGTGAGAAAGCTCCGATCTCTGTAGGCTGTATTGGTACGGAATGCGACGGAATGCTACGGATACACTGATAAATGTACGATGATCAGTCCATCATGTTCATGCCCAAAGTGCGGATAGCCTGTAGAGTTGGCATGTTGGCGTCTGGCTAGAAGGGCAGGGGAAAAACGGGGATAAAATGGACCAGCGGCAAGGATTTGACGTGTGTAGACGTGCGGGCTGTCCAGTGTTTGCTGGTCTGCAGTTGTGCGCTTTGGCTGGGAGGTCGATGATGATGGGCACGCCTGAATTGAATTGATTGATTGTCTGGATGGCCTGCTCCTGCTCCTGCTCCTGCTCCTGCTCCTGTGCCCCGGAAAATAAAACGAACGGCTATACTACTGGAGGCGGAAAATATTCGATGCGTGCAGGCACGTTAGAGTATTCGTCGTACCTACCCACGGAGGTAGATTGAAGCGATGATGAGGCCTGAGGACTCCAGCTGCTGTTGGCAAATGCCGAACTTGACGTGGGTTAAAACCAACGGATCACGAGTCATTTCTTCCCCGGTCAGTTCAAGATAGGGAGTTAGCCCAAAGCAGGAATCGAGAGCAAATGAATTTGATAGATTTCCAGCTTGATGCACGTCATTTCAAGGACAACCACGGTCCACGGACAAGATTGAAGGGCTCTCCTGCACGAGGCCCGGCCAGCACAGGCCAGACGTCGACTGTCCCTATCTGAGGCGTTGCAATCTGGCTTGGTGGACCTGCCGTGTCTAACCTGTAAAACAGCAACTTCAAAGTTCTGCATCTGCAAGGCGCCCGATCCGGTCGATTTTCAGACCAAGTGGCATTCGGCCTAGGCCCGGCTGTGGCTTTTTGGGGAACCTCAGGCGGCCATCTGCTGGGCCAGACGGGACGTTCTGCTGGCAGCCGGTACCACACGATCAGGCATGGAAGACGCGGGTTGCCACCTCGTCCGCCTTTGGTGATAGTATTGATGATCTTTTGATATTGGGCCTCTCGAGACTTGGACCCCTGTGCTAGCAGTGCTTAGGCCCGAGTTGCAAGCATCCAGAGCCTCACGGCGTTGGGGATGATCGGCGGCAGCACGTGCTGGCTTTGGCACTGGCGCTGGCACTGGCACGGACGATGCCCGTTTGAAACCCACCAGACTCGGCTCCAGTGGTCGAGAGTGAATGGTAGACGGTGGGAGTTCACGGCCCTTGAACCAGAGGTAGGACTACCGGGTGGACGAGCGAAGCACTGGACATCCAGGTCCCTGAGCTTGCGGTCAAATCTCCACTGGAACCGGCCGCCATGGTATCAATGCAAATGCAAATACGGATGACTGACAGGACTGAGTATCTGCAAGCATCCAGGAAAGAAAAAAATATGAAAAAAGAAGAACGGTTTTCTCTCCGAATATACAAACCATTCTCCGGAGCGGCAAATGCATCATGCAAGCTGCAAGCTCGAATTCCTTCCCCTCTTTGCCCCTCACCCTCTCCACACACACGGTACGTCGAACGCCGTCATTGTTGGCATCCCCTCACGCACCCGTTGCGAGACGAGATGCTGTGCCGTTGGCGAGTTTTCGCGACCGCTATCTGCATTTGGAGTTTGTTTCGAGCCGGCAAGTAAAATTGACACTCGTCGTAACGAGAGATGTTATTTGGATACTGCATCCGCTTGCTCCTAATTGCGGAGACGCGGAGACGCGGAGGAGGCGGCGCGCGGGGGGGGGGCAGCAAGGTCCGTAGAATAGTCCGAGCATTTGGAGATTCAATCATTCGACGACACGAGGCTGCGACGGTGCACCTGCCATTTATCGCCAGCTGTTTTTTGCCTTGTAGCGAAATGACAACAGGCGGATGAAAGATGGCGGCCGGGGTTAGAGCCACTGAAACATCTTCGACTTGAAGTTTCAAGCGGCGAGTGCTTTACATCTGTCTGCTTCCTTAATCATAGACATATTAATCATAAGGCTTATAACCCTGCAGGACTTGCTCTTGCGCACCAATGCTGCGAGAATGCCAAATTGGCATTCAGGGCACCGAGCACGAAACATGCCGCAGAATAGGGCGGTTTGACGCAACATCCATCTTAGCAAAATTCGTTTGATTCTCGACGTCTCAGCCATAGCCTCACAACATCCCAGTTCTTGGTCAAGTATATCCTCAACATGTGGTCGTAAGACTTGGCTACCGCCCCGCTACCTTCTTGATATCAGTCGGACTTCCGAGGCGGCTTTCACAGCCTGTTGACTCCAATTTTCCGCCGCCCTAACCAGACCACCAACCCGTGGCAGGGCCCGGAGACGTCCCTTGCCCTCACCCTCACCCTCATCTCTTCAGCATCAAGAAATGCGAAATGCGGGCAGGCCGCCTTCGATATTATCACGCCTCGGATGCTGCAGCCGGGTCATTTGTCTCCAACCCTGGTCTCTACTTTTCCCGAACCATGTATATTCGGCTACTCTCGTTTCCGCCTCTAGCCTGGCTGTCTCCATAACCATCTTCAAAGTACGTACTGTCATCTCCGAGAAACAAGACCCCAACGTCCGTGCCATTGCCCTCACGGGGATGCAGCACGCCCTCGGTACCGCGAGCATATTTCCAGTCCCCTCTCTGGATTCACATGACAGCTGGAGATATTGCCTCCAGCTGCAGGGTCGAAATTGAAGGATGGTAGCAGCAGAGCCGGTGACGGCTGTTTTAACCTTCAATGTTGAGGTTCAATGATCAGACGGGTCAGTGAGAGTGAGACTGACCCTGATCTCCCCCCTCAAACTGCCATCTGGGCATACTTGAGGACATGGAAATCTAAGAGGCCGGGTAGGGTAGAGTTTGCGAGCTAGGACGCTTGTAATTTGCGAACGGCCTCTGCGGACAAAAAAAAAAAAGCAAAACTTTCAGTACGATAAAGGAAAGCGCCGTTCGGCCGACGGTGATAGTGAAGTTCCCTGAACCAATTGACCGGAAGCATCAAAATTGCCTTCCTTTGTGTACTTTGCTCGACAGACGCGGATATATTCCCCACACTTGTATCTCATCCTTGTAAACGGCGGTCGCGGCTCCAGCCTATACAAACTGGCAAATAGCGAGTCGCCTACTTCCCCACATATCCCGACGGGACGTCCACCGGCCATCCTATTCTTCCCACACTGCGCCGGATGGACTTGCTGGCAAATGTTACGAGAACGCGCTTCCAGACCACCCATCTCCATGCCAGGTCCCGGAGACGAAAATCTAGGCGACGATCATGACAAGCCGCCTGTTTGAACCTTGTTCCCTGTCGCCCATCCGGCTCGGCATGTGTTGCAACTGGGGATTTGACCTCGGGTCGCCAAAAGACCGCCACAAACCGCATCTGGCTTGACGAGGTATTGACGATATCTGATCTGCTATGGTTTGCCGGGATTGAAGACGATCACTCTCAGCTCCCTCGTCGCTTCCGTTCGGCCATGTGTCTTTTGTCGACTGCGAGACCAGTACCATTTACCGGAGCTGGGCGACGGTGTTGCTATCGGGGCTGAAAGAATGCGCTTGACGGAGTCACTATAGAACCCAAGAACCCGAGAGCACTAGACGCAGCAGAAGGCCACAGACCAAAGACGAACACCAGGCTGGCCAGGTTTGACAGCTTCAAGGCGCAAAGACATGACGGCGTGCTCCTGTGGGCGGGCGGTACGAGACCTAAGCGAAAGGCGGACAGCGGGCAGCGGGCAGCAGACAACGGGCAGCAGGGAGGCCACCACCACAGAGAGAGGCGAAAGGTGGCACCGGCGTAGAATGTCTGGAGGCGAGCGATGGAGGATAGAGGGGCACAGCACAGAATCGAGTTGGCGAATAGCCAATAGTCAACATACCACATTGGCGGCGGTGGTACTTTCAGCCTGCGCCGACAAGTTTCTGTTGGTTTGTCTCGCCCAGCCTACAAAGGTCCGGCTTTGACAGAAACCCGACTGCAGTTCTCCGAGCCAGCCAAGCTGTCATCCTGCCGTGCTCCCGCTTGGTCAGCTCTTGCGTCCTGGACTCGGTACCGCTGGAGAGAAACTGGACAGGAAGCCAAGCCGACAAAGACCCAGCCAGTCAAGTTGGCAAGACAGTCCAGGTGTACATGCGTGTTCGTCTCGCCTGCTCCGCCGTTCCCTCGCCTCTCGGCTGCCCTGATCTTCCCCTTTCTCCAACAGCCAGTTCCGGGTTTTATTCAACGGCCGGCAGACCTCGAGACTGCGTTGTGTAACGGCGGTACCCAAATTTTCCCGGCCACACCACCTTCGGTCTGCGGTGCCTGGCGGTACCAGACACATTTTGGGACGTGTATGCGTGCGGACGGTGTGGCAGCCTGGCAACGCCCTCCCCAACAGCCAGGACTCGGGAGTCGGGACAGCACGCCGGTGCTGGAAGCGGCCGTCCTGGAAGGGGCGCGGGCGACTCGGTGGAGGAAGCGACTCGGTCGGTTGGCGTTGCCGGTATCTTCCTTCACGCCTCGTGCAATTTGGGCATCAATCGTCACAGTTGACCGCTCTTTTGTTTTCGTCTCGGCAGCGCTTCATTGCCCATGTCAGTTGGTGTCAAACGGGATTGACCACCTGCGTTGTTTGGTCGGTCGCAGATACATGACTGGCATGTCCCCGATGCGACTGGTTCCGTGGTGATCGGCAGATCATGGGGCACAATGGAAGCATTGGAAGAGCTTCAGAACAGTCCAGGATGGCCGACTAGTACAAAGTAGGCAAACGGCTGGCAGAGGTGCGAAGAGGTAAATTCGATGCCCCGCGGTCGAGGTCCTGCAACCCGCACAATCCACAAACCACAGTCCCGCCGTGGACGACGCACGCGGCTCGGAACCTCAAAGACAAAACTTTGAGTTGTTTTGCTGTTTTGGCTGAAGTGAACGTGGCCATTATTAGCCTTTTACCCCCCCCCTGCGACCCCTGCGACCCCTGCGGCCCCTGCGTGCGACCTCGTCCCTTATTACGCTTACGCAGGTAAATGTGAAAATGGCAAATAAGGAACTTGCCAGATAATGGTGCGCATATTCGTATCTTCAAAGTAGGCATGGTGCTTTGGAAGTGAGGTGGCGGTATCCAGGGCAGGAAAAAACAAGTTCCGGCTAGGGTGGGAATCAAGGAGCGGCACCAGACCAGACCAGACCAAGGCCCCGGCAAGCACAGGAACGAAACGAGCCCGAGCCTACCGATCCATGTCGACCGACGCATTGTTCGATTGTCGAGTTCGATGTCGGACTGCTGCAGCGAGCCACGGCTGCCAGGCTGTCCAGTCGTGCATGCCACACTGCAATGGAAGGTTCTGTAACACCCAAGCCTGGATGGCCGCAAGTTGGATCCGCAACCGCGGCGGGCCCGGGGAGAGCGCCGCACGCAAACGGATTCGCGCCACTGCCGCCTCGGTACCTCGCAACTACCGACCACGACTCCGCGACGGCAGACCGGTGAAACGGACACCGTATATGGATATGGTCATATGCCTACCAGCCAACCATCAGCGGCCAGCCAGGACTGGGCGAGTTCCTGACAATTGCTGCACCTTTGCCGGAATTTTGGGAGTCTGCATCGTCCCATGTTGTACATGGAGTACTATCAAGACTATTAAGGCCCATCATGGCACTTGCGCCCGTGCCTTTGCTTGGGCCTCGGCTTGGGCCGTGCTTCTGCTTCTGCTTCTGCTTCTGCTTGTACTCGTGACTGTTGAGAAGGCTCCTTGCCAGGGAAGTAGTTTTCCCGCCGCGTTTGCGAGATGAGCCGGATAATGTAATCTTGGATCAACAGCAACCGAAACTCCCATGGCCTCGTCGGACGCTGAGCAGGAGTTGTCCATTTTGAGGATGCAAATCGGCACTCGGCCCCTGGAAAGGGGACTCGCCCGCTCGATTCTCATGTTTGAACGCCAGGGATGAGCCAGGGATGTAGACAAGGAGGCACACCGACTATGGTCTCTCGGTCAGGCGCCACGGCTATTGTCCGGCCTGAGGAGCGACTGCTGAATGCTGGAACAAATAATGAATCTTGAGGCCTGACGGCTGACGGGGTACGATGCGTGCCACAGGTGCGACGGGTGCAACAGGTCATGACTTGTACTTCCACCCGTCAATCAGCTTAGCGACCTTGAAGTGCCCCTTTTGCCTCGCCAGCCCCGCCGGCGTCCCCTGTCGGTATCGAGACCCCGTCCTAAAGTCGTCAAGGCTGTCGTACACAGCATTGGCGTGGAGCGGCCTGGCCCCATGCTGCAGCAGCACTTTTGCGGTGGCATGGTGACCGTGCAGACCGGCATGGTGGAGCGCCGTTGCTCCGTGGTGATCTCGGTGGTTGATCCTGACACCTCTTCCGACCAAGTACTTGATCATGGCCACGTGAGCAGTGCACCCGAAGAGAATAGTTTCGCCTGCTGCCGACTCAGTAGCCATGTTGGCGCCGCCTTGCTCGACAAGCAGACGAACCGTCGTGAAATTGCAAGCGCGGGCCGCCACGAATAGGGGCGAGTGCCCCGGCCAGACCTGCGTCTCGAGATTGGCGCCGGCGTCCATCATGGCGCGGACAACGTCGTCGAGCCCGCGTGCGCAGGCGAAATGAAGGGGTGTCGTCCCATTCCCCTTGTCATCGACTGTTGCAGCTCCCACGTCTGCGCCGGCACTGATCAACGTCTTGGCGAGGGGCATGTTTCCGTCGCGAAGCGCGAGCCACAACATGGATATCGAGGCAGATGCAGCCGATACGTGGTTGACGTCGGCGCCGAGGCCGACGAGACAATCGATGCACTCCGTGTTGCCTAGACGGACGGCGATCCAGAGGGGCGTCTCGCCGTCGTTGGTGACAGGGTCAACCTGCGACCCTCGTTTAATGAGGATGCGGACAAGATGGGCTCGATTCTTGTGGGCCGCCATGTGGATGGGGTAGTATCCCGATGAGCCGGCCATCCAAACAGCTGCCGAGCGTTCGAGAAGTAATCGAGTGAGCGTCTCGCTGCCTGCCGACACGGCCGCGAGGAGGGCAAAGTTGCCGCTTCGAGTCTGGTGGTTCACATCGGCGCCCGACTCGATGAGGAGCTCCGCGATGTCAAGGGCCTGGATGCTGATGGCGTACGTGAGAGCTGTGTGGTCCCCGAAGCCGCGGTCGAGGTATGCGCCAAGCTCGCACAGCAGCCTGACCAATTCGAGGTCCCTGTTCGCGATTGCCATGTGGAGGACTGTCCTGCCGTTGCTGCCGAGTCCTCCCCCTCCACCGCCTCCGCCGACCGCTGCCACTCCACCCCCTACTCGCCCTTCTATGTCCGCGCCGTG
>Ga0247774_1000127_pt1 | contig 34999 bp, 16 predicted proteins | sample UWRJL001104B6_FD_179933 | JGI IMG/M metagenome (GOLD analysis project Ga0247774, IMG submission 179933) | Plant litter microbial communities from Arlington Agricultural Research Station in Wisconsin, United States - UWRJ-L001-104B-6 | ecosystem: Environmental > Terrestrial > Plant litter >...
TTGAATGACGTCAGAATGATAAAGGGGCCGATGTTGGTGATGATCTCTTGCCAATGAAGATCTTGATAAGATCCTTGATGATGATGCCCACGGTGATGAAGTCGCCCACAGCGCCAAAAGCCGGCACAAACGACATGGCAGCCAGCGCCGCGAAACGGACTTTTTAGAGAGGAGCTCTCAAGCCTCGCAAGGCGGCAGATTGATGGTCAAACTTAGCCATAATGCGAAATTTCCGACGGAAGTGGAATTGCTTGAAACCTACATATCTCGGCTCTCACGTCAAAATTACAATGTCGATGCCCAATCGGATGACCAGACATTGAGCGATGAATGAAGAAGAAGGGCTGACAGCCAACTATGGCCTGTGTTGGCAGCATATTCGGCCGTGGTGCGCCTGGAGGGCTTCCTCACACGGTGAAGGTAACCTTGGGTGGCATCAATGCAGAACACAAAAGAATGGTGACTGATTTCAGTAGTACATCCCTCTCATAGCGAGAAGAGTGGCAAAATATGCTAGAGCTAGAAAGATGTTGACAATCTCTGAGATAAAAGATATTGTATTACAATTTTTGTCGTTGATCGTTCCAATATCCTGGTATCCTGCGATCACACAGTATTAATTCGCGGGCTGGATTGTGCGGTTAACGGTGTATTGGGCGCTTGTGGACGGCCTTCCGACTGAGCGCCTTCATGGCCGCTTCTTCCTCCACTCGGGAGAAGGGATCTTGCCGGCATCCTGGAGTCGGATGAAGAGCAGTATCTTGGGGTCCAGCTGCAAGACATTGACCATGATCAATTGATTTGTTGCTGTCGGCCCTCTGTTTTCTGAGTGGTCGGCCTCACCCCACCAGCAACCTGAGAACTTGTACAGGTCCAACTGTATCCATGGCGCTACACGCAACAGCTGTTCGACCGCGAGGTCGATTATTCACACTAAATAGCTTCCACGCCTCTTCTAGTTTTGCGGGCCGACTATTTCAGTGATGGGAGAATAGACTTGGTAATTCTGATAATGATGATGCGAGTTCTTGACTTGTGTTTTGTGGTTTCCTCAGATTTCCGGATGCAGCTTTCAGGCGGTCTCTACTTCCAGCATGGCTCGCAGCATCTGCTTACTGCTGCACATACATCGTACTTAAGCAGAAACCACTAAACCTACGAGTTAGTGACAAGGAAATCGCCAAATCCAGAAACTACATCAACTCGCAGTTGGCACGTTCATTCACCAACTACCAAATCAATTGATGACACAACACCAGGCCTAAGGGCTTTTTCGAGGAGGTTCGGGCCTATCGCTGTACTTCACGATAGGCAGCATATAGGTCTACTGAGAGAGCCTTACGGGGATGCAGAAGAATGATGGCTTATTTCTCAGCAACCTCCCTTCGCAAACTCCCATCAAGAGTTGGAGGTGCCGCAAATTCTCCCAGAAGCGGGCACCATCACTCGCCAACTCCCTGAAGGACTGGGGATTACATAATACTTCCTTCGCGCACCGGCACCCGGATGTAAAACCGTTGGTAAAATGATCCGTCATTCTCCCTAATACAGGCTCTATAGTAGAAAGAATGCACTTGTCCTTCACGCTTGAAATGAGACACTCCAGTCAGCTATTTCCCCCCTCTGACCGTATCCTTGAGCACTATCTTCGCTCCTAGGATCTGTTTGCCACCTTTATCGTGTTTCGAGTCAAGCACGTTGCCTCCGTAGTAAGCTTGTGTGGTCGGGATCTGTACTGTGCCGTTTGAAGTGGATAGCTCTGATGTCTCAATGTACATGCCAAGCACCTGATCACCCACGCCTTCCTGTATGTTTTCTACGTACGCAGTCGGAGTCGTAATGAAATCCGTCGCCTTCTCAGCGAAGCGCATACCATTATCGCTGAAGATCGCAGATCCCAGAATCATATCTCCCTTGTGCTTGACCACGTTTCGTTCAAACAACGCCATTCCGGAAGTCGCCTTTGTCTTTAGGATCTCGAGGTGCGCCACAAGGTCTTGCAGTGGCTCGTTGCTAGTGTGGTAGCTGCCGCCGTATGCAACTAGACTTGCTAAGCCACCATTTCCTCCGGTTTTAGTCTCGGTGCTGATGCGTGGAGTAGATGGCGGCGTCATATCCGTCATCTTAACGGCTTTCAGATTGATGCATATATCGTGTAGCGTTTTGGCCTGAACGTCCTCGATACACAACAAAAGAGCCGTCTTCTTCTTTTCCAGAACACAGAAGAGTTCGACCAGGTCTCGGTCCTTCCAAATGTAGTCCCAAGTCCGGTAGATGCGGCGCTTCCGCTGCAGCGACTGGAGATCGCTGTCGTAAATGGTCGTCAGGATAGAGCGCGTATATGTGGCAATCTCTTCAGTCTGCAGGAGGGGATTTCGAGATATGGACTCTAAAATACCGCGCAGTTCTTGGAGCTGTTGCTGGTAAAGGCGGAGAGTCGATGAGCCCACCTTTATCTTCCGCAGGAATTCCAAAATCGACCCGCAACAAGTCGTTATCTGGACAGCTGATGCCACAACTCCTATGATTTCAGCCATGGATTTCCGAACCGGTGAAGGATAGAGGTTTCAGACCTTGAAGGATTACATGCGTGCTGCAAAGGTGGTGGACTTCGTGTTTTTACGAGGATCCCTGCCTAGCATGACTTCCAGGGAAAAATTTTTGACACGCTCATGGAAAAGCTCCTTAGAGAGTTGTCGGAGCCGAATTTCTAACGTCCAAGGTACAGTTGGCGGTTGCGATTGTCCAGGACCAATAGGAAACCAACAACATTCCAAGGCTCTCTGGCCCTCGTCTACCCCGCTCTCTTGGTCTGCACAACCGGGCGAAGTGGATCCGATCAAAAGACAGTGGACTCGCTGCCGGAGCCTAGTATGCCTTGTAACTACTAAAAGAATACGGGGGCCGGTCTCTGCCAAGAAATGTGTGCAAGTAAGCTTGCGTAGCAGATCCTGTTGTCGGCCGACATATGCCCTATGGGGTACGCCTCAGTTGCGGAGTTCCCTTTCGTATGCCCTAGCGGTATGGCCCAAGACCTGCACCTTGTATGCCCCCAAGGGGGCCGCTGCCGGCTGTCGACAGGCAGCAGCAGTAGCTAGTAATTATCCGTCGGTATTACGCTGTCCATAGGGAAAATACCGGCACAGCAAAGTAGAGTACCGGAAGAGAGTTTAGGCCAGCCTAGGGCGCGACCGATAAGGGCTGAGAATTTTGGAAACCCACAACTTTCTTTCGCAGTAACTGCAGTTAGTTCCTCTAGTAAACAGCGAGAACTCCTCAAGTGCTATTATTTACCCCTTTTACGAAGTATTTCCTAAGGCCTTTTTTTAATCTGGCGTCCTCTCGTCTGTGCGATAAGCACTGCCGTCGAACATGTATGGTACCTGTTGGGCGGTTCGCATACCTCCTCGCATATCTCATATCAACAAGCGACAACCATCAACCAGCATCCACGTATGCTACCAGAATGCACATAACCCCCGAAATACTGTGGCCTCTACATAGCCTTCACTAACATCCAATGAGCAAGTATGAAGTTGAGTAACGTTTCATCTAACCGGGAAGATGTCATACTTAATAGACACACCGGAAGACACACCGGATGTTAGGACAGCTGCGGAGCTGCCCGGCAACACTGGAGATCTAACGCCAGCAACAATTCCGAGGCCTTCGATGAGCTAGATCGTCACAACAAACATGAGATGGGCTCGAGATGCCTGCGCCGGTTCGTATCTTATGTGGATGATCGACGCTAAATCGGCGTGCCAAACCTCAAACCGTTACAGCTGTGACACATGAGTAGAAAGAGGGTGAATTGGCGACTAATAAGACGGGTTGATTCAAAGCTAAAAGCGACCCAGTCATGCCTCATGGCTCTCGCATTTAAATCTTTTCCAGACAGCCCACTTCATCGCTTGGATCGCGCCGTGCGCCGCCACTCTACTAAGACGGCGGTAGTAAACAATAGCTGCCTTGTCCCCAAACAGTGAACGCAAGCAACTTCTGAGGCTGTGGCTCGCAGCAATCGGTTCCTCTTTCAACACCCAAACCTGAAGATGCCTTCTAGATCCCTCTTGCCAATCAGCACCCGCAGGCCTGAGGATGGCAGGAGTGGACCCTACTTTGACAGTAGGCGGCATCATTCGGGCGGCCCAGGGCCACAATCATGACACGACCGTTACGGCAGGATGCTCTGTCCAGTGCGCCAGGCAGGCTGTCTTTGGCAATGTATATGAATTTCGCATCGGCCAACAGACGAGGGAGTCAACAGAGCCGAATGTGATTGAGGACGCCCAAGAGAACTCGGATCCAACTGTTGTATCACTCTGGAACCGTGTGACCTCTCGGTGGAAGGTGATTACGGTGGCGGTTGTGTTGTTAATAACCCTCGGCATTGCCCTTGCCATTTATATCGCGATATCCCAACAGAACAAAACGTAGGCGCGAGTATCGACTGCTAGTCGAGTCCAAACTGCTGACGGAGTACATAGGCGACCAACGTCCCCGGCGTCAATATCAACAGTAGCGCCAGCTTCTTACGCTTCCGGGCGAAGGATCAGCTATACAGGGGAGAGTAGCTTGCCGACAAATGACCAACCTTCTGAATCACCTTTCCTCCCGACCACATCGGAGACAACCATGACAATCAAAACAACCTCGATGCTCCCTACAGGGACGACGCACTTATCGTCTTCACCGCTCGCGCCCTCGCCTACAACACGTTCGATCCGCCGGAAACCCACGAAGACGGCAAAGCTTCGCACTACTGGCCGGTCCACCGTCACCATCACCGTCACCGTCACTTCTACGAAGCTCTAGAAAGCGGCCAGGTCCCTTTCCCTTACTTTTATTTTCAACTACTGCGCACTCCGCCTCGAAGGTTGAAATGTGTGGAAGTGATATTTAGTAGGAATGCTAATTTTGAGTGGTCCGAAATCGAAGTGCGCTTCGAGCCAATACACTTTTATATTGCTGGTGGTTTGTGGTCAGTACGTCTGATATGAGGGCAGCGGGACTCTCGCTGCCCAACATGGGTTGCCGTGTATGAGTAGGAAACGATATTTAGTTTATGGGCCGTTATGTAATTTTAAGGGTATAGTCATGGTTTGCAGCATGTGGGAGAATCGGTAGTTAATTTTGCCGGCTATGTAAGAGAAGCTAGAATGGACTTTGGTTGACTTGTTCTGTCCAGTATAGAGCCTTGATGTATGCAGTGGTCTTCACAGCTAGATCAGATGATTCGAGGCGTCCGCTTAGAGTACAAGGTACACTTTACTTCTGACACTTTTGACACTTCCGGAGGGTGGTTGAGGGTACCAAAATAGCGGGCCAGCGTCAGCCCAAGCCGGTATCCAGTACGGCAAAACACCGCCTTGTTGTGTAAACTAATGTCCATAGCGACTCCTGCTGTGGACATTACAGTACGCGATTGGCCAGCTGGCCCCACTCTGGTTCAGCGGCATGCTCAGCAAAGCATCGGATCTAGAAAATTCTTGTGAGGAGACACTTGGCGGTGCAGAATCCTGGTGGTATATGAACGACCAGAATTTGAGACATGATAAGTCTATCTCCATGTCTTACTATCTCGGCATTTCTTGCTATCACTGCAATAGATCTTGCACCTGGAAATCACTGCATGCCTCTTGGACGTACACAGAAAGTAGCAGCAGTCATCAAAGCCGTCCGATTCGGACCAATCTAAAGAAATAATGGAATAAACGGTGAGCTTGTAGTTAAGCCCAATCATCTTATTCAAATCCCTCTCTCAACCTCACCATCTCCAATAAAATTTTGCCCAGGTCGATAGCAAAACATGTTTTGCAGATGCCACTGAATGACTGGCAGTCTCGGCACAGTTATGCATTTGTTTGACCGATGGTTGATTGCGGATACGTACATAGAGAGAGATCCCTTGATTCGAGGGGTCTCACAGGACCAGCGAGCTGATTCCTCCCCGTAGAAATCAAAGGCGTAAGTGGACTCATTCTGCCGAGATCCGGGACGGAGGGTGTTGTTTTCCTCCTGCTCTTCTGTTCGAGCTGCCAGATGCCAGGATTCTGGGGCGGTCAAGACGCAGGGTCCTAAAACCAGGATCCTGGATGTTGAAGCGAAAACAGATTTTAGGAATAAGGTATGGGAGTATTCCGGGGTTGCGTTTTGGCCATGCGCCGGAAAATGGGACGGGTGTAGAGTAGGACGACGGTGTTATATCAGGGATTCCGTTTCCCGAAACAGGATGCATTGAGAGACGACCAAAGGGCGTAACGTTTAGCAGAGTTTGGGGCGAAAACACCGCCACAGGCTTCCAATTTTGGAAGCCTTTTGTGACGAAAGTTTGTATAATCAGAAAACGGCATACTCGACAGCGCAGAGGGCAAGACTGGCTCTCGACGACTAGTCTAGGAGGCCACACATAGCCAGAACCACTGTATTCGAAGAGTCCTCCGCATTGCAATCCCCAACATAGCCGAGCCCGCCTGATCCGACTCTCGCAAACACCGCTGCAGCTTCGTCAGGGTTGCCTTCCGGGGTGTACCAAGTCGCCGATTTGTCTACGTTCTTCACATAGAGGGCCTTTTGACTGTATGCGGACGGGAGCTGGCTCGCCAGGCGGCTGCCGACAACATCGTGGTGCAAGTTGGCTGTCGTCCGATAATACGATCCCCGCTTCCAGGGAAGACCAATCGTGGCGAATAGCCGGTCGAACTGGCCTTGGTTCACTATGCTGCTGAAACAGCCTGCCAGCACAACTGTGGCGCCATTGCGGAGGCGGTCTATGACGCGCTCCAGGACCTTCCTCTGACGCGTCAGGGCCCCATCAACGGCGAGGATGACGGTTGGAGGTGGCTCCTGGTTGAGCATGGCGAGGGCGGCCTCTGGAGTCGTGGCTCGCTCCATCTTGGCTCTTGACGTGATCTGCGATACGAGTTCTCCGTAAATGTCGACGAACAGAGCCTCAAAGTCGAGGCACAGTGCAAGGACGCGAGGACTCTGCTGGATCGCGACAGCCCCGGCCTGGGAAGGGGCTATGACGATGTCTTGGAACTCGGCGATAGGACACCCCTCGTTGGCCGCCTCTTTAGCCGCCGCGTCGGCATCGCCGTTTAGTTCCCTTGGGATTTTCCAAAGCTCTACACGCAGTCCACGTTCCATCCATGTCTCCACCTCTCCCAGGAGGAGCTCCCAAAGGTCCCTGTTCTTCACATTGCTGCCGGTCCGCGTCATCCACCGGTTGCGCAACCAGCCTTTGGTCCAGCCGGTGGCGCCGTCAACCACATACGACGAGTCGGTTGCGATGACGACGCTATCGAACCCCTCGCCTCGCCAATCGCAGAGGCGCAACGCGGCGATGGCCGCCCGTAGCTCAGCTCGATTGCTCGTTGCCACGTTGTCGTCTCCGAAGGGCCCCTTGTCCTCTAGCCGCCCAGACACCATGTAGGAGCCGCTGCCGCCACCGCGAATAGGTGGTCCGTAGACGACCGCCCAGCCTGCCCGAGAGTTCGGCTGCCCGTTGTTCGCACAAGCGCCGTCGGTGTACACTAGCAACTTTTGGCAGTCGTTTCGGCAGACAAAGCGGTCGGCTAGGCCGCGGCCTACCGGAGTTGGATGGAAGACCTCGGCCGGGCGGGATGATGGCGGCGGGGCGAATATCGATGGAAACACTTCTCCGGTACCCCGCCTTTTCTCCAAGGACTCTGCTTTTCCTAGGCCACTCGAAAGAGCGTCAGCTGTAGCAACGATGACGGCCGGTCCTTCATAGACAGAGGCGAATTCCACGGTATCCCCGTCGATCATGAGAATGGCGTCCTCGGACTCTTCCCAGGCGCGCTTGCATTGATACAGCGCGAGATGCGCCTCCTCGATCGAACCGCTTGTGTATAACGCTGGCGGGGCGGGAGTCTCGAAGGATTCATCGATCAGGAGGCTCCAGAAGTGCGGGTTTGCGTTATATACGATGCGACAGAGCTTGCGGTACTGGCCTTTTAGTGCCTGAACCTTATCCGAAAGGTCCCACGTGTTGAGGGACCGCAATTTCGCCCGCACAAGCTTTCCCACAGGGCGAAGGAGCTCGGCGTCGGGGTCGATCCCCTCGAACTCAAATTCCACCTTGAAGGCCTCAAGGTCGAGATACAGACGCAGCTTCAGAAGGGTGAGGGCCACGAGTTGGCTAAAGCTCAACTTGAAGTCTCCCGAGCGGAAAATGTCGACCGGCTCGAAAGCGTCAGCGTTGCGGATGTCCAGATATGGCTTCGTAACGTCATGCCAGTCGTAAACATCGTCTACGATGCCCCACCACTTGAGGAAATCGTAGCACTTCTGCTCCCGGCCTAGCCGCAGCAGGAGGTGGGGAATGATATCGCGCACGCCCAGGTTGTCACTTCGATTGAGCCGTAGCATGTCGGTAAAGTGCTCGAGGGCTTTTTCGACGGCAGCCGCTGTATCGATCTGGAGGAGAGCGTCGGCGGCGGCGAACCGCGCCCTGATGTAGTCTCTTGTGCCCAAGATGCCCCAGAAGCGTCCCACGCCAGTGTTGAAAATGTCGGCCGGCATCATGAAGTCGCCACGGTGGGCCTGAAGGGCGGCCTCCTCCCGCTCAAGGGTTTCCCGGCTCTTCTTGATGGCGGTACAGGCCGCCTTGTGCTTTGGTCTATGGGCTAATTGATGTGCCGTGCCGCAGTAGCTAACCACTCCGCAACCGCCGCATCGAAGCAACCGAGATTTGGACGCGCACACGGGACATACCGGCGGCGCAAGGCCGTACGACATGATGTCGCTTTCCGAAGAATCGGCGCCGTAGGGATCCTCCATGGCAGCAGAGCCGTTGACGCTGGGCTTTTAGCTGCGGGTCTTGTAGATTTTGAGGATGGTTCGCGTTTGGTTAAAACGCTAGATGGATTAAATAAGCCACGAAGCCAGCCAGCCAGCCAGCCGCCAATCCAGACGACGGCTAACCTGGGCTTGGCGGACAAGGGTCTAGCTGCCCACTTCAAGTCAAACTCGAAGTGGTCACAAATTCTGGGACATCACAAAATTCTGGGACAAATCGCGTCCGTCGCGTGGAAAAATACCTGCAAAACCCCTTCTTTTACATTTAAATTTCTATGTAAAAGAGACTCATTTTTTATACCACATCAATCCCAAAGCGTCACGGGTTGGACCCGGTTGAAGGGCACCGGCACAGCCGGTGCCAGTGAAGGCCGTAGCTAGTCCGTGCGGCGACCCACCGGCGTGGTCCCTGCGGCCCCGCCACAAAAGGGGCTCCGACCTCGCAAGTCATTCATCTCTTCTTCCCTTTTCTTCTAGCTTTAGGTAAATAATCCAAGGTCCCCGTTTAGTGGCATCACGACGGCTAGGCTCGTACAACTTAGAGACGGTGCGGTTCGATAAAGAGCTATCTCGAAGGATACTAATAGGAATGCCTATAATCTTATGGATATCACGCTCGACAGACGTTTTAGTCCCTAGGCGTACTTCTTCTCTTAAAAGAACTCGACTAAATGCGAGATAATCAGCTTTTAAAGAGTCTATCCGCGGATACACTAGAGGTTATCGCGGAAAGATATTTCGAAGGTAGGCGTTAAGATATTATCGGAACATTCCGCCAAGAATCCCTTTAGGGTTAGGGTTTTTATGTGAACACCAGATATTAGCGGTTGCCTATAAAAATATACACCGTATAGGGCGGCAGGCAATTATGATTTCACTTTGTCTCTATAACGCAATGGTAATTTTTCTCTTAACAGTCTATGCTGAAAATGGGCTTGCAGGAAGGGATAAAAGAGGCTCCAAGATTTCGCGAGCGCGGTCTTGAGGATAATTTGATGGGCGGAGTTCCGCCGTCCCCGCAGCCCCGCTCTCGCGCAGCGCCATGTCCACGGACGCTATAGCTTGTCTTGGGTGCAGGGCCATAAAAGGGTGTACCTTACCCGGAAGAGCTCGTCGAAAAGGTTTACCATATCTTTGAATCGCAAATTCCTAGCCTGAATGGCGCAATTGGCCTAGCATGTCCATGACCTCGCTGGAGAGACGCAATCCCCCGCCCCGGCGGCGGTCTTGTGCGGCCTGCACTAAGGCGAAGCGGAGGTGCGACTTTGCTATCCCCGCGTGCCTCCGGTGCGCGCGCCGGAAGATCGCATGCCAATATCCCTTGCATGCGCTAGCTACCTCGGCATCGGCGCTTGCGAGCATGCCGGCTGCGGATGCCCTTATGCCGGACTTTTCGCTAGGGCTCTCGCCAAGTCTTGCAACCTCTGCGTCGCCCCTAGAGCCGTTCGACTTTTCCACTATGGATATGTTCCAGTTGCCGGACGACCCGTCGCTCGACATGTTCTTAGCTGATGTGAGGGTGATAGACGACAAACTCCCATCGCAGGATCTTGCCAACAACGATCCTCCATTGTTCTACGAGGCGGATTCGCATCAGTTGGTTCTTGTGGATCGGGTGATGCCCGTCCTATGCACGAGCACGGATAGGCGGGAGCCGCTTAAGCCTATGATGGAGGAGAAGTTGAGTTATACGCTTGACGAGATTCGGAAGGCGCCGCAGATGATGGCATGGGAGGTGCGAACACCGTGGTCTCATACTTTTCTTTACAAAGAAAACATGCCAAAGATTATGAGAGGTAGGTTCCTCCGTTCACCTCTTAGACTGGCTATACTCGGCGATATCTCCAGCGTCGAAAGCTTGCAATGGTATTGATTCGAGTGGAGAGATATCTGAGGAGTTTAGGTCTAACTTGAAAAGCAACAATCGTCTATGAAACCAGTGACCCAGTTCTTGCAGAAAGCTAACTGCACCTAGACGCACAAGCATGTTGTGCCATGTATCAGTTTAAGAACGCCTCCAATGGCCCCGTTATCCTCCGATCTGTCGAGTCCTTTGCCCAAGGATTGATTGACTCCCCCATGCCCTCCACTCCGCTCGGGATCCTCGCCCGCGTTCAGGCCCTGATCCTGTACTGCATCATCCGCGCATTCGATGGTGATATTCAGGCCCGCGCCTCGGCCGAGAGACACTTCGATCAACTCGAGGCCTACGCCATGGCTTTGGTGCCGCACATCGTCTTCCTACCCGACCCGAGCAACCCGGACTCCACCAACGAGTCGTCCTGCGTGACCACCCCGGACGAACTTCCCTTATACCCGCTCGCCACCACCGAGGTTTTTTGGAAGGACTGGATCTTCCAGGAGTCGGCGCGGAGAACGTTGCTGTTCGCATTTACCTTAATGGTGATTTATGATCTGATGACGTCCCAAAAGTGCTGCAGCCGCAAGAATCTAATTTTTAAAACGTGGACGATGAGTGCGCACCTCTGGAAGGCACCGACGGCCGTGGAATTTGCAGAAGCGTGGAGAACGAAGAGGCATTTTATCATGTCAAGTACAAAGCTGGACCTGTTTAGCGAGGTAGTCCGAGAGGGGGATCCAGATGACTTAGACTCGTTAGGGAAGATGTTTATGACGACCCACATGGGGGTTACCGCCGCGAGGAGGTGGTTCCTCTCGAAAGGCAGCATCCTGTGAAGGGCAGCCTTTGACGAGGCCAATATATGAAGTTTAACATTTTCTCTAGCCCAGTTGGGTTGGGCTCTGATATCCTTTAGAATGAAAAGTCTGGACAAAAACCCTTCAGGGAGGCGAGGACTCCCACGAGGGCGTTTGGATCGATGAGAGATGCATCCGACAAGCCGATGACGAAGACTAGATCAATGCCATTGCCGCAATGGATGTCATTTATCGGGGTGCTCGTGGAATGGTTATTCTACTCGAGAATGTGCAGATCACGGCCGAGGAAAAGAGGATCCTTAACAGGTGGCATGAGCAGGTACATCCTACCGTCAGGAAAGACTGGAGAAGGGTGTTGGCGGATAGGGACGACCAAAGTCCAAGCCTGGAAGCCAACGAGCGGGTACTTATGGCTGGTGTGTTCCTCAAGATACTCTCGGCCAGGTGGTTCCAGCGCGCCTGGTGTAGTCGTGAGTTGAAGGTTTCACCTTACCCTCTCAGACTTCAGCCTGCGGACATTCAATTGATGCATTTATATGGCCCTGAAAAGGAGATCATCAAGGTCAACATCCTATTTCTGAATGATATGTTTGGCGAGTTCTATAAGGATACCCATTCGGCTGAAGTAGAGCCAGTCGCAAACGTGAAGAAACAACGAGAACTCGCAGACATGTACGCCAGAGTACTCATACCTCGATACTTCAAGAGAACGACGGTATAGTGCTTCCTCGGCAGCCTTTAACTACTGGACATATATCCATCTCGAGATACTACTGCACGGTTTCAAGCGACAGGATCGCAATCCTTCTCAACACCTACGGAATTCCGTTAATACACAAGAGGGCCAAGGAGCGACCTCAGCTTTCCGACGATGAGCTTTATTTCAAAGTGGCATCGTTGTCTCTCGCCTCCGATGAGGCATCAGTCCTAGATACGTCATCCGGTGAAAAACCAGAGCATGCCAAAGGACAGAGAGAGACAAGGTGGTTTCGGCGACCGACGCACCAGAGTTTGTGGCTGCAGCTTCGTGCCCCTAAGCTGCGGCTGGAAGAGACCGTACACGAGGTCGACATGGACCGGATTGAACTCGACATTCTGATCATCACTATAACCACATCAAAGCCCCCGCAACACACTTTTGACCAGGTCATAAGGGTATCAAATCACGGAGCTCTTGAAGTTGGACTAGACTTCCTCTTCCGAGAAGCTTTCCCTGAAAGTAACCGACTATCAGCGGAGAACCAGGAGGACATCGTTCCAGTGATAAAAGAGCGTTTCAAAAAATTGATGAGATATTTCCTCACGGATTGCATAGTCCTTGGAATACATTGGGCGGAGTCTCTTCTTACTGCCCTTGGGCGCGACTCAGAACGAGAACAAGAACGAGAACGAGAACGAGAACGAGAACGAGAACGAGAACGAGAACGAGAACGAGAACGAGAACGAGAACGAGAACGAGAACGAGAACGAGAACGAGAACTAGAAGCTACAGCCACCAAATCGGAACCGCTCCCAGTAGCAATGTCGACCCACAATCTCCACCAATACATAGAGCCAAACTCAGACTCGGAGGCTTACGGTTCACCGTTTAGCTCAGCCTCTGCCATTATCGTCTTGCAGAGGCTCTTCTACATCGTCGGTACTAGTATCTTCAAGTGCCGACAGTATGCTCGTGTTAACATCTCCGGTTCTGAAAAGTATTCTGCTTTCACCGAACCATTCGATTACTCGCCTGCAATTCTAGCAGTACCAGCAGCCTTTGCTCACAGCAAATTCGGGTACTTGAACCGCGGAACGGCGGCTGCAGCGAAGAGGCACTGGTTGGAGGCTTGTTCATAGAATGATTCTTGCTAGATGCCCGACGCTCACGGATAACAGAGAGACTGCCCGGCTCATAAACAGCAAAGTATATATAGTGGTGAAGCCTTAGATAAGTTGCATAAGAGGATTGGGAATACGTACTCGGATTGGCGTCGGGAATTAATAACTTTTGGCGGCGTCGACTTTCTAGGCATCAACAGGGATCGCTAAGATTTAATACATAGTTCTCATGCTCCTCATATGAAATGCTGCAGCTAAGAAGACACTCGGAGGTGGTGAAATCAGGCTAGCGAAAGTGAACACCGACAGCAAGGGTCAATTGCACCTTTGATTCCGTTGGTTAACAGATTATTGCCCTATTAAATAAACTACTCCGGTACAGATGACTATACTACAGCTATATCTCAAATTTTCCGGATGTCTTCCTTCAGAGTCCCATATCTAACTTACGACAACTGCTAGTCAGTGTATTCTTCCACCATAAGATCCTAGAAGCTAGGAATAACGAGACGGGGCATGGAAGGCGCAACCATGGGCTACTCCGGCATTGAATGTGACGGCCTAGGAAGCACGTTTGTTATGGTGATAAGAGGAATAGCGGCCACAGAGCTTTAGCCAGCCTTTTGTCTTGTCTCTCGAGCTGCTGTTACTCTTCCGCGTATAGTTTCCGCCTACCTAAACAGGAACAGGACATCTATTGCCAAGTACTTGCAACTACTTCGGAACAGGAAGCAGAACCTTATCGGCTTTCATACGCACGGGGTTCCGTGTATAATAGTCGAGATCGAAGCCGTCAAGAAGCTCCTTCTGTCCTGTATTGGACCCAAGGTCCTACTTAGGGAGATAACGATGCTTTCCAAAAACCACACGTCTACTCAAGCTTCAACTTGGAGAACCCTCTGTTGTGTCCTTCCTTCGGGTTCTCCTGTTATCACCGCTACTCCAGTACAATCTCGGCTATTGCACGGCTCCTTTTGGCCCGTCTCCGATCCATCTGCGACGTCCCTCCAACAGTCCCAGGTATATCATTACAGAAGGACGGTCTCTCATTTGCTCTTTCCCTAACTGCGACATTATCGACCTGCTTTTGAGAGCCGTAGTATTGAATTCTGCCCCTTATCTCGGTCGAGAGCCTTGTGGAAAGACATATTAAGGGGGGGGAACGGGAAACAACCAGAAGACCACAAAAGAGAGAGGGAGGGAGGAGGGAGGAGGAAAGGGGGAGAAGAATGGGCTTGCGGGCTATCGTAGTTAGTGCCTACGAGAACATGGTAGAAGAAGCCCGAGATCTGGGTTTCACTCCTGGTTCTTTCTCTCTTATTCGCGAAAAACGAAAGTGGTGATAGAAGTTGGGAAAAGGATCGTGTATCGTAACCCGGGTCCCGGATTGAGGTGTTAACTTTTATAAGTCCTCATACGCGCAGGCCCATAAGAATGATCGAGTCACCTCAAATCCCGGCTGCAGCCCTCCTGTTTGGGGCACCAATAAGCTCAAAAGCGGCATTTGGCCGTGACCACCGAGCCAAAAAAAAAAAAAAAAAAAAAAAAAGTGTTATGCCCGGCTAGCTCAATCGATAGAGAGCGGAACTCTTGAACTCTCGCCATCTGCCGAGACCTGGGCAGCCGCATACAGCTGTCGAAGCTATCCACACCAACAGGGGTTAGAGTTACATTCCATGCTTGAACTAGTTGAATAAGCAATGCACCATCATCAAACAGATGCCCGGCTAGCTCAATCGGTAGAGCGTGAGACTCTTACTCAAGTTCAAGGCATCTCAAGGTTGTGGGTTCGACCCCCACGTCGGGCTCAATTCCCGTCGCATTTTTTTGGTTATATTTTTACAATGTATCCATCGTCATCTTGGATAGATGGTAACGATTGGTTGTGAGGGTCTGGCGATTTTTCGGGGTATGTAGGGGCAATTGGTGGGGTGCCTGATGCAGGTAGGATTTGAGAGCTACGGCAAACCTATTTTTAATCCACTTCGCGCTTCCTTCTTCGCCAGGTCTCCTCTTGGAGCCAGGATTGCAGGGCAAGTTCAAGCCGAGCCGATCTGGTAGCTGCTAGGAATGAGAGCATATTCTAGGTAGCAAAATGCCGTGTAGCTGTCCCATTATGAACAGCCTAGTTGATAATTGGGATGAGAAAAGTTTGAATTCGAGTTTGGCTTCACGTAATTATCGGATGGTCTCAATCACGATTAACTCAGGGCTAAAAGCCTGGGTACTTGAGACCTTCACCGAGAATTCGGGCTCTGGTTCGTATGGAGGCCTGATTGTGGCATCTGCGCGACGTGATGGAAGCAGGCTACTATGCTGCAGGCCAACTTCGGTTCTATAGCGCCTCAGTATGTGACAATCCAGGCGGCGTGGTCGAAGGCGTGTCGCTTTGTTTTCGGTCTCACATCAACGTTCTAGCACACCGTACAACATCCTTTGTTGGCGTCCTCGCAATCAGGCTTCGCACCGCAAAGTGATATAAGACCAGAGGTCACACCTGTAGATCAAGCAGGTCCCCAACGGTAATCGGTAGAAGGTCTTCGTTCGCCAGGTCGACGCTTCTCTCAAGCAGTTTTCATGGCCACCCAAGTTTTCCTTGAGGCATTTTGACCCCAGCGTTATCCGATACTGCCCTTGCAGGTCCAGGGTACCAGGTCATTCGGACTGGACCGTAGCCCTCGAACCAAGGCCGTCGAGCTTGCTTGCCAGTTCCCTTCTCGTCGACGTCGCGCTAACAATAAGTGGCTTGCTCTTTGGAAGAGAAGAACTTGCTAGATATTTTGTGGGAAGTGACACGGATGACTGAGAACCTCGGTGGTTCGAACTATCTCTAGACATTTTCCTAGAGATCGAGAATGATGGCACCGCGAGGCAGCATCCATATCTCGGGGGAGGAATTAGGCGACAAATAAAATGGCGGCTTAGAAGCTGGGATAGGTGAACCTAGTGAGGATGTGCGAAAGGCCCGACGGCACCTCATCGACTCTTCTTGAGCGTGAGATGGTAGACAGATAGGGTGCCGCATACACAGCCGTCGGGCGACATGGTAGACAATCTCGGCGAGAAGGAGCCGTTCGAAAGCTCAATCCACCCGCTCAACCTGAAAGCCCCGGCTTGTCGTTTAGGCGGAGTATGTTGCTTCTAGGGTTGAGAAATTTACTTTCCCAGGGAACATGGCAGATACTGCCTGTAGTGACATCCTGCTGGACATTACGACACCGGGCCAGGCCCAATTCTGGGCCAGCCTGGGGAGGAGTTTGGGCTTGTGGCCTGTGTAACAACTGTTCCGGAGACCAGCCGACAGATTCCCAATACAGTGCTAGAGGAACTACTCTCTATTAGCCTGAAGACTCTCTCTACTGAATCATCGGAGAGCTGGTTAGGCTGTGATGCACGGCAGGCATTTTGGCCCAGAACATCCCACGCATGAACCGAAGAACCTCACCAAGCTCCGAATATGGGAAAACCCTTTGTTGGTCGTTCGAGAGGAATGATAACCAAGCCACAACCAGCAAGAAACCACTAGATTTTCTTACTCGGTGATAGCTTTCTAGCGCATACTTCAACGAAGTCAGTAGGTATCGTATATCTTGAGCCAGTGACAAGCCATAGGATCAAGCCTTACGAAAGTTGGAAATCGTCCCAAGGCAAAATTTCCATAAAATTTGAAGTAAAATAACCAGAGAAGCGCTCAGTCAGGAGAGCAACGTCGCTAAATATAAAGAAATTTAGGGGGATGATTTATCCGAAATGTGGTGTTGCCCGCAACAGCGAGCCCCTGATGACTGCATGGCCTTTAATCGACTAGAAAAAAAGGCTCCTCAATCAAATGGCCATTCGAAGGCCCCGTACGGCAGTCTTGATAATTTGTGCAACAAGGAAAGGAGAAAATATACTTGGCTATTACGTACGGATCCTCCTCTCTTCGCTTACCTGCAAATAGAGCGTCTGCCTCTCGATCCTTGGCGAGCCACACTCAGCCACAGGCATACAGGCTGGCGATGCCGAGGCACCGGTTCCTCGCCGGATCGAGAGCATGCAAAATCCGCCCCGGCGACAGCCCCACAAGCACTCCATCCCTGCCAAAAATCGGTCAGCAACAATGCGGATCTGTGACTGGCCGCCTTGCCAACTGGCCATGCCATGTAGCGACATTTTGAGCCACCAACAACTGGCAGGGTAGGATGGCTCCCCGCGCGGCACAAACCCCATCGCCCCGTACACAGCCTTGCACAGAGTCTCGTGGCACATTTTTGTTCACGCTGATGCCTTCATTTTGGAGAAGTTTTGGTTTATATAGGTGCAACGTGCCGCCGTGCCGGGATTTGGGATGTCTCGCATGTTTTGTATTGATAGCATCAAGCTTCTTGAATCTCAAGCCAGAAAAAAAACATGAGCTCAATTTTGGACACCCATGATGGCTTTGCAACCAGTGAAAAGATCTACCTGGGCATCTTCTTTGCCGAGTACGCTCTGCCTATGGTTGTCTCATTCGCTCTCTGTATCCTTACCGTCTTGCGACGCCGCAGAGTTTCGTCCCTGCTAAAGACGCCTTTTACGCTTTTGCTCGTTTCGCAACTCTTCTTCTTCCTGTAAGTTGACGCCGGCCATTCCAACGGGGGAAAACCTCGGGCGGAGGATGTGACTAACGACCAAAAACCAAATAGTCTCCTCCTCTTAGCCACAATCATTCTAGCTGCCCTCCTCCGCTTCGCCGTCTCCCCCTCTTCCGTCGACGATATCCCCGGCCCCCTCCTCGACGCCCTCGCCACCGTCGCCATCGTCTTCCGCTTCTTCGACCACCTCTCCGGCGCTTTGCTGGTCCTCACCTTCCTCGCCCTGGCCCGCAACCTCCACAAGGCCGGCACCGGCATCTACCCGGCCAAGCGCGCCACCCTCCCGCTCCGAATCCTGGCCACCCTCCTTCTCCCCGCCGCCGTCGCCGAATTCATCGGCGAGCAGTACAACTTCTGGCACCCCTTCTCGTCCGGATCCGGCCTCGGCCTGCCGGCCTGGTACGTGAAGGACCTCGACGCCGCCATCTCGTACAGCCTTCTCGCATGCGCCATCGGCGTCGCCGTCCTGGCGGTCTGGTCCGCCAAGAGGGTCCGGAGCGGGCTGATGTTCACGGCGCCCGAGGCGCCGGCCCTGCGCGGGACGTCGAAGCGGCTTGTTGTCGCGGCGGTGCTGCACCTGCTGCCCTGGGTCTGGCAGGCGGTTATGGTATCGATAGATTTGAGCTTTGTGGGTACGATGGGGACTGGGTCGGATATGATTGGGAATGTGTTGAGGTACTGGGTGAGGCTTGGGGTGATGGCTTTGCTATATACGGTGGGGAAGTGGGATATTAGGGAGGGGGTCAAGGACGGGCAGGGCGGTGCGCCGGCGATGGGAACGGGATGGCGGCCCGCGGACAACCATGTTTCGGTTCAGGTGTAATAAGGGTCGGGACGGAGAGCTGGGATGAGAAGAGAAGCGGGGGTTGTTTGAAGCATAGCATGGGCGTTTGGGAATATGATATCCAGTCCTTCCAATACACATACACTCATAGAATTAATCGCAAGAATCATCTTGCATCTCGATCAATCTTCCAAAATATATGAACGGAATGAACAGAACATACAGACCGCCCCTTCCGCTTAGGGATAAACCCTGATTTTCTGAAGACCAGTGGAAGCCAACCTGGCAACATGGTAAATTCACTGCCGCGCGGTAGAAAGGATCTGTAGTAATTATAAAACACTTGCACTCGTAGTGCAGAGATGCTCGTCTGAGAAAGTAGTCATCACCATGCCTCTCTGCTTGAAGAACTTGCGCAGCCAAAGGCCATGATGCTAATGAGTTGATGCACGCCTCTATAGATTTCCGGATCCGTAAAACGCCACCCATGTTGCCGTTCCGATTCTAGTGTATGGATTTCCCGAAATGTGTTTCTGGGCACGGGCCCTTAGCCATCAGTTCTCCTTCATCGCTCCGGTGGACAGCCCATCCATGACCATAGCGTCGTTCAGCTTCCTCGCATCCGGCGCCTTCTGCCCAGCCCTCTTCCGCAGCACATTCTCGATGAAAGCCTCGCCAGCCTTATACGAAGACCGGACCAGCGGGCCACTCGCGCAATACAGGAAGCCCATCTCCATGGCGCGGTCCTTCCACGTGTCGAACTCGTTGGGCGGCACGTACCTCTCCACCTGGAGATGCCTCTTGGTGGGACGCATGTACTGCCCGAACGTGACGACGTCCACCTCCGCTTTGCGAAGCTCTACGATGACCGTTAGCACAAACTCCGGGGGAAAGACTTGGCCGTGACAGAATGCTTCTTACCTCGCAACGCATCCATTACCTCATGCTCCTGCTCCCCTAGCCCCAGCATCAGGCTCGTCTTCGTAATCATGTCCGGCTTAACCCTCTTCACCTCCTTCAGGACAGCTAAAGACTGCCTGAACGTCGCCCTCCGATCCCGAACATAGGGCGTCAACCCCTCCACCGTCTCAACGTTGTGCGCGTAGACGTCCAGCCCGCTCTCGGCCACCGTCCTCACCCCCTCCAGCTTCCCCCAAAAATCCCCCGTCAGGGCCTCCACCAGCATCCCCGGACTCTTCATCTTGATCCTCCTGATGGTCTCCGCAAAGTGCTTGGCCCCCCCATCCACCACGTCGTCGCGATCCACCGACGTCAGCACCACGTACCCCAACCCCCACCGGCTCAACGCCTCGGCCACGCGCTCGGGCTCGTGGGGGTCCAGCGGCGGCGGCGCCCTGCTCGTCTTCACCGAGCAGAACCGGCACCCGCGAGTGCACGTGTCCCCCATCAGCATGATGGTGGCCGTCGCCGCGCTCCGGCTCGATCCCCCCCAGCACTCCGACACGTTGGGGCAGCGCGCCTCCTCGCACACCGTGTGCAGCCCCAGGCCCCTCAGGTCCGCCTTGATCTTCTTGTAGTTCGCGTTCCCGGCGGGGATGGGCGTCTTGAGCCACTCGGGCAGGCGCGTGATGGTCTTCTTCCGCCCGGCCGGCCCGACCTCGGCCGTGCGGAGGGTGTAGGCTTCCGAGGAGGACGGAGACGCGCCCGGTGCCGTGGTGGACACGAAGTCTGAAAAGGGGAGGACGGTTGTGTCCTTGAAGTAGGTCTTGCGCGCTGGCTTCGCGTCGGGCTTGGGAGGCTGGTCGGGAGGGACGGTGGCGAAGGTTCGGACGGCGGATGCCGGCGTTGCGGTCAGGATCCGTCGCAGTGGCGGGTGGATGCGCTGCAAGGAGGCCATGGCGGACAATTGATTTCTCTCCCGGACAATTGAAACTTTCCGGCTGCTTCAAGATTTCCTATTTCACGTTTGTGTCGACTGCGAACATTGGTTCTGTAGCAGAGCTGAAGACTGATGAGGTTGCTTAGTACTGGCGGTGGTGTTGTTTGGTGGATTAAAAATCCGAGGTCGCATTCTGCGTCATCGGCAGTTCAGGTGCAGGGGCCCAAGCTTCCGGTGTTTTCCGCATTAGATCCTGCAGCATCCTGCATATCGTCGCGCATCAAACGTTTGAGAGCAGATCGCTAATTTGGACGAACACCGGAAGGCGATCTCAGCGATCGAGTCTTCTTCAACCCGGTTATTGCAAGACATTGCGCGAGAGAAATAGTTGCGGTGCTCACATCATCGAGCCGCGTTGCGTGATGGAGCGAGTAAGCTTTCACCAACGACATACCGGATAGTAGGAGCAGTCAAAGTCTTTCTACTAACGATATATGTAACGACGAGGCCGAAATAAACAGTAGAAAGCTCAAGAGGGAAACATGGCAAGTGAAAGATAGTAGCAAAGTATGGAAATAAGGGTCACCGGAACCTCTCATGTCAGAGTGCACGTCATTGAATGAATATCGCAGCATGTATAGAGCAATCGGTATCAATTCGCCTCTACTCTACTCTGGTAGCCCACTCTTCAACTACTCCCCCTCATTGCAGTTCCCACTTCACCGACTCTGTCGCTGCAACCTCAACTGGGAGAACCAAAAACCAAAGGTAAAAAAAAAAATAACAAAACACCAAGGGGGTTGAATGTTGGTCGTCGAAAAACTCCTGTCTTTTGTGTGCCTCCCCACCTTCCCCTTATAACATCACCTCGAGTCCCAATTCTCCGGATCCAGACAAACCCCCTCGTTGGTGAGCAAGCAACAGGGTATCAACAACAATAGAAGGTAGAAACAGTCTGCCCCAGCTGACTGAGAAACACCAACATGCGAGGGTGGTGCCCGCACGCCGAAGAAGCCGCCATCTCGAAGATGTACAAAAGACCAGCGGATGCAAGGCTCCTAGAATTGAAAAGACGTGAAAACATGGCGACCGTCTCATCAAAGGGAGACGGCAATGGGGATAAAGTGTCGAAGCGAAGATAAAACTTGTTGCCGAGCCAGGTTGTTGCCATCAACTAAGAGTCTTCATGTCGTGAAAGTCGTGTTTGTGGCGCATCATAGCGAGCTCAATAGGGTGTCCCCGCCCCGATACTGTCCTTTCCTTCACCCACGCCGTCAACTAGAACAAAGCGGCGACGGCGATACCGACACCAGCAAGGGCGGCGATGTTGTATTCGCTGTACATGGATGATGCGCCTGCGGTTGGGACGACGGCCGGCTTCGACTTCTCGGACGGCGAGTCTGCGACAACCGTAGGCTTCTCGGCTTCCGTCGATGATGCGGTGGCGGACGCTCCGTAGACCGACGTCGTGTAGTCGCTTGTGAGGGTGACCGTCTTGGTCATGGTCGTGGTCGAGGTGCAGGTTGTGGTCGACTCTTCCTCTGCAAGGGCGAGCGCCGGGAGGATGGCGAAGAGGATAGCGGTGAACTTCATCTTGACGATTTATCTAAACTCGAACGGGTTTGCGTTTCGCCAAGTGCCTCGGAGGATGGTGTCTAAACCTCTTCTTCTACTCTCCTGATCCTTTTCCAACTGTTCGTGCGTGTTGAGTCGGGCACTAGTTATGCCGTGGATGGTATGCTGTTAGCGTTTGGCGCTTGGCAAATGATTTGTGTAGCGGTATTGGTGCTGTAGTTTCGCAAAGAGCGCTCGCAGAATTCGAAGAAGCGAATGGTTGAGATGATAATTGATCGAAAGCGTCGATGATGCTGTGGTAGACTTTGCCAACGAAGTCCTGGTTGTGTTTGCGAAAAAAGGAAGGAACGTAATGCGAGTGTTCTGTGCGAAAGAGTAGCGGTGGAGGTGAAAGAGAGGAGAGAGATGTTTTTCGAGGGAGTGAGAGGGTAGAAAAGCAGGAAGATTCGCCGAGATTGGACGGGGGTGGGAGATAGAGAGCCGGGTGTGGAATTGCGAGTACGCCCCGGCATTGCGCACCCGGTGGACTGCCTCGACTGGACAAGCCCCGAACACCGCACCAAGCCACACCCAAAAAAGCTCTCAGATTGCGACACTTTGGAACACACCTCCATCAGAATTCCCACGTATTGGTAATATTTTCAGTGGGGAAACATGTGCCGGGATGATAAAGAGCAGGTGTGGATCCTCTAAATTATGACCGCGGCTGCTCAAGGACCTGGCCTGTTTCCAACTCGACTTTTGCTCCAGGGTGTTCTGGAGTACCGGGCCAGCGGTGGGGAGCAGGTGTGGTACATGTCCTATGGCCGCGGATGTATTAGTTACATCCGCAGTTAACTTTTGCCCACCCAAATGCAAGTTCTGTGACAGCCTGGTCCAGCGACCCAGATGCGAGCTTCGGTTGAAACGGAGAGCGAAATTAAGTATACAAAGGTACATCCGAAAGTTTGCCCATTCCACCGCAGCGGAGTTGTTCGCAAGGGAGGCGTTTCTGCTTCTGCTGTGCCTACTGACAAGCTCTGAACATTTCGACTCACTTCCATGTCGCATTTGTGCCCTCATGGAGTCTCGCAGTACGCTACAACTGTTTCCTAAGATCTCCCTGCAAAAACAGGTCCTTCGCCGCTCCCGCCTCTCCCGCCACCCATCTGCCATTTGCGGAGAGGCAAAGCGTTCGTAGGAGCCGGAGGGATTGGAGTTTATCCGGCAGCTGAGCCCCGGGTTTTTCAAGGTAGCGAGATTTGTTGAACCTTGCGGTATATTTCCACCTTTCTTACGGTGATTACGGTGAGAATTGTCAGTTCGCCTACTATTTGCAGCGCCATGAAGGGCAGATCCCTATTAACGCGACGCTGCTCCTCCATGCCCGGAAACGCGGCGTCTTCACCATTTATCGACCGTCGCAATTAGCTAGGGCGCATCTCAGGCTGATAAGCTGACAGCCACAAACGAGATGGCCAAAATCTGGGGGCCATCGCCATTTTTGTCCACGACACTCCACCCCAAACACGGCGATGCGACAAGGGTGGAGTGGGTGCAACCATCTTCCCTGTCCTTTCTCCCTTTACCCTGTCCCTGACAGCGGTCCTGATTGGTTCAGGAGGTTGTCGCGACCTTTGTTCCTGCATTTCTGTGCCTGGCGCTAATTACGAACGTGCACTCAGGGCCACTGGCTTGTGCTGCGAGAAAGCCCAAAGCAAGGTCTTGTGATCTGGCACCCGCCCCCGCCCGCATTCGGAAGGACGAACGGGTGAGAATTCTAGGGGGTGGGGATGTCCATGTCGACAACAAGATCAACATTCTGGACTAGTCCCACCGCGTACAAGTGGACCTCTTTTACTGGGCCACGAGTCCCATCACGGCATTCCTGATGAGTTGTCATTGAGTGTCTGGATTCTGATCGCTGTACTCGTGAAATTTGCTTCTCATTCGACATCCTCCGGCTTCTTCTGGGGCCGACCTCTGTCCCACCGCCTCCTCCGGCCTACATTGAGAGCAGGAGAGCCCCGAACCTGTTCCGCCTTGATTATGGTGAGGGAGGCGCGGTCTTTTCGAAGGGCTCTGCCAGGTTTCCTCCTGGTGGCCCAGCTCGCTAGACTGGCAGCGGCTATTTGGACATAATCGTTTCAGGGCAGTGCTGATGGTTGGACCAGCCCCAGGCCTAAAAAAAACCGAGCTGGGGCAATCCAAAATAGCCGCGAAGCGAGGATCGCCAAGGTGGTCGGGTGAAGGGTCGGCTGTCGGGACCTCAATCTGCTCCAGGCAGCATCATCGAGACGGACTTGTCCGATGGCTAACAAAGGCCCCAGGCCAAGATGAGCAGGCAGGTGGTGCAGTAAACTTGAGGCACGGCTGTCTTATGCTGTCCCAGCCTTCCTAGATTTGGTGCCGATTGATATCAGCCTCTGAACATTAGAAAACCATTCTGTAAAAGTAACGGCGGGTGAAGATAGGTTTATGGGATGGATCAAACATTCTATTGCTCACATGGCGCAAGCGGCCTGGCTGTTGAGATCTTCTCCAACAAATGCGCCATCCACTGGTGTTTCCATCAATTTCCTAATCCATCCAACTCTGGCAATCAACATCGCACAAGAAGGGTCTGATACTTCGTATAACTATCATGGGGAAACTTGGCAGTAATAAAGGCGCTCGTACAAGCTGCGGGAACCAGTGCTGCATACTGCCGCTTTTCGTTCCCCATCCTAGCCAAATGCCTGCAAGCTACCCAAAGACGAGGTTTATCCCTTTCCTCGGAATCGCGCAGCGCGATTTAGACCAGTAATTAGCTCTTTGACAAAAAACATCATCGACGTAGTGGTTTTCGTAGAGTTTGTGGAGCAGTCATTAGCTTGAGCAACGATGTTTTTCTTCTCACGCATCTGTACCCCTCTTCAATACGCTTATCCCAATTTAGAACCTTGTTAGCGCTAGAGGAACCTCAACAACTGCTTCTCAACTTTCAAATGACAATTTTCGTAGTAGTAGATTCGAGCTTTCGGGCAGCCTTGGGCTCATCCTAGGGGCAGAGCTTGACGAGGACTGCGGGAGCTCGCATGCCAGTGGGTGTGCAGGCCGAGAAATACTCCGGTTTTAACTGGACACAGACTGTACGACCAAAGTACGACCAACTAGCACTGCAGTTTTAGCCCATCCGACGGCGATGAAACCCCAACCCTAAAGCAAGTATCAGTCCACCAATTCTGAGCACTCAGCCGGACCAAGCCCGTCTCCATGACAGAATCACTTCCCAAAGCACTTTAATTGCCGTAATTCGACGATTTAAATGTAGGGTACATCCAGGAGGCTGGGAAGGAGATATAGGTTTCGATCGGGACCACGGGAAGGGAGTCAAGTGAGCCGCCGACACGACTGTACATCTGGGGGACCGAGGCTCTATCTCCGTATCAGGAAATCTTCGGAGACATACTTGTGAATCGGGATCCAAACTCGGAAGGACCCGGCATTTTCGATGAGAGTTCGGAAACGATAGCAGCCGGCTTCTGTTATAGAACATGTTCCCGCCTCATGGATATGGCCAAAACCGAATGGTCCATCAGCAGGTGGAAATGCGGCCCAATGCAGAAGGATCAAGTTGAATCCAATTTCAGCTCGAGTCCAAACCTCCATCTGATGGTGGACGAAATTATTCTGACATTCAGCAGGAACACACTCCACTCCTCATTCCCCAAGTTGCTGGCATACCATTTTGTTGCTTCAGGTTCCCTTTCGCTTTGATGCTTCAACTCCCTTCACTTCCTCACTGGGTACTTGTTCACCTTTGCTTCTCTGGGCTTCTGTAACGGTGTTGTTGACGCAAACGTCACCACGGACTCATTCGTCGTATATGACTCGAGTGGAAGGCCTTCCTCGAGCTTGTCGGGATTGACGCGAGTAAACGCCTTCGATTCATTCTTCTTCTTGCGGTACTCCTTGTACACGATCGTTGAGAAAGCGACGGCTGCCACAACGCCGACCGAAACCGCGACGGCTACGCCGGCAGTTGAGTCGAAGCTCTGGTTGCCTGACGACTCGTTACCTGCACCGCCACTGGTGCTCTCCTAGAATCAAAGTAAGTGACTATTTGTGTAATGGAAAAGATGACAACTTACAGAGAAAGATCTCTGGTGGTGAGACATGATGCTTGTGAATTTCAAGAGGCGTGGTTGCCGAGCAGGGCCGATCGCGGCATCGAGATCTTCTCGAGGGCAGGCGGCATATATATGCGGCTTTTTCTCAGCTCCTGTCGGGTCAGGGCTGGGACCCTGGCTTGCCAGCTCGAAATGTGCCAAAATAAGCTCATCATGAAAGGCCAAACAGGTAATGATGGTCGGGGGATGCTCATCTGCCTTGACATCATATGCCGCAATTGTTGGGTGCTTGAGTGCTAACCTTCTTACGGCGGGGGGGAAGACAGGCAAGGAGTCGAAAGCTGTTGGTTGGCTTCAAACCCCAGCTTGCAGCCAGCCAGTCAGATGCCGCATAATTACGAGATAGGAACTGAAATGGGTGTGCATGGTCCCGTGCGACCCAGAACGACCACGCAGAGGATTGTATGAGGCTATTTCTGGCCCCCAAACTAGAGATGACCCTCGACCGTCGATTATTTCGCACTTTGCGGTCGCTACTCGGCGCTCGCGGGTCACAGTTTGGGAAATGGAGCTGCAGTCATGCCAAATGCAACCGTATAATCGACGAATGGGAAAGGAAGAAGTTGCCGCAGCGCTGTCTGATAATCGCTGAGCTGGAGGATTCTCTTAGCGAATACCAAAGATCCTAGATAGCCACTTTGCCAACGCAGAGGTAAGGCAGGTTGTCGAATGTGAGTTCTTCGCAACCCTGTCGCGGAATGCGGGGAAGCAGGCCAAGTGGTTGGGGTATCCCACAGCAATTCTCTCGTCGTTGCTTTCATGCGGGTTTCCCTTTTGGGCAAGAAACTCAGCTTGCCAAAGCTGCCAGTAGGGCTGCGCTAGTGAACGGAAGTGGCGTAGCTGAGATGTTACGGGGTCCGGCCGTCTGCGAAGGACTTGCGGGCGGAGTCGACGAGACTGCATTTATGGGACTAGGACCCCGAAATTCGATTTGATACCGAGACTTTGGACGAGAAATCAAACCTACTCGACTTGGGCGGCAAAGACTGTTGGCCGGGGTTCGAAAACCAGCACAGCTTATGACTGCGATAAGACGAGAGCGACAACTAAGGTGCTTTTCCTGATGAGCGTCTTTAAGTTCCCTTTGCATCTTTACATATCGATTCGGATTTTCCCCAATGAGCTAAAATCAATAGCTCTGTTCAGTGGTGTTCAGCCGTTGCGAGAGACGAGTTGATCCGGGTCGCGAATACGATGTTCCGTCCTCATGAGCATCTGAGAGGACGAGAATGTTCGGAAATATTTGTGATGCACAACGCGGCTCCCTCTACGTTGAGCTTCTGTAGCCGAGCGGTAAGGACTTGCAACCTGGTACTCTCTCTCTCTCTCTCTCTCTCTTTGTTTCTCTCTCTGTCTCTCCGGGGTCACATGCCCACAGCCACGTTCATTCTGACACCTACCATCGAAAGTGATTACACTTACATTTGTAGGCTGGACCCTTTCGTTGGCATTGCACTGAACAAGCTGAGAATGAAATATTCCAGCGGCCTTGGGGATTGTAAGCATAGTAGGCATGGGTCACTCTGACAGTTCCACCGGGAACTTATCAACCCAATAATCGTATTGTGCATTGCTGCCCTGGCTATTACCCCGAAAGGCGCGATTGACATACTATTGATTGCCTGGTCCTGACTTTGAGAGTTGAAGACTCTAAATTATACCCTCTCGTCTGATCCACCCTGCCGGAGGCTGCATCATTCCCACCCGGCGGCTGGTGCAATCTTGGTATATAATATTGCATATGAGGCTGATACGGATTCTAAGTGGTTTCTTTACGATGACAACGTACTAAATCTGAACCAGACTCGGCCGGACCGTGAAGGAGCCATCCCCATCCTCCTCATCGTCGTCTGCTGACAGGAGATAGGGACTGAAGCCAACGGAGAATTCGGCTGTAAAAACAAACACACCTTTCAACTTCAGCTTTTGACGCGAGTTCTTCTCCTCTCCACGCTGGGGAAGCTTGAAATTCGGACATCCGGACCGGCTGCATTGTAGAAAGGCTGCTCAGCTTCGGCAACTTTATGGGCATCGATGTCGAATTGAAAATTGCCGAAGCTATCGTAAAGCACTATTTCGCGCGAGGGAGTGGTAGGGCCAACGAGCATGGCCAAGTACATGAACCCCGTGCCTGGTATCCGTTTCCATCTGCTTGTTGTAGTAGACCTCCCTAGCATCAACACGACCCGCTTCGCTCCGGGCTAAACGGCTGACGTGGCCTAGGTGAAGGTGCAAGCGGAAAAGCGCAGAAACAGTAGGAATGAAAGAAAGACGTCGGAAGAGAGTCACCGATGACTCGGGAGGAAAGGGGGTAAGTGGGCCAAGCAACCCGATTCGCCAACGTCGCTCGGATCCTCGGGATAACATTTCTATCATGTTCTTAAACCTGCCAAATCTCTCTCGTCATATCAATGCGCATCGTTTTCTTCCAGCTGTGATATGCCTTGGGCCGCTAAGGAAACAGAATTCCTTGGATACCGCCTGCAAAAAGACCGAGGATTTGTCATGCCATTGCTCTCCTTCACTCTTTCCTTGCAGCGGGCAGCTCAACCTTTGAGGAATGATGAGGCAGCTCCTGCAGGAGAAATAGGGACAGACAGTCGCACAGAGTTTGGAACCAGAAGCAGACCCTTCCGTACTTTTCCTTATTGACGAGCAAGTTGAGGCAGACACTTGCGTGCTACCCCAGCTTCCCTAGAGTTTTCTCCCTGATATCCCGACATTTCGATATCCCTTTGCCCGTCCCTCCGAAAGAGGCTGGAGCCGGGGAAAAAGACAGAGAGCCATCAAGCCAAGAATTGCGTTTGGAAATTGAATCGTAAAAGCACATATGGGAGAGGAAACGTCGCGATAACGGTCTCTTACATGACATCTTCCCCTACTATTGAGGCGCCAAGGGCGGCATGATGCGTCGGCCATGGTGCTACGGCCATAGCGCTACGAGATGCTTCGCATCGGTGGGGCTGTTCAGCAGTGATCGAGAGGGACCTCAGAGTTCTGCAAGCTGGCGGAATATGCGCAGCGAAGCCTACCATATTACTAGGATGGATAGGTAGGTTACTACCACAGCTGAGCTGTTTGCAGGGAGCATGCACGCATGAAGGCCTACTAACATCGTTATTCTTCCCTGGCCTCGGGCCGATGCCAGTCCCTCCATTTCTCGCCTGGAAGCATATGCCATCCAGATCGCCATGCAACAGAAACGCAGCCAAGCGGCTACCAGCATGAGATTGGTCGGTGGGTAATATGGAGAGCGCGACTGGGCCTTAGGGTGACATCATAGGACGGAATCTCTGCTTCACTAGGCCAGCATGCAGGCGCCATTTGGAATAGGGGATTGGCTACCTCTCCTGAGAACTACCCGAGCGTATTAAGGGCATATTTAAATGAATACTTTTGGGCACAATATGCCTACCACTTGGGTTGCAGGCCAGACACGTTCCCACCACAGGGAAGAGATCGACAGGGGACGGGTGGGGAGAGGCTCTGCGGCTGGTTCCTAATTCACATCCGGCAGTTCAGCTGCTGAATGCTAATGCAACCGTTCCAATGCTAAATCGCCTTTGAGTTGGAGGGTTTGTCAACAACGGTCATGAGAGTGGCATCCCTCACTGGGCCAGGAGGCTAACAAACCCCATTCCACGCGTGCCGAAACCATTCCATGCTTCATGTTCTAACCAAGTCCATTCATGAGAGGGTCATCTGAGGTTTGGTGTCACCTATAAAAAGTGTCCATCTCGGCAAGTATGCCAAAGGGTCTTCCGTTAGCAACAACTACAACCGCTCGCAGAAGGAAACTGTGAAAAATGTGCAAGCTCACAACAACCCGATGCGAGAGCTGCAACGGCAAGCTGTGGGAGGACCTGAAGAAATGCGATTTCATTCACCTGCAGGCCGGCCCAGGGAGAAGATGCAGCGAGATTAAGCACGATACAGAGTATGCAGAGCGCTGTCTTTGCGATTGCGACCTCGAGAGACGTCTAGATTCATCACGATTACCACCGTTTGGGTTGCTCTAGGCTCATGTCCCCGTTGCTCCGCTCTATATTAGTCACTTGGCTCGAGATAAATGAAAAGCCAATCATCGTGGAGAGCGCATCGGGGATGGGCATGGTATTCGAACATCGGCCCGTCAAGTCGCGTGGCTCGATTCCGGGAACCACTTGCCAAGCTAGCACCCGGCAGTCCCGACACCAAGCCATTATAAGATTCACCATGACGACCTGCGTCTTCTGGGACGCAATTGGCACGGACGGGCGACTAGGCATCCCTGCAAAGATCCAAATAGCATCCTGCATCGTGAGAAACTCCGAACCCGGAAACACCGACCCCTGGGCCGGGTCCTAAGCCACACTAGCGAGTGCCAGCGAAGAGGAGATTTCTCAGCAAAGCCACTTCATCAAGGTGTCAGATAGCCAGAATCCCGGGAATGCGTGGCTTTCCTTCCCTTTACCGCCTCTACGGCGGCGTCCGACACATGTCCAATCTCGATGGCTTGCAGGCGATGGAGTAGGAGGGATGGATGGGTCATTTCCAGTCTATCCAAGGCTACTCGGCATGAATTATTCGCCCCCCGCTGAGTCTTAAAGACATGCCACGTCAAGTTGTGTAATCGAGTCATGTCGGAAACCGGGTGCGATGTTGAGATACAGGCTTGAAGTTTGATATTGACGCTCGAATTGGCACCCATGACGTCAGTTCTGCCAAGTTAAACTCGCACGGAGGGTTTCGTTAGGCTTCGCAGACATGGGGCAGCGTCGAGAAACTCCCATGTTAAAAGTCCGAAATATCTTTGACGCTGCAGCTTCATGCAACTATCAAATAGTAGTACTAACAAATGCTGGCACTTTGGTGGCTATTAGTTGACCGCCCGCCTTGCCGTCCAGCGTGGCCAGCCACCGGCGGCCGACTAGTCGAACGCAGCAGGACTTCCCCGTGAGCCAATGGAGAAGGGATCGACATGGCGATGGTCTGAATAGGGAATGACAAGAAATACGAGATGACGAGTTCGTGGGCAAACGACACGCGGGCGTATTCGTAAAAGTTCAAGCGAAGTGTAGGGAGGGGCAATGGGTTGTAGGTCGATGAGTTACGAAAAGGGGAAAAAAGTGCACTGCTTGCGCACATGGAGGCGTTGATGCATAATGTTGGGTCGTTTGATAGTACTAGAACAAGAATAAGGATGAAAATTGAGACTCGGTGGCGATCCTTGTCGGTCGGGCAGAGTATCAAGTTTCTGGGGTATCTTCGTTGTCTGACCAATGTGGTTGCATCCTTGTCCGATAGGTACGCAAGCGAGCTTTTGAGGCCGGCGAACCGCCTCGTAAGGATTCGTGCACCTCGTCAAGACTTGTGGTCGAATTCACCAGCAAGACCAGTCCTGCGACACGTCAAGTGGCGAACAATACTCCAAGTCGATAGCTATTGTGACTCTGCGTTGAAGCTCAGCTGACATTTTCCATGCTGAAGCCTTCCAACCATCATAGCCACAGTCTTGAAGCGTTGTCTTCGTCAGTGAGACATGTGGTTTGCACCCGGAATCGATGTGGGGCTGGTGCTGTCAATCACCCGGGCAAAGACCCCTCAAAACCCGTGTTGACGCAATGGGATTCTCAAAAGTTCATGTCGAACGTACCTCCATACCAGGTACGCCTAGGAAGATGAGCTGGTGAAATATCTACCCGCGTTTCCGTGCCAAGCCCCACCTGGAGACATCCTTAAAGAGTAGTCATATGAGATGGATACGTCGGATCGCAGCTCAAAAGTGTGTCGATTATATTTAGGGGTATGATGTTGGTGGTGCATACCCTTTTTGACCTTGCATCTGTCTCTTTATGTCCACGTCTTGGCCTCCCAGCCAGGCGAGTCATAGTTTGTACCTGAATACTGTTAGTACTTGACCAAGCCCTCAATATTATCACGCGAGATGATGCTCAGACTCTGTAATGGACTCGCATCCTCAGGATGCGAATTTTGGGTTGCCAAGGTCGAAGTTCGATGTTGACGTCATAGATTGGTCGGAACCGTAGGCGGGTTGGCGGGTTGGCGGGGTAGAAGATTCTACATCTCTTCCGCTGTCGTCTGCTCAGGCATGTGGAGAGCCGCGCCACGATAACCTTAAATTTCGAAAATGCAACTGTGCCGGGCCGGCTTGTAGAGATTCTTCTCCGACATGATTGCGTCACTGTGTCATACCTTGTCGCTGTCTACTGTCTCATTCTGCCCCTCAAAGGCTCTTGAAGGCTCTGGGCTCGCAGCCCAGCGTGGCCGACAGCTAGCACTGCTATTTGTGGGAGAAGATCAACGATGAAAGGTTCATGGTTCATGGTTCATGCCTAGGCAAGCCAGCAGTCCTGAGTAGGGAGGGCTTTGGCGCGCCACACTTCAATGTTCAGCCCTCGTGGTGGATAGAGTAAGAGGCTGCGCAATAGTGGTGTCATGACCTTGTCATCTAGGTAGATCTCCGAAGAGCTCTTGGTGGGGCACAAGAGATCTGTAACATAGTGGTGTAGGCGCAATTACGGAGGGCCCTAGAGATCGACCTAAGGAATTGCAGCTTTCAGTTTTCTTTCAAGATGGGAATGGGGCTTCCTTATTTTTTTTTTGATTCATTAATCAAGGGGCCTGGACTGCGGTCTGGACCGCCGTCTAGACCCTCTTTCAAAATGGTCTAGTCACGACTGCCGAATTGACGAATGAGAAGCGAGGGTGGGTGAAAGCCGAATGCGATCTTCAAATGTGACGCTTATGATGACAAGCTGCAGCGAGTTGAGGAATCGAATGCCAATAGAGAGACCCTATGCTCCCGTCTGGCCTGTGAAGACAAGACTGCCTCTAAAAAAAGACGAGGCTCGTTGAGAAAGAGGCAGCACTCACCAGAATGCTTGGACCTGTTTGACCGTGTACTAATCGTCCAAATTGCCGGGTATGGGCAAATCCTACCATGCTCATCGAGATCTGCTATATCGGCACCTCTGAACATGCCAGCACGTTGAAGCTGTGCGAGTACTTTCGCGTAGGTCTGAGCTATTGGTGCTAGTCGGTCGTCAACTAGCCCCGATCGTGCATTGCCGTACCAGGACTGAACCCAGCAATCTTCCAGCTCTGGGGTAGCTGCAACTCAACTACGAAGGTAAGGCACATATGCAGTGACTAGCCAGATCTTTCCAACCCTCTGGCATGATTTAGATTGATCTTTGTGCTTAGGTATTCGCCAAGAATTCGTGTCGCGCATAAAAATTTCTTCGTGGAAGTCTTGCCCAATCATTTTCTGCTTGCGTTGACAGACAGACGGCGTGGGCTGGTCCGTGAAAGCTCTGATCCAACAGCGACTTCAAGGGTCGAGGTAGGCACATGCGACGCGGTAAGCCAGTCTTAGGGTCTCGTGGCCGTCGTATTGGTGGCGGCGCTGAGATGAGCACCAAAAATCAATGGATATTCCGGAAAGAGCATCAATTCGGGAGACATGAAGCATTGTCTCGCCATTACCGATTCCGTACAAACTTTTTCCAGGCTAGGTGTCCAATCCATGTGGAAAGTAGCTTGTCACAGGCAGGCATGACAAGCTGGCCATGGCACAGGGGTCCCTCTATTTCGCCCAAGGATCTTAAGTCCAGGGTCCGCGTTCCGGAGGGCTCGAAGCTTTGTGCCATGGAAATACATCCAAAAATTTGGTGACTTCCAATACGGCGCCATCTCTGGCAGGCTTTTGACGAAAGGACACATATTGAAGCAAGATTGACAATGATCTACGTTACTGACTGCAAATTTTGCCAGATCGCCTTGCCAAAAGGGATCCAGTCGAATATCCCACAATGTCCGCCCTTGTCTCAGCATGATCGGTGATCTGCCGGTCCCGTGCTGGAGGATCAAAATAGTTGGGAGCAAATGATGGCGGCTCCACGGGTCTTCGCGTAACGGAGGCGGTCGGCGGATGGCCCATCCATCATGTTATTACTTGGTCGTGGGCAGTAAGTCAATTTTTGTGGCGATCCTGGGCTGATACTGCCAGCTAGCTCCCACCCACAGGTCCTTTGGTTAGATAAACGAGCACGTGGCAAGTCTAGTCTAGAGCGACTGATAAGAGAGAGCTTCGCGCCTACCACAACTAGCACCGTGATCTAGACAGCTATTCTAGGTTCCCAGATCGAGAGCGCAAAATTTCAAACTTCTTAAGTTCAGCCCGCATTCGTACCAATAGTAAGCAACAGGTGGCAGTGCGTCGTCGTCCACCGTCACGCCCAGCAGAATACAAGGTACAGGCGGAGAAACAGGCCATATTCTCTCGAAAGGAGGGGCTGGCGTCGGTTCAATGTGGAGGCCCGCCTAGGTGGGGCCCGACAGTTAGGTCGGCAGCTTCGAGATGTAAGTCAGTTATTCTCCGCACCGACTGTGGAAATTTTTAGATTTTGATAGAAACCATTCCTGCAGATGGATACATAGTCCTGGAGCCAGATAGACTCATTTCCTACTTCCAGAATCTTGGAGAACCTCCCCTCGACAGAGCAAAGGGTAAAACGAGAACAGTTCTCCATCTCGGCGGGAGATTGATTTTTTTTTTTTGGCCGGAATGAAACCAAGAGTCGCTCTGACGTTCCAATGTCTGATGTCCACTGTCAACCGCGTTGCGCAGAATGCTCCCAAGCGCCGCCTTGCCGCCCTAGCCTATCACCGCCATCAAGGAGCTTTTGCTCCGGGGCTCAGAGCG
>Ga0247774_1000128_pt1 | contig 34931 bp, 27 predicted proteins | sample UWRJL001104B6_FD_179933 | JGI IMG/M metagenome (GOLD analysis project Ga0247774, IMG submission 179933) | Plant litter microbial communities from Arlington Agricultural Research Station in Wisconsin, United States - UWRJ-L001-104B-6 | ecosystem: Environmental > Terrestrial > Plant litter >...
GAGGGCTGGGGCAGGCGTCCAGAGTAGGGTCTACACTGAGATGATGGGGCATCGGGCCTCGAGCGGGCCTACGACATGGGCCTTGGCAAAGAAAATGGGGGATGGCCAGACCTGGAAGCCAACTTAGGCCATGATTTGACGGGGATCGTGGATGTGGGACAAACCTTTTAACTTCTACTTCTGACTTTGACCACAGTTCAAATCAGAAACGGGACGGTGCGAGCACGTCTCTCGATTGAGGGCAGGCGGTATGGTGGAAGTACCGGCTTAGAGCTGGCGAGGATTCGTTCAATTCGAAAGGTGGGCGGGGAGCTGGTTTTCAATGAAGACCTTGCTGATTCTTCTGGCCATTGGCAAGACCGCAAGGAGAGAAGCGGTAAAGGATCGCAAGGCCTCGGCAGTCAAGGTCCTGCACCTGCAGCCGAACGTGCCCAGAGCTAGGTCACCGTGTTTTTCAATCGATGGCCGTTGACGACACCGGCGGACGGGTATTGGAAGCCTCGTGGGTGGTAGCTAGGAAGCTGTGCGCACTGGCAGTGGTGTCAGTGGTGCTCTGCGCGCTGAGAGCCGACTCTTGGTGCTTGGCGGGTGGCTTTGTCAGAAAAATCCAACCCGAAATAGGTGGGCTCGAGCCTAGTAGATCCCTATCAAGCTAGTATCCACACCAATCGCCTGGCGAATTTGGGTCGGGGTTTCCCCTAACCAAAACCAATAGCGGTACCGCGTGCTTGTTCGTGTCCTTCGTATTCTCGAGATGTTATATCGGAAACAATAGAAGAACAGAAGCGCTTTCGTCGACCTCGGAAAAGAAAATCTGAGCCAGAGAAAGAGAGACAAGTGCTGGGCAAAAAAAGGAAAGAAGGCAGTATCTCTCTGGCTTAGGCGGCAAGGCGGGAGCAGATAAAAACCGAGATGCGACAGACTGGCAGAAAGACTGGCACTCAAGAGCTCAGGTCTCACTCAGACTCTCAGGCTATCACCAGAGCGGGAGAAAAAAATGTGACGAGAAGTAGTGCCTCCGAGTTCCAAAAGGTGGGTGAGGTCCAAAGTGCGAGGCGAGGAGAAAGTAATATATTCCACTGACGTCGCGAAATGGCGTGCAGCATATCCACCGCCAGGCCTAGTGTCCGTCTCGGGACTTCATCTTCGAAAAGCCCGACGCGCCCAGTCTGGACCAGTTGATATCATCAACCATGATTTCCTTCACACCAGCAGCGCGACAAACCTTGACCACCTATCGCGCCTTTTACACCCGAACCCGCACAGAGGAACGGTGGGAAGACGGGACACTGAAACATGGACGGGAATCCAAGAGCAAGCCCTACCCAATTAGGTCCACAATAGTCCAGGGACATCCTCCTATGGATCTTTCCAGATCCCGTGACAGATGTGCCTTGCGCACTGCCGTCTCGCGACTGTGGAGGATGGAACAATTCGTGCCGAATCAGGTGTCATATCTTTCCTCAAGCACGTCTGTCCAACTACCAAGCCCCCTCACATGGCTCTCACTATTCCGTCCACGCCTAGCCCGGACCTCAGCCAGACCGTCAGCCTAGTGCCTGGCGGGAGCTTGTTCGCTTCATCGAGTCCCTTCCATGCATCCAGCAATGCGACCGTTAGTTTCACCCGAAAGAGTGCCTCCGTACAGATGGCGCAAACAGCCAGATAGCCCTCCGTCGCGGGTACTGATCCACGCTATTAACCAAGCCTTTTTCACTAACCAGCTCGGCCCCAGCGAGTCGCAGATCGAGGAGGCGACAGAATGCATCAGATGCGCCTAGCGGCTGGAACAGCGGCTGAGGTTCTAATCCAAGCTGCCGAATCGTCCTGGCAAGCTCCGAAAAAATTGAACCAGCCACACTGCTCGGCAAAAAGGCGGTGCTTTGCTAAGCAATGCCCTTCTTCTCATTCGTGACTTTTATCTTTGGACCCAGTCGATTCAGCCATAGACGAGTTAATAGTCTCAAGGTTTATCCAGTCAACGGTCCTGTCACCCTACTAGATCGTCGCCGATACGAAGGATGCAGAAAAGAAACGGATCGGAGCAATGAGCTCGTCGAATGGAGTGGTTTGCTGGATTGACCATGGAGATGAGCTTCAGGTGAAGCTGTTCAAGCCTTTCCACCTTCCCACTACTGCTTTATCCTCCTGGCTTCATTTCGACTTGGTCCAGTCAATACCAAGGGTAAATTGTCTTCGCCAACAGTGGAGACCGTTGTCTCACCCACGGAGAATTCCACGGCGCAAGTTCATAATGTGGAGAGGTAGTGGACGCCGCACTTTGGACCTCGAAGACCCTCTCCAGAAGCCCTCGATGTTCCACTCGTTGACCGTCGTGGGTGCATTGGACCTGCAGCTGCTGCAGGACACAGCAGGTCGGCGCCATGAACATCTTTGAGATACTGGCACGTCGCAGGCGCTGCAGAGAGCTCATAGACGTTGTGGACCGTGCTCCTTGCTTTCATCATCGATCCGTTCTTCATTACTTTTATTTGGGTCGCGAAAACGCTAAACACGAGCTGCAAGGGGACTTGGGAACCTGTCCAAGGTATCACTACGGGTGGGGGGTGTCCTGATCGGCACTACGGAAGAAGTAATGTGCAGGCATTGGCGCATTTCAAGCAACTGTCAGCTTGAGAACAGCATCTGCATACAATTTCCACTTGCTTCTTCGAAGCACGATAAAGTTCTTCAATGGCGTCTTGGAAACGGCATCTGAGTGGAAAGACGTGCGTCCCATCACACTGTATTGCGACCTTCGAACTGCTTTCTATTGCGCATATTAAGCCCGATAAAGATATAGATAGTGAACAATGGACGGCGCAAGGTAGCGGATGAAACGGAGGAGCATTTGTCCTCCCTTCCTATGAGCGCAGGTTTATCAGTCCCATCTCAACACTTGTTTTTGGTAGGTGAGACCTGTTTCGTCCAATTTTCGATACAACCAGCAAGACACCCCGGACTCCCTCGGCCCCAAACCCACATCGGAGCTTTCTCATACTCAACCGCTATCTGGTGCACGGAACAGTCGCTCGACAAGAGGAAGGACAGTGTTTCAATGTCGCCATGCATTCTAGATTCTAACAAGCTCCCATGCTCGGACAAGGTATCGATACCTCTAAGTGTCGCCCTCCCCTTTCATCCTCCACCATCTCTGTTCATGGAAATTCAGCTTGGATGGGATTGGAGAGATTGCGGGAAAAACGTGGAGAAGACAAGGGTTGCCTGAGTTTGGGCCGTGGGAGGTGGCGGCTTTCTCCAGCCGAAGATTGGTCAGCCATGGTTTTCGCATCTGCTATCTAGGATAAGCAAGGCGGCGCAGGCGCCTAGCTACGAAAATCTTTGGACCTTTCAACATTTTATCTCAAGGTCTCATCAGTGCCATTTAAAAAAAAAAAAAACCAGGTCAAGAATACAATGACACAACAATGCCTGCCACTCTTCCCTATCAAGAAGTTAGACTTTACCGGGTCAAGAACCTCCGGGAATGCTTAGTGATGATCGGTCGAAAGCGTACGGGAATAAATTGTGAAAACGAGTCGAAGCCCGCTCGCCAATGGGTCGCTCGATCGTTTTTATTGGCGTTAAGCGTGCCAATACCCGTGCGTTGTGTTGAAGAATCTGACAGTGGGACGGTCTCTCTTTGCGACTGGTTCGAGAGTATCCGTTTCGAGGGCACTGACAGTTAATGCTTGAACATCTGAGGGATTCCCCAAGGTCAAACATAGAATGGACTGCCTCTGCTGCTGCTGGTCGACAATTGCGATTACGATGGAAGCATCACCCCTCATTCCTTCATATTGTCCAGGATTCCCCCCCTCGAGGCTTAACACTGGATGGGCAGTGTTTTCGTTATCAGCTCTCAGCCACCAGCTACCCTTGGCGGATCCCTCGTCCTGCATTGTGCCGAGTCATACAGGGGATTTTAACAGTGCCGGTTCTCCCTGTCGACAATAGACTCATATTGATCTTTGCCCTTGCCCTGTACGGAAATGTGGGATGACTTCCATGAACGGCTCCTTGCAGGCTGAATATCAGCCAATTAGAAAACAGGGGTAGGTTCTGAGCTTCCTATTGGCCATTATTCTTGGACCTCTAATACGCGATTGGATAGAAATCCAATGCGGGGAATAAGCGACGTAACTCGAGACTTTTTTGTGGATAGGACGTATTCCCGTTGGCTAGCTTCGGTCTTCACATCAACGTGATGCCTCTACTCTGTATGCCTTCCGTCATCATTAGGATCTGGAATCTCGACGCTACGAAGCAAATATGCCTTCTGAACACGCCGGTCAAGCGCCATTGTGGCACCGCCGAAGCGACTTGCGACTGAGTGAAGCCAACTACTTGACGAAATTGACGAGGCTTCCTTCGGAGGCTTGTTTCATTTGCTTTCGACATCGACATGGGTATCACACCTTCCTTCTAGTGCAAGTATGGCTCAATGCTTTCGATGTTCTATGTTGTGCGGCGGGTTGGCGCTGCACTGTCAATACTACCAAATACCATTTTGATCTTGAACAGCATGGCTACAGTCCGACTGCAAGCAGTACTTCATCATTTGGCGTTTCACACTACTAACAAGTACTTTGTAGTACTATGATGGGACGCTTTCACTCTGAGGACCAGAAGGCCGAAGAAGAGCCACCGAGGGAAGCAGCATGTCTGTCCACTCCCCCCCCTCCCACACAGAAGTTAAGGCTAATATCTCCACCTTTCGGCACGCCTTGCTCTTTTGGCCACATGACTGCCATATCTTGACGATGACAGGTACGGTTGAGGCTTTTCGAGCGACCCACTAGAGGGCAATGGCCGAAAAAGGACTCCCGTGACGCAACATCAAGTTTCTCTGTAGTGAAGAAATATGCAGAAGTGATATCAAGTGTTAGCATGCAGCATCGTTTGGCCGAGCCAGCGCGTGTGTTAGGACATGGACGAATTACAGATGTCCGCAACAGATATCAAGCATTTCGATATTTTCGGGCGCTCTAAAACCATCTGGTGTGGTGTGATCAATATGATTGAATCTTCTGAGTCGAGGGCCAACAAGTCAAAAAATGGAAGTCTCAGCAACGTCCGAAGGCATACCTCCCCTAGAATCGTGGTAGGTATCCTACACCTCGCGCCACGCCGACACTGCCAGGTCCACAGCTCTCAAGCTCTCGCCAAACTTGAGCCGTAAACGGCATCGACTTTCTAGCTTGCCGCTACAGCCCATCCCGAGAATCAAGCTCCCCGCACTGGAGTCTTGAGCATGCGTGGTTTTTTTTTTTTTTCCCCGAGGCCGGAGGCTTCAAGACCGTCAACTTGGACCACATTTGAGTTTCAGGCTCAGAACGTTGTCCCCTGACGATCTCCACCGTGGCTTCCCTGCACGCTACTGTCCGAGGAAGAGCAAGGGAAGCTTTGACCGCCTACTGGCTTCTCCTCGCCGGCATTGCCATTGTCTGGCCAGTCCCTGTTTGACGTGCCGAAACTAGGTAGTACAAACACCGATGTACGGATCCGGATGCTGCTAGTGGGTTGGTAGGTACCACTCCACGCGACCCACCCGGAGAGCACGCAGAAGCTCGAACGTCCAGGAGTCGCTGTGCTACTGACCCAGGGAGGCGGACCAAACCGCGAAGCTTGCTTTCCAATTTATTGAATATTTGCTCTTTTTGTCCATCTGAGGTTGTTCCTAGCCGACCGAAGGGGTCTTGGCTCCCAGAGTGGGTTTGGTTTTGATGGGGCGGTGGGGCAACCGGGCAAATACTGCGACGGGGTACAAACTACAGAGGTACTACAACCAAGTTAGAGCAGCGCAAGGGAAGGTGAGGAACACGGACATCGCGGCATCGCCAAACCCTTGTAAGTAAGTTGGGGCCTCATCTCCCAAGATTTGACAGAATCTGGGGCGTTCCCCGCGACCATCAGTCTTTCCATCTTGCATTCAGCGATTTGCCCGCAGCTGGCCGCCAACCTTGCAAGCTAAACCCGCCTACCCACGCCGAACCGCTTCCCGTATTTGAATCAGTTACTGCTCCTAACTGCGACGGAAACTTACCTCTTGCGACTCGGCTTGCTGCTCTGGCGTATTGGTCGACGAGCATGTTGCATTGCATTATCCTTGACACTTGCTCTATAACCTTCTTCCTGGCCATCGGTCGTAGTCGCTGCTTGGCGTCCAACAATGAACAGCAGCTCCAAGCTGCTCTCCATCGTTGCGCCCGTCCTAGGAAAGTACGTCGCAGTCGAGGAAAAGCAGAAATATACTGCTTGTTTGCGATCGGCTGTGCTAGCCCAAATACGTCACCATGCTTCGAAATGCTAGGGCTAAACCCTATCGGCTTTTCGATAACTTCCGCCCAACGACACCCCGGCCGCAGCTCAGCGGCAAGCCGCGCATCATGAAAGGCTCGCTGCTCTGTTGTTCGAGGCGCAACCCTCTTCTTCTATCTTGCCCTGCAGGGCGCATTATGAAAAGCGCGTCGAGTTCTGGGCGATCAAGCAAGGCAATGAGGTGCAAAAGTAGCGAACTGTAGCGCTCATGGTTATTCTATGGCCACTCAAGCCGTATCGGTGCGGCATCTACGAAGAGCAGTTCTAGAGCGTAGCCGTAGAGCCCCTGCGCCATTTTCGCAAGCTCACTCTTTTGTATGCAATCAGAGTCTTTTGACACGTTTCGATCGCCAACAGGCATTGCGACCGACCCACGGATGATTGCCTGGATCCATAGCGGGAAGGCACCGTAGAGAGTGGAGACTGCTCAAGGAGAGTGAGATAAGACGATGGGCGAGCTTCCGCAATTGTGGTCTCCACCATTCGCGACATCAGCCCCTCTCTGTCGGATGATTGTTGCTGGTTCTTCAATTGTCAAAGGGCCATCAGAGGAGGGGCAGAGGCTACGAGTTAACCGGACCAGATCGGGCCAGCAGAGGTGCCGGGTCACCAGGTTTGGGGGTTCCAGATTAATCACCGACAGTTGCAACCAACAACTCTTTGTCTCGCTAAGCGCCGTTGTGGAGTAGAGTAAATAAGCCCTAACCCCATTAAAACTTGCAGGGGAAGGGGGTATGGTGGGCTAAACTTTGTGCCCCCATCGGCCGCCGCCTGACGATTGTGACTGAACCCCGAGTCTTCGTCCGAATCGCATGGCAGGCTTAAAAAGCATCGCGACTCAAGTCCCATGACAACCAGACGCCTACGAATAAATATCCCGTCAGATCAAGAGGTAGTAGTAGCAGTCAGAAATGCCAAAATCTAAAGATAAACATCTCTCTAGACATCGCGGCTTGTTTTTGAGAGCGTTGAAGCAGGAAAGAACATTTCATGTCGTCCCACCCTTTGCCTGCAGGAAGGGCAGAAGAAAATTGTCATGCGATGCACCGCAGCCTTTTTGGTGGGTACCTTTTCTTTTCGCGCCCATGAGACGGCAGTCGCTGCTCCTTTTGGCGGTGGGTTTCCTCTCTTGGGGCCAAGGTCCTTGACCATGCCGCTCTTGCATCTTGTCCACATGGTCTCATGCTGGGGAGGCCTGGCCGCCTTTTTGGCCGCAGAAGATGGATGGCAGCCGACGCTTTCGGCTATGCAAGCTGTGGAGTCGTGCCGCACGGCCTGGTGCTGCAAGTCGTCAGCCAACGTTCAAACGTACCGACAACTGCACCAACCTGCACACCACCCGCTGAGGCGGTTTACAACTTTCAACTACATACCAACGATTCAATGAAAGTCCTCACTTGCACATTGGCAGCCAGGCAGCGTTCCGGACACTTTTCCAACGAGCGAAGAAATGGGAGGGGGTTTTTGTTACCGGGACGGAGTAGGGTAGCTCGTACTGACGACACTTAAATCGCGTCAAACTTACGTACTCAGCAGCGACAAGCTCACACGAGCCCAGAGCCGCTGATGCCGGATGTCCTCACTCTTCTTACACGCGTATCCGACACCGAACCTCCATAATTCACACTCCAAGCTAATACAGCAAGGGCGATTTCGGACCTGATATTGTTGAACCTGGAGTAGGGCAAGAACAGCCTTTGAGCATAGCAAAGTTCTCTTGCGGAGACTTGAAAGTTGGGACGTACTTGACTGCCTCGCAGTCTCAGCCTCGCATCAGCATTTCCTGCCTTATTGAGCACTGAGCAGCGGACGCACCGGTCGCAATGTCAAACATCAGACGATCCTTTCTTCTCCCCGCTTCGTTCCGGCCCTTGTGCGGACAGCATCGGAAGGGATGAGTGGGTACGGTACCTTAGTCCAGAGGTATGAAGGCAGTCGGCAATGAAAATCGCGAGTGGCGTATTCCTTCATCTCCCTAGAACGAAAGTCAACGCCCAAATGACTACTTCCTGACGCCGACCTTACGATTAGTACGTACCACATTTCACCAGACTAGCCAGGACCGGCTGGATGAACTGCTTCCATATTCCAAAATCCCTTTTTCGAGTTTCATCTTCTTCGAGAGGGGAAGATCTCACCTTATTCGAGCTATGAATAGAATGCCCAACCTGGTGAACCAACCTGACACCGATGGATCTCCCACCCGCTAGTGACCAAAGCCTCGAAAAGCTTAGGCTTGGAATGCTAGCAAGGGTCGTGGACCTGAACAAATTGCAACCAACCTACGCGAGATCGATCCCCAGCGACATGTCTCAATGTTCGTAGCATTCTTCCTACAAAGATAGAATCTCCTTGACAGACGCATGAGTCCTTTTTGGGTCGGGGATGCCTACCTGCTCGTTTCTCTACCTTGCGGCAACAATGTTACGGGGTACATATTTTGAAGATTTTTTGAGCTCAGCTTTGCATGTCTAACGCAAATTTCCTTACTGTACAAGTGGTTCTTCGGACGCCACTTATAAAAACGCCCCCTTCCGCGTAAATTGAGCTGAACATGCGAGCAATCCGATGGCAGGTGCCTCTTTGTCCGCCTCGTTTTGTTTTCGACTTTACCTGGACTTGCTACCGATCCCGAGCCAGCCAACCAGCCTACCCCCGCAAATAATACTTTGCGCCGCTTTCGAGATAGCAATTGGTTAGTTTACCAGCAAGGCTGGGGTGACCTGAACAGAGGCCAGAAGTGCCATCTGCCTTTTACATCCTGTGAGGTACCCGAAATCGTGCCACAAAACATGTTGATCCGTGACCGCTTCAGCTTTGACCCGCTGGACTTTGCGGCAAAGACTTCATGGAGAACTCGTTCTTGGTCAATAATACAGAAGAAAATCCAAGCCCAAGCGCCAGGGTTGAGTTGGTGCGTTTGATCGAATTCCGCGGCTGTGAGACTTCGCACGGTCGGAAGCGCCAACGACTTCGAATCGCCAAGGCCTGATCCTTTACCTTGTGCAAACATTTAAGAACCTTTTAGGCAATAGTCTCGAGACGCAACAACGCATTCCACAAAGACCCTGTCGGTCGACGCGAACATGGAGCCAGCAACGGTCGAATCTAGAATATCACGCCGCCCGTCGTCCCCCGCATGTGCCCGCTAGCCATCACAATCACCCGCCCCTGCTTGAAGCTTCTGTCCAGATTCGATCTTCAGATTTCACTTCTTCAAATGCGAGAGGAGGCGGCGCGCACGTTGACAGGGTTGCCATTTCTTCATGTGGTTGATACACACTGTCTTCATTTACCTCGTGGTTCTACATTACAGAATCAAGTCTCTGAATCGACCCCGGCAGTCTCGACATGATGGGGACACTGATAGCAGTCCACATCGGTCAAATCCTGTTTCTTGCTCCTTCCCCCCACGCTAAGGCTGCTTTCGCTTTCTCCCTCAGCAATTTTTTATTGTTCACAAGGCTCTGCGGTCTTTACAAGACCTATGCAATATTCGTACAAACTACAAAGGCAGATCTGGGCGGCTCATCTAGCACAGACAAGGATTTAAAGGCTAGCAGGCCAACCCAGGCTCCCCCGCGAGTCTCGATACCTTTTCTTCCGTTCTCGAGACTAGCCCCGATGCTGCAACTCGTCACAGTGCATGAGCCCATCAGGTTGACCAAGTGGTGTTGTAACTGCGCTCGCAACAAGGGCCAGTCGGGACATTTCTGGTTGATGCTGTATCCGCCGTGCGATTCCCTGCTTGGTCCGTGACCGGACCCTTTCGATGCATATATCTGCGGAGAGAGCGCGTCCACGGCCAAGTTTTGCTGTGGAGAGACAACACATGCTTGCTTCCGAGCGCGCGTCTGACGATTCGAGATGGTGTTTCTGTTAGAACGTGTGCCTATAGGGCTCAGCATCTGTCATTGATATTCCCTTTGTACAAGGAACCTCAAAATGAGTATCATGCCGTAGAAACTTGCGAGGTAGATCTGCCTAGGAACGGGCGGGCGGCCGGGAGGGAAGGAGCAAGCGTCTCTCCGGCCCTAAACCCTAAACGCTCTTAGAGAGATCCCCGCGTGCCCACATGCCCCCCTTCTCAAGATCACCGGTCAGCCCATCGGCTGGGGCCTGTGTGCCTGTGTTAATCGTTGCCCGCAAGTGCGCAAGACAGGACCACAAAACGCCGCAATTCGCTTGCACGAAGGTACTCCACATTTTGATTTCTCTCGGATGTAGGCCAAACCTTGGCGTGAACTAGTAAGGACGTCGCAAAGTAATGCTCTACTGCTAGTCGAAGGACCCCCCTGCCTCATTCGCCTTAGGCCTGTTCCTAGGCTTCACGAGCTCGCTCCCGCATGCGTTTATCTTTCCGGATGGGGTTCCCCGGCCGTTTTTGCTTTGAATCATGAGAAGGCAATGGCGTCGCCGAACATGGTCTGTGACGACAATCGTTCGCACAGTCCGACATTGCCAAAGTACTCTGCATTGTACCCTCATTTGTCCTGAGTAGGGTACGAAGTTGAAGGTGGAAACATGGCGCTGCTGGAGAGTTTCTAACTTGTCCTGCCTGCCTCTCCCCGCCTCCTCCACCAACCAACAAACAACAAATAACAACAACAAACTCCTCCCATGTCAGTCCATCCCCCTGCCCCCCCTCCCCCCCAATCTCAAAACTGACATGTAGGAGCAAGTGGCAAGCAACCCACAGACAATGCACCCCGTGCGGCGCTTGAAAAGTACGAATACATCACGACCCCATCCTCTTTGGCCCTCCATCTCCAGCACGCCAAGTCCTCCGCAAGCACTTCCGGACCACCCCAATTATGGAAGGCCCTGAGGCGACGGCCATATGGCGACTCTTTAGCAGTCTCGTCCAGGCCTTTTGAGGCCACACCAGCTGCAGCTACTCGACTCTGAACCTTCTCGGAAGACGGCAGCGCCCTCTTGAGCCTCTCGAATGTCAGGGATTGCAGTACATATTCGTACGACGTACTAGTGGTAGCAGCCGAAGACCAGATGATGGATGCCAGGTACCAGGCACAAACAAGGGTTTTTGCTGCTTGCTTCAAATTCGATTCAGGTTTCTCTCAGCCCTGTCTTGATTCATGGAGATAAACGAACCACACTCGTAAAATCGTCCCTTCGCTAGTGGCGGCTCCTCCGCAAATTCGTGAAGAATTGATCAATATCGCAAAAGGTGGCGAACTCCCACCTGACCCACTGGTCTCTTCCAGTTCCTTCTCGCTTCCCCCGGACTTTTCCCCATGAAAAGGATTCGCCTCAATCCGCTCCTGTAGCATCCAGCCACTAGCCCATAGGAAAACTACCTGGTATCTTGTGCTTTGCGAGGTCTGGCCTGGCCGGCCAAGGTAACGGCGAACTAGTACACATTCGCTGATCCGATGACGGCTGAGCCGCAGAGGCACGCTACAGAACCTTCATGTACCGAGTACGCAGGCACTTCAGGCCCCACCCCTTGTTGTTGCCTCAGAGCCTCATCACATCGAACAAGCGCCAGGCACCGATTGCCCACTGCACGCGACACTGCTGCGGAACGCGCGCAACGGGCCTCTTTGTAGCAAAATACTGCTCCCGAGCTGTCACGAGCGGTACAACGGCAAGAGAGTGCCACCCTTGTCTCCGCGCCTCCCACCCTGTCTCCTTTCAAATCCCGGTCATGTTCAATCATCGCTTGACAATGGTGACTACACAACGAGTCAGTCAATTATTTGAGTCTCCTCTCGCCCTGTCTTGGACATGGCGATGATCCAAAAGCCGTAAGGATGTTCCGAAATGGCCTCATTTCTTCTCGATCAGGGAAGTCCACCCGGTGGCGATTGACGATTGCAGCCTTCTTCAGCCCCACAAAGCATTAAAGGTAGGTAGCACAGCGGGGTGTCGATTACCGTTTAATGACCAGGCTGCAAGTAAAAAGGGATTCTGCGAAAAAAAAACTTACCAATATCCTCGTCCGCCAACTCGTGCGTAATTCCGACTCGCTGAGGTTGATGCTTGACCGACTTGCCGTACACGACGGCCGTCTTGAACTGCTCGAGGATGCTACGGTGGATCGCATTGCACTACAGAGGCATACCCCATGTCAATATCATTTCTCGGACCGTCCTGCCACTCAATACTACATGCTATTTCCGTTCTTCCTTCCCTCTCGGCCGGAAGTCTCGACAGGGGCTAACCGACTTCGCATGAAGCAAGACGATTATCCCTAACACGACCGAGGCGGAAGCACACTGGGAAGGAAGCGATAGCGCAAGGGCCATGGTGTAGAAGGGTACTTACAAAGTCCTCGATCGTGCACTTGTTCGCCCGGAGCACGACCGGTGAAGAGTAGTCCGGGAGCTTCCCCTTGGGCTTCGTGTACACCCGAACCAGGTTCAGCTTTTCCCACCTGCATTGAATGTCAGCCATGTGAGATAGATCCTCGGCACGCTGAGCGGCGTGGTCGTCAAGCCGCTGCCGTGGCCCGGACCCCCTTCTTGTTTCGAGCTTCGTCGTCACCAACGTGACAACACTTGGTGATTGGCGGCCAAAACGAGCAACAATTGGACAGATGAAGAAATCGGCGGGGGCGCTTGATATGGCTTACATGGCTTCCATTAACTCGTCCACATTCCATCCATGCTCAGAGCTAATCGGCACCGCATTCGGGATCCGATACAGCAAATCCAGCTCCTCGATGCTGATAGCATCAATCTTGTTCAGCACGTAGAGAACCGGAATGTAGCTCCTGCTCTTCATCTCCAAGATGTCAATGAGATCGTCCACCGTCGCATCGCAGCGAATTGTAATGTCGGCTGATGCAATCCGGTACTCGTTCATGACGGCTTTGATCTCGTCGTGATCGATATGCGTCAGAGGGACGGTGCTCGTGATGTTGAGTCCTCCCTTGTCCTTCTTCTTGAACGTAATGTTGGGCGGCTCTTTGTTGATCCGGATGCCAAACCCTTCTAGTTCGGTCTCGATAACGCGCTTGTCTGTCAAGGGCTTGTTTACGTCGAGGACAATGAAGATGAGATTGCAGGTTTTAGCTACGGCGATGACCTGCCTGCCTCGACCGCGGCCGTCCTTGGCTCCTTCAATGATACCTGGCAGGTCAATCATCTGCAGAGGGGCGCCTGTAACACCGTTAGTCCCTCGTCCTCATGTTCATCCCCGAGAGAGTCCCAAAGCTGCACGGAAGGTTGCCTCCCGCAAGTCCCCCCATCATGGCGACCGCGTGATCCCGCGTGATCCCGCGCGAAGGGTCCTCCTCACCATTATACATAACCTGGCCCGGCACGGACGTCAACGTCGTAAACTCATATGCCGCCACCTCAGAATGCTGCCCTGTCAACCTGCTCATCAAGGTGCTCTTCCCCACCGACGGGAAGCCAATGAAGCCGATACTCGCAACTCCCGTCCTCGCCACATCAAAACCAGCACCTGCACCCCCACCACCTCCCGAGGTCGGCGTCAGTAGCTCCCTCTTCAGCTTGGCGAGCTTCGCCTTGAGCTGTCCCAGGTGGAAGGATGTGGCCTTGTTCTTTTGAGTTCGGGCCATCTAACGAGTAGGGAAACCACCGCGTCAGCGTTTCTTCCGCCTTCCAGGCATTCTTGCTGCCCATCTATTCCCCTAGCAAGGGTTGGCGTGGATGGCGGGGTAGTTAGTTCTCGACTTACTTCGGCCTCGATCTCCTTGATCTGTGGACGCAGCCGTTAGCATGGTGCTGGAACATGTCGTTTCGGACAGCCTACCTTCTCCACCGTCGTGGACATTTTGAATGGATGTTCTTTATTTTGGGAAACCCTGGTGCAACAAATGATGCCGTCGCGAAAGTGGCAAGTACGGCATGTAGTCGAGGTTCAGGCAGTAGCGGTGTGGGGTAAAAAATTCTGCCGGCTTTTTTTGTCACTCATGCCCCACCGCCCGCTCGACGACTCTTCACCATTAGAGGCACGCATGTACGGGGGAGAGCCATTAGGATGGAGTCAAACTAGAACATCCAGGATACGGCTACGCCACAGATTTGCCAAGGGAGATGGGGAGACGATTCTTGGACTAAGGAAACTCTTCGTCATATTTCTGTACTAGGTAGACGCTACCCGAAACGGTGCCTTTTAAGGATGCCCTGCTAGGTATGCGATAGCACCCGTGATGCATGCCCGAAACACCACTCCCTCCACTCTTGTATCCTTTCACATATCACGACGGGCTCCGAATTCTACAGATAAAACCTAATCTGTAAGGATTCACGCACCCCTCGTCCGTGGGCCCCAATTCTAACAAAAAAGGGATGCAGAACCAGGTGAGTGTGGCGACGTGATAATCATTCACGAATACGAAAAGGTGCACCGAGCCTTTCATTGTCCGGGGATCCCGTTGATCCCATTCGGAGGTTGGGTTTGTGTGTGCGCCGGCTCCGCAGGTGCGTTTGATGCGTAAACAGGGCTTGTGCCGTTAACCGGGAGAGAAGGGGCTCCTGCTGATGTCCAATGCGATGTAGTGCGCGACTGGTTCACCAGAGGAGAAGGAAACCCGTTTGGCAAAGACGGGCTATGCGACGGGGTTTTCAAGAGGTGCTCCAGCCCTTGGGCTCGGCAGAGCTTTTCGTAGTCTGCTTCGCCGGGGAAGACACGGTAGAGACCATTCCGGCGCGGGTATCTGGGCTCGGGGAAGGGCGTCTTGCTAACTTGCGTATACTCGACATCCTCATCGCCAACGTGAACGCCGTTGATGTAGTACTTGTCGCGGGGGCCGAAGCCGGTCCCAAGGAACTTGCGGTACTCAGGATCCTGCTTCCACTTGTGCGAAGTCTTGAAGCTGGTCCAGTCTTCGAACGATGTAGGGAGTTCCCTGTACGTGACAGTTACCTTGACATCGCGAGTATGCGTGAAATTGGGAACAATGTACATCAAATCCGAGATCTACATATTCGAGTCAGCCGGTGTCTTTAGAACAGCTCGTAGCATATTCGATATTGCCCTTACCTTGACGAAGAAAAGGTCCATGTTCATGAATCTTTCGAAAGATTCATGGCGTACCTTGTCGAGAGCTTCGAAGCCGGGTTTCGTGACACCAACTCCGTAGTAATTGGGCAGCTGCAGGCCAAGTTCGGTCCAGTCTTGCAGAGAGTACTTGGAGCCTTCGACTCCCCAAATAACTCTCTTTGCCAGTCTCGATGCCGGAGTTCTTTCCCAGCCAGTGTCTGCAACGGTTTGTCAGTTACTCTCCTTTAACTTTCTACAGTACACGGTAGCCAGTGCTGCTTTCGGGTGAGTGAGATTGGGGGGGGGAGGGCAGCACGTACACGCTGATAGGCTCAAGTCCTTGGAGCCCAGAAGAAGGGCGACGGACAGGTTCAGAGCCCATAGTTCCTTTGCTTCGGGTGTCCCGGCCGCTTGGGGACGGAGTGTCTCGTATCGGAGGCCAAGCAGCTTCGAGAATCTCTGGGCCAGCTCTGGCGTCTTCGGATTGGGGCATTGGTCAAACCAACGGAAGAGGCCGGGCAGCTTGTCAAGGCGAGCTCGCTCCTGTTCCTCGCGAATGCGACGCAACTCGGCCTCCCTCGCGGCTCGTTGTCGCTCCCGAAGTTCGCGTTCCTTCCGCTCCTCTTCTTCGCGCTTCCGACGTGCGGCTTCGGCGGCTTCACGTTCGAGTTGTTCACGTCTCAGACGCTCTTCTTCCTCCCGTAACTTCCGCTCCTCTTCCTCTCTCCGTTTCCGCTCTTCTTCTTCCTTGCGTTTCCTCTCTTCTTCCTCTAATCGCCGTTTCTCCTCTTCTTCTCGCCGTGTTCTTTCCTCCTCCTTACGTTTGCGTTCCTCCTCCTCTTTTTGCTTGCGCTCCTCCTCCTCCACACGCCTACGTTCCTCCTCCTCCTTGCGTTTCCGCTCTTCTTCTTCTACTTTACGCTTCTTTTCCTCTTCCTTTCGTTTCCGTTCCTCCTCCCGTTTCTTGGCCTCCAATTCTTCACGCCTCTTCTTTTCTTTTTCTTTCTCGTCAGCCTCACGGCGCTTCTGCTCCTCTTTTTCCTTGGCTGCAGCCGCCTCGGCTGCTTGTTTGGCCTTGGAATTCACGTCTTCGTGGGGCGACGTATAAGGAAAGCCCTCCATCTCCATGTCTTCGCACTTGACGTGGATGGATTTTTCGCTCGAACTGGACTTGGCTGATTCGCGACGATGTGGGTCCGAATTCTTCGTTCTCCCTTCCCTGCGCTCGTCGTCATCACGCTTAATCTTGCTAGGCTTGGCCACCTTGGCCGGTGCCTCTCGAGAGAGGCCAGACTTGACTAGGTGATCTTCGGTTGAGGATAGATGCTTTGGCCGTCGTTCCTTGCCGTCAACATCCAAGCGCCGCCTCTTAAGCGGTACTTCGCTGTCGTCCTTGTCGCCTGTGCCCGAAACCGGCGGTGGCGTGCTGCTGGAGTGATGTCGTTTCGTTGTGCTCTCTCCCGACACAGAAAGCCCGTCGCGAGATTCGTCTCTCTTAATCGCCTTGGCGCGGTCAAGATGCTTATCCGACTTCAGGGTTGGCTTTTCCTTTTCGGCATGATCGTCATGGCGAGGACTGGAGGGGTTTTTCGACGACACTTCTTTGACGCGTTTCTTTTCACGCTCTCCCTTATTAAGATCGCCTTTGGAAATAAGCTTTCTGCGCGGCTTACTTAATATCTCCCCTTCTGATGAAGCACCTGCCACGTCGGATTCGGCTCGTTTTGCTTTCGTCGTCCTATGGAGTGCCGGTGAGCTTTCCCTGTCGGAAACGTTGATGGTCGGAACCTCCTTTCTCGGTCGGCCTGGCCCTCGTTTTGGAGATGTACGATCCTCGTGGTGGTTGAACGAATTCGATCGCTTCTTCTCCTTGTGACCAGGAGCGGCTTTCGCCTTCTTCCGTGTCTCGGACTCTCTTGACGGGCTGGAAAGGTTCCGCTTGTGGGCACGACTCGAATCCTCCTTCGGATCATTCCGATTCGCCCGTTTAGCCGCCCTTTCTTGGTCTCGTTCCCGGTCCCTCTCTTTCCTACCAGGTGATGTGCCGTTGCCTGCGTCTTTGAGCTTCTTCTTGTATGCATCATACGCATGTTTCAAAATGGTCTCCTCCTCCTCCCAGTGTGCGCCTTGCCGCCTCCGAGCAATTTCATAATACGTCTCACCCCTGAACTTCTTCGTTGGGTCGAAGCCGGTTTGCTCCAAGAGCAACTCGATCACCTTGGTATTTTCCTGGCCGATGGCTGCCAGCATTGGCGTAGCCAGTTCGGCTGGCGACCCATCCAGAGGCGGCGGGTCAGGGTTTGCGCCACCAAGGGCAAGTAGATACTGCAGAACTACCTCGTGGCCGCCCCTAGCCGCATTCACCATGGACTCCGCATCGTCGCACCCTGGTCGAACCTCAAGTATGCGCATAACAGTCTCCTGGTCTCCGCGTCCCGCGGCTTGTCGAAGTGTTTTGTCGTCCATGGGCATGTACAAAAGGTGGTTGCTCGTCTTCATGGCTCGCACATTCCTGGACTGGCGACCGGTGGTGGCAGCAGCGGCGTGGCTGCTGGCCTGTGGTGACCTTCGAGGGCTTTCAGGGCCATGCGAATCTCGAGTATCGGGCCGCTCTGGAACGTGATGCTCTTCCGAAGTTCGCCGCCTGTCGCCCATTCGCAGCCGCGCTTGCTGGAGATAGGCACGAATTTCCTCGGCATTCTCGAGGTCGTCCGAGATGCGATCAATAGGCTCTTCTCCATGCACGTTTGCCTTCCGAGGATTTACTCCAGCATCAAGAAGCAGTTTGATGACTCCGGTATGGCCGTTATCGACAGCGTCTAGCAGCGGCGTGTCCTTGTCATAGTTCACACAGTCCAGGCTGCAGCCTGCTTCGATGAGCAACCTCACAATGTCTTCGGATCCGTTGATGGCGGCAATTTGGAGCGGCGTATTTCCTGCGTAGTCGGCAACATTCAGATCTTCGGGTCTCTCCTGCAACCGCTGTTTTGCCGTCTCATACTCTCCTTTCGCGCAAGCTCGCGCCAAGTAGGTCTGGCCGTGAGCGTCCAGGTGCTTCTTGTGCGGGGCCATCTTCGCAGGCGAGGCTGTCGAGTCGGCTGTTGCGGGTGTTGTTAGGCCATGGATCCTCGAACTTCTCGGGTGCGGGCTGCCGCTGGATGATTCATCCGAATGGTAGTCGGTCGATTGTAGGGGGGCGGGTATGCGCTTCTTCTTTTGGCTCAAGCCATTTGACAGAGGCAGTTGCGTCGAAATACTCCTGCGATGCCGTGCGTGGGGCGAAGTCGATCTTCTATCGGGGTGATCTGCCGATTTGGGCGGCCTTTGGTCCTTGGAGCCTTTCGCAGGATGCAAATCACCTCGACTTGTCGCTGTCCGCTGACGCCGCGCTCTCTTTGTTTCGGCCTCGTCTTCAGATTCTGTTTTTGGCGCCTTGCGCTTGTGACCAACAAGAGGTTTTTCCCTGTCCGTGGTCCGCGTGCGGTCCTTGAGAAGCCTGGGCGACTTGTGTCGGCGAGTGTCTGAATCCGTATCGGAATGATCACCAGCGACTCTTCGATGCTTCGGTCGGGGAGATGTTGGTGCGGAGCTAATGCTGCTACTAGTTCCGTCTTTATGCTTTGATCCAAGCCCTGATGAGGCCGAGTGGGCGAGCTTGTGGTGGTCGGACAACTTTTCATGGAGTCGCTTTTTCTTGATACTGTGGGAAGGAGCAGAATCGACCAACCCACCCGTACCTGCCCCACCGCCTGCTCCTGCCCCGGACTGTTTTTCGCCATCTTTTTCCCGATGGCTACTGGTTCCGGATTCCCTATGCCTGCGACTGGTCGACGTGCCTTCCTCGTCGCTTTTGTGTTCGTGCTTCACCCTGCGGACCTTGGAGGGTGAGTGCCCATCCTTACCAGACAGCACGACCGTCTCCGCATCCGAGTTGGCAGTGTCGCCGGCTGCTACAGTAACGGTGCTGTCATCGTCGGCCGCGCTCGATTTGGCCTCCTTTGTCGATGAAGACGTCGCTGTTGGTGTCGCTGTCCCTGCGGAAGGCCTCGCTGACGACAGAGTCGAGTTAGCAGGCTCGTCTCGCTCGTTGGCTAGCCGCTTCGATTCGGAAGCGGCAAGCTTCGTCTTGTCGGACCCGGCGGCATTCTGCGCATCCATATCATTTATCTGGGCGGCGTTCTACAGGCTAGCACCATCCTGGCCACGGGTCGGCCGCGATTTATGAGGACGCTATCGGACGAGAGTCGCTGGGTAGATTGATTCGCCTTGTCGTCGATAAAAATCGTGAAGGCGCTAGTCGTCTTGTCCCAGTGTACAGACTCGTCAAATCGACTCGGGAATTTGCAACGACCACGACGCCTGGAGCCGAGCGAGAGGAGCGAAGAGATGACCAAAAAGAAACAAAAAGGGTCGGCAGGACGAGGCAAGCGACCAAATGGACCTCGAAATGGGATGAAAATGGCGAGGGCGACACAAGCAATGCGCTTTTAGCAAAACGAGAAGACTTTTTCGTCGCACACTCTCGAGGGGGGAAAAGCGGCAACTTTGGCTAGCGAGAGACTTGGCTGGCGATTTCGAGATTGGGTTCCTCAATTTCTGCTGCTTCTACCAGTGCTGAAAGGCACCAACCAAGGTACGAAGTGCGAATGTATAGAGAGTACTGTGGAGGAGAGATTTCTCAGTCCTTAGTGCACCGGGCTCTTTGGAGGACAGAGGGTCAAAGTCTGATCGCCACCGACGTGATTGGCTCTTGGCTTGGCCATGTCTGCCTCCGTGTTTTGCCTACGGCAGGCTTTAGAGACACAAAGCGCAGTTTTGGTCCGAAACGCTTCAGCCTGTCCACTCAGGCCCCATCTTCCCTAGCCACCATTTCTGCACTTTTCCTCTTTTTCGTCGCCCGCCGCCCGGCTCTGCAGGCAGCTGCCACCGATGGCAAGCCGTTCCAAGCATGTCCAGGAGAACTCCATATCTGCAGTCCAGCAGCAAAGATACGAGGAGGCGGGAAGTCAAATTGCCTTCCAGCTTTTTCGATTTCAACGACATCTCTGTTACGGTTTTTGGGGAGATCCGCCTCTGGCGTCTCTTCCTCTGCGGACAGCGGACACGCGACAGTCCTTTGTGGAGGTCGGACTTCAGATGACGTTAGACTGGCATTTGGGACATTGAAAATTCATTCAGAGGTATCAACATCGCACAGGGAACCAGGTCGCCTAGCGGCTTGGAGAAGAGAGTTGAGCATGAGCCTAGGCGGCCTGTGGCCAGCCACCAAGCCATTGCCGCAAAACGACAATCTATACCTCCAATCCACTTCTGCCATTTGCCTTCTACCATTCATAAGTGTAGTGTATCAAAACTATGAGAGCCCGGCATGCCGGTGGCAAGCACGAACTTCGATTTACTGAAGATCAGGGTATCGCCGGCCCAAGACCCAGTGTCCGGGCCGCCAATAGACCACGCAAGCCCTTTTGGTCCAGGTGCAACGCATCGGTGGGCCACTGGCCGCAAGGCCAAGTGGCGAACACAATAAAACTGATAAATTTTGGGGTAAGTTCAAAAGTATGAAGCCGCATTATAGGGATATTTTAGTGGTTAGTACACGTCTCACCAGTGCATTCATAGCCAAACCAGGTACGGCTTGTATTGTAGGGCTTGATGACCTGTTGGGATGCACTAATAATTTACGAGGTCGACGTCACTGACGCTCGCCTCTCCTCTCCGTTTGTTATGTCCACCACCTGCCGGTTTCCTGCCATTACGCTGACGCGTTGGCTCTGAAACTTTTGATCTGACGGGGCTCCACTGAGTGGTCAACCAGGCCAGCAAATGGACCCGATCTCGATCCTCCAAAATTAAACCAGCCCACCAGCACAGGGCCACACGCGACTCGTCTCCTTTAGTAAGGATTTTTTTCTGCTTAATTCTAGAACTCGTGGGTGTTGGAACGAGAAACATTAAAAAAAAAAAAAAAAATATGGCTCACAGATAAGATAATCTCAGTAATTACAATATCCCCGTGTATCCTGAATCGCTGCTACGCATGCTGAACCCATGAGCGAGGTTGGCCTGTGTCTATCTATTCGTAGTCACTTGTCACAGACATCCAGTGGCTGTTGCGGGGGCCTAGTTTCGGTGGTTCGCTTAGGTGCCAAGTTGCAAAGTTGACATGCGCCAAATATGAATGTAACATCTACAGTGCGGACCTTCATTCGACACTGTGCACCACGGGACCAACGTCCTATTGTCTCGAAAACTGGTTGGTGTCTGCTATACAAAATGAAAGTGGCATGATGCGTGATGGACACGGCTGGACTCTGTTGGAACGACATTGTTCAGGGACGGATACATCGAGCAAGTTCAGAAAAAATAAATTCAGGCATGCGCTAATGGCCCGTGCCCGACGCTCTAGAAAATATTTGAGTGCCCATAAATAGTCCAGCATCCCTAACATTCGCCGACATCCTCACACCTTGTTCTCCCACTTCTATTTCGCCGACTACCGCGACCGCACTCTGGTCCTCATTTTGTCGAAAGATGCTGGCTCTGCGCCTCTGCGCCTCTGCCCCTCGGTACTCCTCAATTCCCCCGAATCGTGCCGTCGTATCCCGCAGTATCTAACGCCTCCGCTCCCACCACTTGTCCTCCAGAAGCCTCTCGGCCTCGACCCGACATCCAAATTCGTCTACCCTGATCGATCAAGATTAGCCATTTTTAGAGCTTCGCTGCTAATGAAACCCACTACGTTGAATAAGTCAGGAGGAGATGGATGTGATACAATGAACGATTTTGACTCTATCCCGCCATTTTAAGCTCAGTAAAGCTGAAGATTTAAGGAACAAATGGTTAACACAGAACCTGGAAGCAACACATGTTTCCGCCGAAAACTAGCGTTGGCCTCACTGACCTTGAAGCTCCTTCTCGACTTGGTCTTTGATTAGCTCTCTCACTTCCTTCCAATCGTTACTAACTGTAGTAACACGCTTGACCCTCTTGTCGAGGCCGACAAACTCTTGCGGCAATACCTCCTTCTCAAAGTTAAATGTCTCCTCATCTTTGAGAGCGAGTTCGACGGCACCAGCGAACTTGGCCGGATGGGCCGTCGAAAGAGAAATATGCGGAACGTCTGGTGCAACCCGCTGCATAGACCGAAGAGCAGCCGTGACGCCGACGGCGGAGTGAGGATCTAGAATGTACCCGATCTTGTGATAGAAGGTCTTGATCGTCTCGAGAGTCTGCGGATCGCTGACTCTCTCACTCTCGAACGAGCTGCGTGCATTGTTGAGAACGTCCATGTACACAGGGCCGAACCCGCCCTTTAGCTTGAGGTCCTTGAGCCATGCACTGACTTCCTGGCCCGCCTGTGTCCGGTTGAACTCGTCGTCCATTCCAGCGGTGGCGGCAAATTCGTATGCCAAGAACCAGAGGAGTCGCTCGAAATTGCTGGATACTAGGATGTCCATCGCCGGACTAAGGGTTTCCCGCACACCATCCTCGTGAGCCTTTACTCCGTCAACTTCGAGCCCTCCTTCGGCCTCCTGACCTCGCGCCGGTTTCTTCTCGTATCGGCCGGTTTTCCAGAATCGATCGAGAATGTCATTTTCGTTGGTTGCAATAACGAGCTTGTCCACAGGGAGACCCATGCGGCAGGCAAAATAGCCTGCTAGTATATCTCCCTAATCTCGAGCCTGTTAGGCCACGCCTCTAGGTCGTGGAAGGAAGGGACACTGACAAAGTTTCCAGTTGGCACCACAAAGCGCACCTTGTCGCCGAGCTTGAAAGTGGTTGACATTTTCACCAGGGAGAAGTACGAGTAGAAGTAATAGACAATTTGGGCGAGTATCCTCGAAAAGTTGATCGAGTTGACGGCACCAAGCTTCAAAGCCTGGTTCGTGTCAGGATCGCCGAACAAAGCCTTCACGATATCCTGTTGAGTTGTCAGTCCGCAGCTCAGCGTTTTCGAAATGCGCAATGCCTACTTGACAATCATCAAATGTCCCCGTCACGGCAAGATTGGAGACATTTGCGTCTAAGCAAGTTGTCATCTGCGCCTCTTGGATGGGGCTGACACGGCCTTTCGGGTGCAAGATGGATACTGACACATCTTTCTTGCCCCTAAGACCGTAAATGGCCGCGGATCCAGTCTACAGATATGTTAGTATCTTCATCGGATCGAAACGATTGCAAGAGGGATGGACTTGCATCACCACTTGTCGCGCCGACAACCGTCAGATGATGTCTGTCTGGTAACTGGTCAGTTCCTATGGTCTTGGCCGTAGCCCACCAGAGCCCTCGGCGACACTGCCGCAAGCTAAGCGCTTCCGTTAACCCACCTTTTCCTTCCTTCCCGACATTCTTCCGCGCGAGAAAATATTCGAAAAGGTTTCCCAAGAATTGCAAGGCGCCTGATAGGGTGTAAGCTCAATGAAGTCGCCGTGGCCTCGCAAAACGCACAGTCTTTGAAGGAGTAGCTTGGGCCATGAAATAGCTCAAGGAGATACAGATTGTTATCTTGCAAATGCACCAACGGTGCAACATCCTTGGCACGGAACGTTGAGTAGCTTCGATCAATCATGGCTTTCAGGTCGGCCGCTGGGATCTCGCAACTTGATATGTATAGACTGATGATCCGGAAGGCTAGCTCCGTGTAGGAGAGATCTTTCCAACTCCGCTGCCGTCTATCCTTAGTCTTTAATCCATACGAACGGTTTGAAAGGCCAGAGATAATGTTTTCGCCAGCGAGCATTCACGCGATATCGAAATACAGAATGCTGCGTACGTACCCAGTCTGTTACAATCGGGACTTCATGAGGCAAGAAAAGACCGCCGTCCGCAGCAAGGCCCTTCAGGACAACCGTCTCGAATGAGAGCTTCAAGATATTAGCAGCCTGTCAAGGAAGGCATCACGCATGTTGAGGAGGCCCACGCCGTAGTCACCGCCTCTGGTAGAGAGGTATCTCTGCGACTCGGTATGAGTCTTACCCGCCGAGTCGTTCGTCATGATGTTGAAATTGTTGCGTTGGCGAAAAAAAGTAAAATTCCCTCCCGTCACAGAAAGATATTTTTTGGTGTCCGGCCCCGGAAGATAGATTGTCCAGCCGAGCCGCTGTGCTCAGCAGCAGGAAGAAGCCCGGAAAGTTGCGCCTCTCCCGCCCATCCCAGCCGCCGATGCCGCAACAGCCAACGCGGTCATCAAATCCAATTCCTAGCTCTGTCGTCTAGCTCCCCCGCATCTTAAGTACGATCTGTGTTCATCCGACTCCGCTCAGGGCAAAAAAAACACCTGCCACGCCAAGCTTTGCTACCGAACCCGAATTCGGAAGCGACAACGAACCCGATAATGGACGAGCAGCAGGCTGCCACTCCAACTCCTCATGCAGGCATCGAACTTCCTGCAAACATCGAGGATGCCCGAATAACATCGCTACCTGCGACGGCTTTCTATATCCCCAACTTCATTAGCGAATATGAAGAGCAGCAAATTCTTGATAAGGTAAGGTAATCGCACCAGGCGGAACTGTTTCACCATCTTCTCCTCATTACTACAACAGGGGGAAGAAACCAGCGTCAATCCGATATCTCGGACGGCACAAAGGTCATCAAGATGAGGTCATAAACACAAATTGCTAACGGGACACCGCAATGCCGGGCTGCTGATATAGATTGCCGCTGCTCCGAAACCGCGATGGAAACAATTGACGCATCGGCGACTTCAAACATGGCCGTCAGACCTCCTCGGGAATGCCCTCCTCGATGAGCCACTCCCACAATGGCTCGTGGATCCAGTTATCCCTCGGCTGCTCTCTATACTACGCACCACAACAACAGAAACGGCTCCTTCGATAGGCTCACACCTGTTCTCGGACAGCCCGCATAAGAAACCGAACCACGTTCTTATCAATGAATACCCTCCCGGCATTGGCATCATGCCCCATAAGTTAAGTACATGATTGTGCCCGACATTGCTGGCGCGTGCTGGGCTGGATAGGGAGAGAACTCATATCTAAAGCAGGATGGCCCGGCCTACCACCCCGTCGTGTGTACAGTGAGCCTCGGATCCAGCCTTTGCCTGAACCTATACCGCAGCAAGGAAGATGGTGCGCTAGACCAAGAGCCCGTTTGGAGAATACTGCAAGAGCGTCGAAGCATACTCATCACGTCGCACCTGCTCTACACCGAGTACCTCCATGGCATTGCCGATACCAAGGAAGATGTTAATTTATCGGAGGAGACGGTTGCGAATTGGAACCTTCTCCGAGATCACTCTGCCCTTCAGGGCGGTCGCAATGCTCGGAAAGTCCGGACCAGTCTAACATACCGCGACGTGCTCAAGGTGGTGAAGCTCGGGAACAAGGGCGGCGTGGGCGGCCTACTAGGAATAGGTCGACGATGAGGGAAAGGAACTCAAGCGAGTTCTGTTAAAATACGAAAGGGACCATTTTCCACCTCGGGACTTTGTCCGCACCGAATTTCTCGGCGTACCATACCTGAGTGGCATGCGCAGTGACCCCTAGATTAGCCACCACGAAATAGAGGCTTGCGCCCATGGTTCTGTTGAGTGTTTGGCCCCGAGGCGCTGCTACCAGGGCGAGGACGAGGTAAATTATACACTCCATGGTGTAATGAGGGCAGACGAGATGCCTGAACAGACCTTCTTGGGGAAGGCTGTATTTCCTTAAACCGGCCAGGCGGAGATGACACACGGATTGGGTCATAGACGCGGCGTAGAAGACGGAGACGAGGGAGAAGAGTTGGAAGGCGTTGTCGACCTCTCCTTCTAAGAAGACCAAGGATCCTTCTGCGATGATCGCTTTCGAGAAATGTTTAGCATATCGTAATAAACAGCTCTTGGCATGATCTTTCCAAGGGATAGACCCCCCCCCCTTACCTGATGCGTGAATCCAGAACGAGACACTCAGCACAAAATAAAACGCTATCGACATAGCCCAATGAATCCCCAGCATCGGAGACCTTGAAGGCTTCATGACGTAGAAACACTCCCACGCCCTTCTCGCGGCGTGAAAGATCAGCATGCCCCAGATGGCGACGACCCGGGCCGCATCCATAGTTTTAGCCTCATCCCCATCTCCTCCCGACGGGGGGTTCAGTCGAGCTTCGGTCTCGGCGATAGCGCGCATGGCTCGTCCCTCGAGAAGAAACTCACCGGCCCAGAAGAGGAGGAACACAAGGAGTGCGATGTAGAAGTGTCGGAACCAGGCGTGGGGCACCTCGTAGAGCAAATACAACTTGCCCAGGACGTCCACGAGCCAGTGTCTTCCTCGTCCTTGGCTTTCCGATGCTGTCGGTGCGGTTTTCCCCCCCTTCTCGTCAGCATTTCCACTCGTCCGGCGGGCCCCGTAGCCGAGAAGGGCATCCCGCAGGTCCGCAGGCATGACCTGAAGGGCGAGACATCCTGAGCCGAGAATGACGAAGTATGCCTCGCACCATCGGGAGGGTGGGATGGATAAGATGAGTTGGAGAGTCGAGTTCATGGTTTTCCTAGGGGGGTATCCGTCCCGTCTTTGGGCTGGCCGTCTCCCAAAGTCGCGACACCAATGACCCTTGCCAGGAAAAATGGAATGGCTTTAAAGGACGGACTGGCGCATCTGAGATGTCTAGACGCGGGATCTTAGTGGGATTCGAGGGAGCTTGAATGGCGAGATGAGGCCCTGAACTGCTAAGAAAAAATGAGAAATGATGTCTACGACGGCTGCGGTAGATTCTCAAGCCGCGATTGAAAATTGGTCACTGACCTGGCCCATTACTGCCTCGATGCTGTACTATGAACTCTGGCAAGTCAATCCCTAGTGTTTGGCGCGTCGCTAGGCCCTTTTAGTGCAACCTGTTGTCAAAGTATCTAAGCTCTCCTGGGTTGTAAATGCCCAAATGGGAGTCCTCGGGGGTTGGGAAAAAAAAGAGGTGACGTTATAGGGTTAGGGTTTAACTGGCTGCAGGCTTGGTTGCAAGTTTATATTTTCTGTGATGAGTCTAACTTTTCATGTTATTACTACAGGAGGGCTAGAATGGCAGTGGAAGGCGGGAAGCATCTGATCGTGCTAGAATTGCTATTGTGCTAGGTACGCGTTATACCCCAGTTGCCAATCTCTCATCTAAAATACAAGCGAAACAGCACCGCGCTTCCCTCTACCAAATCTCGTTTGTTCAATAACGCCGTAAACATGCAGCAAGCCATCTCAACTACCCTGGTTTTCCCTCAAGTGTCTCGGCACCCACTTGCCAGGAGCACCTGACGGCTTCAGAGTCTCACCGGCGGGGGCAGGCGAAGCCGTTCTGCCCGGACCATTCTCATTCACATCTCCTCTGCCCGATCCGCCACGATTAATGAGATTGCCACCAGCGCCCGAGGCGACTCGAGATGACGGCCTGCTGCTGGGACCGGCACTGTTGTCCCTACCAGCATCTCCACCGCCGGTTGCCTTGACTGCCTGCCGGTCACGCCAACTAGTTCCGCCAGCACGACCTGTGAGCTGAAGGCGAGGTGCACCAGAACCCTCACGGGAATCCGAACGCTCCATGGGCGTTCCAGACCGAGGTGGGGGGTTGTCGCTGGGGCCGGGTGCGGCTGCTCCCGGAGGTGCAGCGCCCTCCTTGGCAACCTGGCGTTCCCTCCACTTTCCGCCTCCAGGGAGATTGAGGGGCTTCCGATCGCTGGTGCTTGCCTCGCCCCTTTCGGGAAGGCCTCTATCTGGAAGACCTCTTTGAAGTGGCGCGCGAGCCTCGGCGGCGGCCTTCTCCTTTTCAGCCTTGCGTCTGGCGAGGGCCTCTTCTTCACGGCGCTGCTGCAGAGCTGCTTTCTCAAGGGCTTCCTGTCGCTCCTTGTCTCGCTGCTCCTTGAGACGTAGCATTTCGGCGCGCTTGGCCTCCTCCAGCCTTCGCTTCTCCTCCTTCTCGCGGGCAGCAGCTTCCTCGGCTTCACGCAGATGCCTCTCCTTTTCTTCCTGCTCAAGCTTCTCCCGTAGCTTCCGCTCGCGATACTCCTTCTTCCGAGCCGCAATCTGCCGCTCCAATTCTCGCTGCGCATCACGGCGGCGCTTCTCAAAGGCATCGCGCCGCTGCTCCTGCAGGTCCTTCTTGAACGTCTCGTAGAAGGGAAGCATGCGAGTGACGCGGTGCTTGAGTTCGACGCTCTCTTTGTGCTTCCGCTCGGCTTCCTTGAGAGTCTCGGCTTTGGTGACCTCATAAGTGGCGCGGTCGCGCTCAACCTGCATCTCGTAATCCGCAGAGAGCTTTTTGGTTTCCTCCTTTCTAAAAGCACGTTCGAGATGGTCGATACGCTTGCCGGTAACCCGAAGCTTCTCGTTGATGTCGTTCTTCTCCCGTTCCAGCTGAGCGAGCTTCATGCGGCGAAGTTCATTGCTGTCGAGGTTGTCAAGGTTTTCCATGTCGATGTCGATGGCGTTGGGGCCCATCTTGAGATCGGCGAGCTGCTTCTTGATTTCTTCTTTGCGAACGCGGTCTCGCTCAGCTTTCATGCGTCGCTCTTCACGCTCCTTCTGCTCCGCCGCCAATCGTCGATCCTCAGCCACCTGAAGAGCTTGCTCGTGAAGCTTCTTCTTACGCGCCAGGTCCTTCTCCTTGCGGGCTTGGGCCTCCGATGCTTCTTCCTTGCGCTTCTGGATGACTTCCTTTCGGGCAAGAATCGCCTTGTGCTCTTTCTCAGCGCCACTCTTGGCGCGGGCAAGAGCAGCATCCCGGGCATCAACCCTGGCCTTGTTAAAGCTTGGGTCGATGTAGAAGCATGTCGTGTAGAGTGATTTGGCAAGACGTGTGAGCTGCGATCGAACAATGTCCGAAGGAGTGCTCTGGAGACGTTGAATCGTGCCCGTCTCGCTCTCCGAGGAGCCCGCAGCGGAACCGGCATGGGCAGCCTTCGACGAGGAGAAAACATCATTATCGAAGCTGAGGACACCTGTGGCGTGCTCCATGCGTATGGAGAGGTCGCCCTTCTTGTTTCCGTTCATGATGAACTTCTCAATGGTGTCACGCTTGACCTGGAAAGGCTCGGGGAACTGGGCGAGGTTCTCGACGAAGCCCAGATCGACCGTTTCGTAGACCTGGGACAATTGCTGGAAAAGACGCGTGAGAATAACCTGCTGCAGAGGCTGAATGTACTTGGCCATCTCCGAGTCGTCACCGATCTTGGTCAAAATGGGCGAGATCTTCTTGCAGATGGACAAGGGATGGAAGTCGACCTCGAGAATGTTGTAGAGGTCTCGGATCTCGGGGCGGGCCCTCTTGAGCAGAGATTTGGCTAGGGCATCCCGGAAGAGGCCAGCACGGGTTGGGGCCTGAGACATTCCGAGGAGGTGAGTGAGGCGGGAGTTCTTGTTCTTCTTTGCTTCGTCGAAGTCGACCATGGCACCGCGGGATCGGCTGGTGCTGATGACAGGAATAGCCAAGGCAGACAGCAGCACGAACGATGCAGCCCGCTGAATGTCGGCCTCGGAAGCCGGAGGATTGTCGGCCTTGCGGCTCTGGCCTGCCGCAACGAGGACTGCGGATTGACGAAGCAGCGTGTAGTACCTGGACCAGGCAGCGGCGTGGAAGAGATAGTTTTCGCCGACAAGGAAGATTCGCGTAAGCTTCTCGTAGTAGTTGGCCATCATAATATTCTTTGGAGGGCGCTTGCTTAGGTTGAGGAGAGTATGGATATCCTCAACGCTGCGGAATGCCTCCTGCCAAAGTTCGAGTTCGACGGCCACGTTGAGTTGCTGGAATCGTGTCTCCAAATGTCTCTGCAGAGTGTCTGGGTCGCTTAGATTGATGGCGTGCATCTGGGACGAGTACTTGGCCGCGGTCTGCACATGATTCCGAAGCAGCTCGCAAAGTCGGCGGAACTCGGTCTTTCGCGTGTACTTCAGGCAGAAGTCGAATGCCTGCATGGCAGTACTCTGGTACAGGATCTCGAGGCGGGCATTGTTGCGCAGGATGTCCAGCACCGTACGGTAGGCTTCCCAGAGGAACTTGAGCCAGGGCGTAACAATTGCGCGGTCAGTTCGGTCTCGAGACTGTTCTCCGGAAACCGTAGCCAACAGAATCGACTCCGGAGTTTCGGTAGCTTCGAGATCATCGACGCTGGATGATCCTGCCGTCGCATCGATGCTTTCCTGGACTTCATCTGCCTTCTTCTGGGCAGCCGTTACCTTGTCGACGGCAAGCTCAATGAATTTCTTGAGCACAAGCTATGATGACGGTTAGCCCCAACCCCTGGCAATTTGCGGCCGGACAACCAACGTACCTCGATGGTGCCGACATTTGTATTCTGGCAAATGTTCTTGTATTGGTATAGAGCGTCTTTCGCGAGCTTGCCCTTCTTCTGTTCGACGGACAGCTCAACAAGGAGGAGCATCACCGGCTCCAAAGACGCGATCGGAACATTGCGAGATCGCTTTGAAGTGATATGCTCGTGAAGCAGTGTCAAGGCGGCAGGAGCCTGGTTGACACCAATGAGCTCCTGCGCCCGTTTCAGGACATTTTCGGGTTTTTGATGCGGCGGAGGCGGCTGCCGAGATGGTTAGCATCATAATGCGAAGTTATCGTATGCTTCAGGGGTGGAACAGCCGATGACGATGCACCGGATTTGGGGGGAGTGGGGATCTACCATGCTGGGCAATCTCCTCGCGGACTTCTTTGTGCGAAAGAGGAGACTTCTTGATGATGGGCCTCAGCAAGCCGTGGGTTTCGTTGCGACGCGATCTTCGTCGGGCTCGCGATGGAAATGTGTCGTAGTTCCCCTAAGAAAATTTGAATTGTGTGAGGCAGTTCGACCGTGCCCCAGAAAGGTGGGAAAGGTGGGGCTCCGAGCCACGTGATCTGGCGCGGTGAGTCAGATCCGTTGTGGACAAGCATTGCGCTAAGGCTATGCCTAGATACCTGCTTCATAAAATCCTCGCTGTTTCTGGCGCTAGGTTATCTTGGGCAATTCATTTCGCTGCACGGAGCACAGGGAGATTATTCCACGTCTTGCGAGGCAAGAATACGCAAGGTCTATTCCACCTCAGCCTTTCGTTTCTGGGGTTTGGAGACTCCCAAGGCTCAAACCGGATACACAATTCCATCCTTGCTATCCTATCGTCAAATTGCAATTCGCGGGGCTGCTCCCGTTGCTAAAGCAGGCGCGATTTCGGTTCTCCCAGACTTGGCCCGAGTTTGGACTAATTTGATCGCTTGTTGGGACAGACGGTCATAAATGTGAACACCGTACGACATGAAGCTCAATGCTTTCGATACAGGACTCAACTTGAATATATCAGGCCTTGCCTGAGATGCTGCCGCTTGTTGAAAGCCATTGATGCAGGGCTGCCGACACTGATCCGAGGCACGGACTCTCGGGTAGCTGGTCGATCTCGTCGATGGGGTATTCTCATGATCTTCGAGATGGACGTACGTATCCTTAGGTACTCACAGCATTCTCTCGCCTCGAGGAAGCTCTAACTAGATGTTCCCTGTACTGCTCTTCCCTTTCGCTGCACCACAATAGCAGGAAACTTTGAACTATTGCATACACTGGTTGCTGTCAATCACGCAGCAGGTTGACCGTTGATTTGATTTATTACTCATCCAGCCTCCTCCCTGAAGATGGGTGGCCGTTTTCACGAATGCGGACCGGCGGGGTTGGCTCATTATCGACGTCTTGGTCCTCTGAAGTACCTTGGTATGCCTGCTTCCTTTACTGAATTCTTCCGGCAGGGGCTGCACAGAGTCGAGTCAAAGACGGCACCGAGCGCACCAGGATCGCGGAAATTCGGAATAGTCCAATTTCCAGCCAATGAACTTGCCTAATCTCGGCTTTTTGCTTCTTGAACCCATCCCCCCAGACAGGCGTCCGTGGGCACTTTTTTCTCGCAGAGACTATGGACAGCAGCACAGTTCTCTGGCCAATTTATTGCTCAAGGAATACCTGCAGCCGGTTTGCCTACTAGATGCTAGCTACGCAGTACCTCGCAACTTTTGTCCCCGGTGTTCCAGGAGCAAAATCAAAGACAAAGTATTGAGGCACCGCGGACATTACAAAGTATTAATATACCTATTAACCCCACGGTGTTGGCTAGGCTTTATAAACGGCCTAAGAAAAATGAAGAAAAGACTGCGCATCGATGAACGTAACTGGCCGCTTCGCGTGAGGTACATTCGGGAACGGGGCCATTGGCTGCCCTCCCAAGTATCCAAGCATGCCAAAGCACCCTTAACGGGAGACCACGGTCCACCCCCGGTCCACTCCATCGCACAGGAGCAAAGTACCTCCTCCACCTGCACTCTGCGCTCTCTCCTTTCGACTGCTCGCTTCTTTTCTCCCCAAGTTCAACTTCGTCGACCCATTCCGCAAATCATCCGTCGACAACCAGAGCATTCCAATCGCGAGAAGACGACGAAGCGACGCATCGAGATCGCCGTCCGCCCCAATTGTCGACCTCGCTGGAAATTTTGGGAAAGAATCAACAAGCGACCAATTCGGGTTGCAAAACGAAATACTGCGCGATACACAATCTGATCGGTAACTGTCAGAAAGGAGAGGCTCGTGAGTCGCGCCGCTGCCCTCGTCCCCTTCCCAGCCAACACCAGGCACCACCAAGCCCTCAGCACAGCAACCCAGCACAGCCAGTGTTCAATTTGACACTGTCCAGCCGGAACTGGGACACCAGTCCTTTTCTACTAGCCCCATGGCACACAAATTCTCCAAGGCGAAGGATTAGTACTTTTGGCTTGAAGCAAGTCGCAAGGAGAAGCCAAACCGTCTGGACCATCAATTCCACAATCCACACCACCCCCCGTCCAGTTGGCACGTCCGTCTGGTGTGACAGACCTTGAGAACTTCCCCCAACTCGTCTGATGGTTTACGGAATACTGACACGACGATGGAATCTACACAGGATCATACTTACCAGAAGCAAGCATCGAAGCCTCCGCCACGAAATAGCCTGGCCGGCACAACGCCGACGAGACCCGGTTCTTACCTCCCACCCATACAGTATTCAGCACCGTCGTCGTCCAAGATGCCTCAGTACACGTCTCGAGATGTTGGCGATCCAAGCCAGATTAAGAAGAACAAGCAATCGATGGCCGATCTCAAGCTGCGTCGTCTCACAGAATTAAACAACCGATTGCGCGAGGATCTCGAGAGGGAACGGATTCCTGTCAGCAGTGCCGCAAGGAGGTAAGATGAATTCCGGCCCGTCGCGTCCCGATGGGCTATCGATGCAATGCCAAGAATAGGTACACGTGATGGAAGAGAATCCAAATACTGATGGCAATTGGCGTAGTATTATTGCGTACTGCAACAGCACGAGAGACTACATGGTTCCGTCGGTATGGGGAGCCGTCCCAAGAGGAGAGGATCCGTACGCACCGCAACAAAGCGGTGGATGCTGCACGGTGATGTAGACTATCATCATGGTGAGATGTGTCGAGCCGAAGCATCGGAATAAGGCAGGCGCGCGAGAACAATCCATCGCCACGAACGTTGGTGACACGGCCGACGCGGCCCAAGACCCTCGACAACCTGTTCTTGAGAAGGCCGATATACGAATTATTCAGGATGGGAGGGTAGGCTGTGCATTCGTGGTATCTATCACAACCGCGACGTTCGGCAATCCAAGACGTTTTCGGTTTAAAAAGCAGCATCAGGAATCAGTTGGGCAGCTGTGATTTTGTCTTGGCGGCTGGTGATGAAGAGGACAGGGGAGGTGATGTATGACGGGTGCCCCGATGGCTTGGACATGAGGTCGAACTCCTCGACAATGTGGAATCGGGTTGTCTCGTCGCAGACTCGACACGATAATGATCCGTTCTTCCGCGAGCGTGCGCAACTGGCACGTAAGGAGTGGAAGAGATCGGAGGGTGGAAGAAGGCAAGGCTCTGTCTTCTTGGTCACAGGACGGAAAAGGCGATGGCGACTTTTGGCATGTAATACGTATTAGGTCTTTTTCCCTTTTCTTTCCCCCTTTTCCCCTTTTATGTCTTCCAGTCCTCTATGCTGTATCTTTTTTTCTTGTGTGAATAAAATTTTCCACAAAAGCGCACCGATCTCCTTCGTGCCAACTATGTCTTGTCACAACGTACGCGATTGACGGTGACAAGATTATATCCTCCATTACTATTGCTAGATGATCAGTTCTTTAAACCTACTAGCTACTTTTTGTGGTGCTAGACGCTTTCTGCCCGCTCTAACCATTAACATTAAGATTCCTGGCGGTAGCCTGTTTAACCTGCTTCTAGCTGGTTGCCTGGGTTGAAGCCGCCATGAACTGAGGGTGGCATACTAATTTTCGACTGCATCCTGTGCGCAGGTTACGACTGCGAGCTATCGCTGGCTGGGAAATTTGGCCCTGGGTTGACGGGATTCCAGATTCAGGTCCCGCTGCAGGAAGGAGTGCTCATCGGAATTTTGGGAGACTTTGAACTTGGAGGGGGGCAAGTCTGCATGTTGTATCTCATTTTTGAAGTTCGGGATGCGCTGCGAATGCGATGCAATCACTGTAGGGTTATTTGATATCAATGACTTGAGAGTACGCCTTGTACATAAATGGCATTCCCAATTCCACTTTTACGTTTCACCGCGAGTCTCGATTTGCACTCTTACGAATGAAGGGCATCCCTCCCCACCTTGAGAAAGCTAACAA
>Ga0247774_1000129_pt1 | contig 34886 bp, 28 predicted proteins | sample UWRJL001104B6_FD_179933 | JGI IMG/M metagenome (GOLD analysis project Ga0247774, IMG submission 179933) | Plant litter microbial communities from Arlington Agricultural Research Station in Wisconsin, United States - UWRJ-L001-104B-6 | ecosystem: Environmental > Terrestrial > Plant litter >...
CGGTGCTGCCCCGAAGGACCTGCCCCGAAGGACCTGCCCCGAGGACGGGCTCACGCTTGGAAAAAGGAGTTCGAATTCGAACTCCTTTTTTCATTTGAGAGTGGGCGCTCTCTAGCCAGCAACGCACCTCGTTGCGCACACTGTTCTCGGACCAGCGCGGCGAGCGCACGACGGCGCAGTCGGATCTCTAGCTCCAAGAGCACCGGGATCGCTCCCTGAATTTTAACCGCCGAGCCGCAGAGATCGCAGAGATCAGAGAAAGAGGGGATTGGGGTTTTGCGCGGCTCGGCTGGTCGCGTCGTTGAAAATGTGAGGCTGCAACGCGGATCGGTAGCGTTGCGAGCCGCTGTTTGGTTCTGCGACGACGTGGACCGACGCCGAAAGCTAAACCCAAAATCTTCCTCAGATCTCTGCGATCTCTGCGACTCGGCGGTTAGTCCCCTCTCGCTCTTCTCTCGCGAGCGTCCGCGACGCCGGGGAGCGTATCAGCCGGCTTCGATGCGCGGTTTGCGGCGGCGGCGGCGTTTGCGTGCGGGCTTTTCGCCGGCGGCGCTGGTGCCTGCGGCGCTGAGCTCGTTGCCTTCCATGGGCTCACGTTCACCGAGCGCTGCCGCGCGCAGCTCGACTACGTCGCGCAGGGCGGGATAGAGCGTGGTGCGTGCGAAGCGTCCGGTGCGGCCCGCCTCCACGCGCGGCATCAAAGCCACGATGCGGCGCACTGCGTCCGCGATCCGGCGCGGCACGTTCAAGCGATCCACGATCGGCTCGAGGAAGGCATACGCGGCTTCCACGCGATCCTTCTCGCCCGCGCACGCTTCGCGCATCGGCTCGAGCAAGAGCATGGCCCAGAGCACGGTGTCATCGAGCGGCGATTTGCGCTCCTGCGTCGTGCGATCGACCTCTTGCAGGATGCGCCAGACGCTGTTGTCGTCCTCGGGGAGATCGGCGAGATAGGTCGAAAGCTCGGGCAAGAGCACGTCGAGCACGCCGGTTTCCCAGGCCAGCCAAAACGCACGCCGCGAGGCGCCGCTGCGCAAGAGCCGCAAAACTTCCTCGAACAGGCGCGGGCGTGCGGCCTTACGCAGCGCGCCGCGGCATTGCACGATCGCGTCGTAAACCTCGGGCGTGACACCGAGATCCAGCTGCGCGGCAAACTTGATCGCGCGCAAGATGCGCACCGGATCTTCTTGGAAACGCACCACCGGCACGCCGATGGTGTGCACCGCGCGACGCTCGATGTCGGCCATGCCGCCCACCCAGTCGAGCACCAGGTTGTGATCCAGATCGTAGAACAGACCGTTGATCGTGAAATCGCGGCGATAGGCGTCTTGGTGCGCGTCACCGAACACGTTGTCGTTACGAATCAGCAGATCTTCGTTCTCGCGCTGATTCTCTTCCGGCGGACGACGAAAGGTGGCGGTCTCGATCACCTTGCCGCCACCGAACAGCACGTGCACGAGCCGGAAGCGCCGGCCGATGATGCGTGAATTGCGAAACAGCCGCCGCACGTCGTCGGGGCGCGCGCTGGTGGCGACGTCGAAGTCCTTGGGAGAACGTCCGATCAGCAAGTCGCGCACGGCGCCACCGACCAGGTACGCTTCGTAACCGGCGCGCGTCAGCCGCTTCACGACCTTGGCCGCGTCGGGGTCGATGCGCCCTTCTTCGAACTCCACCGCGTACTGCTCCGGCTCGGGCGCGCCGTCGCGGCCAAAGCGGCGCGAAGGCGGTTCGTGCTCGGGCTCCGAGTCGCCCGAGCTGCGCTCGCGCGGCTGCGCACCACGCGACGACGCGTGGTTGGGCTCCGGACTTACCGGCTCATCTGGGGCTCGTGCCCCGCCCTTCGCGGGACTGCGTGAAACCATGGGCCGAATGTTCCGCATCTCCTAGCACAGGCAGCGGGCGAGGCGTGCGGCGGGTATGCGAAGGAACCGGAATTCCTGCCCGCCCGCGCCGGACCGGCACGCCCGTACCGGCCCCGAGCCGGGCCAAGGCCCGGCAAACCACCGGATCTTCGCAGGGACCGACGCGTCCGCGGGCGGAGGGCCAGGGAACACTGCCCATCGCGGCCCGATTTCGAATGTCCGGGCCGGACGCGCCCTTGGGCGACCCGTCCAAATCCGCTTCGTGCTCGTCGACCGCCGGCAGGCCGAGCGACCATTCGGGCTCCAGCCCCGCCTGCTGCAAGGCGCTCCCGTCCGGCAGGGCGACCAGGAGCGTGGTCAGGCGCAGCACCCCGGCTCCCGAGTGGTCGTCGAAGTACTCCTGAACGCAGCCCTTGCCAAAGGTGTGGGCGCCCAGCAGCGGACCCCGGCCGTAGCTGTCGATCGCGCCGGCGATCATCTCGGCCGCGCTGGCCGTGTAGCCGTCGACCAACACGGCCACCGGACCCTTCCAGACAGCGTCGGGATCGGGCGCACTGGCGCGCAAGATCTCGCTCACCAGCCCGCGATGAATCAGGGGAAAGCTGGGCACACCCGGCAGAAACAGGCCGATCGCCGCAGCCGCGCCGTCGGTCGAGCCGCCGCCGTTACCGCGCAAGTCGAGCACCACGCCCAGCGGCGGCTCGTCGTCTTGACGCGCGAACGCCAAGCGATCGGCCAAATCATCACCCAAGCGATCGCCGACCTCGTTGATGGTGATCACGTCGACCCAGCCGTTGCCGTAGCGCACGCCCAGCGCGGGCAAGGCATTTTCGATTTCTTCGTCGCCTTGCGGAAATGCCACCGCGAGCGAAAGCGCGTTCGCGCTCTGACCGCGGAGCACACGCACCGTGCGCACGGTCTGCCCCCGCGGCGGCTCGACGCGAGAAAGCTGCTCCACTTGCTCGACGCTCAGCCCCGCGGTCTCGGTGCCGTCGACCGAGAGCACCAAATCGTCGATCTCGAGCGGCGCACGCGCGCCAGCGACGATGCGCACGCCGAGCGGCGTCCTGCGCATGCTGCCCCACAGGCTCGGCTGCTCGCCGTCCAAGGGATCGCCGGCAAACAACGACCATTCCTCCTCGAGGGGAGCCCATTCGCCGTGCGGATCGATGGCCGGCACGTAGGCGCGCACGGCCGCCGCGAGCGCCACCTCCGACCACGCCTCGGCGCTCAGATCCGGAAAGAAACGAGACAGCGCGCTCATAGCAGGGCCATCGGCGAGCTCGGGCGCGACATTCAAGAACTGACCGATGCGCAGACCCAAGTCCGCTGCCAATTGCCGCGCTGGATGCGACACCACGTCGTCTTCGAACGCGGGCTCGTTGATGGCCGAAAGCGCGCGCTTGAAATGCGAGGGCGGAGCCTCGCTGCGCGCTTGCTCGAACACGCCGCGTAAGCCATCCACCCAGCGCTTGGTATCCACGCCGAGCGAGAGCGCCACCGAACAGCCCGCAGCCGAACCCACGCCGCCCCGGTCTTCGAGCTCGGCCAAAAGTCCGTTCGCCCGCGCGCGAACGGCATCCGCCAAGGGCGCGTCGGGCGCGGCCGACCACAGGCCGTGCGGGTCGAACCAGTCCGTCCACAAATCCGCAAACACGGCATCTGCCACGCGCGGCGGATCGGCCGGCAAACGATGCCGCACCTCGGCCACGATCGCGCGCGCCTGTGCGCAGCTCAGCCGCGGCGGCTCGCCGCTCGGAACCTTCAGCGGGCGCTCGTCTCCGGGCTTGTCCTCGCCGGGCTTCGCTTCGGGCTCGCTCGCCGGTTCGCGCGACCGCGCGCTGGCTGCTGCGCCCTCCGCTGGGGCACTGACTGCACGGCAGGCCGAAGCTACCCCGCCCGCGCACAACGCCAGCAGCGCGACCCGCGGCGCGAAGCGAGAGAAAGCGTGCTTTGCGCGGATCGGCAACGTGGGCAAAGCATGCGGGAGCCCCTCGGCCCGCGCAAGGATTTTGGGGCGCCCGCGGTCCCGCCATGCAGCTCGCAGCGTGCAGAATTCTTGCACCCCGCGACAGAATTCACGCACGAGCGTCGTATCATGGGGCGCGGGGCCATGAAAACGACCTTCCGCGCGTGCTTGTTGCTGTCTGGCGTGCTCCTCGGCGCGCAGCTCGCAACTGCCGCGTCGCCGCCCTCGGCCCCCATGGAGACGTTCGCAAGCGCGCTCGCGCACGTGTCAGAGGCCGTCGACACTATCCGAGCGAAGAGCCGCGAGCTCGCGAAAGCGCGCGCGGCCGCCAACAGACACCTTCAGATCGCCTCGACCGCACTACACAAGCTGCAAGCCGGTTCTGCAACAGCAAGCGATGTCGAGATCCATGCCACGCGCGACGAATTGCAAATCGCGCTCGAGGCCTTCGAGCTTGTGCGAACTGACGCTGCGCGGCGCCACTTGCTCGAGCTCGCTGCGTTCGAGCAGGCGCACGTACCCCGGCTACCCCGCCCTCGCCAATTGACCCGCAGCGAACGGAGCTAGGCCGCGCTCTTCGGTTCGGGTTATGGTTCGCGGCCGTGGAGCCGATGTCGTTGGTCTTGCTGGGCTGCCGCGTGGTTGGGCCGGCCGCGCTCTCACCGCCTGGGCAAAGGCGAGCCATGCGAGCTGCCCGGGCGCTGCACTCCGGCCTCACCCGCCACATCTTGGCCTGCGGTGGTAGAGCCTGGAACGGTGTGCGCGAGAGCGATGCGCTGTGCGCTTTCTTGGCCGGGCAGGGCGTGCCCGAGAGCGCGCTGGAACGCGAGTCGAGCTCGCACTCCACTCGCCAAAACGCGCACTACGCGGCAAAGCTGCTCTTGCCCCGCGGGCAGCGGCGCATCTGGCTCGTGACCTGTGATTGGCACATGCCGCGCGCGCTGCGCTGCTTCGAGGGTGCTGGCTTTCAGCCCGAGCCGCTGCCCGCGCGTTGTCCGCCCATTCCCCTGGGCAAGGATCTGCTGCGCTCGGCGCGCGAGCAGGCGTGCTTGGCGTTCGACGCGCTGCTGACACGAGGCTTTTCGAAGGTCTGATGCGCTTTGCCAAGTATTTCGGCTGGCTCGTGCTGTTCACGGCCTGCCACGAGCATCGTCCGGATCCCAAGGCGCGCGTGGCGCCCCTGGCATCAGCGCTGAGCGCCGTGAGCACGCAGCAAAAGCAGCTCTTTTTGGCCGAGCAGCGTCGCGACTCGCTGGCGATCGCCGCCGAATCGCTGTCCAGTCGCGAGGTCGACGTGCGCCGCTCCGCTGCGCGCGCGCTGTCGCGCATTGCCGATGCGCGCTCGGCCGACTTGCTCCAGCTCGCGCTGGCGGACGAAGATCCAGAGGTGAGCACTTGGGCCGCCTACGGCTTGGGTTACGCGTGCCGCGGGCGTGAGTCGAAGACGGTGCGCGCTTTGGTCGCGCGCGCGGCGTCGTTGACTTCGGAGCGCGTGACTTCGAAACTGCTCAGCCCCGCCGAGGCCATCGCGGACGCGCTCGGACGCTGTGCGGGCACGGAGGCCGAAAGCACGCTACGCGCTTGGCTGGGCGGGCCGAAGCCGCGCGCAGAAGCGGCGGCGCTCGCGCTCGGCCGGCTCGCCACGCACAGCGGCAAGCTCGACGATGCGACCTTGGTCGCGCTGCTGGATGCCGCGGACCGCGCGCAAGATCCGCTGCAAAATGCGCTATTCCCTGTGACCCGGCTGGCCACGCTGAATGCTTCCAGCGCCGCGCGCACGCACAGCCTCGCGCTGCGTGCGATCGCGGCACACGGAGCCGGCCTCGAGCTCGCCGTGCGCGCGCTGGGTCGAACGGGTGAGGCCGGCCAGGCTCTGCTGGGCACGCTCGCGACGCAACGCGAGCTCGCGCCCGGTGTACGCGCGGAAGCCCTGCGCGAGCTCGGCGCGCAAGGCCAGCCCGGCCAAAAACCACTCTGGGCGGCGTTCGACGACTTGCTCGGCAGCTTGCCGGACGACGGCGCGCTGAAAAGCGAAAGTTATGGCCCGCTCACGGCCCTGCTCGATGCACTCACCCCGCCCATCCTGGGTTCGAGCGCCAAGTTGCAAGCGCTGGCCGAGCTACCCGTGGCCGGAGCGGATTCGGTCACGCTCAAGCGGCGCAAGGTGCATCTGCGCTGCGCCGCGGCCGCGCTGCTCGCGGGCAGCAACTATCGAAGCTCACGCCTGCTGAACTGCGATCCCGAGCTAGACAGCACCGCGGTCGAGCTGGCCGTGCTGCGCGTGCTGACGCGCGAGAAGCTCCGGGGCGCCAGAAAACAAGCCTATTTTCTGCGAGCCCGCGCAGGCGACGCGGTCTTGCGTGAAGCCGCGATCGAGCGCTTGGCGGAGCATCCCGAGCTGAACGAGGCCTACGTGCTGCTGGCCGAAGCACTCGGCGCCAATGCGCAGGGTGTGGTGGCCAGCGCGGCTCACCTGCTTTCGAGCTACCCCGAGCGGGCAGCACGCGTGGCCGACGAAGGCAGCGACGAGCACAGCGCACCCAAGCCGGATCCGAGCGTGATTCAGGCGCTCACCGCGGCCTACACGACCGCCAGCGCAGGTCACAATGTCGAGCTCCGAAGCGCATTGCTGGACGCGATCGGCGCGCTCCAGATTTTGAGCCTCAAAGATGCCGCCAACGTCGCTTGCAGCAGCGACAACCCCACTCTGCGTGAGCACGCCCAGAAGGCCCTACGCCTGCTGGGCGAACAAGCGCGGCGTTGCGACGAATTCCAAGCCAGCGCGGGCATGGCAGCAGACGGAACGGTAGGCCAAGCCAAGAGCCGCATCCTCGAGCTTCAGACCGACGCTGGCCCGTTGACGATCGAGCTCGATCCAACCTTTGCCCCGCTGGCGGTCGCGCGCATTCTCGGCCTGGTCCAGAGCGGCTTTTACGACGGCCTGCAAGTGCACCGCGTGGTGCCGGGTTTCGTCGCGCAATTCGGCGACCCAGGCGGCGACGGCTACGGCGGGGACAACCAGCCGCCGTTGCGCTGTGAGACCTCGCCCATCCCGTTTCGCAGCGGCTCGGTGGGCGTTGCACTGTCCGGCCGTGATACCGGCTCGAGCCAGCTATTCGTGACCCTGGGTCGCTACCCGCACTTGGACGGCCAGTATGCCTGGCTGGGCCAAGCGGGCCCGGGCTGGGATCGCATCGCCGCCGGCGATCGCATCCTGCACGTCCGCGTCAGCCCAGAGCTGCCCTGATAAAACTAGAAGTGCTAGAAGCCCATCCATGCTGCTCGCCGTCGACATCGGAAACACGAACATCGTGTTCGGCCTGTACCGAGGCCGCACGCTGGAGCAAACCTTCCGCGTCTCCACCGTCCGTACCCGGACCGAGGACGAGTACGGAGTGATGCTGCAGCAGCTGCTCACCCTGCGCAAAGTGCCGAACGACGCCATCGACGCGGCGATCGTGGCCAGCGTCGTGCCCCCGCTGACCGACGTGATGAGCGAAGCGATTCGCCACGCTTTCGCGCGCGAACCGCTGGTGGTCGGCCCCGGGCTCAAGACCGGCGTACCGGTGCTGTACGAGAACCCGCGGGACGTGGGCGCCGATCGCATCGTCAATGCCGTGGCCGCCTTCGAACGCATCAAGGGCGCGGTGATCGTGGTCGATTTCGGCACCGCCACCACCTTCGACTGCATTTCGCCGAAGGGCGAATATTTGGGCGGGGTGATCGTGCCCGGCGTGCAGGTGAGCTTGGACGGCCTGCTTTCGCGGGCGGCCAAGTTGACGCGCGTGGAGCTGGCGGCGCCGCCGCACGTGTTGGGCAAAAACACCACGCAAGCGCTGCCGTCGGGCGTCGTCTACGGTTACGCGTCCATGGTCGACGGCATGGTGCAACGGCTGGAAGCCGAGCTCGGCTACTCTTGCCACATCATGGCCACCGGTGGCCTGTCCACGCTGATCGCCAAACACGCGACCCGCATCCAAGAGGTGGACGTGAACCTCACGCTCGATGGCCTGTGTCTCTTGCACGAGCGCAATGCCAGCGCGGTGGAGGCGGCCGAGGCCGCCGCGGCCAAGCGACGCGCCGAGCGAGCCCGGTGAAGCGCCGCGCACTGCTACGAGTCGCGTTGTCGGGGAGCGCGTGGTTCGCGCTCGGTTGCGGCAAGCCCGATCAGCGCGCGGCCGCACGCTCGGGCAAGCAGCGCTTGGTTTCGCTCTCGCCGGCAGTCACCGAAACGCTGTTCGCGATCGGCGCCGGCCCCGACATCGTCGGCGTCAGTGACTACTGCGACTACCCGGAAGAAGCCAAGAAGCTGCCGCGCACCGGTACCGCGCTGACCCCCGGTTACGAAGCCATCGTGCGGCTCGAGCCCAGCTTGATCTTGTGCGAGGGCGCCGCCAGCACCCCGCGGCGTGAATTGAGCGCGCTGGGCGTGACCAAGTTTTTGCCCTGGTTGTCGCTGGAAGACATCGTGGCCAGCACGCGCCTGCTGGGCGCGCTGACCGCGCACGCCGAGCGTGCCGGCGAGCTTGCGCAGAAGCTCTGGCAGAGCTTGGCGGTCGCCGAAGCGCCCAGCGGTCCACGCGTCTTGGCGGTGTTCGGCGAGACCTCGGGCAAGCTGAGTGAAATCTATTTCATGAAGCAGAACTCGATTCACGGCGCAGCCTTGCGCGCCGCGGGGGCTCGCAACGCCGTCGCGCGCGACGTGCTCGGCGTGCCGCGGCTGTCGCTCGAGGAGCTGTTGCGCTTGGATCCGGACGCCATCATCGTGCTGGTCGGGGGCCGCGGGGGCGCTCTGGACGAGGCGCGTACCCTGCATGACTACCAAGCGCTGGAGCCGCTGACCGCCCGCAAAACTGGCCGTATTTCGCTGATCAAGTCCGACGCCGCGTTCAGCAACGGACCGCGCATTCTGGCGCTGGAAGCCGCGCTCGAACGCGAGCTCGCGCGGCTCTTCCCGAGCTCGGCGCAAGCTCACTGAGCAAGATGGCCGAGCTCGAGTTCGTCGACCTGAGCGTGAAGCTGGCTGAGTGCACGTTGCTCGACCGCATCACGCTGCGCATCGCGCCGGGCGAGCTCGTGGCGTTGGTCGGTCCGAACGGTGCTGGCAAAACCACGCTGCTGAGGGCGGCGCTAGGCTTGCGCGCGCCCAGCTCCGGCAGCGTGCGCTTGGGGAATTCGGCCGTCGGCAAGCTCGACGCCCGCAGCCGCGCTGCTCACATCGCCTGGTTGCCGCAACACATTCGGGCCGACGAGCCCGTGACCAGCCTGGAGTCGGTGGCAGCGGCGCGCTTTCGCTTCCGCGAGAGCCACGCCCAGTCGCGCAGCGCCGCCGAACGCGCGCTCGCTCGCGTCGGGGCGAGCGCCTACGCCGAACGGCGCGTGACCGAGCTGTCCGGCGGCGAGCGACAACGCGTCGCGTTCGCCTGTTTGGTGGCTCAAGAGGCCGAGATCTTGCTGTTCGACGAGCCGGCCAACCACCTCGACCTAGCCCAGCAGCTGGACGTGTATCGCTTGCTCGGTGAGCTCTGGCGTGAAGGACGCAGCATTCTGTGCATCAACCATGACGTGAATCTCTTGCACCAAGTCGGTGACGCCGCACGCGTGCGCGTGGTCGGCCTGCGTTCGGGGAGCCTGGTGTTCGACGCGCCGTTCGACGCGCCCACGCTGCCCGCGCAACTAGGCAACCTGTTCGGCATCGAAATGGACGCGCTGCAAGGCAGCGAGCAACGCTTCATCGTCGCGCGCTCGCGGAGCAGACCGTGAAGTTGCGCACACTGCTGGTCGCCATCGCCTGCGTTCTGCTCTTGCTCGCCTCCGTGCTGCTCGGCCCGGACCTCGAAGGCGCGCAAGGACAGTTCATCGTCTGGCAATTGCGCGTGCCTCGAGTCCTGGTAGGCATGCTGGTCGGTGCCACACTGGCCCTGGTGGGCGCGGTATTTCAGGCGCTATTTCAAAATCCGCTGGCGACCTCGGACACCGTGGGCACCACCGCAGGCGCGACCGTGGGCGCGCTGTTCGCGCTCGCGCTCGATAGCTCGCGCACGGTGCAGGGCTTGCCGTTGGTGACCGTGTGCGCCTTCGGCGGCGCGCTGACGGCTAGTTTGCTCGTGGCAAGCTTCGCCTCCTCGCGCGCCGCGCACTCGAGTGACGTCTTGCTGGCGGGCATCGCGGTCACGCTCGCGACCAGCGCACTCGCCTCTGGCATTCAGTACGTCTCCGACAGCCGCGCGCTGTTCGCCGCCACGCAGTGGTCGCTGGGACAATTGCCACAAGTGGGCTACCGCGGCGTGCTGCTGCTCGCGCCACTGTGCGCGCTGTGCTGTGCGCTGCTGCTGCTGTTGACGCGCCCGCTGCAGGCCTTCGCCCTCGGTGAGGATCTGGCGCACAGCCAAGGCGTCAACGTGCCGCGCCTACGCTTGCTCGCGCTCGGCCTGGGCTCGCTCGGCGTCGCAGCCTGCGTCGCCTGGTGCGGGCCGATCGCTTTCGTCGGTCTGATCGTGCCGCACCTGGTGCGCCGCTTGCTGGGGGCGAGCTACCGCGTGCTCTTGCCCATGTCGCTGTGCGTGGGAGCCGCGCTGCTCGTCACGTGTGACGCCTTCGCGCGCCTGATCGTGCCCGGCCGTGAGTTACCCGTCGGGATCGTGACTGCCGCACTGGGCGCGCCCACCCTGGTCTTGCTGGTGGCGCGCGGACGTCGCTGATCCGAGCTACACCGCCACCGCTTGGCCGTCCTTGCGCGGGTCGGATGCAGCGCAGTACGCGTGCCCGAGTCGCCTGACGGCTTGAGCGCCGCGAACAAGAGGGCACGAAACGGGTCAGAAACGATCGCCAGTCGCGGTCAGCTTGCTCGAGCCGCAGCGCATCACTTCACGACCGGCGTGAACACGCGGCACGGAAAGTTGATCTCCAAGGCGTCGTCGCCTTGTCGAATTCGAGCACAGGCTTCCCCCTTCAGCTCGACTTGATCGGGACGTTTGAGGGTCCAGCCATTCACGTCACCATAAACGAGCGTGTGTCCGTCCAGCACGACCGTCCCCTGGCCGGCGTTCTGCGGGTCCACCCGACCGTTGAGCGAAAACACGCAGCTGCGCGGGAGGTGCGTGAGGATGGTGCTGAATGCCAGGCTCAGATCGTCTTGGTTGTTCGCCGAATAGAGCGAAGCCGGCGCGCTCGCGTCCGCGGCCAGGCCGACCCCGAGGTTGGCGACACGTTGCAGGTGCGGCAAGTCCGTGCTCGTCGCGATGCTGATGGCGAAGGTCTTGATCTGCTTCTTGAAGGCCAGAGACACTTGGTTCTCGGCGTCCACCGTTGGGTTGGTACTGCCTGGAGCGCAGGTGCTGGGCACTCCGTCGGTGGCGAGCACCAGAAATTTTGGTCCACCCGTGAGGTCACTGCTGGCTGCGACCGCGACCGTGGCCGCGATCGATTCCGCAGTCGGCGTGCCCCCGTTCGGGCCCAGCTTGTTGTAGCGGGCGCGAATATGCCGGTAATTGTTGGCGGCGAGCGCGACCGACTCGAGATCCAAAACGCAGCCCGTCGCTACATTACCGGAGGTGTAGAAGACCGCGCCGAAAGCCATCCGATCCGCGAAGTCCCCCACTACACCGCGATCCATTGCCACGAGCGGATCACCGAACAGGACGTTGCCGAGCGCGGCCCAGCGCGTGGTCGTCCCGAATGAGTCGCTCATGCTGCCCGAGCGATCGAGCAGCAGCCAGACCTGCGGCACGACCGCTTTGAATTCCACCTGGCCCTCGATGCACACGGGAGGCGCGCTGGGATCGCTCGCGTCGCTTTCGACGGGATCGAGAGTGACGCCGGCGTCCGGCAGCACGCAGCGGCCATCGGTGGAGCAGTCACCCTTTTCGCAGTCGCGTTGTGCGATGCATTCGGCGGCGCACACGCCCCTCTGACAGTGGAGTCCGGCAGCGCAGGGTTGGTCGCGGCGGCATGCCGCACCACAGGCGGCTCCGAACGCGACCTCGCACAGGCTGGCTGCCTCCGCCACCTGTTCGTTGGGCGCGCTCGGCTTGTCGGGGTCGAGCGCAGGCTCCTTGCTCGCGGCCTGACACCCGAGCAGAGCGACGCTGCTCAATGATGCCACGACGCAGCCACGCACAATGGAACGGCTCGCCACCGCGCTTATCATCAGAACCTCCCGAAGAGCTCCGCTTAGCTTGTCAGCTCGGCCCCGATCCGTCGAGCCGTTAGCCAGTAGTACGCTGCGAGCGCTCCGCAAAAACGCAATGACTCAACTGAGTCGAATTGGCACTTTGGGGTGTCGGAAAGTCGCCACACTGTTGTGTACTGGCCGAGCGAAGCGGGCTGCGGTAAACGAATTGGAGCACGGGTTCGAGGGCGGACGGGCGCGGGTGGCGCTGCGAGAAGGAATTGCCTTGGTCATGAAGCACATCGAAGCGCTGAGTCTTTCGCTTTTGGTACTCGGGTTGAGCCTGGGCTGTCAGAAGTCGGAGCGCGATCGCGAGCCCGCAAACACGGCCGGGGACGCAGGTGAAAGCAGCGCGGACGGCGGTACGGCCGGGCTATCGGGCGCCGCAGGCGACGCCGGGGGCCAGTCTGACGAGCTCTCGGGGAGGCGGGGCGAGCGCGGCACGTCCTGCAATTCGACGAACGACTGCCAGGACGACCTGTCTTGCATCGTGACCCACGACTGCCCGCCCGACGTCGCGTGCACGAGCAAGTCGTGCCAGCCCTCGAATTTCAATCTGACCGGCACGGGCAAGACCTGCCACGTCAGCGATTGCAAAACCAAGGCTGATTGCTGCGGTGACATGCCTGTGCAGGCGCCGGCAAAGTGCGCCAATCGAGAGAGCATTTGCAATCGGTCCACGCTTCCCGGCTGTACGACGAGCATCTGCGCAACCTCCGCCAGCTGTGGCCGCGGCACGTGCGAGGGAACTTGCTTCTACGGCTCGCCCGTCACCGACTGCACGACGGCTGCGGACTGCCCGGCCAACACCTGCAATCTCAGCGTCACGCCGCACAGCTGCACGCTGACTGGCGCTGATTGTACGACCAACAGTTGCGCGAAGAATACCTGCTATTCGCCGCGCTGCAACTGCAGCAATCCCGAGTACGATCCGAGCAAGCCGATTTGCAGCGATCCGGATTGCGATGGCCTGTGCGGGTTCACCTGCATGAACGAACGCTGCGTCACCGACACCAGTTGCAACTCGGACATTCAGTGCAGCACTCGCACGCCCTACTGCAGCGCTGGCAAGTGTAGCGAGTGCCGCACCAGCCGCGATTGCAACGACGAAGAATGTATCCTCGGCCAGTGCGGTCCTGACTGCAAATCGGACACCCAGTGCGGCCTGTTCGAGACCTGCCAAGCGGGCGCCTGCGTGTACGTGGGCTGCCGCTCCGACCGCGAGTGCGTGTTGCAAGCGAGCAACAAAAATGCGGCGCTCGCGCAAGATCCGCGGCTCGCGAAGTGCAACATCGAAGACGACCTCGGGACGTGCGTGTTCCCTTGTGAGATAGACGCGCAGTGCGCGTCGACCGAGCTGTGTCTCGACGGAATTTGCACATACATCGGCTGCGAGACCGACAGCGAATGCACGACCATCGCCGGCCTACACGATCTGCCGCTACCGACCCCCGAGCGACCCTGGACGACGAGCGCGGTCTGTGAGGCCGAGCACGCCCCGACGCCATGACCCGGAGCGCGCTCGTTCGACGGAGGCGTGCCCTGCGAGGCGCGCTGCTGCTCGTTTCGGCCAGCGCCCTTGCCAGCTGCTCGCTCCGGTCAGGCCACGGCGATGGCCAACCCGATCCCCAGCGGAGTCCGACGTCTCAGGCTGAAGGCGGCCAGGTCGGCGCAGAGATGGCCACCACGGCCAGCCCGCATAACGCGCGTCGCCCGCGCGGACGGCGCGGCACGGGCTGCTCGGTGAAAAATGATTGCCAAACCGGGCTGTCCTGCGTGCGAGGCCTGTGCGAGCCGGCAAGCTTCGGACTGACGCCGAGTGGCAAAGAGTGCGTTCAAGTCGACTGCATCGCAGCAGACGACTGCTGCGGCAACCTGCCCGCCGATGCTCCGGAGAAGTGTCGTGCGCGAGCTTTCGCCTGCACGAAAGACCTACCCGGTTGCGAAACGAAGGCGTGCACGCGCTCCAGCGAGTGCGCGGGCGGGGGGGTGTGCACGGGGCACTGCCTGATCTCCTCCGGTGAGTGCAGCGGCAATGTCGACTGTCTGGCCAATAAATGCCTGGGCGGGTCGTGCAGCATCAACTTCACGTCCTGTAACTCGGATGCCGAGTGTGCCGCCAACACCTGCAGCGGAGGCAGCTGCGCCTGTGAAAACCCGGGCTATGCCCCCGCGAGCCCGCTGTGCACGGATCCAGAGTGCGACGGGCTCTGTCTGTGGGCATGCGAAGGCTCACGCTGCGTCATCCCGTCCGCGTGCAGCAGCGATGACGACTGCTTCGGCTCCAAGCCTGTGTGCATCGAGGGTGGGTGCGTCGAATGCGCCCAGAGCGCCGACTGCTCGTTCGACAAGGTTTGCCGAGCCGGGAGCTGCGAATCGCCCTGTCAGGACGACACCAATTGCGCCTTGTTCGAGGCCTGCCAAACGGGCGAGTGCATTTATGTCGGTTGCCGTTCGGACCGCGAATGCAGCTTGATTCCCGACGTGAACGCGCTCGAGCTCGCGCCCGGCTTCGATCCACGCCTGCTCCGCTGTCACAGCCAGGCGGGCGTTGGCAAATGCGTGATCCCTTGCCAAACGGACGCACAATGTGCCGCGACCGAAACCTGCGCGGCGGGCCTGTGCAGCTACATCGGCTGTGAGAGCAGCAGCGAATGTAAATCGATCCTCGACATCCACGATCAGGTTCCTTCGGCCGAGCGGCCCTGGGTCCCGGTGCTCTACTGTCGCGCGGTCGAGGACGCCGGAGCCCGCTAGGCAGGGCCTGGGCCCGCGCGCGCTCACTCCGGAAGGCGCAGCTCGAGCAGGGCGTCGATCGAGGCGCGAGCGAGCGATCCGGGCAAGCTCGGCAAAAGCCCGCTGACTCGTGCGGGCAGCCTGTTCGGGTGGATGATCCCGACCTGGATTTGCCGCGTCACTTCGTCCAGAAGAATGAAAAAATAGCGATCTCCCTCGGGCCTTCGCCACACTGGACAGCCATCGGTCGCGCCACCCGCAACCAACTCGGGGCCTCTTTCGTAGGCGCGCTTGGCACACGCGTCCACGACTTCGACGTCCGTTGGGGCGATGGCAGCACGCTGGCAGTCCGCCTTGCACACCGCGCCGCCGACGTGCCCCGCTTGATAGGAACGGACCCCCGTGCTCGCGAACTCACGATTCGAGAACTCATTGTCGTCGAGCACGACTTCGAACACATTGATCTCGCCGCAGCCATCGCCGACCGTGCCAGTTTTGGAATAGCAGTTGCAAAGGCCATTCCACTTGCGCCCCCCGTCGCGCACGAGCTCGGAGGCCACGAAGGCCAGCCACGGGCCCGGCTTTCCTGCGCCGTCCCTATCGCAAGCTTTGAGCTTGGCATCGTCGATGTCCATCGAGCCCAAAAACACGACCAGCTTCGAACCGGCGAAGCCGCGATGCAAAATGCCGGGGTCGCTCGGGCAATAGTAGTCACGACCGTCGCCACACTCGAATGTGGGCTCTTGCATCACGTACCCGACGCAATCGTTCCTGGTCAGGTCGCCGGGAAACGCCGTGCTGCCGGCACCCTTTTGGGTAAACCAGATATTTTCCGAGCGTCCGCGCTGATCCCAAGCGGTCACGCGATCCCAGGCGGCATTCGCTGCCGAGCTCGGCTGATACACCGCGAGTTGCTTGATGTTGATGGCCTTGACGATCAGGGTCATCTCCTGATCGAAGGGCGCAAGCTTGTCGCTCTTGGTCTCGTACGTCTCCTGACAGCAATGACCGCCCCAAGTATCGGTTCCATCTTTGTAGTCGCAGGCGGCGTCTCCCGCGGGGCGATCCAAACGTCGGGGCCACGAGCCCGGCGCGCCGATGTTGGAAAAGGTCATCGTGCCACCGCGAGTGACGGGCGAGGATAGATACGGGAACGGGCCAAGCGCCGATTGAGCTTGCGAGTTGCCTCCTGCCGCTTCACTTCCGCCTGCACTTGGGCCGCCTGCACTTGGGCCAGCGCCGGCATCCGCGGGTCGTGCTTCCTTGCCGCTGGCACCGGCGCGCGACGGCTCGCTCGAGCCCGTGCCGCTCGCGCCATCCGCAGCCGGCTTTCCGGAGCTGCAGGCGACGAAGCCTGCCAGGAGAGCGAGCGCGAGCCCCGCTGCCGAGCGGCGCCTCATGGCTCCGCCTCCGGGCAGAAGACGATCTGCCAGTCTTCGCCGGCGCAGGCACGAACCGGGCTCGGATCACTGCCCTTTTGGTCATCCCCGGACCAGGCATAGCCGTCGTCGCAGGCCTCGAACAAGCGCGCGACCGGGCTATCGGGGTTATTGCGCTCGGGGCTCACGCAAGCAACGGTCGTCCCGCTCGGGTCTTTGAATTGCCCGACGGCTGGGCACACCGAAAGCCAATCTTCCGCGCACGTGAGCACGTCACACTTGGGTCGTGCGAGGGGCACGATCTGCAGCGACAGATTGAACGCATCCACGTGACTGATGTTGTACCAATCGAAGTCGTTGAAGTCGGTGTTGAAGGTGAATTCCGCCAGGGTGTGCCGCTCGGCACCGGGATCTTCACCGCTGAACCCCCAATAGCGCTTGGCGCTCAGGGCTTCGACATCGCTGCCGATGTCGACGCAGGCAGAGGCACCGGGCGCGAGCGTGCCGCCCGCAATGTCACTGCCGCGAAAGCTGACGCTGTTCGAGCACGGGTTGACGAATGCCAGCGTCGTTTTGCCGTCGCCGTCCTTGGCGCAGGTAGTCGCCATACCGCCCGTGGCTGCCGCCGAGCTGCCGGCGGAACCGCCAGCAGCCGCCGTGCTGGGGGCGGCTCCACTGCAGCCCAGAAGAGCCACGCAAACGGCGATCGAGCCCGCGCAGTACAGCGAAATCGCCTGCTTCAGCGTGCGCAAGCGGGATCCCTCGGCGCGTTCAGATAAGCTTTGCCGAGCGCCGTGAGCTGACCGCTTTCGCCGAGCAAATCCACGTTGGCCACGTTCGAGGCGCGCCCCGAAAACCAGGCATAGCGCTCGATCCGCGGCTCGGCCTCGAGATAGGCCACGGCGTCTTCCAGGAATGCCTGCTGCTCAGCGGAATTTTTGGCACTGTCGCAGGCAAACTCCGTCAGCCAAAGCGGTTGCGAGAAGCGACTCTTGTACGTCTCCACGTGCTGGATGAGCCATTCGGCCTTGTTGTCTCCTGCAGGCGAGCAACCCACGTAAATGTGCATCGCGACGGCGTCCACGCGACACCCGGTGCAAGCCGCGAAGAACGCGTCCAGGTAGTGAAAGGGATCGGTATCTTGACAGCTGCCCCCGCAGAAGTTCACCGCGGGGGACACGAGTCGCAGGCCTTTGGCATCGGCGATGGCTTCCAGCTCGGGCCACAACGCCGCTGCGGCTTTGGCCGAGAGATTGGCTTGTGCCCCGAAATTCGGCTCGTTGAAGCCCAGGAGCAGCTGAGCGTCGTCGCCGATGGCGGTTTTTGCCGCTGCGCGATCGGAGCTCGCACCCCAAATCATGGGCACGTATTCGACGCCCGCCTCGAGGTAGGCCCCGGCGCGCAGCTCTTGATCCGGCCGGAAATCCCAGTTGTACCACCAGCTGACCCCTGCCGAGAGCGACTTCAGATCGGCAATCGAGTGGTGCCCGTAGGCGACCCCACGCTTGCACGCCGTACTGGGCTTTGCGCCGCCACCACCCGAGCCGCCCGCAGCCGCGCCCGATCCTGATCCCGCGCTCGATCCTGATCCTGATCCCGCGCTGTGGGCGCCTTGGCCCGCAGTGCTCGCGGCGCCCGCTCCCGACTCCGCGTTGCTCGACCCACCAGCAGCCGTCGCCGGATCCGCTCCGCCGGTGTTGACACTGCCGCCGACCGTTTGCTGATTGGCGCTCGACCCGCCGGCGTCGCTACTGCACGCGGTGTCGAGCGCAGCCAGGCAGCTGATCACGGCGATTGCGTGCCGAGTAGGGAAGCGCATCCTTTCGTTTTACCGCTGTTCTTTAGGGTGCGGGCCAGTAATGAGCGCGGTTGGCAACACTTATGTGTCGGTGTCGGCGCTGGGCTCACACTCGCGTCCTTCGCCTCCACGCGCGTTGGCTGCGAGTGCATCGTGGCTGCGTCCACGTGTGTGCCTGATCGGGACCGGACGAATGACTATTTCTCGGCCGTATCGAGCGCGGTAGTGCTGAGGACCGGGCGCGCGCTGACGCACGTTCGGCTGGGGCCGATCGCGTGTGAGCGCAGGGTGGATACCGTGCTCTCGATGGAACCAACACAATGAGCAGCACGCAGTTCTCAATCGCCCTCTCGCTGCTGAGCGCGCTTGCTCCGGCCGCGCTGGGCGGTTGCTATCACTACGCAGTCGCTGCACGCGAACCACCGCCGAACAGTCAAATGGTCGCGATCGACCGCATGAATCCGCAAACCTCGACGCAGTGGCAATTCGCCTGGGGACTCACGGACGAACCGGTTTGGTCGCCCATCGCTTGCACCAATGGTGAGAAAGATGCGGCGGGCAACTGCCTGCACGGCTCGATTGATCCGTGCCACGGCAAGGGCATCGGCTTCTACGAGGTGAATGTCCCCTGGTACATGCTGCTGACCACTGGCGTGACTTTGGGCATCGTCTCGGGCGTTCGCACGACGTTCTATTGCGCGACCGGCAGCGGCTCCGAGTCGGGCCCGCATGCGATTTCGGGACCCCATTAGCCCTTTCCCCAGGAGACTGCCGTGCCAAACCCCGTGATCGACGTGCGAGTCGACCAAACTTGGAACAACTGGCATTCCTCGAGCGGCGTCGGGGGGACGGTGGCCCGCTTCTTCATCCCCTGGAACGATTGGGACGACAATTCAGCCGCGCCCGCGGGCAAGCCCTTCGTGCCTGGGCTCGCGGGCCTCAAATCCATCGTTCGGCAAGCAGAAGCCGCGGGCAAGCGCGTGCGCGCGCTGGGCTCTGGTTGGTCGCTGAACAACGTGGCCTTCGTGCCCGACTACTTGATTGATACAGCCAACCTTTCGGCGCTGCTGATCGGCTTCGGGCCCAGGTTCGTGTCGCCCAGTCAGCAGGCGGACAGCGAGCGTTTCGTTTTTTCACAGTGCGGCGCGCAACTCAAAACGATCAATCAAGAGCTGGCGAAAAATGGCCTTGCGCTGCCCACGTCGGGCGCCAGCAACGGGCAAACCATCGTCGGAGCGATGTCGACCGGCACGCACGGCTCGGCGAACTCCGTGGGCGCGATCCAAGACTTCATCCTCGGCTTACACATCGTGGGTGAGGGGGGTGAAGACTATTGGATCGAACGCGCTTCGCAGCCGGCGATGAGCGATGCCTTCGTCGACTGGCTGGGCGCGCAATTGATTCGCGACGACGATTTGTTCCTGTCCGCGGTGGTTGGTTTCGGCAGCTTTGGCGTGATTCACGGCGTCGTGTTCAAGGCCGAGCCGCTGTACGTGCTCGAGCTGTTCGTCCAGCAACTCGACTACCAACGAGTGCTACAGGCAGCCACGACGCTCGACATGCGCGGGCTCGGCTTGCCGGATGGCGACGCGCTGCCTTTTCATTTCGAGGTCGTGTTCAATCCGTACAAACGCGGCGCCGGCCAGGGCGGGGCCTTCGTGCGTGTGCTGAACAAGCGCCCGTTCGTTGCGCCGGGGCCGAGCGTGCTGCCCACGGACGGCGCGAGCCTCCACGGTCGCGATCTGGTGAGCATCGCCGGCGTCTTTTCGGGAATGCTGCCAGGGCCCGCACTGGGCGACTTTCTGCAGGGCCAGTTGCTGTCCTCCGTCACGCCCACGGCGCCCAGATCCGTGCCGGCTCTGCCGGGCGTTGCTTTCGGCGACTCGCAGCCGACCGGCGGAGGAACGAGCGTCGAGCTGGGTATTCCCATCAATCGCATTGCCGACGCGCTCAACGCCATTTGGGCGGTGACGGACGTGCACCCGTTCGGCGCGCCGGTAGCGCTCCGCTATGTGAAGAGCTCGGATGCGTTGCTGGCATTCAGCCACTTCCCACCGATCACTTGCACGATCGAAATGCCTGGGGTCGATTCGGCAGCTGCGCGCATCGCTCACCAAGCCATATTCGCCGCGTTCAAAGCCGCCAGCATCCCGCACTCATTTCACTGGGGCCAGCAGGCGCCCGAGGACCCTCAAACGGTCGTGGCGAGCTTCGGTCGAGCGCGCGTGGACCGCTGGCTCGCGGCCCGACGCATGTTCCTGAAGAGCGCGGCCGCGCGCCACATGTTCTCGAACGATTTGCTGACTGCCTGCGGGCTGTCGACGTGACGCGCAGCGTGGACGCCTACGCGTACATCTGCATCATCCAGGCGCGCATGGGATGCGCCACCGCACTCGTCGCTTCGCGTAGCTCCGCCTTGTCGAGCGCGACCCGACGCAAGCTCACCGCCAGATCGCCGGCCATCGCCTCGATCACGGCGTACTCCGCGTGCGGCAACACGATCGGCGCTTTGCCGGACGCGTACTCCTTGAATGGGAGACCCACGCTGCCGGGGTTGACGAGCAAGGTGCCGCGGTGCTGACGCAGCATCTGCAGGTGAGTGTGGCCGCCGGCCATGATCGTGGCCCGCCGGCCACCCAACATTTCATCGACCAGCTCCGGCGGGGTGGTCGCGAGCAAATCGGTCATGTTCGAGTGCGGCGTGCCGTGAAACAGGAGCAGCCGCCCTGAACCATCCAGCTCGAGCTCGAACCGCCGAGAGAACGAGGCGATGAAGTCCAGCTCTGCCCGCGACAGCTGCGCGCGACACCAATCCACCGCCTCCACGATGATCGGCAGCTCGGAATAGGAGCGGATCAATCGCTCATCGAGCATGAATTCGTCGTGATTACCGAGGATGCAAATGCAGCGCAGCTCCGCCAAGCGCTCCAACACCTCGCGCGGCCGCGGGCCCATCGTCGCCACGTCGCCCAAACAGATAATTTGATCCACACCCGTGCGCGCGATGTCCGCCAACACGGCGTTCAACGCCAGCTCACTGCCATGCAAATCCGAAATCAACGCAATGCGCATCCCAGAAACCCCGCACACCCGAGTATAACCGACGCACTGGGGCCGCCGTCAACGCAGCAGCGCAAGCGAACGCGAAGGCCCGGGGCGATCTGCAACGTGCTTCTTTGCTCGCCGTGTAAGGCGGGACGCGACGTCCACCGCAGTTCGCTGCCGCGCGTCGGCTGGCGCGCGTCCTGGACAGCGGCACAGGAGTAGCGGTCCGCCCGCACATGCCGCAAGATGCGCATGCTGGCGGTGCTGCCTGCAAGGAGAGGAGTTTCTTGACGGTCGGCAAGAGTGAGCACGCAGGGCCCAGCGATGAAAGCCTTTGGCGTGAGCTAAAACGAGAGCAAGCGGCGTGGCGCGAACGCGTGCTCAGGGGCATCGGGTTGTCCTTGATCGCCACCTGCGGCACGACCTTCGCTTGGTTCGCGCTCGTGTCGAATCCCTTCCGTGGGGTGCTGTGGGCGCTCGGCATATCGCTGGTTGCGCTGCCCGCCGCGGTGTTTGCCACTCGGCTGCCTTTCGTGCTGCGCGCGGTCTTGGTGCTCGCGGGCTTGTATGTGCCCAGCACGGTCGCGCTCTTGTTGAGTGGCTTTAACCCCAATTCCTTCATGGGCTTGTGCACGGTGGCGGTGTGCGGGACCTTGTTGTTCGGGCGTCGAACCGGGCTCACGCTGCTCGGGCTCGCGCTCGCGACGGTGGCGCTGGTGTCGTTTACCCATGCCCACGGGTTGGTCGTCCGCGACGCTGGCTGGGTCGTGCACATCGACAGCGCGCGCCCAGCGGTCGCGCTGCGCGTGCTGATCATCTTTGCATTCCTCACGACCACGATCGTGCTCGCGCTGACCTACCTGCTGCGGCGGACCGAGGAGCTGGCGCTGGAAAAAGCGCGCTCGTTGGCGACGCTCCAGAGTGAGCAACGCGAGCGCGAGCGCATGGCGCAGGATCTGGAGCTGCGCGAAGCCGCCTTCCACAAGGGGCGCGAGCTCGAGCTCTTGGGGCGGCTGGCGGGCACGATGGCCCACGATTTCAACAATGCGCTGCTGGTCGTCTGGTCTGCACTCGACGAGCTGTCTGCGTCGAACCTGCCGCCGCTGGCGCAGGAGTCACTCGGCAACATTCGCCTAGCCGCGAATCAGGCAGCCGCAGCCACGCGCCAGCTGCGAGCTTTCGGACCCACGGCGCCCCGTGCCCCGAGCGAGCTCGCGCTCACGCCCTTGATCGAAAAGGCGCGGCTGATGTTCAGCCGGCTTCTCCCGCAGAATATCCGGCTGCTGACGGAGGTTTCGCTGGATGTCGTGCTGCTCGCGGACGAAGGTGAGGTGCTGCGCGTGCTGATGAACCTCGCGCTCAACGCGCGCGATGCCATGCGCGAAGGCGGACAGCTCACGCTGCGCGTGCGGCTCCCTCGAGCAGGGGAGTCTGCTGCCACGACCAGCGACACGACCTTCGTGGCGATCGATGTTTCGGATACCGGCAGCGGCATGTCCGACGAGGTGAAAAGTCGGCTGTTCGAGCCTTTTTTTACCACGAAGCACGGCTCGGGAACGGGGCTCGGGCTGGCCTCGGTCCGTTCGCTGCTCGAGGCCCAGGGCGGAAGCGTGAACGTGACCAGCGAGCTCGGCGTGGGCACCACCATCACGCTCGCCTGGCCCATGACGGCGGCCAGCCCGGCACGCCCGGAAACCCCGCTGCCGGACTCCGGCGGCCGCCCGGTGGTGGTGCTGCTGGTCGACGACGACGAACAGGTTCGTCTGGTGCTCAGCCGTGGCCTCACGCGCTCGGGGCTGACCGTGCTCTCGGCCTCGGACGGAGAGTCCGGTCTGGACCTGGCACGCCGCTTCGGCAGTAAGATCGAAGTGCTGTGCACCGATTGCGTGATGGCCGGCGTGCCCGTACGAAAGCTGATCGCGGGCTATCGTGAGTTGCATGAGGGTCGGGTGATCGTCTGTTCCGGCTACGCGCCCACGGAAACGGGCCTCCAGCCCGACGACTTCGACGATTTTCTGCCCAAACCATTTTCCATCGCGGAGCTCGCGCAGCGCGTGCGCGCTCTGGCTCGCGCGCGCTGAGCCGGTAAGCTCACAACGCCTGAAAATACAGCGAAGCACCGAACGCGATGCGATACGTTTGCCAGGCCAAATGCGCCGAGCCTTGCTCCGGGGAGGGCGAAAGCCAGTGGTCCCAGCTGAACGAGGTCGTGAAATCGATCACCTTCGAGCCAGTCAGCCAGGTGTATCCCGCTCCGAGCCCGAGCGGCACCTCGAGCGCGCCTGAGCGCGCGAGGTTGTCGTAGGCCACGCCGCTGTCGGCAGAGAGAAAGAAGCTCGGCACGAGATTCCAAGTGACGCGCAGCGGGGCGTTGAGGCCGACCATCGGGGCAATCGGATGCTTGAGAGTCCCCACCTCCATGGGCACGAAGAAACCCACGCGAGCCGCTAGCTTTCGACCGGGCAGCGCGAGCATCGTGCCCGGGTTGAGCCCCCAACCCGTATCCCCGGGCGTTTGGAACGAGGTGCGGATCACCAGATCGACGCCCTTTAGCCGAAACTGTTGGGTAAAGAAAATGAGCACCGGATCGAAGCGAAAGCTCGGTGCCAGCTGCAGCGGCATGAACAGGGCTCCGGCTTCGAAGTCGTCGAACATCCCGACCCGCGCGCCACCGCGCATGTTCCACAGCTCGGCGGGCGTACCCGTCGCGTCCGCGCGAGCTTGGTCCTGGTGCGCATAGCTGGTGCCGCCATCGATGATGCGCGAGGGGAAGCGCTGGCCGAACGTGGCCGACGAGAGCGGGCCGTACACGACCGCGACCACGTTGCGAGGCAGCGTCGGATGGCGTTCGGTCAGCACGCCTTCGACGCCGCGCGAGCGAGACGGTAGCGGGCTTTTCTTGGACGCTTGCGCCGGATCCAACAAGCGGGCCTCGGGCAAAGCGAGGACGGCCTGCGCCACACGCGCTCTTTCCGCCTGTGTGACCGCCGCTTCGTAGTCCTGCTCCGCGGTCACGAGGCTGGCACGCAAGTTTGCGCGTTCGCTTTCGAGGGGCTGGGAACAGGCGTCGTAGTCCGCGCGCGTGGCGCCGTACTCGTTGTCGGCCGCCGCGATGCAAGCCTTGAACGTCGCGAGCTGACGGCGATACGCGGCGAGCCCGAGCTCGAAGCTGGCCAGCGCGCGCAGCGCAGCGGCGCGACGCGGCGAATCAGCCACGTCTTGGATGGTGGACTTGCGCATGGAGGCCAAAAGCAAGGCCAGGGTGGCGCCGTCGTCCGCCTCGCGACCAAGCTCGCCGCTGAGCAACATGATGGCGGTGGCCAGCGCAACCCACAACATCGTCGTCTCGATCCGTCCCGCGGCTCAGCGCATGCGAGCGAGCTTCTGGAACTCGCGTTGGGTGAGTAGGCTGCGCGCCTCGAGCATCAACTGGACGTAGCGGTCGAGAGCCGTGCGGTCTGCCAAGGGCGGCGCAATCGAACAACCGAGCGCGCCCGAAGCGATCGGATCGCTCGCAGCCGGAACCGCCGCGCCGGAGGTGGGCTCGGTATGGCATTGCGCGCGCGCCGTCACGCGCGCCCGGTCGAGCTCGCGAGCGAGGCTCACGACCTCGAGGTAGATCGCACGCAGGCGCTCGGCGCGGGCCGAATCGGAAACGACCAGGGGGACCACGCCCGCCTTGGCCGTCGCGCGCGCTGTCAGCTCAACCGCGAGGCGTGGCGGCGGCCGCGCCGAGCACGCGGCCACGCCCAGCACAGCGCCGACCCCGACGAGCGCGCGCGATGAAAACATCTGGCGCACCCTGGCACGCCAGACGGCTCGCTTCAATCACGGAGACCCGCGCGTCCGAGCACGACGAGCAGTGCCGGCAGAACCAGCACGCTCGCCAGCAGACTCAGCGCAATGCCCAAACTGAGCAGCAGCCCCAGGCCCTGCATGGCGCGATAGTCGGCAGCCATCAACGATGCGAAGCCCATGAGATTCGTCAGGGCGGCCACGCTGACCGCGGTGCCGGTCCCCTGCACCAGCGTTTCCAAGCGGGCGCTGCCTGGGCCCTCGAGTGAGCGATGCACGATATGGACGCCCGAATCGAGGCAAATACCGAGCAGCAGCGGCAGCGCCACCATATTGGCCGCCGTGAATTGAATGCCGAGCGGCCGCATCAGCGCGAGCATCCAGATTGAGCCGAGGATCACCGGCAGCAGGGCCAAGAGCGTGTCGCCGACGCGTCGGAACATCAGCCACAGGGCCAAGCTCATGAGTACGAGCGAGTAACCGGCTGCGCGCCGAAACCCTTCCGTGATGTACCGTTCATGCGGCAGCAGGTTCAGGGCCGTCCCCGCGACGTTCGGGTCGAGGGCGCGCAGTCGGGCCGCGAAGCGCGTCGCGAAGCCTTCCTCTTCGACGTTGCCCCGCGGGTAGGCGTGGAGAGCGAGGCGCGTGCCGTCCTTGGACACGAAGCGCGCCACGAACAGCGCCGGAAGATCCGTGGGGGCGTAGCTGCCGCGCTCGGCAATGTGGCGAGCCGTAGCCAGGGCGCGCACGAGCACACCTTCGAGCGCTTTGCCGACGCGGTTCAGCGCGGGCGCTCCGGCTCCGGGCTGTGTCGACAGCCAGCGGGCGAGCTCGCTCAGCTCACGCGAGGCGCGCGTGGCGTCGCTGCCGTCGAGGTTTGCCTGACGCAGGGCAAACGCCAGCTCATCCAAGGTGTCGGCGAGCCGGTTGAACGCTGCCAGCCGCGCCGGACCCTGCGCGGCGGTCGCCTCCGGGATGCGTGGAACGTAGTCAGCGAGCTCGGCCACGGCCTGCTTGATGCTTGCAATGCGCTCGGGAGTTTCGGGAGGCAAGAGGTCGCTCGGACTCTGTACCAGCGCCACTTCCGAGGTCTGCCGAAGCTTCTGCGTGAGCTCGCGAGCCTGTTCGAAGGAGCTGACCATGAAATGGGTGTCGAGCGGCGGCGTGCCCGACTCCTCGATGCGTTTCAAACCACGGTAGCTCTCGGCGTGCGCAGGCAAGAAATCGAACGTGCGCCCGTTGAATCCGGGTCGCGCGACGAACAGCGAACCGACCGCAAGCAGCGTGGCAAGTCCCGTGATCCCGAGCACCCAGGGCGCCCGACGTCCGACCAACTGGAGCACGGCCCCGAGCCCATACAGCTCGTGCATGTTCGGGCGACGCTTGCCGGCGAGCAGCGGGAGCAGCGCCGGAAAGCCCACGATCGTACAGATTAGCGTCACGCCCAAGCCCACGGCGGTGATCACGCCCAGCTGCGCGAAGGCCGCGAACTTGGTCGCGGTGGTGCTCAAGAAAGCAGCCGCGGTGGTGCAAGCGCCGAGCGCCACGGCCGGGCCGTCACTCAACAGGGCGGTCGCGAGCGCGGGGCGCATGTCTTCGCCCTCGACGCGCGCTTCCGAGTAGCGGTGCAAGAGGTGCACTCCGAACTCGATGCCGAGCCCGAGCAGCACGCTCATGAAGCTCGAGGTCACCAGGTTCAGGCCTCCGTAGGCGAGCACCACGAAACCGAGTGAGATGACCATGCCGGCGAGCAGCGGCAAGAGCAGCACGCCGACGTGGCGCAGCGAGCGAAAGACCAACATCAGCAGCAGAAAGATGCCGACGGTGGAGATCAGGGAAGTGACGCGCGAGCTGTCTTGCAGGCTCTTCAGCTCGTCCACCGCGAGCGCTGGCGCGCCGGTGAGGTCGGCGTGCAAGCCTGGTTTCGAGAGCGTGGCGAGCGCCCGATCGCGCGCGCCTCGAATGCGCTCGATGGCAGGTTTCAGCTCACGGCCCTCGTCGCTTTGCAGCGCCGGAAAGACCAGCACCAGGTGGTAAGCACCGTGGCCGCCGACGAGGTAGCCGTGCTCGTCGAAGGCCGAGCCCCCTTGCTTCAGCGCGCCGAGCTCGCCCAGCGAAAGTGGGCCGCCCGCCGCCAGCGTTTGGCGCAGCGCTTTCACGCCATCGGCGAGCCGCCCGAGCCCGTTCGTGCCTTGCTCGGGCAGTGCTGGTTTGGGCTGTCCGCCGGCTGCGTGCGCGCCCTCGAGCTCGTTCGATAGGCGGTGCTCGGCGGCCAGCGCCCAGCTTGTCCAGGGGTCGACGCCCGGCTCGAGCACCGCGCTGGCTTTCGGCAGCAGCTGCGCGAGCTCGGGCCGCCAAACGAGCAGCGTCTCGGCCACGGTGTCGAGCGTCACTTTGCCGAGCACGCGGCGCTCGAGCTCCGGCAGCTTCGAAAGCTCGGACTCGAAGCGGTCGACGAACTGCCGCCGCGTTTCTGGTGTCTCGCCGGAAACGACCAACACGGCCAGCTCGGAGCGACCGAATGCCCCGTAGTAGTTGAAGAGACGGGTTTGGTGCGGGCTCGTGACCAGTCCCGTGCGCGAGGTGCTCACACGCAAGCCTCCGAGCTGGATCAGCAGACCGGCGGCTACGACCAACAGCGTGAGGCTGGCCAGGGCCGCGCGCGGCCACCTCAGCCCGACGGTGAGCAGAAACTTGATCACGGAAGCCTCTCCGGGCAGCTTGCTAGCACGAGTCCAAGCTCTTCTTTCTCGTGTTCACGGGCAATGGCCGAGGTGTGATTGCTCGCTCAGCTCGTGGAGCAGCTTCTGCTCATCGGGCCTGAGCGACGCGCGATGAGCGACGCAATAGCAGAGCTGCGGGCGCGCCGGCCCCGGATCGCCGAGCGCCAGGTAGCCCTCTGCCAGGCGTAGCCGATTCGGCACATGGTCCGGAAAACGTTGCACGACCGCTTGCAGCAGCTCGAGCCCGGTCTCGGAGTCGCCGTGCTCGAGCAACGAGACCGGGGCCAGCACGTACAGCGTCCCGAGCAGGCGCTGGGCCGCGCCCGCGCGCAGCGCAGGATCGAGCTTGGCGCTGTGGCGCGCGAAGCGCTCGACCTCGGCGACCAGGCCGGGCGCGGCGAGCCCCGAGATCTGCGCCAGCCGCCCAGCAATGATGGCACGTCCGAGCGCGTCGGCAGCGCTCGACGCCGGCAGCTCGCGCACGCGCTGATAAGCGAATTGTCGGTCCGCGTGGCTATCGGCGCCGCGCGCGATCAGCGCTTCGAGCGCGTCCGCCACGCCCAGGATCGGCAAGCTCGAGGCTCGCAGCGTCTCCGCCACGGGCTCGCGCACGGGCGCGTTCGAGGGCGAGCAACCGAGCCAAAGCGCTGCCAGCAAACAGGCAACGCTCCGGCCATGCCCCAGGGTTCGAGGCACGATTAGGGCTTCGAATACTGAGCCAGCAGCGCTCGATAGCGCTCGTCGCTGCTGGCTTGGATGAGGTCGATGCCAACGCTTCCGCAAGCTTGCTTCGCCTTGGTGCACAGGCTGGGCAAGGATTGCTTGAGGCTCTTCACCGCGGCCGCGTCGGCGCGCGGAAAGGCCAGCACGGGCATGCCCGGCAGCTCGGCGCTGCGCCACGCGGTGCGCAGCTCGCTGCCGCGCTCGATGTGCCCGGTGGCCGCGAGCTGCGCGTCGTCGATCAGCGCGCAGTCGGCCTCATCGCGAATCACTTGCTTGAGCGGCTCGAGCGGGCGTTGCGCTGTGACCAGCGTGAAGTCCGCGAGCTTGAACGCGCCCGCAGCGACCACCCGCTCGACGAACTTGGCGTCCGGCGCGAAGGTGGTCGCGAGCCGGTGGCCGACGCAGCCTTCGAGCGCCTGCGCCTGCTTGGAAACCAGGAAGTAGCGGCGACCGCCAGCCTGCGGCGCCAGCACCTCTCCGATCACCGAGGGCTGTAGCGTGTCTTTGAGCGCCAGGTAGGCCGGCAGCGAGAGGATGCCGAAATCGGGCTTTTCTTCGCGTACGAAGGCCAACGCCGAGGCGCGCTCGGAAAAATATTTACCCGTCGCCTTGGGCCAATGATTTTGCTCGGCCACGACGCGCAAAAGCTCGTCCAGATACGGCTGGGCACGGCTCGCGCTGCCGACGCCGTACTCGCGCAACACGATGAACGAGCGCGCAGCAGCCGCCGGGGCCGCGACCGCGACCGCGACCGAAAGCCACGTGCCTGCGAGCAGGCCGCCGAGCGCGAGCACACGCGCCGCTGCGCTGTCGGTTTTTGGCACGCGAGTCATGACGGTCCCACTATCCCCGACCTTCGCAGCTCGCGCGGCGCGGGCTCGCGACAGCGCTCGGCCTCGGCCAGCGCCCAGAGCGGGAAAATCTTCAGATAGTTGTCGTAGTGGATGGCGCAGGTCTTGTTGAACACGCCGGCGATGCCCTCGGCGGGAAAGCTGCCATCGGCGCGCTGTCGACGCCCGAGAAACTCGACGGCGCGGGCCACCGCGGGGCTTTGACCGCGGCCAGCCGCGATCAGCGCGAGCGTCGCCCATGCGGTCATCACGGCTTGCCCCTGTTCGGTCGGCACATAGTAGCGTTTGACGCAGCTTTCGCTAGATTCGCCCCAAGAACCATCGGCGCCTTGCTGGGCCTGCAAGAAGCCGCAGGCGCGCCCGATTTCCGGCGCATCATCGGCAACCCCTGCCGCCTTCAGGCCCAGGATCCCGAACCATGTCCCATAGCTGAAGCACACGCCCCAGGACCCTTCCCAGGAGCCATCGACCCGCTGCGTGGCGCGCAGAAAGCCCAGGCCTTTCTGGAGAGCGCTCTCGATGCGCTCGCAGTAGGACAGCTCGAAGCGTTGGCGATAGGCGTGAAGCGCTTGCATGCAGGCGGAGGTGCACTCGACGTAGGAGTAGTCGATCATGATGTCGCGGAAGCAGTCCGAGGCGTTCAGCGCTTCCAGCCAAGCGGGGCCGCGCGTCAGCTCGTAAGTTGCCCAGCCGCCATCGGCATTCTGTAGCGACAGGATGAGCTCGAGCGCCGCGTCGAGGCGCCAGCGTGGCAGGGCTTTGCCCGTGACTTCCTCGATGGCAAGACACGCCTTCAGTCCCTCGGCGGTGCAATCGCTGATCGGCCAGCCGTGCGCGCGGCTGGAAAAGGGCCAGCCCCCCTTCGAGGCGTGGCGAAAACAGCGTTCGCGCTCGGGCACGTCTTGCAGCACTTGGTTGGCTTCGAGGTAAACGAAAGCCGAGTCGAGCAGTGAACGCGTTCGCTCGTGCTCTGGGACGCGAGCGGCGGCCTGCACAGCGAATGCGGTGTCCCACAGCCGCGAGCTATCGTAGCCGTTCATTTTCAGACCGTCGGCAGCTTGGTACAGGTAATCGCCGAGCCGCCGTGCGTGCTGCGCGAGCTCGCCACCGTTCGGGTTTTCGAAGTGCCAAACCAAGGTGTGCAGAAGCTTACTGATGGGCCCGATGCAAATGTAGTCGGTGTTCGCGTCTTCGCGGCGGATCTGGTCGAGCACGTAGCGCAGCGCTTGTCCACGCAACAGGCGCGGGCAACGCGTTTCGAAGCCGAGCAAAAACCGGCTAGCGACCTCGAGCAGCGGCGAGCGAGGTGACAGCTCGTCGCTCGGCGCGACCTCCAGGCGAGCGCGCTCCCAGCTGATGCGATCGTAGCCCTCGGGATAGAGCTCCGTGCGAAGCTCTTTCAGAATCGGGCTCAACGTCGCAGAGCTGCGCCTGCCGTACAGGTACGAGAGCGGCAGGTAGACCATGCGACAATGGCACCACAACCTGCTCGGATGAAATGGTAGGCGCGTGGGCAGCAGCCAAAGCTCGGGCAGCACCGGAGCGAGACCGCGATAGTCGTACAGATTCAACACGGCCAGAAAATACTTGCCCCAGGCCGCCGAGCGCGTGGGCCCGCCGTGCCGCTCGAGCCAGCTGCGCGCGCGCAGCAACCAAGGCACGTTGGCTTGCTCACCGAGCAGGCGCGCGGCGACATAATTCAGCGCGCTCGGGAAGACGGCGCTGCCTGCCTCCACGTGCAGCCCGAAGCCACCGTCTTCGTTCTGATGCGCCTGGAGGTACCTCAGCATTTCGCGCTGCGCAGCCAGGTCGATCGGCAGCCCGGCGATATAACAAGTCGCCACGTACAGCGGCAGCAAGAACAGCGGCCCGCCGTAGTCGCCGTGCCAGGAACCGTCGGCGTGCTGCGTCCGAAACAGCTGTTCCAGACCCTTGTCGACGCCTGCGAAATCGCCAGCGTGGGGCGCCCGTGCTTCGCCCGACTCACGTCGGACGTCAGACCTGAGCATACCCCTCCCGAGTCGCCGTCTTGGGGCGCGACGGCGGGGCGAGCTTGGCCAGACGTTCCTTGAACTTGCTCATCGAGCTCGCGTAGCGGCGACGCAGGGCGGCGTCGTCGCTCGCGTTGCGCAGACAGTCCTCGATCAGATCGCTGACCACCTCGCGCGAAATCTTGACCGGGCGATCGGCGATCAGGACCGCGTCGTTGCCGATGGCGATGACCAGGGTCTCCAGCGCCATCCACAGCGGCAGCAGACAGAACAACCGGAGCTGAACCTGCTGCGCCGGGATCAGCAGCACATACTCGAAGGCCTTGCCCAGGTGCTCACCGGCACGCTCGAACATCTGCGCGAGTGCGCGGTGCGCCTGCTGACGGTGCTCGACCGCGAGCAAGTCCTCCCGCGCGAAGCCTTCGATTTGACACAGCTGGCGCGGCACGTAACAGCGGTTGCGCGCAAAATCCTCGGTCACGTCCTTCAGGATGTTGACCAGCTGCAGCCCGATCCCGAACGACTCGCAGCGAGCGCGCAGCTCGGGCTCCAGGGCGCTGCCGCTGCTGCCCATCCAGTGCGTGAACAGATCGGTGATCAAGTGACCCACGGTGCCAGCCACGAAATAGCAATAGCGCTCGAGATCGGAGACGGTGTTGATGGCCGTGAGCACGCCCGGTCGATCGCGACGACAGTACAAGCGCATGCCGTTGGCCATCTCCGAAAGCCAAGCGATCGACGCTTCGCGCGTGGCGGCGTCTTGGCTCATGAATACGTTCATCACCCGCGGCAGTGACTGCGCCAAACGGATCTCCGGGTCGTCGTCCGCGAAGCCCCTGAAACAGACGCTGAAGCTTTCCGGGCTTTGTTCGCCGTCGAGCACGGCGATGAATGCCGTGAACAGCGCGTTTCGCTCCTGGTTGCCGAGCAGCTCGTAGTCTTCGACGGTATCGACCACGCGGCACAACAGGTAGCCGCAGGTGAGCGCCACCCGCAGTTGTTTCGGCAACAGCTCGATCGGCTTGGAAAACGTCCGCGAGACGTCGACCAGCGCCTGCTCGCAGTAAGCCCAATCTGCCTCGATCATCGCGCTCGTCAAGGTGTACTCCACTCGTTTGAAGCCAACTTCGATTCACCCACCCGAAGTCCGATCGCGTCGCCCCAGAGCGAGTCTGCCGTTCTCACGCAGGCGCGCAGCGGCCAGCTGAGCCAACCGGCGTCCTCACGCAACTGGCGTGTCCATTGTCCCCACGACTGACGGCGAGCCGCGCTCTTGCCCGCGCCGTCCAGCACGACATGCCCGGACGCTCTCAGGAAGGCATCGGCAAAGCTCGTGCCGGCTCGGTCATCGCTGGTCAATAGGCGCATGGTACGGCTCCGCTCCTTGGGGCTCCCCCGCAACATGTGCAAAAGTCCGTGTCGAACTCGCGTCGCGCTCGCGTCCTTTCGAGCGAAGGCCAGATACAGGACGCTCGCCAGCTGCTCGGCCACGTGGGCGTCGCGCTCCTTGCGATAGGCAGCCAAGCTGCCCGCCCGCGCCGCAGCGGCGCCATCCATGATTCCGAGCGTCATGCCCAGCCCGCTCAACGGGTGAACGTGGCCCACGGCGTCACCCACCAGCCAGACGTTCCGCTGACCGTAAAATGTCCGCGACCGAACCCCGGTAGCCGCCCAGGCCAGCGGTTTTTGCGTGGCCGCACGCAGCGCCGGCTCGAGTTGCGGCGGCAAGACCTCGCGGAAGGCCGCGTACACCGCCGCCGGCTTTCGCTCCGCGCTCGTGCTCGAGCCGGGAAAATCCAGACAGGCGCGGATCCGCCGCTGATCGATGCGGTACAGGAGCGCGGGACCTGGGCCACCCAGGAACACGTGTCCTAGGCCCTCGAACGGCAAGCGCGCGTCCAGCAGCTCCAGCCCCGCCATGTACGAGAGATGCTGACTCGCGGCCGGACCTCCCAACGCGGCGCGCACCTTCGATGCGCGCCCGTCGGCGCCGATGATGCGCTCGGCGCGCACACTCACGCGACGCGAACGAGCGCGATCCTCGAGCTGCACGTCGTTGCCGCTGAGCCCCGCGAACACGTGGTTCGGCAAGTAGCTCACGTTGCCGAGGCCAGCGGCCTGCTCGCGCAGCTGCGCGACCAGCTGCTCATGGACTCTCGCGATCCCCTGATCGTCGCCGTCATAGGGCAGACACACCGGATCCGCGCCATCGTCGCCGAAAATGGCGAAGCCCTGCCCGCGGCTGGCTGCGAGCGCCTCGATGTCGACGCCCAGCGCTCGCAACGTACGCACCCCTGGCGGGTGGATCCATTCGCCCGCGAAGCGGCTGGCTGCACCCGGATAGCCCTCGACCAGCGTCACGCGCGCGCCCTGATTCGCGAACGCGATCGCGGCGCTGGCCCCGGCAGGACCGGCGCCGATGATCACGACGTCGCTCGGCTTCGCGTTGGATGGGGTGGGGCTCAGCATGGGCAGCTCATCCGTGGTACAGCCCGCTGAAGGCGCGCTTCAGCACCTCACGCGTGGCACGCGCCGAACCGAAGCCGAGCGCGATGTCGAGCGCGGGGCTCTTCAGCGCACTCATCAACAAGCGACCGCCGAGCATGCGTGGCGCGAGCACCATCATCACGCTGGACTGATAACGCGCACCGTCGAGGTCGGTTCTCCAGCCGCGATCGGCGAGCTTGGCGAGGTGAGCACCAGCCAGGTGCCCGCTCACCAGCGCGTGGTAAATGCCTTCGGCAGTGGCGAAATCCGCCAGCCAACCCGCTTCACCGGCTCGCAGGACGCCTGGAGCGGCGAGCTGCCTGGGCACGCTGCTCACCTGCACCGGGTGACCTATCCAGCTGCCCAGCTGATCCGCCCCGCGCAGCCGCCGCGCCAGGCGTCGCTCCAAGAACGCTTCGAAGCGTTGCCGCGCGTTCGGCTTCGCTTTGTCGGGCTCGAAACACAGGCCCACGTTGACCCGGCCCGCACCTTCGGGAAATACCCAGCCGTAGTGCGGCTTGAGCTCGCGATCGAAGAACAGCTCGACGACGTCCGAGGTGCCTTGCATGCCCTGGTACCAGGCCATGATGGTGTGCAGGGTGGATTGGCCAGCGCCCGAGGCGACATGCCGCCGCTCCCGATCGAACCCGCCGGTCGCGCCGCTACAGTCGATCACCGCGTCGGCTTCGAACGTGCCTGCGCTGGTCTCCACCGCCACCTGCCCGCGGTGGTTGTCGATGCGCCGGACCGTACAGCCTTCGCGCAGCTCGGTACCCAGGCTTTGTGCCTCGCGCGCCAGCAATTCGTCGAGCTGGCTGCGCAGAAGCACCGCGGTTTCGTGGTCTCCACGGAGCTCGACGCCGCGCCCGTCGGACCCGGCGATGATGGCGCCGTCGATCCGGAAGGCCCTGCGCCGAATCTTTTCGCCGACGCCGAGGCGATCGAGAAACTTCAGGGTCCAGGGGGACAAGCCGCTGCCGCAGGCCTTGGTGCGGGGCAGTGTTTTTCGCTCGAGCAGCAGACACTCGGCACTGCCGGCGGAGGAAACGAGGCCCAGCGCGGCCGCGCAACCGGCGGGACCGGCACCGATTACGATCGTCTTGCGATTTTTCCTCACAATGTAAGACCCCTGGGTCCGAGTACCGGTCCCGTCAATATCGCCACCTCATGGTCACCGAGCGCAGCGCGTCATTGTCGAGTTATCCGAATTCCACCGTTCAACGCAAGCAAAGCGAGCGGGCGCCAGCCACATCCAGTTTTGCTGGAAGTATGATTTGGGCGCGGAGCCCAGTGCGGCGAAAAGGGTCGCTGCTTTCTGGCGACACCGGACAGGGCGAATGGAACTAGGCTGCACTGC
>Ga0247774_1000130_pt1 | contig 34862 bp, 21 predicted proteins | sample UWRJL001104B6_FD_179933 | JGI IMG/M metagenome (GOLD analysis project Ga0247774, IMG submission 179933) | Plant litter microbial communities from Arlington Agricultural Research Station in Wisconsin, United States - UWRJ-L001-104B-6 | ecosystem: Environmental > Terrestrial > Plant litter >...
GCCAGGGAAGAACATTCATGCCGCCGCCGGAATACAACCCCCTGGCTGCTACAATTAACCCTAAGTTTCCCACAGAATTGCCGCCGGGAGATTACGACGTAGCAGTTTTTGACAACCGCTTTCCCTCGATGACTTTGCAGGCAAAAAACGCACCTGCAAATATTGTGGAAACTTTGCCCGCTCACGGTATTTGCGAAGTGGTAGTGTTTACTCAAGATCCGCTGGCTTCCCTCGGTTCTTTAGAATTATCTCACTTAGAATTGCTGTTAGAAGTATGGGCCGATCGCACTTCAGTTATTGGCAGCAATCCCGACATTCAATACGTCTTGCCCTTTGAAAATCGCGGCGTCGAAGTAGGAGTAACTTTGCACCATCCCCACGGTCAAATTTACGCTTATCCCTTCGTGCCACCAGTGCCGGCGCGGATGTTAGAATGTCAGTCGGTTTACTATCAAAAAAACAGTAGCGGTTTGCTGCAAGATATGATTCAAAAAGAGATTGCTGACAAACAGCGAATTCTTTATTTAGACTCCGAGGCGATCGCCTTTGTCCCCGCTTGCGCCCGCTACCCTTACGAAGTCTGGATTGCGCCGATCGCACCGACGGCCACATTTATCGATCTTACTGAAAAACAGCGTCAAGGACTCGCTAAAGCCTTAAAAACAGTCGCCCTTAAATACGACGGTTTGTGGCACCGCCAATTCCCTTATTTGATGGCTTGGTTTCAAGGGCCCACAGACGGGAAGCCCCATCCCGAAGCGCATTTGCACGCCGAATTTTATCCGCCCTATCGATCGAGCGATCGACTAAAATACCTAGCAGGAACCGAACTCGCAGCCGGAATGTTTGCTAACGACGCTTTACCCGAAGAAAAAGCTAAAGAATTGCAAGCCGTATCCGTCCATCTATCTTAAAAACCTTATAAAATTGGTTGGTAGTATCGGTTTGTAGTAAAGACTTTAGTGGTTATTAATTGCCAACCTGAAGAGAGGGTCCAAGTCCTCACTACAAACCTTTAGGGAAAACTGAAGTCCTCACTACAAACCTTTAGGAAAAACTGAAGTTCTCACTACAAAATTAGATGATACACTCATTAAATCCAGAAGTTGACAGCAAACTCGAATTCATCCGCCAAGCCTTAAGCGAAACAGGAGCGAGATCCCTTCGCTTGCGAGGCACAGACTGGTTTGCTTGGGCCACCGCCGGCGGTTCCCATACAGTATTGCTGACCGCAGAAACCGGAGTTGCAGAACTTTTAATCACCGCCGAAACAGCTTGGGTTCTCACCGATGAAATCGAAGCCCAGCGCTTGCAAGACGAAGAATTGCCAGCCAACTTTCAAATGCACATCTATCCTTGGGCAGATGTTGCACAGCGCGAAGCATTTGTCAAAGAAATTACTGGTGGCGGTAACGTCATGAGCGATCGGCCAATTTATCCCAAAGAAACGCCAATAATCGCATCTTTACAGTCTCGCAAACAGACAATGATGCCAAGCGAATTAGAGCGATACCGGCGAGTCGGGCGTTTAGCCAGTGAAGCCATGACAGAGGTACTTTCTGCTGCAAAACCGACATGGACAGAATATCAGCTAGCGGGAGCCGGTGCAGAGGCATTGTGGGCCAGAGGTTTGCATCCAGCCCTGACATTAGTTGCTGGCGAAAGGCGTTTGCCGCTGTACCGCCACGCCACCGCAACCGCCGAAGAAATTGGGCGGCAAGCAATGTTAGTATTTTGCGCGAGGGGATGGGGTTTGTATGCAAATTTAACCCGATTTGTCAGTTTCGACTTTCTTGGGGAAAATCATTCCGAGTTGCACCGACAAGTCAGAGAAATTGAAGCAGCAGGCTTGAATTCGTGCCGCCCGGGAGTATCGCTGAATGCGGTTTATGATACGCTGAAAGCTGCTTACGAAGAGGAGGGATATCCTCAAGCAATTAGGCAACACCATCAAGGCGGAACTACCGGATATTTGGCGCGAGAAGTTGTGGCAAATCCGGGTACTTCAGATATGTTAGCCGAAAATATGGCTGTGGCTTGGAATCCGAGTTTGTCGGGAGCCAAAATTGAGGATACCTTTGTAATTCACAGCGATGGAACGTTGGAAAATTTGACTTTCGATCCGAATTGGCCGAGCGTAGAAGTAGCGGGAAGGTTGCGGCCGGTGCCAATGGAAAGATGGGGCGATCGGCTTTAACTTATATGTTGGGGGCGGGTTCTCCTGCCCGCCCCACAAAAACTAATTTATCTATATATATATATCTATCTAATAGATGTCGTCACCGATCGACAAAACCCATATCTTAAATATGCAACCCCTGTACTAAAACACTAATCTCATGAACACAGAGGCAATCGCAATCGAACCCCTAGAGGTATGGGCTGGAGTAGAATGCACTGTTAACCGCGTGGGCGACGAGTATTTCGACCAGTTGGAGCGCAGCGGTCACGACACGCGCCTGGAGGATCTCGATCGGTTTGCAGAACTGGGCGTGCGTGCTCTGCGCTACCCCGTGCTGTGGGAACGGACTGCACCCAATGGTTTAGAGAGTGCTGACTGGTCCTGGGCGGATGAGCGACTGGGTCGTTTGCGCGAACTCGGCATTCATCCAATCGTTGGTCTAGTTCACCACGGCAGCGGTCCCCGCCATACCAGCCTCATCGATCCAAGCTTCCCTGAGAAACTAGCCGATTTCGCCCGTGCGGTTGCACAGCGCTATCCGTGGGTAGACCGTTACACACCTGTCAATGAGCCACTGACCACGGCGCGATTTAGCGGACTCTACGGTCACTGGTATCCTCACGGACTCGATGGACTAACCTTCGCCCGTGCCTTGTTGATAGAGTGCCGTGCCACTGTACTCTCGATGCGGGCAATTCGTGAGGTAAACCCTGCCGCACAACTGGTGCAGACGGAGGACATGGGTAAAACTTACAGCACGCCCCTACTGGCGTATCAGGCAGAATTTGAGAACGAGCGCCGCTGGTTGAGCTTCGATTTGCTGTGCGGTCGCTTGAATCGGTCTAGCCCGATGTGGGGTTACCTACGCTACTTGGGCATTGAGGAAGCCGAACTCGATTGGTTCCTGGAGAATCCCTGCCCGCCAGACGTGTTGGGGCTTAATTATTACGTAACCAGCGAACGCTTTCTAGATGAACGCATAGAAAACTACCCAGACTCCTCGGTTTGCGGAAACGAGAAAGACAAGTACATCGACATAGAGGCAGTGCGCGTCTGTGCTGAGGGTACAGCCGGTTTGCGCGGGCTGATGAAAGAGACGTGGGAACGTTACGGGCTACCCATCGCCGTGACAGAGGCACACCTCGGTTGCACTCGCGAGGAGCAACTGCGCTGGCTTTATGAAGTATGGCAGGCAGCACTTTCTATGTGCCGCGAGGGCGTGGACGTGCGTGGGGTGACTGTTTGGTCTCTCTTGGGTACGTTTGACTGGAATGTTTTGCTGACCCGCGCCGATGGCTACTATGAGTCGGGAGTATATGATGTGCGCGGTTCCCATCCGCGCCCGACCGCCCTTGCCCGGCTGGTACGAGATTTAGCAGAGGGACGCCAGCCGGATCACCCCGTCCTCGACGTGCCTGGATGGTGGCGCCGACCTGTGAGGCTGCTTTATCCACCTTATAGTTGTTGCGCAGATGGGCAGCAGGATAACTGGGCTATGGGGCCTGAAGACTGGCGACTGGAAAAGAACATAATTAATTCCCAATTAGCAATTACCAAGCCCCAGCCTGTGCGTCCGCTGGCAATTGTTGGAGCCACAGGAACGCTGGGCAAAGCTTTTGCCCGCCTGTGCGATCTCCGGGGCATCCCATACCACCTCCTGACACGCCAGGAGATGGACATTACCGACCTCGCGTCTGTCCGTGCCGCTCTTACTGAGTTGAATCCGTGGGCGGTTGTGAACGCTGCTGGGTACGTTCGCGTGGATGATGCGGAACGCGAACCTGACATCTGTCTGCGCGTGAATGCTGAGGGTCCAGCCATCCTCGCTGCTGCTTGCGTTGATGTGGGAGTGGCGCTGCTTACGTTCTCATCAGACCTTGTATTCGATGGGGCTGGTGCTACCCCTTATGTAGAAAGCAACGCTGTTGCACCCCTCAACGTGTATGGGCGCAGCAAAGCTCTGGCGGAGGCGCGGGTCTTACAGGCTAATCCCTCGGCGCTAGTAATCCGCACGAGTGCATTCTTCGGGCCGTGGGATGAGTATAACTTCGTGACGATCGCACTGCGTCAGTTGGCTGCTGGGCAGAGGTTCGTAACCGCAGAGGATTCGGTGGTTTCGCCTACCTATGTCCCGGATTTGGTGCATGCCAGCCTCGATTTGTTAATTGACGGCGAGTACGGCTTGTGGCATTTAGCTAATAAGAGTGCGATCACTTGGACCGAGTTGGCGCGACTGGCGGCTTCTATAGCGGGTGTTGATGCGTCTGGTGTCGAAGCTCGTCCTACGCGAGAACTTGGTTTTGCCGCTGCGCGTCCCACTTACAGCGTTCTCGGCAGCGAGCGCGGCTTACTACTCCCCGACCTTGACCGTGCCATGTCCTGCTACTTCGCCGATCGGCAACAAGTTTAGATTTTCGAGTAGGAAGGAGTTAATATGTCTCAGGCTGGATCTACCCTCTCAGTAACAGGGGGAGCGGGATATATTAGACATCTCCAAAAACTCTCAACCTTTTTCCCCCGTTAGTTTATGGCTGCCTGCCCTCCAAGAGCAGGCAGCCATAAACTAACGGTCAAATAATGGTTGAAAGATTTATCAATAAAAATTTCCCTAGTTTTATTGACTGCCTATGACTATTTTTTTGCTGTTTATACTAATCTTAGTTACACATAAGTATTGCTACTATTCGCCATGTTATTAATCCACCTACTACCAATATTACTGGTTCCTAATTTTCCAGTTTTCAGGGAAATCTCTCTGCAGCTACTATAAAAATATTCACTAATCTAATTAGACGTTCTACCACTATTCTTTTTCTAGCCTTCTTTTTATTTTCTTGTTTTTGTTCCGAAGTAATGTTTGGAATTCTAGTTTTTTGTCAAGAGTATCAATGCCTAATTCCCCCAAATATAGCGATCCTAAATCATTTGTGAATTAATTACTCCCTCCCCTTAGTAAGGGGAGGGCTGGGGTGGGGTAAAAAAATTACGACTCCTGCAAGGATTGCTATATGCTTAATCTCCTTGGAACTTTTGCCCCTCACTTTATTCTTCACGTTGGGAGCGGCAAATTTTTAGCTCCCCCGTTGCCCCAGTTTTTCCAACTACTACATCGACGATTTCTTTTCCCGACGGCATCACAATTACTTGGTTTTTTAAAGTCGGTATTTTGTGGTGAAAGAGCGAGTTAGCTGCTGATTAACTCCAAATTGTACTCCCAGCATTTGAAATCGGGGTCGATGATGCAGATCTACGCTTGGTCAAGAGAATTTGAGCGGGAATCGCTAGTTTAGGCGGCAGACCACCGCTCCTTTAATGATGTGAACTTGAGAATTATCTTGAAGTTTTTTATGGTGGTTATGCAGATTTGAGCGGATGACTAATTAGTCCTATGAGTGAGCCCGAGTCTAGGCCCAATAGCCTCGCGGTTTCTGAGGGATGTTTTTCTATTTCCGAAGTTGACTCATGAAAGTTAAGGGAAAATTTTATTATAAGATTGAAGCGATGGCTCCGCCCCGGCTTACGCCTACGCACTCCTAGTTTATTTGTTGCAGATGTCTATTAGTCATCATTGGCACCATTTACAGCACATTTCGAGTTTGGCAACTGTGGCCGAATCCACAGTTTTTAAGGACGAGGGATCAAAGCGGTAAGGTTAGCGATCGAGTCGCGCATGGGTTACTATGGATGATGCTGTTGTTTTGGTCAGCAAACTTAATCTTCCTTCTAGTGATTGGGTGGTTGAGGATTTTATAGCTCGATCTAGCACCAATGCAGAAAACCCAATTCCTCAAAGTAAATCAGAAGTTTCAACAAAGGTAATCAATCGAATGAACATTGCTATTATCGGAGGTGGCATTGGCGGTTTAGCGACAGCGATCGCCCTGCTCAAAAACGGATTTAACGTGCAAGTCTACGAGCGGGCACAGGCTTTGCGGCCCATTGGTGCAGGTCTGACCTTGACCCCAAACGGATTAAATAGCCTCGACGCCATTCACCCGGGGATCGTTGAGTTGTTGAAACAAGCAGGCAGCCAAGTGAAAACGCTTACCCTGAAGCGAAGCACCGGAGAGACGATCGCATCCAAGCAGATGATGACCATGGAGCAATATGGACAACCCATGTTGAACATTCAGTGGTCGCGTCTGCAAGCCATCCTCGCATCGGTACTGCCGCCAGATATTATCCATCTCAATCATCGATGTATCGGTTTTCAGCAGCATGAAAACTGTGTTGAAACTCATTTTGAAAATGGAAAAACAGTCCAGTCAGACTTGCTGATTGGGGCAGATGGTATCAACTCTGTCGTCAGGCAAAAGCTAATCGGTGATGGTTCTCCTCTCTATGGCGGTCGAATGTCTTGGCGTGCCGTAATTCAATATCCCCACGAATTGTTATCTCCTGATTCAGCGACGTTAATAACGGCACTCGGCAAAAATATCATGCTAATTGATGTGGGTGAGGGTTATACCTTTTGGAGTGCCGGTGCACTATTAACAGACGATTCTGTTTGTGAACGTGCAACTGATGCCAAGGCTCGTATGTTGGAGATATTTGCAGAGTGGACAGAACCTGTAGAGGCGATCCTCAAGGCAACCCCTGCGGAGGACATTGTGGAGCGACCCATCTGTGACCGAATCCCGTTACCACGCTGGAGCTCCGGCAGAGTAACGCTTTTGGGAGATGCCGCTCATCCAGTTGTGCCCTCTTTGGGGCAAGGAGCAAACAGCGCATTTGAGGACGCTTACGAACTTGCAGAATGCCTTTCTTCAGCACCTAGCATTGAAGGCGCCCTGGAGGCTTACGATCGCCGTCGCATCCCTCGCCTAGAAGCGATTTATACTCAAAGTGCCCATCGGGGTGAACGCTCCTACAAGCCAGACAGCGAGACAGTATTCCGCGAAATGATGAAGCCGTCGCAAATGAATCAAGATGAGTTTGAAGAATGGCTCTACAGCTACAAGCCTGGGTAAACCGTTGAAGATGTGCTGATAAAAAATGCTGGCATGATACAGCTAAGCTGTCGCGCATTTAAATTGTATATTCAGGGCGGGCGGGACGCCCACCCCACAATACTTTGATTTTTTTTTGACAGACAATTTAAATGTAGAACAGCTTATCAGCACTCGAACATAATAAATAAAGGAGGCCTTTAAGCTAGATTTAGTATTAAACTCTCAATACAGGCCTTTCGGGATTTTCAGGATTGGGAATTAGAGGCTGATTTTTGCAATCTACTAGCAAATCTAAAGTTTCTAACACTGTTTGACCGATTAGCATCATATCGCCTAAAACCATTGCCGCCTCTATTGTCTCGCGCCCTTCTATTTCAATGATAACAGGCTTTGTTAATCCCACTGTTTCTTGTCTGCCACCGGCATATTTTGCTATTTCTTGACTCCGAATTCTTAAGCCGAGGTGTTCCACGACATCCTCCGGTAACGCAGTTCTGACGGAGCCGCTATCTATTAGTGCTTCTGCTTCGTACACGCGCAACAGATTTGGATTGAGCAATCCTCGACTGATTAAGGCTTCAGCAATTGCATTTGTTACCTTGACTTTGACTCAAACTGCACCCCTATTTTTGCTGAGTTGATTTAGCTCGCGATCGCGATTTATCCGATCGCCTCTCTTCGTCTAGAAAGTCTACCTTTGATTCTAGCTGTGAATTAGTGCAGCCACAGGTGTTAACCTGTAGGCTGCAACCTGCGCGGCAAAATAGCTCTAAAGACTATTCATCTTCAGCATAGATAAACCGATACAATTCGCTAGGATCTGGCTCCGCGCTTTTCTCAGCAAAATCTACCGCATCATCAATTACTCCTTGAATCTTATTATCGATCTCTTTTAATTCTTCAGCAGTTGCCAAAGTTCGATCGATCAAATCACCAGCCAACTTCTTAATCGGATCGCGTGGGAACCAATATTCCTTCTCTTCCTTAGAACGCAATTCATCAGGATCTGCCAAAGAATGCCCGCGAAAGCGATAAGTCAAAGCCTCGATCAAAGTCGGCCCCTCGCCGGCTCGCGCCCGCGCTACAGCTTCTTTCGCCACTTCCCGCACCGCCAAAACATCCATCCCGTCAACCTCAAAACCAGCCATGCCAAAAGCATGAGCCTTCTTGTAAATCAGCGGATCGGAAGTAGCTCGCTCGTGGGCCATCCCGATCGCCCATTTGTTGTTTTCCACCACATAAATAATCGGCAACTTCCACAAAGCCGCCATATTCAAACACTCAAAAAACTGCCCGTTATTTGCAGCACCATCGCCAAAAAAACAAGCAGTCACCCCATCAGAACTCTCATCCCCCAAAGCTTCGCGCCGGTACTTCGATTGAAAAGCCGCCCCCGTAGCTACAGGAATCCCCTCAGCCACAAAAGCATAGCCCCCCAACAGTCGGTGTTCGGCAGAAAACATATGCATCGAACCGCCGCGGCCCTTCGAGCAACCAGTTTCCTTCCCGAACAACTCCGCCATTACCTCCCGCGCCGGGACGCCCGCGCTCAAAGCGTGAACGTGATCGCGGTAGGTGCTGCTGACGTAATCGGTGTCATCCCGGCGCATCGATCGAATCACGCCTGTAGACACAGCTTCCTGACCGTTGTACAAGTGGACAAAACCAAACATTTTGCCCCGGTAGTACATCTCAGCACACTTGTCCTCAAAGTAGCGCCCCAAGACCATATCCTCGTAGAGCATCAAGCCCTCATCCCGAGAAAGGTTTACGCTTTGCGCGTCAAAAACTGGTAAAGTCCGTTCCTGAACCATAAATAATTAATACCCGACGATCGGCTTCCTAGACATCTAAATTTAAACTCACATCTTGCACCATTCTCCAGAACAGGCTTTGGGGCCTGTTCCACAAAGAATAGATTTTCTTGTGGAACCGGCCCTCCTAGCCCGTTCATAAAAGGCTTATTGACAATGGTGCAACATCTCAGTTTAAACCCAGATGGGACACAACCGCAGCAGAAAAAGATCGCACCTTTTCTGTGCAGGAGTTCACCAATTGTTAAAATGAGTAGGGCAGGGGGGGCGGATGGCCCGGGATCGGAGAACCAACTCCCATCTAAACCCGATGCCAACGAATGATATAATTCCATTACTCTCAAACCCGAAAATGCTCAAGAGTCAAACCACTCTTTTAGCTGACGGGCAGTGGGACCAGGCATTTTCCTCACTGTAAAAGGCTGTAGAGGAAAAAAAATCAGAGTATCTCTACGGCAAGTCCAAGATACAGTGAATTGGGCGGTTGGAAGCCAACACCAGAATTTTTGATTTGGTTTGCGGGAGTATCTCACTTAAGATAGGCTAATTCAGTTGCTAGCGCTTTGGGGAAGTGGACGAGTGTTAATTCCACTAGATTACTACCGGATTTTGGGTCTACCGATTCAAGCTACTGCCGAACAGTTGCAGCAGGCTCACCGCGATCGAACTTTACAGCTTCCGCGCAGGGAGTATTCCGAAGTTGCGATCGTCGCCCGCAAACAACTGCTCGATGAAGCCTGCGCCGTTCTGTCAGACTCAGACGGGCGCAAAGCTTATGATGCCAGTTTTTTAGCCAAAACTTACGATCGAGAGTCGGAAGCCGCACTCGAAGCCAAGCACCAGAGGTCGAAAACCTCAGCAGGCACGGCCACAGTTTTGCAAGACGCAGGAGAAACCGCTGCTGCAGAGTCCAAGGCTTTAGAGGCGGCTCCCGACCCCCACACTCCAAGTATTGAAATCGATGACAACCAATTCGTAGGAGCCCTGCTCGTACTGCAAGAACTGGGGGAATACGAACTCGTACAGAAGCTGGGTCGCCCGTATCTCAACAATGGCAGCATCGCGATCGCCGAAGGTCGTTTCGGCGACAAAGAGCTCGTGCGGCCAGATATAGTTTTAACCGTCAGCCTTGCCTGTCTAGAACTCGGCCGCGAACAGTGGCAGCAAGGTCAGTACGAAAATGCTGCAAAATCATTAGAAGCAGGCCAAGAACTGCTGCTGCGCGAAAGCCTATTTCCAAGCGTGAGGGGTGAAATGCAAGCCGACCTATACAAACTGCGTCCGTACAACATTTTAGAGTTACTATCCCTCCCCGAAGAAAAAGTCGCCGAGCGTCGCAAGGGACTGCAAATCCTGCGAGAAATGCTTCAAGAACGCGGCGGCATCGACGGTTCGGGAGACGATCGCTCGGGTTTAGGAATAGAAGACTTCCTCCGCTTCGTGCAGCAAATGCGCAAACACCTAACCAGCAGCGAGCAGCAGGCTTTATTTGAAGCAGAAGCCGGCCGCCCCTCCGCAGTCGCCACTTACCTCTCGGTCTACACCCTGTTAGCCCAAGGATTTGCCGCCAGACAGCCATCGATGATCCGTCGCGCCAAGCTGATGCTGATGCAGCTCGGTCGCCGCCAAGACGTTCACCTGGAAAAAGCCGTTTGTTCCCTGCTGCTGGGCCAGACAGAAGAAGCCAGCAGAGCCCTCGAACTCAGTTCGGAAAAAGAACCCCTCGCCTTCATTCGGGAACATTCCCAAGATTCTCCCGATTTGTTGCCCGGACTGTGCTTGTACGCCGAACACTGGCTGCAAGAAGAAGTGTTTCCCCACTTCCGCGACTTGGCCAACCAGTCAGTATCCCTGAAAGATTACTTTGCCGACCCGAAAGTACAAGCTTACCTAGAAGCTTTGCCGCTTGAGGCAGAAACCGCCAACGAATGGGTGGTGGTGCAGCCCCGCTCCGGCAAACCCCCAGGGCGACTGCAACCGACAGCAGGCCGATCGCCGGCTGCTGTACGCCCACCATCGGGCAAGCAGGGAGCCAGTACCGTCACTTTGACCCCCGTACCAACCGGCGCCTCTACCGCAGCCTCAGGGCCGAACTCCCCGGCAACGGCGGCCGTTCCGAGCTCGGCTGCTGCCGTCTCTCTCCCGACAGGTGCGGCCCGACAGCCTGCAGACTCGACTTCCAAACCGCGCAGACGCAAAAATTCAGGGCGCAGCGGAGCAAGCGGCAAGGGCCGAACAGGCGATTTGGTCGATCGAACCCGCACCAAGGCATCACAAATTTCTGCCAAAGTCAAGTCCATGCCTCGAAACAGGCTGGCTCTGTTTCTAGTCGCAGGTGTCCTGAGCCTGTTACTTCTGTGGTTAATACTCAGTCTGTTGGCGAGCGCGATACAAGCCCTCTCGCCAAAAGAGCCCCTCGTCGGGCTGGAAGCACCGCCGATAGAAATCCCCGCTGTTTCCGTGGCCCCAGAGCCCAGCGCCGCGCCGTCGGGAGCAATGACTGAGACAGCAGCAAGAGACTTAGTTCAAAGCTGGCTGTCGGCGAAAGCAGCGGCTTTGGGTCCTAACCACGCTGTCGAAGAATTAAAGCAAGTTCTCACTGAACCGGCTTTGTCTCGCTGGCAATTAATGGCAGAAGCTCAACAGCGAAACAACGCTCACCAGCGTTATGTACACAAGCTGCAAGTTAATGGAGTTACCACAAATCCGACTAATCCCGATCGCGTCCAAGTAGATACCCAAGTATCAGAAAAAGCCGAAGTGTTCGATCGCGATCAGCCGGTTTCTTCGCGCAACGAAAACCTGCGGGTGCGCTACGATTTGATCCGCCAAGAGGGAGAGTGGCGAATTATGGATTGGCAAGTGATAAAGTAAGGAATTGGTAATTAGTAATTGGGAATTAGTAATTGGGAATTAGTAATTGGGAATTGGCAGCCGCCAGCTAGTAACCAATAACAAATAAGATCAATTCCGGTTGCACTCCTGGAGATGATAGCAACTCTAGAGACGGCACTGTGCCGTTTCCCTACCCGAAAATAATCGTAGCACGGGCGAGGATTCGCCCGCCCGGAGCGATCGCATTAGATGTAACTATCGCCAGATTAATTGTAGGAAAACGGCACTACCCATTGGTGTCAACAATCGCCTGAAAGCGTTGATAAATCTCGTTTTTACCTGAGTCTAGATCTCCCTCCCATCCCCCTTCTTAAGGGGAGTAGGGGTGGACAAAAGATCGGACTCTTGTCCTACTCTCTCGGTGGGGGCTAGGGGGGTTCTAAGTTTAATAAGCTGTCGCGCATTTAAATTGCATATTCGAGGCGGGCGGGACGCCCACCCCACAAGAGTTTTATTGTTTTTTGACATACAATTTAAATTCCGAACAGCTTAGTCAAACCCGAGTCTGCGATCTCGTTTCCGGTGGGATTAAAACGATCGAGTCTCGGTCAATAATTCCACATTCCCCCACGGACGACGGACGACTCCCCATCATTCCGGTGTTACCGAAATTGATATGATATCAACTCCGCTAGCATCGAAATTGTAAAATCGAATTAACAGTCAATACTCAACTATTATTCAGTTTTTCCACTGACAGTCAACAGTCAACAGTCAACAGTCAACAGTCAACAGTCATTAGTCAACAGTCAACAGTCAACAGTCATTAGTCAACAGTCAACAGTCAACAGTCAACAGTCAACAGTCAACAATAAATTTTTGGGACGGGAGTTTTGAAGTGCAGATTATTGTTGAAGGCTGGCGTTTTATTTATCATTCCTATTGCGTAGCCAATCAATTTCAACTGCTGGAAATGCTCGATCGCCCGCGAGGACAAATTGAGCTTTTCCACCGCGATATGCCCTATATAGACGCAGCTTGGGAGACGAAATTTAGTTTGTTCGATCGCCCAAATGAAACTTTACTCCGCAGCATTAACAGCCCTGCGGTAAATCAGTCAGCGGATGTTACGCTGCGAATGTACTGCCCCTGGGACTTCTCGGCATCCAGCAGCGCGGCAACTTGGGTATTTGCAGCGACAGAATGGGGGATTGTTACGAGTACAGTATTGCAGGCGATGGGGGTTAAGTCGATCGCAGAAACTGCGGTTAATTCAGAAACGAAAATTATTACACCGTCGGCGTGGTCAAAAGCCGGGTTAATTCGCAGCGGTGTTGAGGCCGATCGCATTGCGGTGGTACCTTTGGGAATCGATCCTAAAATTTATTATCCTGTGTCGGGCGATCGGCGTCAATCGCTGCGCGAAAGCTTGGGCTGGTCAAACTATTTTATATTTTTAAACATCGGAGGGCAAACGGACCGCAAAGGTATTCGCCCTTTATTAAAAGCCTTCGCTGCGGTAGTTGACAAATATCCCGATGCGAGATTAGTTTTAAAAGGTTCAGAACTGCTTTATCCGTCGAGAGACGAGATTGCCGAAGCCAGCCGAGTTGTGCTCGACGATGCGGAAAGAGCGAGAGTTTTACGGAGATTAATTTATACTGGGGGGCAGCTATCTTTTGCTCGAATAGCTGAGTTTTACCAAGCAGCAGATGCTTATGTTTCTCCGTATTTAGCAGAAGGTTTTAATCTGCCGGTGTTGGAAGCTGCAGCTTGCGGTTTGCCGGTTATTTGCACGGAGGGCGGCCCTACCGATGATTTTACGCGATCGGACTTTGCACTGCAAATTGAAAGTAAATTTATGGCTGTGGCGAGCGACGGGGAAACTTTATTTATCTTAGCTCCTGAGTGGGAACATTTGACTGATTTGATGCGAAGGGCGATCGAACAGCCGGGAATCGCTGCGAAAGCTAGGGTTGCGGGCCCGGGTTTTGTGGCTCCAAATTTTACTTGGAGGCGGGTTGTCGATCGATTGCTTGAGGTTATGGGAGGAGATGGAAAGAGAGAGGTGAAGTCTATTTTTGAGCCGATAATTTTGTAGTTTGGGCGTTTCAAGGCCTCGATCGGGAAATAGGTTTTTTCCGGCCTATTTTGTTATTGCTTGGCGTTTGGCTCAATTATGTTTCAATCCCTGATAGGGTTTTAGGTTTTTTCCGGCTTGCATTTCACACAATATGTGAAAGTGAGGGTGAGCCATTGTTTCAATCCCTGATAGGGTTTTAGGTTTTTTCCGGCGCAAGAACAGAAAAACCAGGACTAGAAGAACTAACGTTTCAATCCCTGATAGGGTTTTAGGTTTTTTCCGGCTAATTCTTCTGGCTCTCTCCCCCAAATCCCTTCGTTTCAATCCCTGATAGGGTTTTAGGTTTTTTCCGGCCGCAAATCAATGCCTGCTGCTGCTGGGCAGTAGAGTTTGGTTTCAATCCCTGATAGGGTTTTAGGTTTTTTCCGGCCAGGAATTAAATGCTGCTGAAGTATTTGAAGATAGTTTCAATCCCTGATAGGGTTTTAGGTTTTTTCCGGCTAGCTTGGGGCTGTCGAAGCCCAACTGAAATCTTACCGTTTCAATCCCTGATAGGGTTTTAGGTTTTTTCCGGCGGTTGCTAGCGGTACGGAAGAAGAAATGCGATCGTGTTTCGTTTCAATCCCTGATAGGGTTTTAGGTTTTTTCCGGCGTGGTGGCGATCGCCGATTTGGTAGATTGCATTGAAATGTTTCAATCCCTGATAGGGTTTTAGGTTTTTTCCGGCTAATCAGGATTAAGATGATGAGGAAAATTAGGATTAGAGTTTCAATCCCTGATAGGGTTTTAGGTTTTTTCCGGCGTTAGAAAACATCATTAAAGGTGGATTTGATGAGCAAGTTTCAATCCCTGATAGGGTTTTAGGTTTTTTCCGGCATGAGCTTGTCAGGATGATTGAAAACTCTTCTGAGATGTTTCAATCCCTGATAGGGTTTTAGGTTTTTTCCGGCTTTCAAAGATTCTATTCAAGAAGCTATTTATGTAGTGTTTCAATCCCTGATAGGGTTTTAGGTTTTTTCCGGCGTGAATACAAAGGCCCGCCGTTTAAGGATGTTTATGTGAGGCTGAGTTTCAATCCCTGATAGGGTTTTAGGTTTTTTCCGGCAGTTGAGGGTATGGATTATCATTGTCGCCTTTAAGGTTTCAATCCCTGATAGGGTTTTAGGTTTTTTCCGGCGTGCAAGTCAAGGAGCCAAAGCTTTGATGCAGACGCTCAAAGTTTCAATCCCTGATAGGGTTTTAGGTTTTTTCCGGCCTGCGAATCTCCCAGAGGGTACCCGCTATTCCGTTTGTTTCAATCCCTGATAGGGTTTTAGGTTTTTTCCGGCGAAATCGAGAAAGCAAAAAGCGCAAATATTGCGTTTCAATCCCTGATAGGGTTTTAGGTTTTTTCCGGCTTTAAATTTTGTAGGAGGAACGCTAACACAACTAGCGTTTCAATCCCTGATAGGGTTTTAGGTTTTTTCCGGCCAGTAGGAGACGCAACGATTTCCCCAGGAAAGCTGAGTTTCAATCCCTGATAGGGTTTTAGGTTTTTTCCGGCATGAAGCAAAGGAGCGTGATCGGCTTCTGAAGTATAAAGTTTCAATCCCTGATAGGGTTTTAGGTTTTTTCCGGCTATTGTGTACGCAATATTTGCTACTAGCCAACAAGTTTCAATCCCTGATAGGGTTTTAGGTTTTTTCCGGCACGGTAGAGCCTCAATCGCGACCATTTATGGAAACGGTTGTTTCAATCCCTGATAGGGTTTTAGGTTTTTTCCGGCTCTAGATAAACTCGGTCCCGTCGCCGCCATCAAGGTTGATGTTTCAATCCCTGATAGGGTTTTAGGTTTTTTCCGGCGTTAGCCTATGACGTGAATATAGCGTAACAACCAGTTTCAATCCCTGATAGGGTTTTAGGTTTTTTCCGGCATGCACAAATAACAATTTTCATCATAGGGCTTGACGTTTCAATCCCTGATAGGGTTTTAGGTTTTTTCCGGCTTTAGCGGCAGACATCGCATCCCTTGGGGTCTGTTTCAATCCCTGATAGGGTTTTAGGTTTTTTCCGGCAGAATAACCAATACAAGGATAAGGCTTGGTGGGTTGTTTCAATCCCTGATAGGGTTTTAGGTTTTTTCCGGCGCTACTTTGAATGATATGTCTAAATCTTGGGATAGGTTGTTTCAATCCCTGATAGGGTTTTAGGTTTTTTCCGGCCAAAGTAACAGCAGCAACAAAATAATGTGTAAAGTTTCAATCCCTGATAGGGTTTTAGGTTTTTTCCGGCCCACCATCATAACCCAATGGTAAGCGAGTAGGAATGTTTCAATCCCTGATAGGGTTTTAGGTTTTTTCCGGCTTATCAGAAAGATTATCGGGAACAGAACTCATAAGTTTCAATCCCTGATAGGGTTTTAGGTTTTTTCCGGCTCAACAATGCTGGTTATCTCAACTTGGTTATTTGCCACCATTGTTTCAATCCCTGATAGGGTTTTAGGTTTTTTCCGGCTATTCTCAACAAGGGCTAGTCAGCATCAACAACGTGTTTCAATCCCTGATAGGGTTTTAGGTTTTTTCCGGCGCAATCACTCCCGCTGACCCTGAAGACAAAAATTTTGTTTCAATCCCTGATAGGGTTTTAGGTTTTTTCCGGCTCGCTTATATTGAGCGGTACGCCTGAGACTTTGATTGTTTCAATCCCTGATAGGGTTTTAGGTTTTTTCCGGCACAGCAACGGCGATGAATCCGAGACGGACTCGCGGTTTCAATCCCTGATAGGGTTTTAGGTTTTTTCCGGCGGGATGTTTCCCCCTTCATCTGAACATGGATCAAGCCAAATCTGTTTCAATCCCTGATAGGGTTTTAGGTTTTTTCCGGCGTGAAAGAGCAATCTTTAGATACTAAGGCGACAAAACTCGAGTTTCAATCCCTGATAGGGTTTTAGGTTTTTTCCGGCTCGTAAGGAGAGAAAACGGCAAGGTGTTCGCCCTTGTTTCAATCCCTGATAGGGTTTTAGGTTTTTTCCGGCGCCAACACCCAATCAAGCAGCCCGTCGTGCTGCTATTGTTTCAATCCCTGATAGGGTTTTAGGTTTTTTCCGGCGGACATGACCGCATATCCCCAAAATTAACTACCATGTTTCAATCCCTGATAGGGTTTTAGGTTTTTTCCGGCTTCATCAATCACAGCCCCTGGATGCCCGAATATTTCCAGGTTTCAATCCCTGATAGGGTTTTAGGTTTTTTCCGGCAGAGAGCAATTAAAAGGCAAAGCACAAGAACTCAAGACGTTTCAATCCCTGATAGGGTTTTAGGTTTTTTCCGGCACATCCGCCCCTGACCAGCTAGTGCGATCGCTAGCTCTGTTTCAATCCCTGATAGGGTTTTAGGTTTTTTCCGGCATTGAAGCTTTAGCCGGAACTGGCAAAAGCCTTGTTTCAATCCCTGATAGGGTTTTAGGTTTTTTCCGGCTCAAAGGGGTCGGCGGGGAAATACTGCTGCTTGAAGTTTCAATCCCTGATAGGGTTTTAGGTTTTTTCCGGCTTGGTACACAAACGGCTGAGTCACGGCTGGCAAGTTTCAATCCCTGATAGGGTTTTAGGTTTTTTCCGGCTCGCCATCGCAGGCAACAGCTAAACTAAGATTGTTGCCAAGGTTTCAATCCCTGATAGGGTTTTAGGTTTTTTCCGGCGCCACAACAAACAATACGGTTTCCCAGCGGGGCAACCGTGTTTCAATCCCTGATAGGGTTTTAGGTTTTTTCCGGCCTAAGTGCGACTACTACCACGCGACCAGCGGCTTAGTTTCAATCCCTGATAGGGTTTTAGGTTTTTTCCGGCTCAACAAAGCAAACCTACACCCAACAAAAACAGATGTTTCAATCCCTGATAGGGTTTTAGGTTTTTTCCGGCTAAAACAATTCCACATCATCTAAAATCTACTCCCTAAGTTTCAATCCCTGATAGGGTTTTAGGTTTTTTCCGGCATGGGCGTCGCTGCCGATCCAAATGAAGCTTATCGTTTCAATCCCTGATAGGGTTTTAGGTTTTTTCCGGCGATAGCACCAATCCTTTCGGCGGTGCAATCCCTAAAGTTTCAATCCCTGATAGGGTTTTAGGTTTTTTCCGGCGGTTCTTTAGGATATTGTGCGCTGCCAATAACACCCAGTTTCAATCCCTGATAGGGTTTTAGGTTTTTTCCGGCTTGTCTCAACTATGTCAGGAATCACGAATCAATCAGAGTTTCAATCCCTGATAGGGTTTTAGGTTTTTTCCGGCTCGGATGCGATGAAGTCTATCGAACTTGACACTAGAGTTTCAATCCCTGATAGGGTTTTAGGTTTTTTCCGGCATGAGTTAGCAGCAGCCGAGGCAGTTATCGCTTTGATGTTTCAATCCCTGATAGGGTTTTAGGTTTTTTCCGGCTCTGGAGTTCGGTGAGGGTGCGGTGGCCGCTGACTTGCTGGATGTTTCAATCCCTGATAGGGTTTTAGGTTTTTTCCGGCTTTTATATTTTTTACATTCTGTACCGGGTATCACACGTTTCAATCCCTGATAGGGTTTTAGGTTTTTTCCGGCTGCATACGCTTCCTTTCGTGTTTTAGGAGTTTTATGTTTCAATCCCTGATAGGGTTTTAGGTTTTTTCCGGCTTTACAAATGCACTCCTGCCGAGCTTTGCCATAAGTTAGGTTTCAATCCCTGATAGGGTTTTAGGTTTTTTCCGGCTTGAGTTCGATAACGATCATGGTTTACTTCTTCCTGTAACGTTTCAATCCCTGATAGGGTTTTAGGTTTTTTCCGGCTCAACCCAGCAACGTTCTCACCCATCCCAAATTTGAGTTTCAATCCCTGATAGGGTTTTAGGTTTTTTCCGGCCCGGCAGGAATAGTATCAATCGCATTGTCCACGACACTTTGGTTTCAATCCCTGATAGGGTTTTAGGTTTTTTCCGGCGCAACGCCACCTATACAAGCAGAAGTAGCAATAAGTTTCAATCCCTGATAGGGTTTTAGGTTTTTTCCGGCTCCCAACCCTTAGTCATCTCTGAAAGAGAATCACGCGTTTCAATCCCTGATAGGGTTTTAGGTTTTTTCCGGCTCATGGAATTGATGATGCAATGGTGACGGATGCTCCGTTTCAATCCCTGATAGGGTTTTAGGTTTTTTCCGGCAAATAACTCATTAACTCAGTTTTAATCTGCTGTTTCAATCCCTGATAGGGTTTTAGGTTTTTTCCGGCAAAACGCTGACCAAAAGCGGAACGTACTAAAGTATTGTTTCAATCCCTGATAGGGTTTTAGGTTTTTTCCGGCAAAAAGGAAGCGGCCAAGCAGCAGCAGTCTGTTGTTTCAATCCCTGATAGGGTTTTAGGTTTTTTCCGGCTTTCCACAGATATCCGGACAAATCGAATACTTTGTTTCAATCCCTGATAGGGTTTTAGGTTTTTTCCGGCTGGATTTCTTGCTTGAAATCTTTCTTTCCACTCAGCAAAAGTAGTTTCAATCCCTGATAGGGTTTTAGGTTTTTTCCGGCTGGATTTTTTGATAGATGAGCTGAGTTTGTTGTCTGTTTCAATCCCTGATAGGGTTTTAGGTTTTTTCCGGCAATGGAATCTAATCATCTTTTTCACGATCTCCGGTAGGTTTCAATCCCTGATAGGGTTTTAGGTTTTTTCCGGCTAGCTCAATAGTTAGCTTGCGTCGCTCTTGGCCGCTGTTTCAATCCCTGATAGGGTTTTAGGTTTTTTCCGGCTCATCTAAAGCAACAGAAGCCATGCGAGGATTAGGTTTCAATCCCTGATAGGGTTTTAGGTTTTTTCCGGCTGGGATGTATACACAGTCAAGCTTTCACTAACCTGGGTGCGCGGTTTCAATCCCTGATAGGGTTTTAGGTTTTTTCCGGCCAATCACTTGCAATCACTATTTTTGCAATCACTGATAGCAAAGTTTCAATCCCTGATAGGGTTTTAGGTTTTTTCCGGCGTATTTGGAGCAGGTCTTGCTCCTTGGGCTGCTAGGTTTCAATCCCTGATAGGGTTTTAGGTTTTTTCCGGCACTGACGGGAAGATGGTTCTCTGCCATAACAACTTTGTTTCAATCCCTGATAGGGTTTTAGGTTTTTTCCGGCCATAACTTGCCATCAAAGCCCTGTTAGATGCGTCAATGTTTCAATCCCTGATAGGGTTTTAGGTTTTTTCCGGCTCGAAATCTAGCACTTTGGACTGCCGCTCGAACTCCTCGTTTCAATCCCTGATAGGGTTTTAGGTTTTTTCCGGCTGTAGCGGTTGATATTTCCTCTCAGATTCCTTTGTTTCAATCCCTGATAGGGTTTTAGGTTTTTTCCGGCGGTTGGCGGCTCTCTCAGATTTTGCCCGCTCCGCTTTTACCTTTAGTTGTTTCAATCCCTGATAGGGTTTTAGGTTTTTTCCGGCAATGATGTAAGACAAATTATAAAACAAAAATATGTTTCAATCCCTGATAGGGTTTTAGGTTTTTTCCGGCGTAAACTATCGTCGCCTTTGGCTGAGGGAAAAACGTTTCAATCCCTGATAGGGTTTTAGGTTTTTTCCGGCCGCCCGTTCCAGAAGCCTTGCTGTATTTGGTTTTCCAGGTGCAGTTCCGTGAATCTCCAACAAAAGTACCATTCCAGCCAGCGGCTTGTCAATACCCAAATTTCCCTACTCACTCCAAAACCTTATCCTGTAAAGCTTACAGACTTTCCGTGAATGGTTTTTTCAGAGGAGGGGCATCAAACACTTGCGGAACATGAGTTTGAGCCGAAAAATTTGATACCCCGATTTTGGTTGAGTCGATGGGGGATACTATTCCCCGCACCTCTCAGTTAGATCTGGGCGTGCGAGTTTCCCCGCACCCAGCTCCCGATGTTCTTAGCTTTCGCTTTTGCTCATGTGTAGATAATCGTGGCAGCTTTCGTGAACCGCTAGAAGGTTGTTAATTTTCGAGTTACTATGGTTTCCGTCTACATGGTGTAGATGTACCTTTTCATCGCCTAGCATTTTTAGACCACATTTCCCACATTTATGGTTTTGCCGTTTTAAAGCTTTAGAGGTTTCGCCGTTATAGAGCTTGCTGTTACGTTCACTCCAGTAGGCTATATCTCCGTCGTAGGGTGATTTCTCCCCTTTGACATTGACAAATTTGTTTTCGGAGTAAGGAACCGTCGGGAATGCTTTATCAAGCAGTTTCTTGCTGGTGTAGCGAGATTGTTTCGATTCCTTATTGAATACCTTGAAGGCTCTATTTTGGGTAAACCACAGTGATAACCGTGACCCTTCCAACTTACAGTAGCGATGGTAATTTCTCCAGCCTCTAACTACAGGGGCTAATTTCTCAGCTTTGACCGTAGCACCATAATTCGAGTTGTTAACGATGTGTTTTACCTTCTGACGAAACGCTTTAAAATTGTCCGTTGATGGGACGCATCTAAACTTTCCGTTGTTTTGCACTTTGAAATGCCAACCGAGGAAGTCAAATCCATCTGTCGTAGCTGTTAGCTTAGTTTTCTTTTCACTAACCTTCATGCCTCGTTCTGCCAGAAATTCGCTGACTTTATCAAGTATTGCCTTCGCATCATCTTTAGGTTTCAGAATTATTACCATGTCATCCGCGTAACGGACTGATTGATGTATTTCCTCAATCCCATTGAGAGCAATATTGGCTAATAATGGACTTACCACGCCCCCTTGCGGGGTTCCTTGTTCTGGAAATCCTGGATTGACTCCTGATTTTAGACACCGGAATATTCCGGTCTTGATGCCTAATGGGGCGATGAGTCTTTCCATAATGCTATTGTGGCTTATCCTGTCGAAGCATTTTTCGATATCGAGTTCTATGACTCGCTTGGATATTCCGTGGGCTTTTGAGCTTAGATTTAGGAAAAGAACTTTCTGCGCGTCATGCGCTGACCTCCCTGTCCTGAATCCGTAGCTACGAGCGTGGAAGGTTGCTTCGTGTGCTGGCTCGCTTCGCGTATTTTGCGAGGCATTGCCACGCTCTATCGGCGATAGTAGGTATCTTAAGGAGGCGGGTACTCCCATCCTTTTTTGGGATTGGTATTGAACGTAACTTCTGATGTTTCCAGTTGTTACTTTTGGCTCTGAGTTCTTCACTCAGAGCAAACCTTTCCTCAAATGTGAGTGAGGCTCTTCCATCGATTCCCGCAGTCTTTTTGCCAGCATTTAGTTGAGTTACTTGACGTATCGCCAACATTCTTGCAGCCCAAGATTTCAGAATTAGCTTTTGAAGGGACTTCGCTTTGGGCTTGTCTCCAACCTGAATCGCTTTATACACGCGCTTTTGTAGGCGGAATAAATTACGGCGGAATTTCTTCCACGGTAACGTTTTCCAAGATTCACTAACATTTCTGTTGTGACTAATCATGCTCTGCTCCAGTTTGTGTATTCTGAACACCGAGCGACCAATTACGGTCTGTCCTACCCGAACTGAGGGAGTTCCGCTTCTCGTCTAGCCTACTTGGAGTTCGACTTCCCCTTGACCCTTAGCTCGTTTTTCTTCGTTCCCTCGGTTAGATTGATTGTTCCTTTAGGTGGAGCCAATTTAACTACTGGTTTCCCTGGACTCTTGCCGATATTGGTGTATATATTCGGCGGGAATAAGCTCCCGTGGAGTCGGGAGTTTTGTCTGTGTCCCGCTCTGGGTTAAGTTACTTTTCTAGGCTCGATTTCACCGTCGGAACTCCCCATTAACGCCAGTGTCACCTCACATTAGATGTCTGATTGCGTCCTGTTCCCAGCTTCACTCTCCAAGAATCGAGCTTGGTCGGTGTGGGCAGATAGGGAGTCATACCTGAGTCTGGCAGAAGGGACTTGCACCCTTATCAGACCGAGAGTTCAGTCTTGTGACTGGAAACGTTATGTACGGACTGATTACCGTGATTCACGTTTCAACGAATCGCACAACAGCTACCCATTCACGGAAACTAAGCAAAAAATATTGTGCGATCGACAGGCTCTACCCCACCAATACGTTCAATCTTACCCTGACAGCAGGCGCACAGCCGGAAAAACAAAATACTGTCTTCCTTCGGTTTGATGACCTTGTTCAGGCGCGATCGTAATTTAGCGTACTGAGTCTCGGTCAAATCAGCACACTCAAACACACTGTACTGCATCCACTGCCCGTAGGATTTCAGCATTTTGTGAATCTTTGTCCGGCGCTTGTCTTCAGAAATATCGTAAGAAATCAGAATGTGCATATCTAGTACAAAACTAAAGGTGGATATTTGTCAATTTCGCCCATCAAATATTTCGCCAACAGCCGCCCTTGAATTTCAAAAGCTTCTCGATAGGTGCACTTGCGTTTCAAAACAGGATGCTTAAACTCAGACTGCTTTTTCTGTTCGTACAACTTCAGAAATTCTTTCCGTCCCGTTTCCGAGAGTCGCACCACATTACTCAGAGGTTCCACAGTAAAATCATTCGGCGTAAGCAGTCGGCGGTTAATCGCCTTCAAAATAATACTGTCTGCTACCAAAGGGCGGAACTCTTCCATCAAATCAAACGCTAAACCGACGCGGCCGTAGCGTTGCACGTGAAGGTATCCTAAATAAGGGTCAAATCCCACAATATTAATCGCGCTTTGCACATCGTGACGCAGCAGCGTATAAGCAAAATTCATCAAAGAATTCACCGGATCCGTAGCAGGGCGGTGTCGCGGTTGAAATACAAAGCCTTCCGCGCGAATTAATTGGTTAAAAACTCCGAAATACGCCGCACTACCAGCCCCTTCGTGCCCGCGCAAAGAGTCTATATTGTCAGTTTTGTCAAGTTTGGCGATCGTATTGGAAATCTGCATAATTGCCGCAGCTAAATTTAGTTCCGAATGTTCCCGCTGAGTTTGAGATAAACTGCTGCGATAATTCTTCAATTTCCCGCGAATAAAACCCCGGACAACATGAATAGCTTGCGGAGTTTCCCCCGCCGCTTTCCACTGAGCATTGCGAACAAAAATATTTTTACTTAATTCCGGTTCCAGCTTACCCAAATAGTGACCCGTATCCGTGATAAAAGTCAGAGGAATTTTCCGTTCGAGCAATTCTGCGATCGCCGCGGGGGAAATAGTCGCCCGTCCCAAAATCACCACTCCATCTAAATGAATCAAAGGCACATCCTGGATTTTTTGATTCTTTGCCTTGACATTTAGCCGTTCATCTGTTTTCCCAATAAACACATCATCTTGATTGATATAAAGTGTTCCCACGATCCACTCCTAAAGTTATGTATTCGTTGTGTTTCGATTTGTCCGCCACTCCGCCAGGAATTCAAACCCCTGTCTCAAAGCTTGGATTCGGTTCAAACCGACTGAAGAAGTAATTTAATCAGCAATTTAACTGGTTCCCAGGCTGAGCCTGGGAACCGATATCCAGAGGCTCTGCCTCGCTTGCTCGCGGAGGAAATTGGAGGCAAAGCCTCCGGATCTGTGTTACCAGGCAGAGCCTGGGAACAAGGAATAATCGGTAAAATCTTCAGTTTTCTTAAGAAAACTTTTGCTGTGAGATAGGGATTTCAACCCCAGGCGATTTGGGATCAGCTAGCTTCTTGATAGCGCAGGACTTTCTCTGCAGCTTGCGGCAAACATTGCTGATAAAGGCTGCAACCTTGACAGCGTTTGCTATAATACGCTGGAGGCATCTTGCCAGTTTGCAGCAAAAATTGGATAGCGTTGATAGTGGCGATCGTCTCTTGTCTCAACACCTCAGAAATCTCCACTAATTGGCGCTGATGCGATCGCGCGTAATACACATATCCAGCCGCAATATTTTTCCCCGTCATCTCCTCCAAACAAAGCGCTTGAGCGCAAACTTGCAACTCGTCGTTATCCCATTCCCCCTTCCGTCCCCGCTTATATTCCACCGGATAAAACTCACCCTCAGCCGACTCAATCAAATCCGATTTACCAATCAGTTTATAGCGCTCGGATTTCAGCCAAATCGCCCGCACCTGCCAAGTTTCATCCTGGTTAATCTCGCCCATCCTGTGAACGCGATCGTGCAAACTTGTCCCATCAATGGTATACTGATTATCCGCAAATTCCCCCGCACAAAACATCCGCCAGCAGCGGTGAGCGCAATAGGAATACTGGTTAAGCGACGCAATAGAAATGTAATCAAAATCATTCATAATTTTGATGGTTTGTAAGAGATTGGTAATTGGGAATTAGTGATCCGCCAGTCCGGCAGGGGTTGAAACCCCTGTCTCATAGCTAAAGTCGGTTGAAACCGACTGAAGAAGTAATCTAATCATTCATGGTTGCAGTCCTCTTAAGAGGACTTTAGCTTTGAGGCAGGGGTTTCAACCCCTGCCGGACTATGGGTTTTACGTTAAGTTTCAAGAACTTTTTTTAACAACTATTCGCCTAGTCATTCCCATCCCCATCGGAGTTTTCCTCCCCACCCCGCAGTAAACAGCAAAATCAGCCAAAGCATTAACTTGCTTAATCGCTAAAGGCTCCACATCTCCCAAAATCCGATAACTAACCTCCCCAACCATGCCGACAAAATCGCTTTGATAGTTAGTCAATTTTTCACTTCGGATATTGACAAATGTCGAAAAAAGTGCATCGAAGGAAAGATCGGGAAGTGCGATCGGGCTGTACTTATTCCACCGACTGAGGAGACTATTAAAAACGCAATCTCTAGTAGGAATCACCGAATCGAATTTCCCCTGCCTAAAAGTAGTAGGAGTCGCAAAACTGAAAGCAATTAAGCGGTTAGTTTCCGAAGCTTGTTCGTAAAGTTGAGAGTAACTACAAGCATTAGCCCAAGGTTGATCTAATTGAGGAGTGCCGAGGATATTCGCAATCAGCAAATCCGCCGGGCCAAGGTGCCACGGCTTCGAGGGATTGAGATTCAGCCAAAGATTAGTTAACTTGCCAAATAAAGTGTCATCAAGGAGAGTAATCCGCCACCAACACAGACAGTGTGCTGGAATCGTTTCTGTGTGTTCCCATTGCAGGGAATGGTGTTTTTTGAAAGGGCATTTTTTAGTTTGCAAAGGGCTGAGGGTGAAAGCTTTATCAGCGGCAGAATCGTGGAGGCGATCGCCGAGTTTTTTGTCAACGGAACTCACGAGGGTGAGGAAGAGGGCGTGCAGGTGTCTTCCCGTGAGGTATCCGGGGGGAATTGGGGCCAGGGGAAGGAGGTTGAGGACTAGGCTGTGCGGCATAATCGGTTAATGGTTGGTTGTGTTGATTTTCTAAATTATGAAAGGCTCGTCATCTGGAAGACGTAGCTGCTTGCTTTTCATTGCGATAGCTAAGATTCCTGCTAATCCGGGTAAAAATCTGTAATGGTCTTTTTGAGCATCGTCACAAGCAATGACGATCGGATATGACACAATTCCTTGCTTTCGGAGTTGGAAAATAGCAGCAGCATTTTTGACTCCGCAAACTATTACCCCCGGTAGCAATTGTTTTTCCAGGACTTTGAGAAGAGGAGTTGGTGCGATCGCATTTTCCAGCCGTCGTTCAATCCGACAATTTGGAAAAGCAGTTAACTTGTTGAGTTCTTTGTTGACAAACTCTTGCCAACTGTCCCGATACCGCAACCTAAAATTCAATGTATAGGTCGCTTGAGCGCGTGCTGTTACCTCAACAAATTCGCCATCTTCAGCAAATTCGTAATAACGCAAAAGATGGAGAGGGTCTAAAATTGTTTCTTCGGAACAATCGAGCAATAAGCCTTGAGGATCGCGGATGGGGAGACTTTCAAACAAGCTGGAACGGAATTGAAATAGCGGTGCATAGCTAGCCGCCCAAATCTCAGCAAACTCTTTTAATTCTTTGCCAGCATCAGCATCTTCTTGAAACAACTTTTCAAATTCTTCTATGCTGGCCCTTTCTGCTTTTAGTTCCTCAACTTCAAACGGATAATGAACTTCTAAAAACTTTTTGACAAAAGCTTGACCGCCCTTGATGTATTTCCACTCACTTTTGAGAGTTAGTTTTTTCGCAGAGACTTTGACAATATCTTCCGCCCCGCGCAGAGTCCGCATTCGGCCGCGGTAATAGTCCCAGTCGCGATTTCCTCCAAGTGTTTCTTTCAGAGTATTGAAAAGTTGGGCTATTAATTCACTACCGGGTAAGTTCTCAAATTTTTCTTCTAGTTCTAACAGAGGACGGGCAATTTCTAGGGATGCTTCGGAACGCCAATAAACATCTAAAAAGGGTTTGTCAAGACAGGGAATGCTGTCAAGCATTTGTTTGAGTGCGGCCCGTCCTCCTGTACAATCTAGGGTGGATAAACCTTGTTGCCAAGCCTGATCTGGTAAGTAGGCGATCGCCTCTGAATCCATATTAGTTTCAGACTTACCCAATACCCGTCCAACTCGTCCCAATCGCTGCCAAAAAGAGAAGCGATCGCGACTGGAAAAAATCAACCAATCTAGATTTTGCCGCGTCGGTTCAGGATTTCTTTCAAAGTTAAATCCGACATCTACAGTGCTTGTTGCTAGAATAATCGGGCGTTGGGCTGCTAATTTGCGATCGCCCTTGGGAGTCGAACCCGTAATCCGTCCGAATTTACCGCCCAAACCTCTTGCATAAAGCAAATCTGCCAAACGATTGATGTTGTCTTTAGAATCGAGAATTACCGCACCGTTGCGATCGGGCTTTTCTCGAAAACGGTTGACAACTTCCTCTGCTAATTCTAGCAACCACTGGTCTCTTTCAGGTTGCGATCGCAATTCAAGATTAACTGCTGTTTGCGACGGTAAAAGATGAGAATTGCTTGTTTCTTCATTAATCCAGGCTATTTTGACACCCTGGAACTCTAAATTTTTCAATGCTAACTCACAAGCAGGTTCCGGCGTTGCTGTCAGCAAAACCACTCGCCGCCCGTATTGAAAAAAGCCGAAAACGTATGAATAAGCCAGATAAAACAGCAAACTAACTAACTGTTTGGCATCATATAAATGAAATTCATCAAAAATGACCGTACCAAACTTTTGGTAAAAAGCACTGGCGATGTTTGTGCGATCGTTCTTGTTGTAGGCAAAAAAAGTCGCGTAGTAGAAAATGTCAGGATTTGTCACCAAAATAATTGGTCTATCTGCCCCTACATCCGAAAAAACTGTAGCCGGATTTCGCAGTACATTGTACAGCTTCTCACCCGAACGCTTGCCAACTTTATCATTAGGCCATTCCCTAACCTCTCTAGCAGAAGCAGCTTTCACAACGTGACGCAAACCAGCTTCGCGGACAAACTTTTCGGCAGCTTCCCGCTGTTGCTCGACTAAAGCATTAGTTGGCGCAATATAGACAGCACTTTGAGTTGGATTGTGCTTTAGCACTGCTAGTGCAGCTTGAGTTTTTCCAGTGCCAGTTGGAGACAAATCGAGAACAATATCAGCGTTTCGAGACTGTTCAAATACATCAACTTGATGCTGTAGCGCATTTTTCATAAATGCCAATTCATTTGGCAGCGATGCACAAGCTGAAATACTTCGAGGTTCTAGCTTTGTAACTAACTTTTCCTCAGCCATTTTGTCTCCCTCCACAACAAAAATATAAATTGGCGGGAACAATCATTTCACCAATCTGCCAAGCTGCACCTCGGAAAGAAAGGTTTTTTAACAAAGGTGCTGGCGGCATGGAAATTAAATCAAATGACAAAAGCTCTAAATTGCGCGGTAAATCAGCTACACTTAAATAAGCCTGACTTTGATAATCGCCACTCGGCAAAAGAGCTATTTCAAGTTCAGATAAAACATTCACCTTGACTTTACTCATAAATTTACCCAAGCGAATGTAATCCGGTAATTCGCAATTTCCCAACACCAAAGTTTGAAATTTGTTGCCCCGTTCAATCATCCGCAACCGTCCGGTTTGAGGAAAATTACTTGCTCTAAATGAACTCGGTTTTTTTCCTTGTCTTTGAATTGGTAAATCTTCACGGGCTGTAGCGACGCGGTTATTAGTCATCGCGTACCAATAAGCATCAGAAAGTGCATTGAACCGCTCAAATCTGAATGTTACTCTGCCGTTTATTGGTGAAGCTGGCAATACATAACAAGCTTGTGCTATTGGTTCTAAATCTTCTTTGTAGGTTGGTCGTCCTGTTGCCTCACCTTGAAGGCGATAGGGGGAACGTACCCAGCCAAAAGCATAGGCAAGGGCATAGTTCCCGATCGCACCTTCAGTGTAATAGGTATCAGACAACTCCCTAGAGGCAAAAAAGACTGGTTCTGCACACCACAAATCGACTATTTTTGCCTTTTCAAACGGAAGTGTTGACATAGATTAACTCTCTGTTTCTACAGGTGTCTTTTTACTTTTGCCTTTGCCCTTTTTTTCAGCAGGAGGCAGACGGAAAGGCTGGTAGGATTTATCCAACCGCTTGAGAAAATTATCGCGTTCTTCTTCAGACCAGTGGCGGTCTACGTCTGCAATTAAACTTGTTAATTCATCTTCAGAAAGCTGCATCGAAACTCCGCGCTTGTTAGTCCAATTTGAAATGACTTGCTTGATTGCTGCACTCAAATCATCAGTATCGAAAGGATGCTCTAAGGGCTTTGGCAAAGCATCATAAGTAGCTTGTACCAATTCGAGAGAACTAGGTAGTTCTGCAATGCTGCCAAAGACTCCTAATATCTGATTTTCCATCCGTCCGACTCGGCTGGAAACAGCGCCGTAGCGACTTGTTAAGAGAATGTTGCCGATGACATAGCGCAACTCGTCAGCCGTGACATCTTTGAGGGTGACGACATCAATAAAATGGACTCCAGGTTTGATATATTCACTGGTATTTAAAGCGGTTGATGCTTTGCCATTTTCATCGCGCATTGTGCCGTTTTCAAAGATAGCATTGATTGTGCGATCGCCTACAGCTTGAGCAGTCGTCAAAATACTAAAAGCATCTTCAGTCCAAACTCGGCTTTTTTGAGCGCCGCGGCCTCCAGCAGCAAAACCGTACAGAAAACAATCGACGCACATTTCACAAGGTGCATTGGTGTTTAGCGAACAAAGAGATCCCTCTTTCGGACTTGTATAAAGAAGTTCGTGTGCCCTTAAGAATTCGCGCCCTCGCCGCCTTTCTGGTGCTACCTGTTTGCGCTTAGTCATCACCAAACGTTGCACGATTGTCTTTTTATCTTCTAAACCAGCAGGCACAAATTCGCTGCACATTGGTTCTCCAGAACCTTCTGTGCGAAAAATAGTTTCAGAATGGGTTGTCCTGAGAACAACTAAACTGACAATGCGCCCTTTGGGAAAATTTTCGTAAGTGGGAGCAAGCACAGGATTCAGTTTGTTAATTGACATGGGAACCTCCTAATTAATTAGATAGATGTGATGGTTTCAACAGAATCATCTGAGTTATCTTCAGACTTTCTTTTGGGAAGCTCCTGATATGCTTCTTGCCAGAAGAACAAATATGCAGCTTCAAGTTGGTTTTTATCGGAGAGAAGTTTCTCGGGGCGGGCTTGGTAAATTTCTTCATACATTTTTCGCAGCACATTGTAATACTGCTTAAGCTGCTCAAATTTAGCTCCTCCTGGCTCATAGTCACGAATTCGTTTGAGGCGAGTGTGGTATTGCTGCACTAGAGAGGCGAACATAAACTCTAAATCCATGTAAGGCTTTTGGGAGCGGACTGCTGCTGTAAAATCAGTGAATGGTTCTGCTAAAGACGTGCGTTTGAAAGAACTTCCTTTGAGGTTAGCGGTGGCAGCAATTTGAGCCGCTTCTTTGAGATATTGGGTTAAAAGTGCATTTTCATTGGGCATAATACTCTCCAGTAAACTATTCAAAGGCTCGCGAATGCGACTCCAAATTACACTCAGATTAGGTTCATCTTGTTCTCGCAAAGTCCAGCGCAGCAGCACATAATAAAGGTCAAAAGGTTGTGCTGCTGCACGGGCTAAATCGTACAAACAATCATCGGCTTTCTGAATGCTGGCAACTGCGATCGCTAGTTGGCCGATACAGCGCAGCCGCTTGAGAATTTTCTCGGCTTCTTCACGGCTGTATTGTCCGCTTCCTAGCAAAGTTTGGAGTGCAGCCGGAATTCCTTCTACCCGCCCGTAAATATCTGATGATATTTCTACTTCTAAGTTGCTGCTGAGGGTAAAGGGAAAGCCAAATTCTAAAGACAAAGATAGTTCTAAAGCTAGTCGCAGTGACTTGAGCAAAGCAACAGAAGCATTAGCATCTCCCCAAACTAAGGCTTCGGTAACAGTTGCATGGATAAATTCTGGACGTTTGGGAAAGGCAATTCCTACAACTTTGTTAGCTTTAAATTCCAGAATATTGTCTTTGTACAGCTTAAACTCGTCAACTGTTACTGTACCGCCTTCAGCATTTGTAGCGGCTAGTTGTTTTAAATGTTCTCGCCAAATCCTCAGTAATTCTGGAGAAGAACCTTTCGGTAATGCTAGGTGCAAATAGATGGGGTCTTTTTTATTAGCTGCCGGGAAATTTGCCCCGATAGCCATTAACTGATAAGCCAAGGCTGCCATTGAGTCTGCTTGCCTTTTGGGTTCTGCACTGCTTCCACCGGGTAAGCGATTAGAAAATACTTGAACTTTTGTGCCTGGGGGCATATTGCCAGAAACTAAGTCGTCTGTTTCGCTGAAAGTAGACCCAAGAGAACAGCGTTTGCGAGGATTTGCTTCTATATAAGCATTCAGTTCGTCAATTCCGTTCCATTGAATGGCGATCGGCAAACTCAAAGTTTTGGCAACTGCGGCCACGATTTCTTCTGAAGCCTCAGATGCCTCGGGTTTGTGCGTGCTTTCTTTTCTCAGTTGGAAAGATTCGCGCAGTGCTTCGAGAATGCCCTCTAATCCTTTTTGAGCGGCTTTGGCTGCAAATAAAGGTCGCCCGTATTGTCCGTTAAAGGGTTCAATTGCTGCTCTTTGCTGTTGTGAAATACCAACACAATTGGCAATCTTGTCCCAAACTTCTTTAGGATTAATTCCTGCTTCTCGATAGCTGAGATAAGCCGCTTTTAATCCTTCGGCGATCGCAAATTCTTCTGCATTGCCAACGGGCAGCAAACCAACTGCTGCTGCGTTCTGCACGGCATCTACACCCGCAGTATCGCCCCACTTGGCAATATCTTTATTGATTTTATCTGCCTTGAATCCAGCTTGTTTCTTTTCTAATAAAGCCTGCACATTTAGGATCACTTCCTCAACATTTTGCTGGATGGCTGATTGAGCAATTTTAATCCCATCTTTGGTCGCCCGTACCAACCGTTCGATATTATTACCAAAAACTAGGTCGATTTTTGCTTGCCAACAAGCAGCTATCTCCGCTGTTAAATCAACTGTTGGTAAGTTTTCTCCTTCAAACAGTTCTCCATCGGGAAAAATTGCTAAGGTCGTCAACCCGTATTTTTGCAAAACTTCTTCGCAAGCCCCAAGTAACAAAGCTGTGATGTAACCTCTGTCTTCAGATACCCGCACTCGAAAAAGTTTACTGGGACGATTAAAGGCAACGGTTAATTCTGTTTGAACTTTCCGAAAACGTTCGGATTCGGGAATTCCTAAATCGAATAAATCCGCCCCTATTAACATTGCAGCCCAGCGATCGATGGCGGGATCTTCGGGTAAAAATATCGCCGCATCGCTGCGGTTGTGACCTGAGTGGCGTTCTATCAACTTTCTGGCTAATTCAAAGTCATCTTCTGTGACAACAAAGCTGAGTACGCAAGCTTTTTCTAGCTGTTCTTGCAAAAAAGTTCGATTTCTGGCTAAAGTTTTGACATTCCGTTGTTGGGAATCTAATTTGTTGAGGTCGTGAACGGCAGTTGCTGCTAGCAGTACAGGTCGCTTGTCTTCGGGGACTCCCCCGATGCGGCTGACTGTCAACATGAACTGACAGGCCGAGTCAAGATGTTCTGCAAGGGTTGTCCCTTCCCTGACACCACGCCCGTGCTCAGCGGCAAGGCGTTCGTAAAGCTGCGGGCGAATTTCGCTGAAATACCGTTCTTCTAAGGTTTTGGGAGGACGGTTCAAAAGTCGGCGCTGGTTTGACACGATCGATTCCTCATGTAAAATTCCCTGCTTGGGACAAGCTTTTGAGTTGCCAACAACTTCTGTAAGTGCAATGATTGTACTTTCTGGGTGTGTCGGCTCTTACTATTTACAATAAAGTCAATATAGCACGTATTGAGTTAAGTGCAAGTACAATTTGGCAAATGTCGCGAAAAAAAGAAGCACTCACCCTTTCAGTTCCGCCGGAAACCAAGGAACAGCTAGAGGCGATCGCCCTTCGCCTCGGTATCTTTTGGGGCAAATCCCCCAGTGTATCTGGGTTATTGGTGGCGATCGCCCAACAAAAAATCGATGTGGGCGAACCCTTCACCCTCAACTCCACCGAAGTCTCCGCCTTACAACAAGGCATCAGACTGCTGATCGACTCAGGCTATGTTGAAGGTGCCCGATCGCTCTCACAACTGCTTGTAAGTCGGGGAAACCTCGCAGTCCCCCTGCGCCAGTCCCTCCTCCAACAAGCCATCCAGCCCACCGCAGCGTGGCGCATTCAAGCCGAAGAATACATCAACAACGGACAACCCTTTCTTGTCCTCTACCGCAATCCCAAAGGAGAGAATTTGGCATATACAGTGCGCTATGCCGAGATTTCCTTTGAAGAAAAGCGCTTTTACCTAGAAATTTGGTGCGAAGAGACTGATGACATCAAAAATCCCGATTATCCCGAACTCATCCACAATCGCTGTCTGCGGTTCGATCGCATTCAGTCCATCATGAAAACGGACGGACAGTGGCGCGCGGAAGGCTTAGATTTTTTTAAAGTGTACTTACACTTTTGTCGCGGCATGGTGAAAGCCTACGAACCGAGGGCAAGAGATATCAGCAATGAAGTTGTGGGAGATATCCGCCAAGTCGTGCGGCGCGTCTCTAATCCCTTTTGGTTGATTCGAGAGGTGTTTCGCTACGGCAAAGACTGCATGATTGTCTCGCCCCAGAATGTGCGCGATCGCTTCCAACAAGAATTGATTGCCCTCTGCAGCCTGTACAACCTGGAAATCCGCGATTAGAGGACACCGTGCCGTTTCCCTGGGGAAATAATATCAATTCCGGTTGCACCGGAATTATTGTTGACTGTTGACTGTTGACTGTTGACTGTTGACTGTTGACTAATGACTGATGACTGATGACTAATGACTAATGACTGATGACTAATGACTGATGACTACAGATTAGCCGTCCAACAAAAAGCAGCCCGTAACAGGCTGCACATCGAAAAAAACCGTTGTTGAGTTAGAGGAGAAAACTTTAAATTGAATTCAAATTGCCCCTGTTTCAAGTCTCTGCGACTCCCGCCGGGCGATCGACTGCCAGTCACTTTCGCCATCTTTATCTTTATCTACCACTGAGTGACTTTGCCTTCAGAACAAAACTTTAAATTCCGATTAGAATGCTGCTGAAAGTTCGTTGACCATTTTCACTCGACCTCTGAGCACCGCCCGCAGCAAGCGGTTGACACAGCCTCTATCTTCGTCATTCAGAGAGTCGTCGAAGGTGGCAGCCATCAAGCCGTAGCGATCGGCCAGAGTCAAAACGCCTGTGTCGGTTACAGAAGCGAGGATTTCAGATATAGCGCCGGGGAGGAGTTGTAGTGGAATCATGGCAGTTCTGTTGAGTTCGATATCTAGATCATTCCTTGTTTTCCCGAAAAAATCAGTGATATTAATGAGGTTCCCAATGTGATTGTGATGCGTGTATGTAAGTGATCCGAGTCGAGTCAATGTGTGACGCGAATCACAGCAACCCAGGTGGCGGCGGGCAATTCCATGCGGCGCGGATGTTTGGGTAGGAGGCGGGACTGACGGCGTTTAGCTAAAATGACGTTAATCTCTCAACCAGTTCAATTTTTACCCCGGTACTGAAAATGCTTGATTTTCTCAATCCCATCTTGGGCCGCAAGCCCGATCGCATCAAAGCCAATGTTGAAATCTATACTTGGCAAACCTGTCCCTACTGCATCCGGGCAAAAACTTTGCTGTGGTGGAAA
>Ga0247774_1000131_pt1 | contig 34777 bp, 31 predicted proteins | sample UWRJL001104B6_FD_179933 | JGI IMG/M metagenome (GOLD analysis project Ga0247774, IMG submission 179933) | Plant litter microbial communities from Arlington Agricultural Research Station in Wisconsin, United States - UWRJ-L001-104B-6 | ecosystem: Environmental > Terrestrial > Plant litter >...
GGCCCTGTAACCGGACGATTCCCCTATTATGGGTCTTCATAGGGGAAGAACAGGAGGAGGCTTGGGCCTGCTGGACGCTGAGGAGAGGTCGGAGCGGCAACTTTCGTCCTGGAATTTGGAAGGGCGAGAAATAGGAAGTGCAAGGGAGCCTCGGATCTGCCCCAGGGCACGTAAAGCCTTCCATTTCCCAGTTGCTTTGAATCTGTGATGGCTAAGCTACTTTCGCCTCGCCTCGTCTTGCCTTGTTCGCCCCTCACACCAAGCGCTTCTGCGGTCGCATGAAAATGTCATCACAGCAATATCAAAACTGAAAAGATAACGAGGCTTGAGCGTGTTCTTGTTCAGGTTCATGGCTGCATGGGCACCTTGCGTAGGCGCGAACTTCCTTGACGGCCTCTTGGAGAAGAAAATTCCGTATTGGTGTGTGACTTCGGACAAGCCCGGAGTTCGCAGGGCAGGAACATGATTGACTCATTTCGACGAGTACGGTAAACCCTATCCATTTTGCTTGGTGGACGCCACCGGTCTATGAATTCGTCTAGAACTGTGAACAGTCATGGCTAACTCCCGGTTCCCACGCGACAGTCTGATAAACCGGCAGTTGTACACTTAACTTCCCTCCATGCTACATTCCACAATCTCCGAGCAGTTCTAGATTCCATGGCAGGCCTTCCTAATCTCAAGAACTGTCAGCCCCATGGGACCGTTTTTCAGCCTGGCGTTGCTAGACATTGAGTCAAGAATGGATCCATACGAAAGTACCCCCCGGCTCGCTCCAGTGCACGGAATCGGGCAACTAGTCCTGAGCGGGGCCGAACCGATGTCTAGAGATCGGGCATTCAACTCTAGTCTATCCGTACATTTGGCGGAAAAGTCTTCTCAATGCCTATTGGAGCTGTGAGACGGTGTCCAAATACAAAGGAAGAGGCCCCAACCTAAAAATCTACGAATTCAGAGACCGCACGTATCCGGGCCTGTTTCACGGCGTTCCAAGCGCCGCGCTTGAGTTGATAGTGCAGTCATATTTGAAGACAGTTGAATGTAGCATTTGGGAGCCGAACTAGCAAAAGAAAAGAAAAGGGTTAAAAAAAAAAAGGCTGGAGAAATGCCGCCGCATTCATTCAGTTCCGATCCATCCCCTGCCTCACCTAAACAAAGTACCGCGGACCCGGCCGCCTCAATGTGACTTGGCAATTTCCACAACTCCTTCTCTGCAGTAACGGGGTGCTCTCACGGGCTTAGTGGCGTTTCCATTTACGCCAGTGCTGAATCCACTTTGTTTTTTCCATTTTACACACCCTCCATTCTCCATTCCCTTCCCAATTTCCTCTTCATTCCTCTCCCATCTCCTGCCCAAGATTGATGGCGCCGTGGAAAATATTTTGCAAGGATTTCCGCGAGTTTCAGTGGGCGCCAATGCAACGCTAGGCTCTCATCGTGCTGAAGAGGCTGGAGAGAAACGCGTCCAGAACGCGTAAATGGGTCAGGGACGCTGGAAAGTCGCGTGTGACTTTTGTTGACCTCTTTCCCTTCGTGGAAATTCATTTGAATTTCGGTATCGAACTCGGCTTTCGGACGTTGGACCTGCATGAGAAGACAAGAAAAGGCTTGCGTGTTGTGTAATTTCCCCCATTCGATAACGCCCGATAGCTATCTCGATTCCAAGAGCCGAGCGCCGGGTTTGATAGATCTAAGGCTCAATAATTTTCTGACCGACCATATTTCCATATCAACGTTCGGGATGCCACCAAAGGAAGCCGGTTTTCCGGAATTCAGATTGAATGACAGATGAGAATTACTCGAACATATCGAACAGGATGTTTTGTGATTGGAGTATGTACTATCACTCCCACTCTGTGATCTCATCCACCTTTGAGGTTGCAATGCTGAATTCCGACGTAATGAGGTAGGTTGCAGAACATCAAAGTCTCTGATGAGGAGGCTGGTAGAAGCGGGTTTCTAGCCTAAATTTCCGTCCTGCGAAGAAGACGACGTGACTAGCCTTTGTCAAACTATGTGGTGTCAAGTTCTTTAATGCTTATGACGAAATCCACAAGAGCTCGCGATGGGTGTCTCAGGTGCAGAACCCTTTGGAAGCTCTAAATCGCCCGACTGGTGCTCCATTCGGATTTTCAAGCGGGATGAGAACGTCCCCCCAACAAAGTTCACCGAGATACATGCTCCTCGCTTCTTCAGTCTGCAGAAGCTTTGAACGATCACATTCAAACTGAAGTATCTCGATACGTGCTACTGACAGTTTGAGACATGAAACAAAACATGGAAAGTCAAAAGGACTTATAGCATTGCAGAAGGTGACAAGAATTTCTTCGTACAGAGCACACCATGAATCAAAGATCAAGGGAGCCACAAACAACCAGCAATCAGGCATCAGCGACCAACGATCTGCATCCCATTAACCATGCCACGATTTGCGAAACCTCAAACCCCTCGACAGTCAAGACCGGAGTGGAACAACTCTCTGGTACCTTTAACGCCAAAGATCCCGCAGCCTGTTTAGTGGCTCTTCACCCAATCTAGCATCTGCTCATACGCTGTTGCTTGAGCCTCCTTGATGTTGAAATCTGGATACTCACCAACAACAGCAAACCCTACAGTTGTTAGATCCGGAAATGACGGACAGCAACGAGTTGGGGACCTACCATGGGGAACGCCCGGATAGACTTTGACCTCATGCTCGACATTTGCCTTCTCCATGGCATCCTCGCCGACAGTCCTGAGCTCCTCTGGGAACAGCGGGTCATTTTCCACGCAAACCATGCTGACAGGAATCTTCAGCTTCTCAAAATCATGCGGCGTAATCGAAGCCCCATGTGCCAGCGCCCCAACCTTGATCAACGGGCCCTTCCTGGGAGCCCCTCCCTCCTCCTCATCGCCGCCCTCTGCCCACCTCCACTCCCTCTCGGTCCCGAGCAGCAGGATGTACCGCCCTCCGATGCAGTAGCCTACAGCATGAATACCACCCCCCGTCGCGATCGCGTCGGCAAACTTCTCCTTGCAGCCATCGATGACCCTGCACAAGATTCTCATGATCTTGTCCTCAGACTGCCGGGCCAGCCACATGTCAATCAAAAAGCTCTTGGCCGTCTCGACCGCGCGTAGCTTCACCTGGTCTAGGAAGGAGCCCGTGTCTTCCTCGACGATGGTGGTGGACGTGGGAGCAGGGTCGCCGGTGAAGAGATCCGGCATGGCAACGACAAAACCTTCGCTGGCGAACTTGTCGGCTTGGATCTGGTTGTTGACCGAGTGGAGGCCCGTCCCTCCTGTCAGGAGGAGGAGCAGTCGGGCGGGGGAGTGGGGGTAGTCGGTGGGCTTCGAGACGTAGGTCTGAAGCTTGTCAGAGCTCATAGTTTCGGTGGCGTGTAGACTGGTCATCATATTATACCTCGACACCATTTATTGTGATGATTTCTCCCGTTGAAGTCTGGCCGCTCGCTAAGGTCCGGCGACGTTAGTCCCGAAGTTACCAAGGGGGAGCTTCCACCTTGTCCGGGAGGGACGTACGGGTAGGTCGATCCGTGACGCAATGCTCGCCAACTGCTGGTGTAGGCTGAGCTGCCGCATCACTAGGAGTAGCAGCTTCCTGTGCATCGCTCTCTGGAGCTTTCGTTGAAATGGGGTCTGCCATTGCGGTTCGTATGCTCGAGGTGGGGTAGCTTCGTGAATTCGGATATCGTAGCTGACTGGTTAAAGGTTAGTTTAAGGACTTTGTTCCAAACATAAATGGATAGTGTCGAGCACAGTTCAGATAGCTTCCTGAGAGGTCTATCAATCAGTCGTTCCACGTTGCAGGATGTTGAGCTTGCGTGTTCTGAACGTCAACTCAGACCGTCATGTATTAGGTAGTTCAAGGTGGGACGATCCGCTTTTGTATTGGGTACTTTCATCTCCACGTAAACCATCAGACAAATTGTTGTTTCTGTGACTTACCCCCTCTCTGATTTCTCAGGCAAGCGACCTCTGCGGCGAGTAGCCAACTGCTTATGTCAGCAGGTCCTTAAACAAATTGACCCCGCCATCCGCACAAAACGCGACACAACGTGCGGGACGCGTCTTGGTACCACGAAGTTTCGTCGCATCGTCACAGGTCACGACCAGCTTCGTCGGTGTCACTAGCTAGGTTTCTCCAAAATTTTCAAGCGTCTGTCACCGCCGAGACAAGAAACCAGGATGGAAGGGGAACTCACGAATATCCTCTCGAGGGGTTGGCTCCAGTAAGAACCCCAACGCCAGCACTTTACATCCAAAAATTGAACTCCGCGGGCGTGAATCCTCCAGAACTCTTGAACTAACTCGCACGTTCTACAGTACACTCTTCTGTGATGAAGCCGAAGGTAGATTGCAATATCCTAGTCCTGTCATCCAGATCCTTCAGGTGAGATCCATCAAGTCGGACACTGGCCAAGAGCGGGTGCGTCTGGTTGTCAGCGACGGCGATTACTTCTGTCAGGGCATGGTGGCGACGCAATCACACCATCTTATTGCCGACAATCAGCTTGAGGCCTCCAAGATTGCCAGGATCAAGGACTACCAGAAGAACGTCATTAAAGACAAAGCGTATGTGTGGGCATCCGATTGTCTTCGCAGAAGGAGCGGGGGGGCATTAAGAGACAAGGACAAGACAGCTAACAGGGCAAACCTAGCATCCTCATCATCCTCGATCTCGAGCCCCTCACCCAGTACGCAGTCTCCGGCAAGATCGGCACCCCGCAAGCCCTCCCACCCATCCCCGAGCTCCAACCCATCAGCGGGACAGGCTTCTACGGCGCCGCAAAGCAGGATGCCTCCACGGCCTCCGCCATGGCGAAGCCGGCGCCTGCGCGCCGCCCCATGGATGCGCGCGCGGCCAACATCTATCCCATCGAGGCTATCTCGCCCTACGCAAACAAGTGGACCATCAAAGCCCGCGTCACGGTCAAGACACCCATCAAAACGTGGAAGAAGGCCAACAACAACGAGGGTAAGCTCTTCAGCGTCAATTTTCTGGATGAGAGCAGCGAGATTCGCGCCACAGCCTTCAACGACGCGGTGGATATGTTTTACGACGTCCTCCAGGAGGGCGAGGTGTACTACATCTCGCACAGCGCCTCGACGAGCGTGGTGAAGCCGGCAAAGAAGCAATTTTCGAACTTGAGCCATGATTACGAGATTACGCTGGAGAATTCGATCAAGATTGAGAAGGCGGAGGATCAGTCTTCGGTACCGAATGTGCGGTTTAACTTTTGCAACTTGGGAGAGTTGCGGGATGTGGAGAAGGATTCGACGGTGGATGTTATTGGTGTTCTCAAGCAGGTGGATGAGGTGCAGAGCATTACCTCGAAGACGACGAATAAGCCGTACGAGAAGAGGGAGCTGGTGATTGTGGATGATAGCGAGTATCAGGTGCGGGTGACCATCTGGGGCCAGACGGCCCAATCCTTCGATGCTATGCCCGAGTCGGTGGTCGCCTTCAAGGGCGTCAAGGTGTCTGACTTTGGCGGCAAGAGTTTGAGTCTCCTCTCTTCCGGCACCATGGCCATCAACCCTGATATTGGCGACGCGCATAGGCTCAAGGGTTGGTACGACTCGCAAGGCCGCACGGCGGACCACTTCAACACGCACTCTAACTTGGCGTCTGTCGGCAATGCCACGGGCCGCGCGAACGACTCCAAGACAATCAGTGAGGTAAAAGACCTCCAGCTCGGCATGGACGACAAGCCGACGTACTTCTCCCTCTCCGCGACCGTCGTCTTCATCAAGCAAGATAGTTTTTGTTACCCCGCCTGCGCGTCCGATGCTTGCAACAAGAAGATGACGGAGATAAGCGATGGGTTGTGGAGGTGTGAGCATTGCAATAAGAATTTCCCCGCGCCCCAGTATCGATATGTCATGCAGATCAATGTATGCGATCATACGGGGCAGTTGTGGTTGAGCTGTTTTGATGACACAGGAAGGCTGATTATGGGAGCGAGTGCGGACGAGTTGATGTCTTTTAAGGCGCAAAGTGACGGGGAGTTGAGTGCGGACCCGGTGCCAGCTTTCGAGAATGCGAATTGCAGGAGGTATAATTTTCGAGTGAGGGCCAAGATGGAGACTTTTCAAGAGCAGGAAAGGTGAGTTGTGTGTACCTGCTCCTTATCAGGGACTCTTGAACTCTTCGATGTCCATGCCCCGGACCATGAAATATGACGAAAGCATGCTAACGCTCAATGGTAGGGTACGGTACCAAGTCATGAACGCCACACCACTGGATTGGAAGTCGGAGGGGCACAAGCTCGCCGAGTTGATAAAGCAGTACAACTTCAACGGATAAGAGGTCAGCGCTGCGTGCGTGAGGTGGAATGGTACACCAATGAAGTCTGACGGGGTAGCCTCATGTTATGACAAAGGATAGAGCACCAGGTTGGGGAGGGGGAAACCAAGGTCCCGAGGAGAGGATCTGAAAGGTGAGAAGGAATTAACATACGTATGATGAGAGAATGGTTACGTTAGTTGGGGAGACCGGTTAGGGCGAAATCCGTGTTGGCCCGGCTGGTTTTTTGTTTTGTTCCGTTGCTAGACGAGCTGAAACGAAGGAAATGAGAAAAAGGTTAGTAATTGCAACAGGCAATATAGAATTGCGAAGGAAGGAAAGTTGATGCTATGAAGTCTTGATATGAGGTCTCGATGTGCAGGGAAGAGAACAAGCGCGTAGCTGGCTATTCAAAGAGAAGGATGGAATTGATACCAAGTGATTAGAGCTACGAGAGAACGTCGTGAAACAAACGGGCTGGTCTACCCGACTCCAAGGCTCTACTTCATGAAAGCACCCCCCGAAAGAAACATTCTCAGGTAGTCAGGAACGATAGCGGCTACACAGGTGCCCGGACGGCTCAAAACTCGGTGGTTGTACCAACAGCGCTACAGGCCAGAACACGAGCCAAGTTGGAGGAATAGACAACACATAAAAGTTATGCTCATTCTCATTTTCTCTCGAGAATTATCTATATATCACCGTATCTATTACTGCTATCTATTTGGCTAGCCGGCTGTGAGCAAACCATCTGAGCAGACGGAACAGCATGCTGCCTAGCCATTTTGTTGGTCCATGCTATCGAGCGTTTCTCCTACTTCTACATACAAGCTAACGAAACTACTGCTCAGCACTGGCCAACGCCTTGTGTCACTAGTCTATGTTCGCTTGAGCCCTAGCAATGCCACCCTGTTCGCGCAGCTGTATTCATCCCCGCTCCTGAGGTGTGTGTTTAGGATCTTGGGTAACGACTCTATGGTGATGGCAATGGAAGAGACTGACCCATGACTCTGGACTTCTCGATAACGTGGACCGCAGGCGGCCGCCAGAGCCCGTCGTCTTGCTCATGTTGTTCTCGACCCTTCTTTCCGGACCCTTAAGAGCCGAGTAAAAGCCTTCAACCGTCGGACTTTGCCAGTGGTGCCTTCTCAAATAACTTGATCGAGCTTTCTGACCAATCCGAGCCTTCAAGGCCCTCAAGTTTCTGAGTCTGTATAATCTGAAGTCGGAGTCTTGTAGTCTTCCGAGTCTGCCTTTCCGCGACTTCACCTTCCAAACCCCCCAAGGCTTCCGACACTTTTTCCTCGGCCAGCCGTGATTCACCTTCTAGATATTTAGTTCCTTCTCCTATGACTGCTGCGAGTCTAGACCACCTCCCATAAGGTCCTCGTCCATAACCGTAGCGTCGAAGGGATCCCGTTGTGCTTCGCTCTCCTTCTCGAGCCGCTTCCTCTCCTGCTGGACGTATGCCACGTACTCCTTGTGCGAAGAAAGCCTCGCGTTCATTTCCTTGTACAAGCCATTGAGCTGCGCGACTCTCTTGGCCAAACTCGCGAGGCGGCCGGAAAAAGCCGTTTCGGAAAGTGCTTCGGCGTCATCGACAAAGACGAGGTGAGCTGGACCGTCGGTAGGGGTTTCAAGACGTGCTGCCAAAATTCCAGAGCCAATCATTTGGTTAACCAGCGCCTCGACATTGGCATCTGTGTGTAGAGGATCTCCTGTAACCGCGTTCTTGGTCTGCGTCCGGATCTCGGCAATGCTAATCTTGGAGTAGATGTTTCGCAGGTTCACGATCTGCCACTGCTGGTGCGCCTGCATTACCTCCCTCATAAGTCCCTCATTGCGATCCTCCCTCCACATAGACGCAAGCTTCGTCCACTCTCCCCTCAACATTTCTGGGTCGGGCGACGCGAAGAAGGGTGCCAGATTCTGGTAGGGGCGGCATATGATATTCAACGAAGCCTCGGCCTGTTTGTCGACAAAGGTGGGGATCGCGGGCATCTTGCCTTCGACGATAAAACCGACAAGAATCCACTTCTTGAACCCCTCCACCATGACTTTGCTGGCGGCCGAGTTGCCAGAGCACGGGTGAGTGATGACGCGGTAGAGGGCGTCCTGAGCTTGGGCAAAGTCTCTCCGGGCGATAAATATCATGGCGCACACCAGGTCGTATTCCAGAATGTTGGTAGACTTCAACTTGGCGCTGAAGCCCCTCGACGACGAGATATAAACGTTTGGGGGGTGAGACGAACTGCAGAGCTCTGCCTCGCTCAGCAAGCTCGGGTCGCCTGAAAAATAGAGTATGGTCTTCTCGATAAGAGGGAGGATGGCATCAAACTGGCGGAAGTTGTATGCTGTGTTGGCAACGAGGAGGTGGAGTGAGGTGAAGACGGACCCGGAAGGGTTGAGGCGGAGGAGGGCATGTACCGCGACGTCGATTGATTCTTTTGGCTGGGAAGGTGTTGGTCAATATTCAGCTCTCAAATGACATTGTCTATGATGGTACACATACTGGGATGCTCCGAGCGGAAAGAAGATTTTCTATCAAAGCTTTGAAGCTGTCTCCAGCGTACCGAGCCTGCCGTGTATCATATGTAAGAAGAAGGCTGATCAGCTGGTTACGAAGAACTGGTCTGCCTTGAATCGCTCTCCAATCGTATTTGATAGCTGCTTCGAGAATGAAGAAATGCACGATCGAGTGCACTGCTGGGTCTGAATCCTATACCCAAAGCCCAGATATTAGCCTGCAGCTCCAAGAGGCGTGTACCATCCGGTCCTCCGCAGACAACCTACAGACAACAGATATTCGCCCTTGGAGCCAACTAGCTGGGCGGTCGTCGGATTTTTTAGTAGATCGACCATGGTGCTAATGTGATGCTTCACAACCTTGGCGTAAATGTCGTCATCAGCATCCCGAGGAATCGGAGGCAACGCGCCGAGCTGGGCGGCTATGCGCTCCATCTTGTTGGTCTCGTGTGTTGCAACGATGCTCGAATCAATTTCGATCGAATGAAGATTGGGTTATGGGGGGATTCGGTACTAGAGAGGCGGATCGGTCTGAAATTGCTGTCGCAGTAAGTTTTCGGGTGGAGAGTGTTATCTGAAATTTGTGCACAAAGTGCGAATTTAAAGACAACCAAATCGCGGGCAACAACTCGAGTTATTATTGATAATGTTGGTTTTGCGCATTTCATTTGAAATTTGGACCATTCTCGAGGCAGCAAACGGTGTTGAAGGCGGGGGAGCGTGGAGGTGCTGTGAACCCTCCGGTGTTTAGCCGACTGGACTGCAGGCATCAACCTGGGGTGGCGCACCATGTAAGTAGGGCCACTAAAATGCGGGGCAGCTGGCTGATCTTGGGGAAGCTCCGCTGCCCCACCAAATTCAATCGCCAAATTCAGATAGGTATTTGCACTTCAGAATAGCTTCAAATGACAAGAACATGAAATATTCCATATCTAAGCGTGCGTAGGCACTTTTGGTTAATCAATTTACCTTTTTCTTCTCGTATTTTGGGGAAATTACTGAATTCTTTGGAAGAGCATCTCGCTTATGATTCATTTGAATTCCCTGTCCCATCTCGGTTCCAGTCTTCAACAGCCATAACCAGACAAACAAACGCCATCATCATGTTCCCAGATACCTTTTCCCTCCCCGCCGCCGCCGACTTCCACGTCCACCTCCGCGACGGCCCAATGTCTGCCGCCGTCACCCCCACCATCCGCCGCGGCGGCGTCTCGACTGTCTACGTCATGCCCAACCTAACCCCGCCCCTTACCACAGTCTCCGCCGTCCAAGCCTACCACGCCCGCCTGGCCGCCATCGACCCTTCGGTTAGGTACCTCATGACGCTCTACCTCCACCCCGATGTCACTCCGCAAACGATCCGGGAGGCAAAGGAGTCCGGCGTTGTCTGGGGCGTCAAGTCTTACCCGGCCGGGGTGACGACCAATTCGGACGCTGGTGTCCTGTCGTACGAAGACTTTTATCCGGTGTTCGAGGAGATGCAACGGCTGGGGCTGGTGCTGAATTTGCACGGGGAGTGTCCGGACGATGCGGAGAAAGGGATTGATGTCATGAATGCGGAAAGGAAGTTTTTGCCTACATTGAGGGAGTTGCATGAGAGATTTCCAGACTTGAAGGCAGGTTTTGCCCTCAAAATGCCGAGTGCGCCAGGCTGAGAGACTTGCTTTTTTGACAGATTTGTTTGGAGCATTGCACCACGGCGGATGCAGTGGAAGCTGTGAAGGAGCTAGGCAAGAATGTTGTCGGGAGCATTACGGCGCACCATTTGTTCTTGACGCAGGAGGATTGGAAGAAGGATCCGGTAATTATCTCCTCTCCCCCTATGCTCTCAACTTTAATCTGGTGACTGAGCTGACTCTGGAATTCCAGTTTTCTTTCTGTAAACCTGTCGCCAAGGTAGCATGCTTTCCCCTGTCCCCTTTCCGCCCTCATTGACTACTTTCCCGCTTACATCCACAATCCGCAGCTCGAATCCGACCGCAGAGCCCTAATCACCACCCTTCTCACCTCTAACGGTAAGTTCTTCCTCGGTACCGACTCGGCCCCCCATCCCGTCGCGGCCAAGCAGGCCGAGAAACCGGCCGCGGGCGCCTACACCCAGCCGTACGCGTGCCAGCTGGTTATGCAGGCTCTGGTCGAGGCTTTCGAGCGCGGCGAGGTGGATGCCGCAAGCGTCACGCAAGAGGTACTCGAGGGCTTTTTTGGCGGCTACGGCCGTAAGTTTTATGGGATCGAGGATGAAGTTGCGAGCGTGGGACGCATCCGACTGTCCAGGAAAGACGAGACTATCTGCGAGGCGGTGAGGGTGGAGGAAGGCGTCGAGGTCCGACCATTTAGGAGCGGGAAGAGGGTTTGGAGTTTGGAGTGGTTGTGAAGGTTCTGGGATTTGGGGACAAATCTGGAACCGTAGGCTTTGGAAGGCTATACACCTGGTCGAATGAGGAAAAAATATAATCGCGCGAGAGGCAAGTATCGTTACTGAATAGACTGCTGGGAACCAAACGTGTTCTCCTTTCTCCATTTCTGGCATCTTGTCTATAATACAGACGCAGTTGCTATTTATAGTAAGAAGCCAATTCCTATTTTCAATTCCTATTTGCATTTCGACATCCCTTTCCTCAGAACCGGCCCACCAACCAGAACTTAGATTTCGTACCTACATCCCCAAGAGAAACCAAGAAACCTATTCGCCCTCCCCTAGCACGTACAGTTCTATCTAGCAATAGGTTTTTTATTTTTTTATTTTTTTTTCTAATCAGTCCAAAAGACGTAAACAAGGGGGAGAACCAGAATAAAAAATTAATAAAAAAAACACATGAAGATATTTGACGGCAGTGTAAGATAGCCTGATAGCCTAGGATAACAAAGTGAAAGTTCTCTGCCAAGTGAGAGACTGGAAAAGAAGGTGAGTGAAGTAAAAACAACCTTTAGCCCAAACAGCAGACAACCAGACTAAAAAGAATAAAACCACGTAAACTATAAATGCAAATCCATTGGTTATGTGAAATTGTGCTAGGGGTTGGTTCCCTGTGTTGCATTTCCCCCCACCCTTCCCACCTTTATCCCACATTCTTTCAAGACATTCTTTATCACCCTTCCTGGGTGCCAAGGTATCGCATAGTGCAAAAAGAGCAAGGGTAAGTGGCCTCTAAGTGGTTCCCTCTTTCATCATGTCCCAAAGCAGATACAAGCCAAGCAGGTCTCTCCCAAATCGCACGTCTCCCACCTTTTCCGACAACAGATAGTACAACTCCACAGCATGGAATCCTCACATCGTATCTCCGTACGTGGCAGGAAGGCTCCCCTTTGGTAAGGGGATATTTGGAAGTGAATCCACATCCAACAGCAAATCATCCATGCTTTCCACCTCGATCATCTCCCCTTCACATGATTTTTTATCGTGTGGCTTCCACCTCAGCGCTACCCTTCCCTCTCTCCACCGTGTCGTGTCTCAGACAGACGAATCGTCCCCTCGTCCGAAGACAGGAAAGAGAAGGCATTGAATTCACGACGATATGGCATTCCGCGTCGGGGAACCCTCAATCTCCTGTATTCTGGATGTTCATCGCGGTCCACTACCGATTTTGACTCAGGCTGCCGCTGTTGCTGTGGCCCAGCTCCAAACCCTCCCTGGACCTCAGCGTCCCCCCGTTGAGCCGGTGGCCCGATGGGTCCCCAAAGCGAGACCGGTGTTGCAGGTGTAGTAGGAGTCATGCGATCCGGGTACGTCGCTCCATATCCCCGCTGTGTACCAGCCGACCCGGAAATTGTTTCCCCTTCTTGCCCTTGTCTTCTATAGCTGGGAGTGACCGAGAGGGGGTTGCTTTGCCCCCTACCCTCGGCGGTGCGTCCCTGCATATAGAGCCCCGAAAATCTGGACGTTTTGATGGGCATGATTGTTCCGGAGCCAACCCCGGCGGTGGATGTAGGTGCTGCAACACCAGAGTTAGACTGTCGGGCCACCAAGCTCGTGTCTCGGCCCGTGGACTTTAGGTCAGCTTTCGGAGGAGCCATGTTCTCCGATGACCTGATCCACATCTCCATCGGAACCTGCTGCTGTTGTAGGTCGGCCATACGGTTGGGCGTTCTACTATCGGGTTTCATGGCATTCGTGAAGTCAAGGGAAGGCGAAAAAATACGCGACATCCTAGGCTGGGAAGGCATCATCTCCTGCTGTTCCTCCATCCTCTGCCCATAAACCTGTGCTTGATTCCGGGCAGAGGTATGGAACTCCTGCGTCGGAGCACTCTCATGGTTCGCTTGATCAGCGCCTCCAGCCAATGTCGCAGTTCCGGGGCTGATGTTGCTGCTCTTACTGTAGTTTTTCTGCTGCCGCTCTTCCCCCTCCCTCAATCCTCTTTCCTCTTGTTGCGTCTTGGAGGTTCCTCCAGGAGAGGCTTCCCCAGACTCAACTATAACCTTGTTGTTGCTCCGCTGCAACTCTGCTTGGTGCTTCCTCCACCACTGTGGGAGTCCGTGGAACAAGCCCAAAGAGTGCTGTGTCGCGCGGTCGAAGGGCATTTCGTGTTTGTACTTGCACCCTTGCTGAGTGAAGGCACAGACGCCTTCGTGCACCCACTTGTCGCAGTAAATCTTGGGCCGACGAGGAGCCGCGGAGGGTGCTCCGCGGACGATGTGATCAATCTGAGCCTGTTTGGAAATGCCCTTAGTTAGTCTCTCCAACTTTCTGTTGTGTATCGCGGCCGACGGGGGAAGGGAGAGAAGGGAGTGAACGGGGTGACAAATACCTGAACCGGATCGGAGGCACTCTACGCAAAAATGTTAGCTGGAAGAACTTTGGGCGAGAGAAAATTTTCTTACAAGCAAAGGCACTGGCTCTATATTGCTGTTGAAACCGCTCGGAGGGGACGCTTGGGGTGGTCGCAAGACAATCATGCCCACCTTGCTATCCTGCAGCTTTGGGATATCTTTCAAATCCGGCAGCATATCGGCGGGAATCAGCCGCGTGTATTGCCCATTGCCACGGTCAAAGCAGTACGCATAGCCCATCTCGAGCATGGCCTCGGGGGTCTCCCATCTCATCGCCGGTGCTCCACCACTCCCTCCCCTCATGCTACCACCCCCAGTAGTACCCGTGGCAGAAGAAGCGGCAAGGAGAGGAAGCGTGCCAGGGTGGCTAGTATGGTCAAGTCCGTAGATGTCCCTGCCATCAACAGGGGTTCCAACATTTCTCGTAAGAAAGAATCCACTACCATTCATACCAGACGGATTCGTAGCAAACGGAGTAGAGCCAGCGTCTGATCCTTCAAATCCACCTCTTCCCACTATACTCGTCGCCCGACATGGCCTTGATGGAGTTGAAATTATGTCGAAATTTGGTGATGGGGCCGCGGGTCTCATTCTCCAGTCGCCCACGTCCATGCATCTCGGTATGTCTTCGCCAGACACAGATCCCCGCGGCCCACTGCTGCCAATGGCCCCGGCGACGTTTGTGTGCAACGTGGGGTGCTGCGGCTGCTGTTGGAATTGCTGCTGAGGATGCCGCATCGTTGTGGCTGTTGGCCCGCTCAAGCCCATGCTCGAGCTGGTGCAAGAATTGGTGGCAGGCAAGAGGGCATACTTGGCCGTCGACTGGCTACCTCCACCGGCACTATGAGAATACCCAGGCGTCGGCTGTCTACTCATCTTATTGCTGTCGACGCTCGTCACGACGGAAGAAGGAAGGGTGGAATACAGTGCTGGTGAACGAGTCGTAGGCGAAGAGGGTGGGTTGACTCTTGTAGTATTAGAATGTGCGTTGTTCGTTTGCGGCCTGTCGTTGATGTGATTGGTCCTGGTGTTATGGGAAACAGCCATGGGACCTGGTGCAATGCCTCCTCCGGCTCCGGTCGCGAGGGCAGCAGATATAGACTCTGGAGTGCTGCTTGCCGTGGTAGGGGATGCCGAGTCAGATGTGGCGGGTGTCGGGCTGTGGCGGAGCTGGGAGGAAGAAATAGAAGATGGCAAAGACCGTCTGTAGTCGAAGCCGCCGTCTCTCTCCTCTTGTACTAATCCGGAGATGATGGCTTCTTGTTTGTAGTTCTCTTTCTCTAAAGTCTGACAGCGATGGCCACCGCTAGGGTGCGAGCCATGAAAAATGTTGTTTGCCTGACGCGACTTGTTGGCGACGGGAGCCTCGGTGCTGGAGACGTCCATGGTCCCCAGTGAATGGGACACCGCAACAAGTCACCAGGGCACAGGAGGATGGAGAGGAAGTGTGTATGCGGGAAATGTGGGTAGCCAATCCGGTTCCCGAAACGTACGTGTATGAAGGAGTCGAAAAAAGGTCTGGTTGACGGGTAGAGGAGCGGGCAATAGCGCAAGCAGAAGAAGGGAAGAGAATTATACGGCCAAAGCCAAAAATTACTATTGTCCAGCAAACGGAGGAAGAATGGGTTGAGGAAAACCTAGGCAGGCTGTGGTAAGGCGAAAAACGTCGGCACTCCACGACACGTCTTGAAGACCATAGGAATGCTAAATATACGGAAGGGCCTAACTGGAAAGTAGATATAAATGACTGCAAAACTTGATGAAAGAAACTTATATAGAGGGAATTGTTTTCCAATCAATTGGGGAGAATATAATGAAGGACTATGGGTTGAACTGGCTTTTTTCTGGAGACGAATATTGCAAGGGGATGTTCTAAAAAATGACAGACTCCCCTGAAGCGACAGAGGGAGGGGAGATGAAGAGAAGCAAAAGAAGGGAGACACCAGACAGACCAAAAAAAATGCACGGGCATGGAGGAGACGGGAAGACGCGACAGGAAAACACAAATGTTCACACAGATGTCTGGCCAGGTTGAACGGAGAGGTACAGTTAGGTCGCGGCCAGGCGTCGTCGTTCCACATCCGAGCCCCAAACCTGTACAGCGTTGTCTAGGGAAGACAGCTGATAGGCCACTAAGTGATTAAGGGTTCAGATGATGCAGAAAACGGGTGTAGAGGAAGACATGCAAGCCCTTTCCCGACCTGGGGGTGATCTGTAGTTATGCGGTCCAGCCGAACGATCGAGTGCGATATGAGACACAGGCTTAGGGGTAGTTATTACCGTTTGTGTGTGTCTATGTTCTGTTAGGAACTTGCTCGAGTAGCTCGCACCAAGAAGGAGGCGCAGCGAGAGGAGCAGTGGGAGCAGGTATGTGGAATAGACTGTAGGCGCGATCGGCCTACAATTACCAGCGAAGGAAAACAATGAAGTTTTACACGACAGAGTGGCCCACAGGGAATAGTAACTAGAAACAGTACATCACAGGGAGAATCCCTATACCCCTAAAAGGCATAACTCTGACGTAGGAAAAGCAGTATATGAAAGGCGGAGGTACTCCTCTTTATCGGGCGTAAATAGTAGGAATTTACCTGCAACGGCCCAGATCTTTTAGGCCAGCTCTTTAGTTTGGCAGGTTCGGACTTTTTCCCCCAACATGAACCGGATTGCTTGATTGCTTGCTTGCTTGGTGGATCTCGTTTACGCGTATGCATCTACCAGCGGTCTACTTGCTCGCGGGTCCTTCTTTCTGTGGCTGCGGCTGCGGCTACTTCTCGTGCATCTCCCGGGCTTTTCTTCTTCAAACCGGAATGGGCGGGTACAGTAAATTGCAAAAAACAGACTTACCAAAAAATGGACACGAATGGTTATGGTGACGTTGTCATGCAGGGTATCAAAGCCTAGTCCAGCGTGAGCTTCGTTTGCGTTGTTTGGAGCCAGCACCTAACAAATTGCTGCGAATTATGGACATGTAATTCCCTAGTACCCTTCTCACCCGTCTTTGGCGTCGTCCGGTTGAGAAGAGAGGTTCAAAAGTTCGGAAGAATCTCCAAGTAAACTACTTACTCTTGTCGTACTTCTTGCCCCTTTTCAACGTTACAAACGCCCCCGAAATGGAAAGCGAAACAAAAAGAGATCTCTGCCCTGTCTCATCCTCTCGCCTGCTGGGAGATTTGGCGGATACATGCAGCGCTCGACAGTTTGTGTAATCGCACGTGACAAACAGTCCGTTCGCTTTTTTCATTCTTCCGCTTCATTCCTCCCTAACGAAATCTTGGCTTCTCCAGGGTCCTTAGCAAGCCGTCAGCCAATCCCAAGCCATTTAAAAGTCCTTCCTCTCATAATAGTGCTCTTGGAAGGCGAAGCGTGAGAGCTGGATGAGGTCCCATACACCGTGCATGTTGGGTAACGGCGGGTTGAGAAGGCAAACAAACTCCACCCCCAGTCTTACCCACATCAGGCAGCAAAAGTCCCGGAGTAGCCTGTAAGCCTCACATATATAATCCAGTGACTGGCCAGAAATCAAGATAAGAGAGAAAAAGGGAGGTAGTGCTAGAAGCAGCGTCGGAAGGAATAACCCAGCGGAAATGTGGAAGCATTCGGTTGGAACTTCTACCCCAAGAAACAAGGAGTGCGCGTTCTAAAATTGTCTCTCTTGCCGCTAGGTACTGTTTACTAATCTGTAACACTACTAAATCAGAAGGCTGTGGGAGGAAGCAGGAACGTTGCGTCTCTGGACTTGGGAAGTCCGCTTGCGGCAAATGTGCTCTTAACTGGCCATTGGCTGTTACATGCATTGTAGCTAGTAGTGACAAATGGTGGTAAATACCCAGGGGGGGGGGGTTAAATTCCATTGCTCTGAACTGTAAAACTAATGCTGCCGAACTTCTTTTGCTCTAAGACGCCCTAGAAAAACACCATTCGTTTCATGGCCAAATGCATTGCATACCAGCATCATGAGTAAGATAAAAAATACCTTGACCCAACACCGCCGCATGTCTCTCCGCCAATAAAAGAGTACGAAAGCACTATCTAACCTAAATAAAATTCGTCTAGAACTTGCGCCAACCATGCTCGATAGCAAAGCAATGGGGTATTCTATATCACATATCGCAAGAAAGCAAGAACCGTAGCAAGCACCACCCTCCAAAAGACAAAAAGAGGGGATATTTTTCATGCCGCTCAACATATCCGTCTCAACGCTCAATCGATTGCTTCGTCAACTCCTGGGTATGGAGGATGGTGGAGTGAGTAGTAGCAAGCGTGAGAATATTTCGCTTCGGGCCACCGGAAAGACGCGAAGGCATCGGCTCACAACTAGGCAACATCGAAGCTGCGGAGTTGTTGCACGAGCTTCTGCTGCATCGCCAGCGTTTCCTCCCGGGGCAGATTCGAAGACTTGAGCATGTCGAGCTGTATCCTGATGTCGGCTTTCGAGGCCTCTGCAAGGTGACGAGATTTTGACTGGGGCAGCGTAGGGACATCGTATCCGTTAGTGGTATGCTCATGACTGGGCTTCTGCCGAGACATCGTCGGTAATGGCTGAGGTTGAGAGAAGGTTGGGTGCGGAGGGAAAGGCCCAGCTCTATAATCAACAGACCCGTAGCTCATCAGCGGGGGAAGTTGGTACATCCCTCCCGTGCTTCGCGGTTCCCACGCGGCAGGCCCTAACCCTAGTGCCTGGCGCAAGATTGGGCCGCCGTATTTGGCTGCCACGTACTTTAAGTTATTAAATGCCGCGTCGAATTGGGCCCATGCCTCAGGGTTCAATCTGAACCACCAAGGATCCACCATGTCCATTCGCATCTGCGTAAGGAGATAAACGGCCTCAGGCTGCAGAAATCGAAAGCATCTCTCCACTTCGTTCCACACTACGATGCTGTTCCTCAATGCTTGCAGTTGAGCAGCAGCAGACCATGGGCCGCTTTGGCTGAGTACGTCTGGTTGAAACATTTCCCACGGTGGAGGTGCAACTTGACGAGATGTAGCAGGAGCTGGGTCGGCCATCTTAGCTTCAACAACTCTAGCTTGCTCGACTGCAATCTGGTCGACACGCTCAATGGGCCTACTTTGAAGGGCCTCGGCGTGAGCGTTGATAACGCTCTCGTCGACAGTATGACTGTGGGCGGCTGTCGGGTCGCCGTTTATGCAAACCTTCTTCGGTACGTTACCTCCATCTGACTCGTCTTTCCTTCTCTTAACTGGGCCGTCGAGGGAAGGCGAGCCACTGGGAGCTTTCTGGTCTAGAGAAGTCACAGTCAATACCTAGCATTCGAGATGTTGCGTGTTTTATTTTGCCCCACATACCGTTGAATCTAGCAGCAGTGGTAGCTTTAGCCCGGTCATCAGGAAGAGCTCCATCGTCGCCTCCAGAGTCATCGTCGAGCGACTCTTCTTCTCCGTTCCGAAAGTCTTCATCAGCATTCGCGGCGTCCGAGTCACTCAGAACGCCAACCTCGAGACCATTAAGTCTTGCGCCGGTTCGATAGTCAACCACCTGCGGAGGTTAGATAGCCGCCCAGGCCAAGAGGAAAAGCACATCGATCCTACCTGACGCTTTCGGCCGCCACGGCCCAGGACTTCTTGCTTCGCCTGAAGTCGAGCGGCGTTTTCCTTCTCGCGTAGCGCGACAATCTCAGCCCATGCATCCTCGCCCACTTCTGGGACCTCGTCAGGATCGGCCAGGTCCAAAAGACCCTTCTCCGAAGACCAAACCTGACCAAAGTGATACACCTGCTGCTCCGGCGTATCATGATCCTCTTCCCTCGCTGGTTTCTTGGTTGGTCGCGACTGCAGGAGCTTGTCGACGGACGCCGAAGTATACCGAATCATCTCTGGCTCGTTCTTGCCGAACAGCTCATCGGCGCCGTGTCGAAGAATACCCTCTAGATCTTCATCTTCTCTAGCAGCATCCATCCGTTCGATGACTGCATGATCCAACGCCATCTTTGTCTTGCCTATCTGCATAATGCGTTCCTCTACCGTCTTGCGCGTCATGAGCTGAATAACGAGGACGGGATTCTGCTGCCCGATACGATGCGCGCGGGAAGATGCCTGGAGATCCTGGTGTGGATTGAAGTCCGGGTCCATGATGATGACCGTATCAGCTGTCGCCAGATTGATGCCAACACCGCCAGCCCTTGTTGATAAAAGGAAGGCGAAAATAGACGGGTCGTTATTGAACTCATCGATGCGCTTCTGCTTCTCAAGACTGGACATTGACCCATCTAATCTCCTAAACACGAGGCCCAAGCCTGTAAGAAAGTCTTCCACGATGTCTAGCTGGCCGAGGAACTGGGAAAAGATTAGGACGCGATGCGCGGGCCCGTCCGGGTTTGCTGGGCGGTGGAGCTTCGGTAGCATGATCTCTAGAAGCTTGAGCTTTGCTGACGCCTCTACCAAGTTCCGGAACTCGATTTCTCGGTCCACCTCGTCTTCTTCGATGTTGTCGCTGTACATGAAGGGGTGGGCGAGACACTTCCGTAGCTGCATTAGAATATTGTTGAGAGATCCCCGTTCTTTCTTCTGCAGCTTGCTTTGGCTAAAGATGGCCCTAAGCAGCTCTGGACTCTTCTCGAGAATGGACTTGTAGACCTTCTGTTGCAGGACCGACATCGTCACCGGTACGATGATGTTTTCGCAGGGCGGCAAAAACTTGAGAACTTGCACCTTGGTGCGACGCAATACGTACGGACTGATGAGGGCGTGGAGCTCCCGAAGTTTCTGATCCGTCAGTGTTTCATACTCTTGGTCTAGTGCCTCGGCGTCCTTGGTCCGATCCACAAACTGTAGGAGGTTGAACAGCTCGCGTTTGTTGTTCTGGACGGGCGTGCCCGTAAGCAAGAGCTTGAAGGGAAACTTGATGGCCTTGAGAGCCTGGTACAACAGGTTCTTGTCATTCTTTAGACGCTGGCCCTCGTCCACGATAAGGCCTTGCCAGTGTACGCCCTTGAATAACGGCCATGTCTTCTCGTCTTCGGCGGAATCGTATGACATGATCACCAAATGCGCCTTCAAATCGCGAGTGCCGCCAGGGAATAGTTCGTACTTGTAGGCCAAGTCTTGTGGTACCTTCCCGCCGTGGTACGTGACGATTCGGAGCTTCGGGGCAAACCTCTTTGTTTCTCGCCGCCAGTTCGGACATGTTGCGTTCGGGACAACCACCAGGAACGGCCAGACTTTTGGCTCCGCAAAGACCAACGTGGAAACAAAAGCAAGGACCTGGAGCGTCTTGCCGAGACCCATTTCGTCAGCAAGGATGCCGTTTTCGCTTTTGGCGTACTTTCTGAGAAGCCACGTCACGCCTTGAAGCTGGTAATTCATCAGCTTTAGGTCATCGGCCATAGACTCAGGCTTGTCGTGAACCTGAATCTCCGCTTCCGGCTTTGTCTGGAACTCCTTGACTCGGTTCTTCATATGCAAAGGACCATCGCCTTTGAAGTGACGGCCTTTGAGATGTTCGAAATAGGCCGAGCGGAATGCATCGTAAATTCTGCCCGACTCTTTGCTAGGCGGAGCATCCCAAACCGTATGCTCGTAAGGGAGACCGGCAAACTTGACGTATATCTTGGCGACGTCGTCGATACGAGCCATATCGGCCTTAAGAGACTTTGCCGAGCCTGGTTTGCCGTACTTGACGTCTAGAATAATCTCGGCGGATAGATAATCATCGGGGATGGCCTCTTCCTCATCCTTCTTAAACATCTTTTCTCTGGCCGCCTTCTTCGCAAATGCCGACCTCATGCCTCCATGACACGCGCCAGAAACCCACGCGCCGGGCATCCATATGCAGTGGAAGTATGATCGATTGTGCCACTTTACAAGGTACTCCATGTCATCGTCGCCAAATTCTTGAAACTGCGGCGCCTGCCTAGGGCGGAGCTGCTTCATATGAGACGGAACCAAACGCCACGCGACCAGCGACTCGATCTTGCGGGTATAGGTACGACATTCTCGACACTTCCAACTGTCCGAATACTCCTTCAGCCTCTGATCGCGACGAGCAGCGATGTCTGACTCGGTGATGTTTTCCTTAGTCGAAAGACTCGGGAGATGGTCAAAGTGCCACGCCCGCTTGCAGGCAAAGCAGCGGAACAGGACGTTGTCGGCGTTGTTAAGTAGGCGCGGCGCCACCATGGTAATTGGATCTTCTCCGCCATTTTCTTTGCGTAGAGCCTCTTCTTGCTTAGACGTCTTCTTTTGCGAAAAGGCGGCGCACGAGGGCCCTCTGCCCTTACAGTCCTGGCATATGTCAGGACGAGCTGCCCTCTTCTCCTTCGCCTTTGCTCCAATACAAAAGCGACATTGAAGAACAAAGTTATCTGGTCCAATTTTTGTGGCCATGTGCTCCCTGGCAGCCCTAATCCCGATGCAAGGCTTGTGGTACGCATACGAACATCCTTGACAGAATATAAGGGCTCCCCCATAAACGCCGCCGGGGACCGTTTTATTCGGGCCATTCCCGCATGAAATGCAGACTTCGACGTGGGGCATTGCGAAATCGGAATCCTCGGGTACCGGCTGGAAAACTTCCTTGACCGCAGCAATTTTTAGGGTCCCCGAAGGACCGCGTTCCTCGGCCTGGAATTGCTGATCGAAGGTGGCTTCGCTCATGTTTTTTTGGTTTCTTGTAGATCGGCCCGAGCGTCGTGCCGGTTCCAACTCGGTATCCGAACCTTGCGACCCGGTGAGAATAGCGGTAGTCCCTCGCCAACCACCTACCTGGGGCCGAAGTCTCTTTGACATCTTGCCTAACCTTGGGCGTCGAGGTGCAGCTGCCGGGTCTGGCCGGATGATCTGGAAGTCGCTCTCCTCCGAAGACGGTAGGGATTCTTGTGCTAGCTCGTCTATGTAGTCGGATGGGTTCGGAATAAGGCTGGTAACCGTACGTGGACGAAGCTGTCGACCACCAGATTGTCTGATGTTTCTCTGCGAGCGATAATTACCCTCGCCGCTGGGAACGCGCGAACCTTGTCGAGACTGCGAGTTTCGTGACCGGGTGGACCTTCTGAACGGTCTTGACCCCGAGATCTCATCTTCCGAGTCGTCCTTCGCGTTGGATCGAGCACGTAGGCTCCTTTGCGATCGACGGGCCGGTCTGCGGGAAACTTGACTGTCTTCATCTGAGTCTGAGCCCGGTTCTGGTGCTTCATCCCCTTGTTTGCTATATCGAACTCCCGCAATGCCGGATCGTCGAGGCCGAGTTTCGTTCCAGATATCTAACAATTCTGGTCCATTTACTAACTGCAGGAGCTCATCAAATCGGACCTAAAATCCACGTATCAGTACCTGCCAAATAGAATAGCTGCCTATCCTTACATTCTTAATCACCCCATCGCGAAGCTCAACCTTAAAGAGATCTTCTCCGTTGGATACAAGGACCTGCCCTAGTATCGCCTCGATTAGGTCGCTCTCGACCTCCTCGTATTGATCCTGGATAAGCCGGTGCGGTTCCACAATCCGAATCTCGATATTCGTCCGGGATGGGTCGTCTGGAGAAACAAATGACCAATCTGAATCGCCTGATATTAAGCTCTGCTTATCATTTTGGCGAGATTCGACCGACTTGATCTCGACGATTTCGGGCTTCTTGGGAGGAACGAGGTCCTCGGAATTGGCCTCAGAGCTGTCGAGAGCGGCGCTTGGATTGTCGATTGAGTTAAGGCCGGACAGGGCTTCAGGAACGTTATTTGGATCGGTTTCAGCTCGCGCGACTTGGCTACTTGCACCACCCTTGCCGTCCACCCTCTCAACATCGTCGTCTGCCATTGCGCTTCATCGAGGAGGCTCGGATGGCTCCGAGTGTTGACGTCGGTACTGCAGTCTGATTTTCAAGTAAAACGAAGGGACTTGCAGAAGGCTGCCATTGAGGAATTGCGCACAAACTGGCGAGTCGAGGCTCGTACAATCGTGAAAGGCGTTGAAATATCGAATAAGTTGAATCCAGTGGGGTAGTAGATCCGCGGACGGTGTCAAAAAACACGAGTTTTACGCGTAAAGAGTCCCCAAAAAAGTGGGTCTGTCAAAGGCGGTCAGTATTTGACCGGCAGGATTTTTTTGGCAACTACTTTTCCCAAATCTGCCCAGCTTGTTGCTCCTTACGTCAATCGACAAAAAAAAAATTTCAAGCCAGACTCTCTCACGTTTGCATCAATGAGATGATATTAGCCTTTTGGAAGCTTGGGGTGGTGTCCCATCCGAGAGTAATTGGTCCTATCCATGGGCGGATGCAATGGGCGTCAACACTGTCGGGAATCCATCACGGACTTCGAAGGTCTGCACGGGAAGGGCCAAGGTGGTTAAGGAATACAAAGCCGCAGGCTGCTGCTGCTGCAGTGCCAAGGGGTAAGAACAGCAAAAAGAAGAAGCTACGAGAAGATGGTGGCGACGGGAAGACAGGCTGGAACTCGAGTGGCGTTTCGCGGGAGGATTTTCTGCGCGAGATGTCGGAGGGCGGGGGAGGGGGCGGTCCGAAGGTCAGAGTTAAGCAGACTAGGAGGAAACGATTCCACGACCCAGACCATAAGTTTGGAAAGACTAGCCTGGTGTACCGGCTGAAATTTGGGGACCTTAAGGACAAGGCGGAAGCTGCGCTGGCAAAGAAGGAACGTGAGCAGCTGGCAAGACAGTCGTCGGGCAGCCGAGACCCGGACGCAGGCTCGACCGGTGACAATTCGTGGGAGTCCCGAGCACGCGTTCGGGAGAGACCTAGCCGGGAGAGACCGAGCCGGGAGAGACCTAGCCGGGAGAGACCTAGTCGGGAGAGACCCAGTCGGGAGAGACCTAGCCATGGGAGAGGTATTCGGGAAGGACGCCGATGGTCCCACGGTGCGCCATCGATGGAGCAACGTGACATGGCCGATGAGCCCTATGAAGCTCCAAACGGGTTCCAATCTCGAGAACGAATGAGACGGCAAGACATAGTCAACGTTCCCTACACGACCGCAGCATCGCAATTTCTATACGGAAAGTCCGTCGTCAAGGCAGCCCTCCTCTCCGATAGGAGGCAGCTCTACAAGCTATACATCCTCGAAGGTCCCTCCAGAACCCCAACCGTCGATCCCATCTGGCAACTTGCAAATCAACGAAAGCTTCCGGTCCAGTTTGTCAAAGAACGCCAAATCGTCATGCTGCAAAAGATGAGCGAGGGCCGCCCGCACAACGGCTACGTGCTCGAAGCATCCCCTCTTCGACAGCTTCCCATCAACCACCTCGGCCGCATCGGCCCGAACCCGTGGGACCCTTTCTTCACCGTCGACCTTGCGCGGCAGTCGAAGGAGGAAGCGGCCGTCAACGGTAGCAGGGATCTCATCACCTACAAGGCTCGTCGGCAGAAGCCTCTGGTACTCTTCCTGCATGAGGTCACGGATCCGCAAAATCTCGGCGCGCTAATCAGATCCGCCAAGTTCTTCGGCGTCACCGCCGTCGTCATCTCCAAGGAAAACTCGGCGCCCCTGTCGAGCGCCGCGCTCAAGGCTTCCGCTGGCGCCGCAGAGCAGATGCCGGTCTTCGTCGCCCAGGATGGCCGGGCATTCCTCGAGGGTTCGAGGAAGTCAGGCTGGCGCAGCTTCGCGGCCGTGGCCCCTACCGCGTCGCCAAAGGAAGAGCCCAAAGCCAAATCAATGGCGATTGTAGAGATGGAAAATCCGTTGGCGAGCGACCCATGCATTCTGGTCCTTGCCAACGAGGGGAAGGGCCTCCCGCGAGCCGTCCGTGCAGTCTGCGACGAGGAGGTTTTTATTCCGGGTGGAAGCTTGGAAAGTGCACTTGACAGCTTGAACGTAAGCGTTGCCGGTGGCATCCTTTGCCACGCTTTCTTGCGGGAGCCGTCACGTTCAAATGATACCAAGACGCAGGCGGAGCCGGTGTCAGAGCAACGACCCTTAGAGGCAGCGAATGACGAGCTTTTCTGATATTGGGAGTATTAGGTGGCGTGATGTACTTTTATTGTAATCCTAGAGAAGTTGTAATTTTATATAGAATTGGCCGCATACACAGAAATGCATGCCTCATTAACAACTCATTCTGAATAGGGCCGTCCGCCGAGTCATCGATATGAAAATTGACATCTACCTCTCTTTATAATCGCATCATCAATATATTTACTCAGAAATCATATGCACAACACCTTCTACCAAGAAAAAGTCGCGGTTTCATTTACAACGTCTTATTTGATTGGACTTAGACAGTAAAGGTTCTCATAATACTTAACTTCCATAGGCTAGAGTTTGACGGAAACTACTATTCGTAGGATTGTGCTTTTGTCTTCTAAGCATCGTTCCACCTTGTTCCAGATTCTTGTACCTCAAATAATGGCTAGTCTGCATGCCTAGACTTAACAAAAAGATGTCTCGAAGAGTCGTTAGGACGTATAGGGGCAACTCTACACGCCCAGGTCTTCTGAGTGGGCGGTGTTTGACTTCTGCTAAATCCGTCCTCGATCCCCATTAAATACCTCCACCGTGGGACTTCGGGCCAACGGCTCACGGGCTGAGACAAAATGTCAAACTATCCCAGCCACATCCATCCATCCATCCACCGCTGTCGCGAACCCATTACTGCGCGCAGCCTTGTCCACCCTTCCGTGTCCAAAATGGGTCCACCACACCACACTGCATATTGCCAAAAGCAAGAAGATCACCTGCAACCCTGATTTCTGCTGGGACCCTTATGCAGGATGTACTGTTAGTACCTGCTGAATGAAGAATTACGACGGCCCCTGGCGTTTTTATAGGCGTGGGGAATACTGCCCAATCCCCAATCGTCCCCCCCCCCGATGGTTAGCAAAATTGTCGATCCCCTGCTTTCCTCAACCCTCCATCATCCTCATTCAGAGGGGGGCCTGCCGTCCGTTTTCTTCTTTACCGCCGCCCGCCAAACCGCCGAAGCTCACGTACTTGAAAATGGGCCCTTTTTAGGTACACAACTCCTGCCCATTGTACCCCATATGCAAGATGCTGCAGCCCAGCATGGAGGTATATAAACCGACGGACCTGCCCACGCAGCCTCGCGCAACTTCCATCCATCGACCTCATATTTTTCGTCCCCGCGTTCCCATATCCATGGCGAGGAGGACGTCCGACCTAGCAGCAACAGCAGAACGGCGGCGGCATCATGGCTGATGAAAAGCCCGTCGCGCTTTACAGCCCCGGAACACTCGAATACTCCCTCCTCTATGGCCCCCTAGCCAAACCCCAACCCCGAACCCAGCGCTCCGACGCCCACCGGCCGCACGCCCCGCGCCCGACCTGGACGTCCGTCACGTCTCGCGTCATCGACCAGCTCGTCCCCCTGCACGCCAACTTATTCCAGTACTCGAGCCTGGGCGATGGCGAGATACGCATCCTGTGCCTGGAGCCGGGGCGCGCAGCCGATCCGCTGCGCGCGCTGCTGTTCAAGCGGTCCCTGCGGGAGGTGGCGAATGGGTACGAGGCGCTGTCGTATTGCTGGGGGGACGTGCGAGAGAAGCCCGTCGACAAGATCCAGATTTTGGACCTCAATGCCGTCATCAAGGACCGCATCAAGACGCCAAGCGTGGCCTTTCGCAAGGTGGTTCAGGCCAAGATGCACCTCGAGTTCAAGATCCGGCGGAACCTGCACCAGGCGCTGGTCAAGCTACGGAGCGAGAACCTACACATCAATGTGTGGGTGGATGCGATCTGCATCGACCAGAGCGACCGCGGCAAAAAGGAAAAGGAGTCGCAGCTCGCCATGATGGCCGACATTTACAACTCGGCCGCCAACGTGTGCATCTGGCTGGGCGAGTCATACGAGGGCGCCAAAAGTGGCTTTAGTCTGGTGACAAACATTATGAACTTTCAGCACTTCGACAGCATCGTCAGCCAGCCCAACCGGGCCGACGGCTGGTCGCACCTCGTTCAGATTATAAACGCCGCGTGGTTCACGCGCCGGTGGATTATCCAGGAGGTGGCCCTGTCCAAGAACGCCACCATCCACTGCGCCGATCAGGTCATCCACTGGGATGACTTTGCCGACGCCGTGTCGCTGATGATGGAGAAGATCGAGGCCATCCGCGGCACGTTTCGAGATGACGAGACCTTTGACGATGTCGAGGCCAGCAGCGCGTGCATCCTCATCCACACGCTGACCAACGTGTGTCGCAAGGGCAACGATGGCAAGATCCTGGCGAGACTTCTGGACCTCGAGACGCTCGTCTCGACCCTAATCTCCTTCAACGCCAGCGATCCCCGCGACGTCGTTTACTCGATCCTTTCGCTCGCGCGGGACCTTCCCCGGAAAGGGGAGAGTTGGGAGGCGCTCCACCAGTCGCAGCTGGATCTAAATCGGAGCACGGCCGTCGCCCATGGCGGGGTCGGCCGCGCGATGGCTACGATGCCGAGCATCTCGCTAGAACCTAACTACTCGATAAGCACGCGGGACGTTTTCATCGCCTTTGTCACGCGCTGCATCCACACGTCTCGATGTCTCGACATCATCTGCCGCCACTGGGCGCCCGAGGTAAAAGACGCCGAGTACGGCCAGGTGGTGCGCATGCCATCGTGGATTTCCGGTGTAGCCAAGGCGCCCTTCGGCCTACCCGGCAAATCGCTGGGGCGCCAGAATGGAGAAAACTTTGTGGCGTACTCGTACAGCGACCAGCGGAGGCGCTATTCTGCCTCGGGTGAGTACCCGGCCGATTTCCGCATGGTGGACGACGAATATCTAGACGACGATGCCAGGTTGAGCCGTTCGAGGTCTATCACCGGCACGCCCATCGTGCAAACTCCAATGGTAGAGAAATCGTCTTTCTCGATGCCGTCTATCACAGAGGACAACGGCTCAGCCCCGGAAAGGGGAGTAGGAGATGCTCCAGCAACTACGGCGGCGGCGTTGGCAGTACACTCTACCCGACCACGTCAACATTCAAACCCGGAAACGAACGGGGCTACTCTTAGCATAACAACACCCAAGACATCACGCAGACTCTCGCAGAGCATTAACCAGGCCATGAACTCCAATCTCGCCCCGCCCTCGACCCAGTCACTCGGTGGCAGGGGTGCCCCGCCTTCCCCTCGCGGCAGCGTGAGGCGCAATACCAACACGCCTGATCGAGAGCGCAAGCACCAGCTCAGCGGCATCATGGCCGTCAAGGGCTTCGTTCTCGGCGCGGTGACGGACCGGTCGGACGTCATGCGCGGAGGCATCGTGCCCGGAGACTGGATTGCCCGTACGGGCTGGAACCACTCCAACAACTATGAGAACCGCGTGCCTGACGCGCTGTGGCGGCTCCTCGTGGCCGACCGCGCGCGGCGGGGCGGAAGGCCGCCCCAGTGGTACAAGCGGGCGTGTCTACACGGGCTGGTCGACCCGCGCCTTACCGACGCGGGCGGCAACGTGCACTCGGTAACGCCTTTGGACCGCAAGGTGTCGGAGCTGACCACCGAGTACTTTGGTCGCGTCGAGAGCGTCGTGTGGAATCGCCGGCTCATCGCGGCTGATCCATACGTGCCCGAGCTCGCTCCTGATCAGGGTCTATTCTTGGGGCTGGCGCCTCCGGAGACCGACATGGACGACATCGTGTGCATCCTGTTCGGGTGTTCGGTACCCGTTGTGCTGCGGCCGGATCGGCAGGCGTTCGACCCGAGGCTAGAGGTATACAATGTGGTGGGAGAGGCGTATATCCATGGCATGATGGATGGGGAAGCCGTCCAGAAGCAGGCCGTGTTTGACCCGCACACCAAGATGTTCAACGTGGCATAACTATTAATGTGATCGGGCTTGCCTGTGACTGTAGCTGTGCAGGCATGAGATATAAAACCATGCTTCAGAAAACATCTCACAGCCGTCAAGATGGCTTTGTGTTGCTCAACAACTGGCTTGCAATACCTTGAGGCCACATGATTCTGGGACTGTCGATCCTCTTCTCCCCTCTCCTCATCGACGGAGCTCGGATTCAATTCTAGCATGTATGTACTATCCGAACCAATGATGGGACGAGTAAATGTCATGGTCGGTGAGCGGCCTTACTCCGGGGTGGGTGTGGCACCTGCATGCGGGGACGATGTGGTGTGGTAGTGCCAAAGCCGAAGAGTCAATCACAACGCGCCTTGTAGGAGTAGGCTGCGGTGTCAGCACACCACACCCAGGTCCTTTAATGGCGCACATGTGAGGACTCAGTGGCGGCTCCTTCAAACCCTTGCAGTAATTGGGGACAAGTAGAAACAACCAAAGCACGTTGGCACCTCAGCTATTCGACGCAAACCTCCCTCGCAGCTTGTCTTGCAATTTCCAGCCCTTCAGAGCCTTGCCACATGCATAACATTTTGCTCATGTTCCGGGATGGCGGAGAGCTCGCTGTACGAGTTCTATGAGAGGGTGGGGGATGCGCAAGCACGTCTTGCATCCGGGTTCCTCGATGACGCAGTCGCCGCATGGGAAAGCGCCTTGGATGAATTTTCCCGTACGTCCGACGACATCAAGGAAGTCTTGAGAAGCAGGCTAGAATATGCACAAGTTCTCAAAGACGAGGGGCTCGACCACAGATCACTGGCGCAAGTTGAGATTGTTGCCGACACACTGGAGACCTGTGCAGGGGATAGGTTTGCCAGCATAACCCCACAGGAGTACGACGACTTCAGTAGCTTCATTCGGAATGTATGGGGCGAAGTTGATGGAGATGGCTCGCTGCGAGGAGACAGTCCGGATCCCATTCCAGGGCTTAAGCCGTTGAAGTTCGACATTGTCGCTGGATCGGCCACCTGGATGCCACCCCGTCACTCGATAGAGCCGCGGTCCGCCGCCGGGAATGTTCGACGGGTACAATCTTTCAACCACGCCTCGGAATACTCGGAAACGCCGTCTCGCCCGACTCTGGTTCCGGAATCAAAAACCGAGCTCAAAATCCCGCCCTCGCATGGACCACAAAGCGCAGCAGTCGCTGGACCGGCCCTACAACGAACGCAGTCCAATGCCAGGTAAATGCTAGCGGTTGGATAAGTAAATGTTCGTTTCTAACCGCTCGTCCTAGAAACTTCGAGGGAGATAGTTGGTTTTCTTGCTTGGAGTTGGAAAGCCAGCGGTTCCTGGATGGTAAGATGTCGATATTCGCGCCAAATGGTCCATTTCCGCATCGCCCGGCGCGAATTGCCATACTCGATACTGGTTTCGAGGACAACAAGATGATGAAGGAATATCGCGGCAGGATTATAAACGTCTCGAGCTTCATTGAAGGTGAGAGGCCGGTGGACGCAACCACGGATGAATCTGGCCACGGCACTGCTGTGGCATTCCAAATCTTCAGGACATGTCCCATGGCGCATGTCTACATCGCCAAGGTGATAAGGAAGGATGGCAACGAGTGGGTTCCCGACAAGGACGCCGTGGCAGCCGCTTTGCGACATGCTGCCGATGAGGAAGGATGGGGAGTAGACATCATTAACATGTCTTTCGGATGGACATACAATGACCACCCAGGCGTTGAGTCGGCCATCCAGGAGGCCGACAGAAAGGGAGTCCTGATATTCGCGTCGACTTCGAATTCCGGACTTTCTTTTGGGACCGCGACCAAAATATTGTACCCTGCAGCGGACGAGCGTGTTTTTGCCGTCGATGCTGCACACGGCAACGGGCAGCCGGCCGCCTTCAATCCGCCATCAATCGCGGTGCGAGGCAAGGAGAGGTTCACGGCGCCGGGCGTCGGACTGCGATCTCCAGTATCCTGTAATAGCGCGATAACCGGGGCCACCTTCTCAAGCCCTCTTGTAGCCGGCGTCGCAGCTCTACTTCTCGAGTTTGCCCGGCAGCATCCACTGTCAGACAGCCCCAGCGTTCTGGATCATCTCAAGAAGAGGCACGGGATGCTCCTCGTTCTCCGGAAGATGGCGGAGCAAAAGGGAATGGATCCATTCTATTTCGTCTGCCCGTGGTCTCTGTTGACTGGACGCTGGAGCACGTACGGTGGGGATGGAAGTGTTGGGACTCCGAGGTGGTTCGTTGCTCATGAGCTCATTTCGATCCTCCGAGGGACCTCTGATTCCGGCGGATATGGCCCGCGGGTTGGCATTGAGCTGTTCCCTGTACATGACGATGGCTAGGACTAGAAATTATTCCGAATTCCAATACAAGAAATAGCCAGATTCTTTGTTTCAATGGCGAACCTGAAATGAACCATTCGGGCGAAAACGCTGCATGCACTCACAGCCTTACTGCCGCTGGTCCTGATGAGCAAGGCCGTGCACTCTGGGGCGGTTACCGGGTCAACTCACGACAACAGCCAAGTCGCGACCCACATCAAGCCACCAAAACTCACGCATTCGAATTTTGAGTTGCATCGTCAAATCCAACACAAAAGACAGCCGAAAGGCTGCTGCCACGATTTTGCAACTAGAAATTTCTCAAGCCAGCGTTTTCTTCACTTTATGCCTTTATTGACGCATTCTGAATCACGATTCTGTTCCACCCAACAATGGCAACACCGCTTTCACCGACCAACACGTCGACTCTGAACATCAGCACACCGCCCACGGCGACGAAACGCTACGAGACGTCCACCTACGAGGTCAAGACCTACACCACGACCACCACCGAATCCGGTGCTGGCGATGACTGTGCCGAAAGCTCACCCTTCGTCTCGACAGTCAACGACACGGTGCCGGTCGACCAGGAGAACATTATGAGCATGTCGCCAACCAAGAACAGGCACTCTCGCGTCCTCTCGGGCACCGAGCTGTCCCCGCTCAAGATCCTCGCCGCCTCCGAGGCCCGCTCAGCCGCGGATACAGCGAGCCCTCGCCGTCTGATATCGCCCGAGCGAAGATTCCCCGTCAAGGTTGGCAACCTGATGGAAACGCCGCGACCGGCGAGCCAGACGCAGATGCGAGACATCACCATCGAGGAAGCAATCAGAGAAAATGAAGGGCTCCGGAAAGCCATCGGCATATTCGAGGACGACGATAGCGTAACGGAAAACCAGCCCGGTCATCCGCAAGACGACCTCGACGACGATGATGAGATGGCCTGCCTGGACGACACCATGGTCAGCACCTTCAGCAACTTTTCGGCGGTTCCCAACATGACCATGCTTGCGAGGTTGGGTCACAGCCCTACCAAGTTTTCCACTCCCGGCGGCCTGACACCGCGTGCCGCCCGGCCAGATCCTTCTTCACCGGCTCGCACCCCGAGAGCCGGCACCGCGCCTGCCGTTCACCAGGAATCGGGAAACACGACCAATCTCCTCATGGATTTTACGGACCAGCTCCGCTTCCCCGGTAAATCTCCCGCCAAGAGAGGCGGAGGAGGTACCCTCCCCCCATCACGCACCTCGCCCAGCATTGCCGGAGTTCCCGCAACCCCCTCGCGCCCCTTCCAAAACCTCATCGACTTCGACATCCCACCCCTGCCTACCCCGCGCTCCATCCCGAGCGTCACCCCCCGCGAGGTCGAGTCCATCAAGTCGCAGTACCTCTCCGAAATCAGCTCCCTCAAGGCCGCCCTGAACGGCAAGACAGCCGAAGCCGACTCCCTCAAGGCCGCCGTCGGCGACGCCGAGAAGCGAGCCGGCCACAGCACCGAGCAGCTGCGCGAGGAGCGTGCTGCCAAGGAAACGCTCTCGGCCGAGAAGGAAGGGTGGGAGAGGCGCTGCCGCGAGATGGAAACGGTGTTGCGGGGTGTCAAGGAGGAGATTGTGCGCAGCCAGCGGGAGAGGGAGGAGCTCGAGAGCAAGCTGGACGAGAGCGAGAAGAGGAGGGAGGCGGCCGAGATGATGGCCCAGGAGGCCGAGAGCAAGATGGCGGGCATGAAGGCGGGGAAGGCCGCCGAGGAGAGTGCCAGGAACTCGCCTGGAAAGGTCAAGAGCCCCGGCGGTGGAAACTCGTCGGCCAAGGAGGTGGAGATGGCGGTCGAGCGCGTCGCCCGGGAACTGCATGCGCTGTACAAGTCCAAGCACGAAACCAAGGTAGCGGCTCTGAAGAAGAGCTACGAGAACCGGTGGGAGAAAAAGGTGCGCGAGCTCGAGGCTAGCATTTCGGTCCTTTCCGACGAGAACGAGAAGTTGAGACTCGGCCGCGACGCCACCATGACAAAGGTCGAACCCGCCGCCGCCGCCGCGCTGGACGAGGAGCGAAAGGAGCAAGCCGCCAAGAACCAGGCCCAGATCAAGGAGATGAAGGCCGAGGTGGAGAAGCTCGAGGCCGTCGTGCGCACGGTCAAGGGCGACAACGATTCCCTCCGTAAGCTGCTCGAGAGTGAGCGCGTGGAGAAGGGCGAGCTGGTGCAGCTTGCCGAGGAGCTCATGTCGATGCAGCAGAGTTTTGTGGCACCCGCGACCGAAACTCCGGCACGGCCGGCGGCTCCGGCCGCGGCGGGCTTGAGGACGCCGGCCCATACGAGGAGCCAGCAGGTGGTCGAGAATCTCCGTGGTAGCATCAGCAGAGCCTCGGGCTTACGGGCTCCGGGGTCGATGGCGTCGCAGGAGAGCAGGATTGGGAGGGGAATTGGGCATGACAGGACAAAGAGCGGCGGCCTACCCAGGCCGGGCAGTATCGGTATGAAGAGCGGGCTCATGGGTTCGATTGAGAGGATGGGGAATTACAGAGGAGGAAGAGAGTAAATATGGGGGGTTTTTTTTAGGAAAATGAAGGACGGTTGAGCTATGGTGGCGAGAGCGGTGATTGCGGAGGTTTACAGGAAGATTCACTTTGTTCTAACAACGTCCTCGTTTTTTGCATCATGAAGATTCACGAGGCTTGGGGTAATTCCTAGTGCTCTAGGGTTTGACGATTTTCATTTCGGAGTTCAAGGTGCTGGGATCGTGTGGCTTGATGGATTAGGATAACAACTCAATACTGTATTCTGTTCACGTAGCATCTATCACTCGTGCGTCTCGGTCTAGGATATGCCGTTTCACGGACCCAGCCGGAGCCCTATTTGAGACCCCGAAAATAGCTAAGACTCGAGGCCGTTAGACTTCAATTCAATCAATCTTCGCAGGGATTGGTCAAGGTAAGAACCACCTTTATGCCGACTAGCACTATCAACATTACATCTGCAGGAGATTCTCTCCCTCGTCATACAGATATCGTGCGGGGGTGAAGGTGCGATAAGCATATCAATATAATAAACAATCCCTTTTGTACGGGGGGAGAGAGCTCATGATGAATTCGAAGAGAGCTATAACTTGATTGAATTCAGGGTTTGCACCGTAAAACAACAGAACTCGACATGCCGTCTCCCCAGCAG
>Ga0247774_1000132_pt1 | contig 34757 bp, 22 predicted proteins | sample UWRJL001104B6_FD_179933 | JGI IMG/M metagenome (GOLD analysis project Ga0247774, IMG submission 179933) | Plant litter microbial communities from Arlington Agricultural Research Station in Wisconsin, United States - UWRJ-L001-104B-6 | ecosystem: Environmental > Terrestrial > Plant litter >...
AGGATTTGTACGAATAGGCCATCTTAAGTTCTCTATTGGCCGCGGCGGGGGCGGGGGGGGGGAGGTGCACAGGCGCTGTAAAGTATAATTAACGATGGCGAAACAGGTCAATGTGACATTTGATACTAGGAAAGCTCTATCTCCTCTCAGGAAACCTTCGTATACTAGGAAGTAGACGAGGCGTAGCTGAGAATTCAAGAAACTGCCGACCTAGCAAAGTAGCGGCTGTCTAGCAAATCGGGAACGTGCTTTGTTTCAAACATGAATTTGTTTTGCTTGGGATATACAACGTTGTATGAGGCACAGCCTCAGCTTGGGGTAGGGCTGAGAAAAGTAGGGCTTGCGCTTGCAACGACTGCTACCGGGTTTTTTAAGATACAGGTCTCGGATGCAACCAACCTTTGCGGGACAGTGCTTCGTAACTCGGAGAGTTTCCCCCCCCCCTCTCTCGGGGAAGGAAGGATCCATGCAGCTTCTTGGAACCTGATCAGGTTAGGCACTTTGATTACGACTTTCTTACCAGAGCAGCGGAACCCTTCAGTTTGCAGCCTTGTCAACGAGCTGCCCCTGGACAATTGGACTGGTGAGACCCGAAAGAGTTCATGATGTTGCTTCCCCCCACAAGCTGAAATCGACCAATACTACTTCAAATGCTTCCAAGCCTCCTGCCCCCCACTTTGACATTTCCGAACGAAAGTTTCCGTAACGGGTGTCAAAATTGTCGAATTGGAATACTTCTCAACAGTAGTGGTTTCAATTCTAGGGCGGCAAATGTTTTCCGTACCTAGGATCTTCTCTTGAAGATGATGGGATGATTCTATATTTGGTACCCCTCTGCAGGCGGGGGGGGTCTTCTCGGGCTGAGAAGGTGCATGCTTGCGTGGTAGTACGGATTTCTTCATCCCGGCTCCGAAAACAGGTCGGCACTTCGGATTTCGGAAGGGTCGGATGATATCCTTCCCCACCGGGCTCAACGGTTGCAGAGGCCTATCAACGTATGCTTAAAGGGATCAGGCACGAATACGACGGAATATGAGGCATGCTCTGGATCGGAGTGGGTGGATTATGAGAGCGGAAGAGAAGGGAAACTTTTACACAATGAAGAGGCTTCCTAATCCCGATTATTGCAGCTCAGATAGGAGTTTCGGGCGCACAAGGAAAAATTAATGATTGTTAAAACCCCAGTAGCACCGGAAATGCTTTTGGTGATGGACGCTGAAGTATTTGACCGGGTTCTACGTCCTTATATTCCCACACAGAGTATTAAAGAGACAGAGTAAATTACGGTTGGAGCGTTGGTAATCGGGGCGAGGTTGCTAACGTATATTGAAAGGTTGAGACGTGAAAGAATGAAATGAAGGGACGTTGGTAAGGCATGTAGAGTGGGAGAGAACAATTGCTGCCAGTTTGCTGGACGACATGAATCCGAAGGCGCTTCTCCCTCGTAGACTGCTCCTGTTTGAAGAGCTCTTCAAGGCACTTTTGATTTGTAGTGCCGTCCAAATCTCATTTCCTACCACATCTGCCTCTGCTCATCAGATTGCCGACATCTCGGCTTCATCTTCTACTTTCTTACGGCTACCAGCACTGGCTAAATGCCTTTCAGCCTTTCTATGTCATTCCTAAGTGCTATTCTCTCTCAGTACTGCTGAACAAGACTACTCCCCTTCTATAACGCCGCCGAGTGCTCTATTACTATTTTCAATATTGTTTTATCTCTACCTCGCTTTCACCCAATTTAAAGGAATTATAATATAGTTTTTACTTGAGTCCGGACGTTCTGATAGAGAAGACTAAATTGGAGGCGGTTGACAAGGCTCAGTTCGCGAGCATATAAGCAATTCGGGACAGAGTCTTACAGGATCGAGACGCAGCGTTTTCGAAGGCTCAGCGCACAGTGCTTCTAGGAAGACCGAGGCTCTTCACGCATCGTTTCTAAAGAAACCAGATGTTAGGGACTCAGAACTCCAACGAATCTTGGAAATAACAACCTATTTCCGCCCTCGGTTCCTCTCCATCCCCGGCAAGACAGGCATAGAGACCAGCATTGACGACAACACTTTTTTGCAAGGCTGACACTGCGTATTAGAAATGTGCTTGTGAGGTAATGTGACTTAGGTTGATATAGTGGATAATGCAACAGATCGGGTCAGTTAGTCATGGTTACTAGCTGAACAAAAGAGCATTCAGACATCTTTGAAAACCCGTACTTCAAAGTTGAGCTTTTCTATAGTTAGTTCAGATGCCTATACACTCATTCAAGGCATAATCTAGTACCCCCCTTTCCCTTTCTTCGTACCCACCTGTGAAATCGCAGTTATCTAATCTTGTAAAACCTATAGGCGTTATCTACCATGTCCTTGACATATTTGAGGAAATTAAGCACAGCTAGATAGATGCTACACCGAATACACGAGACTCCGGGAACAGCGTCCACGATGTACACGTGGGAGAACGTCCAATGTTGGAAAAAATCACCCCAAGGTTCGGGAAGCAGCGAGCAGTCAGCCACTCCACAACCCCCCTATCTTGATCGCCCTTCAAATGCAAGCGGCCGTTTGTCGCCACTTGAAAAGACCTGGGAATTTGCACACCGAGCCCTTGCAACTGAACCGGCGGACTGGTGCACGACTCAACAGGCGTCGTCGGACCTACCTACCCAAATCCAGACTTAACTGGATTCACACAAACTCTCACATCCACTCATGAACAGTTTGTACCCCCAAGCTTCAGCCGCATCTTCCGAGCTTGACTGAGCAAGCCCCCCGTTTTGGCCGTCAATTGGTCGACCGCCAAATTTACCCGCTAACGGCCACTATCGGGCAAAAGTCAGCAGCCCCTAAAGGCGAGGAAAAAAAAATCAGATCCAGTCTCCTATTGTTTCGGGGGACATTTGGAGCGCCGTTGATGGACGAATAATTGAAGCGAAATGTGCTCCCCGAAAAGCCGGTTCCCTTGAAAGCTACTTTGGCTGGCCAAGCTTTGCGGGGCGTCGTGACGAAAACGAGATTCTATAAGAAGTTGATGTTGTTCGATCGGGTTTTTCCCCGTGCCAAGCTTCACAGGCGATAAAATATAAGATTATTTTGTACGAAAAGAGTTTGAATTGGCCTGGATTACAGCCTGGCCAGAAACTACGACTCACGACAGAGTTCACTCGCCCAACACGTGAGCAATCCTGTAGGGGTTCGGTATCGGTAGTCGCCGCTCACTCTTGAACGACCTGCTACGGAAAAGGGTTCCTTGCGAGACGATACATTTACAGATTCAAGTCTCAGTATATCGTCTTGAGGAATCAATTTTGTCCATTGAGGCTAGAGCGAAGCAACAGCGTCTCCACCACCCAGTCGGCATCTCGCAGTTCGGACCACCCAAAATGCATCACTCCCTCCCCCTCCTCCCCATCATCCTCCTCCTCCTCTCTCCCGTTATCACCACCGCCCTTCTCTCCCGTCAGCTCGTCGTCCCCAAAACCGGAACCCTCGTCGTCACCTGCGGTCCCTGCTCCGCCGAAGCACCAGACCACGCCCCCTGCTTCGCCTGCTCCGGCGCCGGCCCCGAAACGACCTGCTCCGACCCGCTATCCGTCCCCTGCGGCAAGCTGGCGGAGTGGCTCGGCGAGCACGCCGACCCGGCGGGCGCAAAGGGAGATGGGTCGACGGTGGACGGCACCACCATCTTGACTTGTACGGAATGTGGACGTGACGAAGAGGCGGACGGGAGGAAGAGCCTTTGCACGACGTGTCGGAACGGGGATTGCTCCAAGCCTTATGCTATCGCCTGCGCGGCCGGGGGCGATTTGGGGTTGGGGGACTTGGTTGGGCTTGCGAGGCTGGATGGGCATGGTCCATGATTATGCCCGTCGATGGAGGACTGGGAAGTGCATAATGTCCCTGGTGGAAGGGACGATGAACGGAAAGATGCATGGCTACGAAATGCTGGACAGGTGTAGCAAATGTCGAACGGCAAGTCAAACTACCAAATTTTGGGACGCATAGAGTCATAGTCGCTCTTCGTATTTCATAGGTAACTAAAGTGCAACAAGGAGATAGAGGAGATGACACCTCTGATCTCTGATATGCACACGCCACGCTCAAATGGGAAGCGCGACCTTTCTCATATGCCGCAGCGATAACGTGAAGTGAAGAAAAAAAGGCCTGCAAAGAAAAAGATAAAAGGGTGGAAGTTATCTACTCCTATCCAATGCCTGATAGGTTCCTCGTATCCTAACGACCGTTCCGCTTCTGTCAATAGTATTTGGTCATTGCAATGATCTCCTTTACCTATTTACGGGCTATGCTATGAACGTATCTCGGTACCTGGGATTGAACATCTTGACTTTGAGGTGACGAATCTGGCCACCATGTCCATGCGGCAAAACTTCTTTATCTAGGCAGTTATGTGCGTCAAGGTTCTGTTGAACGACGAACAACAGCCCATTGGTCAGGTGATATTGCACAACGCAGAGTCGCGGACAAAGATAGACGGGAAATTGGAGTTGGTCGAGGTGTTTAAGAAGGAGGAAGATCGAGTCGCTGGATTGCAAAAATGGTTCGGCATTCGAATTAGCGAACAGGACAAGAAAGAAATTGTGGATCTTCCGACAGAGCTTAGGGGCTGGAACGTGTAAATGCTTCAGATGTTACCAGTTCGTCAAGTCACTCTACCACATATCTTCGTCTTGAGAAGAAGCTCTGATGATTTCCCTTACTCTTTACAATTTCCTGAAGCGCCTAAGATCGTGGCGTGACAAGGCCCCTCGAGTAAAATTCCACATATCCTCAACCGGTTTCAAGACTTCATTCATTCAAGAACTCTTCCGACAAGGACTCATTCACTAGATCTTTAGATGGAGACGGAAATGCAAAGCGTAGGCATTTCCTGACCGCCTCCGCAAAGTCGCCACCGACATCTCCGTAAACAAGCTAGGGGATTCGCGATAAGCTTACGATTTTCCCGGCGGAGGAAACTTGTCATCCGCAGGCTTTGACACGCGAATGTAGACATAGGTAACACTCCAACGACATTCGGGACGCTCGTGAGGGCCAGGAAGAAAGAGAAACTCAAATTAACCTCAAAACTTTCAAAAGTATCCTCCGGGGCGTCTCCTTATGAGACGTTAGCGCTTCCAGTACAAGATTGCAGATGTGGTAAACCTAGCTAGACTAATGCCAACCGTTTTGGATTGCATCATATAGGTGCCTGGCCTGCTGCCGGGAAAACCGGAAAGGTGATATCATGGCCGTCTTATTTTGATGTTTGGATGTCGCGAGGTAGTTATTAAATTTGATCAGAGTATCTAGAGTGTTGTTGTCTCAGACAAGCTCGTCAAGTAGGCTTTGAGCCATCCTTGTTGGAAGCTCCACGAGAGCCGGTACTGGTGCCTTTTCCACCACTTCTTGGATTCGTCTGATCCAGGGGGAGTTAGATTGGGATATGGAGTGGGTTATTGTAGTTCTTTATTCCGAACTTTTCTTTGATATGTTCATAGACCTGAGCATATTGGAGACTGTCTCCAAGTATAGTTTGTACGCTGGATCTTAGAGCCTTGACTGAGTCGCTTCTCGAGGGCGTTATCGCGCCATCCTTCTCCGCCAGGATCCTTGAGAAGAGCAATCGGTTGGTCTCGATATGTACTAATCTCCTCTACGACAGAGTCAGCTCAAGGAGGGCCGCTGGAAGCCACGATGAACAATGATTCACCGTGGACTCGAAGGTGCTTCAGAAAGTGAAATGCCCACATGAGGCCACTTCTTGAACGTTCTCGAGATATACCGCTTGAGTACGCCGACTTGCCTAGTGATGCTTCTAGCTGATTTCTAAGAATTGCTTAAACGCCAAACTGTCGGGAAAACTCGAGGCACAAGGTTCGGTATTTCCACCAGTTTTTAAGAAGCGAAGACCCCCCTTTCGTAATTTTCTAGAGCAGTTATGATCACGGGGACAACCGCCAAAACAAGGCCTGCAATTTCAATGCCAGACATGATGAAGCAGATGCTGAGATTGAGAAGATACTTGTGATAATGAGTGCACATCTTTGTTCGAAGATGAAGTCGCCTGTCTGCCTTCGGTGAGGGGTGAAGCGATCGTTAGGATTCCGTTTAATGGACTTCTAGCCGCAGCCTCACCGAAGCTAGTTGGATAGGTACTTCAACTACGGTCTTTCGCGCCACATGCATCGTGCTGGACTTGGTACTCTGCTTCATGGTGAAAGAGGCTGGCGGGATGTGCCCAGCACCGCGGTTCGTACCTTCGCATCCATGATAGAGACGGCTTGATGACTGCTTCTTCCATTTTGTGGCGCACTTGGCAGCATTCGTGTCCGGATTTGTAGGTGAGTAGCGAGAGGAAAACGAGTTCTATGACCTGAAAGCCTGGCCCAGCTAACACGGAATCTAGACCTTGTCTGGCCAATTTGCACTGAACTGTCTGTCACTATCGCTGAAGCGGTCCGAAGTGCACTATTCCTAGGCTTTGGTAGAACTATAGTCGAATAGTGAGCAATACTCACCGGCGAATCCTTGGCTCTCGACGGTAGTAGCCTTGCATGTGGGTTGATGAGTGACCGGAAATTTACCCCATATTTCTTGCCTTGATCAGTGTTGTTTTGAGGAACGTCAACGGGGAGGCGGGATCGGCGATGGTTTGCATATTCATGTGGGGGAAGGGGGGCCATGGTCAACAGGTTTTGGCACCAAGCGGAGTCCGCCAAGTGACTAGCAACGAGCGAGTAGGCAAGAGTTGTTACATGCCAACCCAGTATTTAAAGGAGAAAAAACGGAACGGAAAGAATGGAGGTAAGGCCGAGACGAGACGGGCGCAATACCCGCACTACTTGCTTTTCTCGCCCCGATGTGCACACCATCTTACTATCTATCGCCTAATAGGCTGCCATCACAACAACCAAATAGTCCGGGGACGAGGACGCGGGTGCGGAGTCCCAGCGCGCCTGCAAGGTGCAAATCCAGTAAAAAATATGGGAAACTATGGTGGTCTAATGGCCTTTTAGTCGGCGCACCGCTACTTTTCCGCTTTCCCATGTCATATTTCATATCGTCTCCCCACCTGCCTCTGCCGCATTACTTTCTCCTTCTCACTATCATTTCCGAAACTTTTCGTCTTTACTATTCAAATCCCTGAAGCATCCCCGAATTATGTTTTTGATAGTCAATTTAAAACCATCCCATTCACTGCTGCCGATTCTTGACGGCACCGATCGCACATGCACCATCCTCCAAGGCTCCCACGTGCCCATTCGCGTCTTAGATGAACGGGCAAGCTTACGTCGCAGTAGTGGTTCAAGATCTCGTCGCCCTGTCGAATTCCGCCTGGTCGCTCATCGACAACACGCTCCTCGCGTGCCCGCAACACCATGTGTCCTCCCCAATCCCATGACACGTTTGGATCGCAGTCGTGGTTGGCAAGGCACCACAATGGATGTACCGCCGCGACGTCGGGCCGACCATCCCGCGGGTTCTTCCTCGCCGATGCCGTGCCCCGGAACTTGGCATAAAGGGTGTTCATGACCCACAAGTCGTGGCTTTCGAGCGTATCGTATATGTCGATGCCCATCTTCTCGAGAAAGTGCATTGGCAGCCTGATGTTATGGTCAAAGCTGAAGGGGAGGGTCCATTCAGGTGGCGGGCCTGCGTTGGGCGAAATGTTGATGTCATTGGATGCTGAAGGGACGAAGTCGCCCCAGATGTACTTGACCTCTAACACCTCAAGCGGATGGATGGCTTTGTGGGTTGATATGGCCAGCAGCCGGGCGAGAAGGAGCAAGTGCAACCTTTCATCCGCTTCTTTGAAATCGGGGTCACGAGCAATTGTGTCGACATCTCGATCGCACACGGCTGGATGATACCGTTCCTGCGCCTGCTCAAAACAGAACTGGCTGCAAAACACTGTATCATAGCATTCAGGACAGTTTACAGCGGTGCTGTTGGTTCCTAGACGCGGGAGCTCGCTGCTGCAAGCATCACAGACCATGTCCTTGTATCGGTTGTTGGCTGTGAGGAGCGAGTACTCCCGCAAAACAGCCTCCCCTGGAGCAATCTCCTCCTTCGCAAACAATCCAAGCTGACGGCAGGTCGGAATGATTTCATAGCCGTCGGTGTCACTTGCTCCTTCTAGCAGGACGGGCAACTCGGCCACCTCGACCGAACACTTGGGGGCGACGTTTCGGAGGTGGGTGTTGAGAATATCGAGTGTCTCGTCTGAATATCGGTCTGGTTCATTCGAGTTCCAAGGATACACCTCGCGGCGGGCTAAGCCCCAGTCGGGTAAATCGTCGACGGAGATATCTTGGTTTTGGAGCTTGAGGCGCGAGACTCGCATTATATGGTTCATGGTGTTCTGGAGCTCCCTGTTGTTCGGTGCGGCGTCGAGACCACGCTGGCAGAACGAGTGCGCAGACTTCAGACACCCGACGAGGAGCAGACTCATTGACAGGATCTGGAAACTACGGATCGAAGCCAGCCTAGCGAGCCACCGGGTCCTTGCACCGATTCCCTCCGTCTCCATCTCGTCGTCCGAGTCCATAGCAGGTGGCGTTCCTAAGGCCCCGTATTGAAGGACTGCGGGCAGGGAGTCGGTGAGATGGGCCTCGAGAGCATCGCTCGCTTGCTTGTGATATTCGGCTCCTTCGTCGAGAATGTCGTCGGCCAGAAGCAGCGCGCGATAGGCATCACCAGCTGCCAGGTCTTGATACGCGAGATCAATGTATATGATGGCCCGCTGGAGGTAGAGAATCAAGTCGTATGGATGTTGAGAGAGTGAGTCGGTCAGCTGCTGGCGACGCAGCAGCAACCGGTCGTGTGGGTCGTCAGGACCCGTAGTGGTGACGAATACTTCACCCATCTTGGGTGCTGTAGCTGATGGTGCTAAAACGGTTGACGTGGTGGTGGGCCGAATGCATCGCATTGGGGTTGGACGACAGGTAGATTGAGATGCGGTTACGCGGTGAGATATCGAAAACGCTGTGGGATGCGGATTGATATGTGTGGACTGGGTTGAGCCTGTAGCCTTTCGGTGCAAAGCGTCCGGCCTCACTATCCACTGTCGACAGTCCGTAGCCAGCTTCAGGTGGCCTGCCGGCTGGACCAGTTATATTGATGTGTATCCTTTGCGGTTGCTGCTATTAACACGCCAGGTCTGATTTCCTCGGGTGTATTTTATCTTTGTCTCGTTGGGTGTTACCGTGTCGGGGTACGGGAACTTTATGCCTATTAAGTCGGAGTGGATGAAGCGCTTGTGGATTGGGCTCGCATGTCGAAAGGTTAACCAGCGACAGTATAGATAGACCATGCGTGATGGTCGGGGTGCAGATGGGATTCTAGACCGCCTCGGTATGTCGAGCCGTTCGGGACGGACGAAGGCAGCTTGGGAAGAAAGGATGCCCGGAGGCGGCGGACAATAGTGTAGACAAGAATGGGGACTTGGATCGTGGAATCGTGAACCAACTCATTTGTTGACAAGTTGATGTGACACGGGCCGTCATCAAGATTTGGAGGCCAAACCGGACTTGCGAGGTTGAAGAGACATGTACCAAGTAATACTAGTGTGTGAGTCTCTTGGCGAGTGTGGCGAGTGCCCTACCAGACCCTACTTAACTCTACTAGATGACCAGTGGTACCAAGGCCAGGTGCGTAGATCGCCGCGGTCGTGCGTTTCGCTGTTAGAGGTAGTCGATGTCTTGGGTTTGTCTTGTTAATGGAATCAATCAATCAATGTTTCGACTACCACAAGTCGCGCGGTGGAAGACAAGACGGCTTCGGGACAGTCGCCAATGAATTTTGTCCATAGACCGAAGCCAATATCGTCAGATGCGTAGGATCACACATTGGCAGCAGTGGATTACTTCTATGTTGGGCCTGCAGTTTCTGGGAGTCACCTCAATGATGGACAGATTGTCCATCAATAGTCTTAGTCCACCGTTGGCGTGGAAAAGTATTATACTTTGACCGCGACCCGACCAGCTCAAAAAAAATTGTGTCACTGTGATATGTACAAGCAACCAGAGAATCTTCCAGCAGTTTCCTGGATGCTCCAAAAAGGTGTGGGACCAGTTTGGCCATTGACGTCAGCCCTTCGACCAGTGCCCCGATAAGAAGATAAAAGATATAGCAATAACTTAGTGCGAGGTTCGGCTACGGAGTGCAGAATTCTACGAAGACGGAATGCTCTGAATAACTGCACGCGGCAAGTCTTGGACGACGAAAGACCTGCAGAAGTTACAGTTTTCTTGCAGGTCCAACCAAGGAATTGAGAAGCCGAACTGGCGTGTGGGTGGGGAGTGACTGCTGAAATCTGCCAATTAGGGAGACGGCGCGCACATCTTGGCGAGATGGTTCCACATTATCAACCGCCGTTTTCCATCGCTGTTGCGGCACCCTACCTCGATGCCATTAGGACCCTGGGAATGGCGATGTTCTCTGATTGGCTAATGGACATTTCTGCCCCGCTCGCCATCAGCTCCCTCTGATTCAGGGTCCTCTGCCAGGTTCACTCCCCGATTCGACTTGATGAGATTTTTGCCGTCTTTACTATCATCAGGCGTGCCCGAAATGGATGTCACCACCATCAATGATCATAGTAGATATCATCTAAGAAGAAGAGTCACTAACGAGGTCCCATAGCATACGGAGGAGAGATGCCAAACGAACCATCCGACGTTGTTGACGCCTGGTAAGGCTTGGACCCCTGGCCGGCAAGAGCTTAACTCGATTCAGTTTCCTCGTGGTTGGCATGTCCTAGATGACGTTAGTATGACGAAAGGACCCCCCCCAATGACTATGGACGCGACGAGCGCGTTTTCAATTCAAAAGCGACGACACTTGACGAACAGGAGAAGGATACTACTAAACTCCGAATATGGTACAAATCGGCCTTTTCCTCAGGAACTACGAAGATGGCCACTACGCTAAAGAAAAGCATGATCAACCTAACTTTAGTTTTATGCCCACCGGTGCGCCTCCAACACGCTGGTATTATACGTTAGCGATGTTGACTCGGTCTGTTCCTTAATACTGACTCAACAGCAGCAGGAGTAATACTAGCTGAGAGTGGACTTAGCTATATACTCTGAATTGCTCACCTGCACATTCTAGTGGTTTCGGCAACACAGACAATCTTGTATTTGGAATGCTAGGTATTCGGAAACTTAGTGTGATCAGAGGCAACACATTGGAGAAGCCAATTCCGATGGCAACCGCTTTACTACAGGCCCCCAGATCCTGGCTGCTTCGTTTCTCGGAGGGATTGCCGAATCTCGTCCGCTCGCTAAAGGGTTGTTCGCAAGCAGCAGCACCTATCCTTGTAAGCGGGGTGGTTCTTTAACCATTTCACAGTCCTCCTCACTTCTTGACGCTCTAAGCCCTAGCTCGAGTCAGGCTTTCCTGCACATATCATACGTTCAAGACCGGACGAATGAAGCAGTAGAGGCAAGGAATGATACATCCCAGATCACTGCAGCAGGTCCCACCCTGCAACCCCGCTCCTTTCCAAAGTTGACAAAGGCAGTTGCTCAGCTAGACCAGCACACCAGCCAGATATGTTTTTGGGTAGTTGCTACTTGGGGTGCCATGATGACGCGTGGTTCTAATGGTGAGAACTGGCAATGAACTGATGCGCTGCTCGTGCACTAATGCCGACCCTCTCCTTCGGGTGCTCCTTGACTCGATAGTATTTAAAGTACCTGAAATCCTTCAGCACAAATATTCCAACTCGGATTTTACAACAAATTTCCAGGTTCGACGGAAACCACTTGATATTTGAATCTCGGTACCTTGCTTGGAGCTGATTTCGTGCCGTTGCATCTTGAGAGACGACCGATATGTCACGAACGGGAGTCCTCGTCGACAAATAGGCGACTAGCTCTAAGTGGATCGGTGCAAATCGCAACTTTCACGCGGCCACGGGGTTTCTGGGAGTCGGTGCTTAGAGACGACGATGAAAACCTTGCAAGCAGTGTATCAGCAGCACGATATCGACCAAACCCCCGTCTCCAGAAACAGAACATCTTCAGCGTTTGGATGACATTTCCGGATCATGATCCCCCAGCAGCTCCGCCACCGGCCCGAGATCCGCTACCAAATCGGTGTCCAGAGACCTTAAGTGGGGGTGCGTTCCACTGCTGGTCCACCTATCAATGACGGCACATGAAAGTGCATTAAGAGCTGGCTAGCCACCTCCAGACACGATACCCAACAAGCTTTCTGCTTAAGATGTCTCGAATGCAAGACTCTGCGGCGTGCCCGTCGTGTGGTGGGTTTATTGCTGTATGGCGCATCAACATCCTGGAGGAAGATGCGGGAAGGAAGCTGCGAGACTATTTTTTGGGCTTCGCTGTTCTGTCGCTCCCGGGCAATATTCGCCAGGACAGCTAGAATCTTGAGATATTTCCCGGGCTAAGTCTTGAGGTGTCTGTAGCATCACCACTGAGCTTAAGCTTTCCGGCAGATTGCGCTACCCTCGCACATCGCGTCATTGTGCCATCATGGATGATAGCTGGCCGCTCAACTAAACCCTGGTCCGCGAAACAGACTTGCTCAGAAGGCCCGCCGTTTACCTCGTCAGGGCGGCGATCCGGGAGGCTTTTTTCATCCTTCTCAATTATAGTGGGCCTCGCCGCCCGAGCCGCCGAAGCAGGTGTTTGTTCCGTTGCCTCATAAATCCTGACCTCAGTTCGCACCAAGAATACTATTCTACCTTTTGGGTTGGTTCCACGCTCGCAAAGCTGGATATCAATGCACCATCTCTCTCTCTCACTCACAGGCACACACGCACACAAGCACAGTCTTGTGTCACCAACCCACAATCGCAAATTATCACAGAGACTCTGCAGCCGTGCCGTTCTATCCTGGACAGATACTGAGATTTCCTGGCGACTGGCTTGTGCCTGAAAGGTTGGCACCATCCTCTGCAGGCCCTAGCTCCGAACCTCCCCACCCTGCAACCGCAAGGATAATTATCCCTCTAGAGCGGTGACCGGTCCCGGCCACAGGGACACCCGACGTACGGAGGGAAGCCCCGCAATCACGTCTGCATTTGCGACCGTGGCAACCCTGCCCCGCAATTTAGTTGCCCCGCCTGACACAATTGTTTGTTACTATCGATAGCAACCACGCCAGGCCAGCACACAGATGCCCCGCAGCGCGTCCTAAGCACTGACACAGGCAGAGCTCAAACGAATATCTATCTAGAAGGCTGCTCCCAGGTCCCGAGAAGGACAGACCCGGCTGACAGAGCCGAACATCCACCTGATATATCGTCCTTCGTTCGATCCCGATATAGCGGTAGGAGCACTTCAGGCATTCGCACTTGATCGCGCCGAGATACGGCCCCGAACATATCTTCTAAATATCGAGCTCCCAAGGAGCAAGATTCGTATCGCTACAGCTTGCCGCAATCTTGGCTTCACACAAATCCTCGATTCTCTCTGCATCGCCATAACTCTGCCAAGCAGTCGCAATGATGGGAAAACAACCAAACCTCTTCGCCTTCCACAGCGTGGACGCCCTCGCCCCCGCCCTCCGCTCCTACATCGTGCAGTCCCAAAACGCAGGCCTCACCCGGCACGGCGTCTTCAAGGTTGCCGTCTCAGGCGGCTCCCTGCCCAAGACTCTCGCCGCCGCCTTGCTTTTGCCCTCCTCGGGCGGCTCCGACGACGAGCTCGACTTTGGAAAGTGGGAAATCTTCTTCGCCGACGAGCGAGCCGTACCGCTCGACCACGCTGACTCCAACTACCTCGCCGTGAAGACCGAATTCCTCGATAAGATACCCGCCGGCCAGGGGAGGCCTGTCGTGCACCCCATCGACACGGCGCACCTCGACGACGTGCAGGAGCTGGCGGATCACTACGAGCAGATTCTCGTCTCCAGCTTTGCGAGCCGCGACTCGGTCAAGCTCCCCATCTTCGACTTGATCTTGCTGGGATGCGGGCCAGACGGGCACACCTGCAGCCTGTTCCCGGGGCATCCGCTCCTGAGGGAGCACACGGCGTGGGTGGCCCCGATTGAGGATTCTCCCAAGCCGCCGCCCAAGAGGATTACCTTAACGCTACCCGTAGTGACGCATTCTGTCAAGGTGGCGTTCGTGGCGACGGGGGGTGGGAAGAAGGGGATTATGAAGGAGATTTTCGAAGAGGGAAACGGGTTGCCTTGCGCGCTTGTTAATGACGCGACGGGGGGTCGGTGCAGTTGGTTTGTGGATAATGCGGCGGTAGAGGGCGTTTCGTTTCCGAGGAAGGGTTTCCTCTGAAGGGATGGTTTCCATGTAGTAGGAAAGAGTGGAAGCTATTACGAGATTGGGCAGCATTGGCTGCAGTTGAAACCTGGTGGGCGACAGAAGCGGGAGAGGTCGAGGAGGGATAGAGGAGAGTTTTGCTGGCTGGGACGGGTGGGAGCTGAGAAGAGTCTTACACGAGATGATAGACAAGAGTTCCGGTAGACGTTGTGGGTAGAGAATGGCGATCGCTATTGTCATTAGGCTCGGAGGGGATGTGTCGTGAGGATGATGGAGACGGGGACCTCGACATGCCTGTTCCCTCCCTTCTTCAGCTCGGCACGGAATTGGTCGTTTTGACGGCGGGCAGGCGGCTACTATCTTAACGGGGGCTGACATTTCAACAAATGTCCAAAAACAATTTCAAGGTTAGAGAGCGACGGATACCTCATTTCACCATCCCCCCCCCCTCCCCTCTATTCTATTGCTCGATTTTACTTAGTCAAGGCAAAAACGGCGATCCTGTGGTGTAGATGAATCTTGTTGTTATTAACGGTGTGTCTCTCGTCTCCCGGCTTTGTTCTTTCATCCCGTTGCAGTTTTCTGTTTCTCGGCTTTCTATCGTCAGTATTGTAATTACATTTTTTTTGGTTCTTTCTCCTCTCGTTTACTTTCTATCAATCGAAGTAGATTTTTGGCGTCTCTTGTAAGCATTTGGTTCTTGTAGACATCTTTTCTAAAAGGTTTAGTGTAGGGGACGAAAGAAATAGAGAGCGCCATGGGTTCCATGTTGCCTTTTAGCTGGATATCTTATATTTTTTCTCCCTCCAATATTCAAGGGTGATGGCGATGGCGTCGTCGTTGGTCAGTGGTTCATAGGGTTGTGTGTGAACAGACCCCAGGTACACCCTTTTTCTGTTTTCTTCCAAGACTTGTCTCTACAGAGGCGAACAGAATCCTCCGTACTAAGCCGAGCGAGCCAGCTAAGAAGCCCTTTCTGTCAAGTTTGAAGAGATGTCTTCCCGGGGAGTTTGTTGAGAAAGGAACAGGTTGCTTTGGACTGGTCATTCATACAGAGAATTGGACAGGTGGTTAGCTAGGAGTTATAATAGAGTTACTACGTCTTCAAGCTCGGGGATATAGATAAATTTAATGATGTCTCATGGATCATGTGTAGATACGAAGTCAAGTCGTTCAGTATAGTTGACCCTCCATACCGATTCACATCTCCACCCCAGCCGTCTCGCCCGCATCCTCTTCCAAAGAGCCAATGTCCCCAAGAAGCGTCAGGGTCAAATAGCCCTCCAAATCGCCCCAGCTCGGGCCCTCTCATCCTCCTCCCCCCCAATCATGTCCCGGATCCAAGCCCCTTCCCTCCGCACAACATCGCCCTCAATCTCCTTCATCAGCGCCAGCTCCGCCAGCATGTCCCTCACCACGGCCCTGCACGCCTCCAACACCCTCTCCAGGCTGGAAGCACCCGCTCTCCCCGCGCGGTCCTTGGCGCCGTGTTGCCGGTCGTTGCCGGGCGGAGGCGGCACGTCGCCCAGCTCCGCCAGCTGCCTCCCCCAGCCTTCCAGCTTCCTCGCAACGTTCTCGCACTCCTCGCGCCAGGTGGCATCGGGCTCCCCGACGAGGACGACGTCCCCGTGCGCGTCCAGCATGGCCTCGCCCCGCCCCGCCCTCCGTCCCCGTTCCACCTCGGCCGCCTTCTCCACCCACCGCTCGAACCGGCGGGCCAGCCGGGCATACTTGCCGCCCGTCTCGCCCAGGCCCCAAACCCCGGCGAGCACCACGTCGAGCACCTGGATCTTCTCCTCCAGCCCCATGGCCCCCGCCGCGGCCATGCTGGACCGGTGATGCGCGGACCCGCCGCCCCGCCGGCCGGAGGCGGCGGCGCCGGTGGACCCCCATCGTCGGATGGCCAGGACGTTGGTCCTCTCGATCCTCGAAACCTCCTCGGCGCTGACTTCTTTGCTTTCCCGGGCCAAGCCTGCAAACCTGACCCCGAGACGCCGTTTCGCAGAGGCGCGCCATTCGGCGTCTGTGGAGGGAGCAGCAGCGTGGAGAATGTGCAGCCTCAAAAGCTCATTTTGCAGCTTTAGCGTCTCGGCCGATATGGCAATGTTGGTCGGCAATTTTGAAGGTGACGGAGGCGCGAGGTATGTACTCGTCAAGGGTTTGGGGGCTTGGGATTTCAGGGGCGAGTAGTGCTGTTGGAGAGTTGAAAAGGCCGGGCGTAGGAGCCGGGGGTTTTCGTCCCTTTGCGTTTTTTGGGTCTTGGATGGATATGAGTCGGCGCTCGACGTTGATGCGGCCGAGGGGATCCGTGCCGCAGCAGCAGACGTAGGACGTGCCTTTGAAGTTTGGGAAGGGGGTCTCGTCTTCGCGGCCGCGGATGATTGCCTCGTCGCTGTGGCTGTAGATGGCGGGCATGGGGGCCGTAGGATTGTCGAACCTGTGAGGGTCGTGGCGGATTTTCCTCGAGAATGAGCCGTCTGGGCTCTCGTTCTTGTTCCTACCGTGCCAGTTCCGGACGTTCCCGTGCTCGTTGTTCCAGAACTCGTGCCAGGACGTGAGGCCATCGCAGCGCCTGCAGCCCTGGAACTCGACGGCGGATACCGCCTCCCCTGCTCGTCCCCATCCTTATTATCCGCCGCTGCTTTTGCCTCCCCTTTCGCGCCGATTTTCGTAGTGGCCGATCTTGTCAGCCCGCCGTAGATGGAAAGAGGCCTTCCAGGCCTAGTGCCCAGCCCTGCTGTTGTCGCAGATCGAGCGAGCCCGCCGGGAGCAGCAGCTGCCCCTGTCTTTGAAGCGCCTACCGTTGATATGGGACGTGCCGATGGTTTAACGGGTAACCTGCTGGGCGAAACGCCTGTCCGTGCCTGAGGCGGCCTCGGCACCTCCATCGATTTGCCTGCCGCGAGGGTGTCCTGGCTGTGGTCTTTCTCCGCCGGCTTGCGCTGAGAGCGGGAGCGATTCATGGTCGCGATGGGGGGGGGGTTCCACCCCACGAGCCGTCGTGACGCGCCGGGGCGGTGACGTGGGCGGGGCGATTGTACTAAACAATGCTAGATCGGATTGGAATGCGGGTTCGGCGGTCTCGGGAATCGGAAATATAGTTGCTACGTTGGCCCGGCCAGGGGGTGGGCGTGTGTAAATCGCGGGATCGTTATATTCGTCCGATGCAGTTATTGTTGTTTTTTGTCTGGTGTCCGAGTCGGTTGGACAATGCATTCTGGTTTTGTGTGGGGTTGGCGCGTTCTGTGAGGGGTATTATGCCGCTGCAGGAACCACGAGCGATCGAGATTTGGAGTGCCGAGCAGCCACTCAAAGCAACGATCAAGGATGCTGCAGGGTCACCCCATCCTCGAAATTCGGGTTAGGGTCGGAGAAATCTATCCCAGAACCTATTCAATGATTAGGGGCCAAGGAACAAATCTAGAAGTTATCGGGAAAATGGATGGGTCCCCATGGCTTCATCTAAAGTGCGCCGGCTGCACAGCCCTCAAATATGTTCTGAGCAAGACCCAAAGCGTTGTCGACACGGCCGTCTGAACCCGCTACTTACGATGGCTATGACGAAATTGACAGATATACCAAGTGATAAATCAAAGGGAAAACTCCCCAATAGCGTGTCGTTGTCCGACGAATTTAGGAACCCCAAACATATACTCACAAGGCCCTCGGTGCTGCAGCTCGTTGCGGTGGGGGAGAAAGCAGTCTGCATGTATTCGAACACTAGTAGCTGGAGGCCATTAGCCTAAATCCTCCCTCACATGGAATCTACACTCAAAACCGTTGGCAAAAGATCTCTCTTATGATTCTCTTTGAACATGGGACTAACTCCTGCATTGTAGATCTACGAGGTGACATCTCGTCGCTCCCGAGACAGCTAATCAAGTCGAAGCTTAAACCCGTAGCTCCTGTGGTAGAATATGGAGGTGACAAGCAAGGCAGGTAACATAGAAGATCGATTCCTTTCACCGCCTCAACCGAGCAGCACAAACCACTTACAAGACTATTCATATAGATTATAGTATTTTCTGCGTTCCTGCATTCCCGTCCAACGGGGACAGAGGTGGGGTGAGCACATGACCACCTGATCATAACCTCATATCTTCACGCCTTTTTTCATCGTTGATGCCTTTCGCCATCATACCCCGTCACGAAATCTTGGAATAAAAGATACACTAGAGAGATGTTCCCTGGAAGCACAGAATCGATCCGAGGATATTTTTGAGTTAAGGGGACAAACGAAAAAACCTCCCTTGGATTGTAGAGAAAGGTTAGTGTGACATCTGCTTTGATGCAATAAACACAGACTCCAAATTCGGCCCCTTTTGTGTGACCCCAGTGCGCGAGACATTGATGTTATACATCGCTTGTCCCGCGCGGCAAGCCCACGTAGAGAGTGCTATGTTGTGCAGAGCAAAATCCTACATGCCAATACGAAGCCGCAGAGGTCTCGTTCGACGGAATAGGACTCGCGCTGTCACGGCCTCTCCAAATCACCTCGTGGGCACCTACTGAAGCTGGCCACGGTATAGAGTAAGGGCGAAAATACCAACCAGCATTACAGATACATCGTCGAAAGTAGCCATCACAATCACCCTAGGGTATGTATTACGAATCAAGTCCATGGCTTAGCAAAAAACAAGTCCCGGAGGACACGTAATATTATCTATGCTTCATATTCCCCCGGATCAGCTCTTGGCCATTTTTTCTAGTGGAGTTACGATGTCCATTTGGTCCATCATAATTTCGTTGGATGGCAAACCAATCAACGCAAAAGAAGAAGGAAATGAAATAGTTTGTCCCATCAGCTTCCAATTTAACTTGTGAAACATGGTATCAGGTGAATGAGGAACAAAAGGTATCCACGCCGGGAAAAGAGCCTCCTTTCATCGGAAGCAATCCATTCTATACGCAAAACAAAAGAGCCGCTGTGCTTCCGTTCCCACATTTTTCGAACGGCCCGTATTTCGAGCCTGTCCGCATCTACATCCCCTGCGCCAGCAGTGTAGCTCGGTTTGTGATGCCTTGGAAGATCGACCGGGGAGAACGGCCGCGGTGGACTTCAGAGCTGCTTACTGCAACTGAATCGTAATCATCTCCCGAAGTGGAGGTGCTTCGGCCTCTGGCGCTTCCTCCACCTTCCCCAACCCGCCACTGCTAGTGGATGGCCGGGAGCTGAGGCCGGACCCCGGCGGGTTCTTCTCCACGTAGTCAAGCAGCTTTGAGAGATCTTTGTCCAGCTTCTGAAGAGCGCGAACGCATCGTCCACAAATCCGCAGACGACACCATGAACACTGCCACCGCATCTCGCTGTCCTCGACGTTACAGGCTTGGCAGCTTAACGAGTAAGCTTTATTCCTCGAGACCACCATTTGCGAGTGTCGAGCGAAGCACTCGTAGTGGGCAGTCGTCAGCTTCGGTGCCTTGAAAACAGTCGACGGCGACATGGGCGGATTGATCGGCTCTCCTTGGTCGTTCTTCAGCGGGAAGTAGGCGGCTCTCGGATCTGGCGGGGGCAAATCATCCTGATTCGTTTCGCGGTAAATTGTCTGGTCTGATCGCTTCCCAAACTGCGATCCCTCATCGACGGGCATTCCGGCTTGGTAAGCCTGGTATTGGCCACGGCTCCTCGATGACGGCCTCATCTCCTGCATCGAAACCGACGTATTCAGATTTGGCTGCCTTCCTCCCGGGTGCCTAATTGAAGTTGTTCTGGGCGGAAACCTTGGGGTTTGCTCGAATTGTTGCTCTCGGGCTGGCGCAGCTCCCTGCTGCTCTTCTCGGGTTTCTGCATCTTGGACACCGGGGGTGGCGTATTCGTTCGACACAGGCGGCGGCTTCTCGCCGTTGGTCTGTGAGACGGCAGGGGGGTGCATCTTGGGGAGACTGCGGACAGCATGCAGATCTCTCTCGGACACGGGCTTCCGAGCGACGGGTTGGAGTTCTTGTTGCGCCGGCTCGTTTGCAGCATAGGTAGCTCGCCCGGGTGGCGCCGCGCGTGGTGCCGCTTCGCTAGGTTGCTCATATTTTGGAAGCTCGGGAGATGCAGCAGGGGACACAGGCGATACGATGCGATCGGCCACTGGTACTTCGACTTCGTGCTTCGTATATTCGGGTGTGGGCGGCCGGTTGTTGCTAGATGCTGGCGACTTTACTACAGGCGGAAGCTTTCTCGAGGCAGACCGGGGAGGGAAGTGGGTTTGCTGCGGCGAATTTTCTTCCCGGCGCTTCTGGAATTTTTCCTTCAGCATTGAAATTTTAGACCCCATAGCGGGCGCCTCATTCGGCCGCTTCGGCGGCACCTGAGGCTGCGTCGGAGACTGCTGCTGCAGCTGTGGCTGTCCGTCTTGTGGGTTTTCCTCCTTCGCTGCCTGAAGAATTCGATTCTTGGTCGCGGCTGGTCGAATATCCTTGCCCGGCAAGCCATATACGAATGGAGGCTGTAGTGGTCTAGCAGGCGAATTTTGGGCAATTGGTGTTTGCGAGGCAGCCGACGCATTGAGGGACCGTGAATCAGCCTTCGAGTTGTAATTGGTGTCGAGCTTCAGACTTGTGACCTCCAAATTCTGGCTCGATTTGAGCGACCTTCGCCTCCAAATTTGTGGTGAAGTAGGTGATGCTGTTTGCTCATAGCCCTGCCCAACGTCTTTGGAACTCTGGTCGGGCTGGGAGGACTTCAGCGTCGGAGAATCTGTCCTGGTCTCGACTGGGACTGGCCGCTCTACATGCCCCGATTCTAGTCGTGGAAGCTCCTTTTCCTTGTCATTGAAAGCAGCAATCGACATTGGTGGCGACATATCACCAAACTTTCCCTCCATATCATCGTGCGTCGGCGACAAGGTTGGTTCTGATTCTCCCTTTGAGCTGGTGCCTCCATCTGAATACCTAATCAGCGACTCCCCAGAACTCCTCGAGTATGCGGACAGCAAGCTGGACAACGACCCTGTCGGTGAAGGCTCTGCTGGCGCCATCGTAGGCTTGCCCACTGGTCTTCTCGGAATTGCCATCGGGGGCGGCGCTTTCGGGGTCGCGGGTAGTCCGATCGGGGTGAGAGGCTTCATGAATGGGAGAGGAGGCAACTGCGGACTTGTTACTTTGGAAGAAGCTTCGTCGTCCGCGGGGGCCTGCGGCGGTAATGCCGGAAGGTCCTTGGCCCTCGAGGCTGGTGATAGTGGTGACATGGAGCTCGAAGGGACTATAACCGGCGTCATGGTTCGGGAGCTCATGGTTTCTAGTGGACGCGGCGGGAGCGCCTTGGAGAAGCGCGACCGGCCGGTTTTAGGAGTTTGGAGATATGATGAAGACTGCATCATAGTCAGGTTTGTCCTGGTGGTGGCACCAGGCAGCCCTTAATACAGATACAATGCGGCGTGGGGGATTGGTGAAAGGGGGCGCGAGGCACAACAAATCCTTGTGCCACAAGCCTAGCGTTTCGGCTGAAATGGAACACTGGGTTAAAGGAAAAGTTGTTCCCCCGTGCAAGTCGTTGGTCGAAGGCAATGCGAGGAAGTACGCAGCCGTGGAGACAGGAGTCGAGCGACGCGAGTGGTTGCGGCCAGCGTCTTAAAGGAGATTATCAAGCAAGCGCTGCTCGGGACGAATTTGCCTGGATAACCGCCTTATGATGGACCAGCATCTGGGTTCGGGCGTTGTGGAATGGGCGCCCGTTGGCGGGAAGTATTAAGAGCAAGCGGTTGGTAAAGCCGAAGCGTCGAAGTCGGAAGGAACGTGGACGCGAAGATGGATGGAGGAGAGGGGTGTCGCCAACAAGAAGCAAACAGGTTCGAGCCGCGGCAGCAAAATAAAAAAGTAGTATATTATTTGCGGTTCTTCGGGAAAAAAGAGACGAAGTAATGTGCAAAGTTAGGTGGGATTCCTGGGAGTGGTTGAAAAATTATCTGGGTATTATGTGGTGATCCGAAAAGGCGGCTCAGCCAACGCCTTCCCGCGTTGCCCTGGTCTCGGTTTGTTTTATATATTAATCGGACAAGGGCGATTTTGGCCTGCAAATTCCCTTCTCGCGAGGAGGCTGTTGTGATTCAAGCTGGTGAAGATGGCGAACACGGAGGAAGGAGTGGATGAACGAGAAGAAAGGTTCGTTCAGCAAGGGCACTGGGCAAGTGTGAGAAAGCTGGAGGATGGCAAGGGGAGCAAATCAGCTTCGATAGGTTCGGCCTGCCATGCCCACTCCGGCGGCCGTCGTCGTCGTTGGACCAATTTAATAGACCATGACTGGTTTTGTTACACACCCCCTGGACGGAGGCTTGTCCCAAGTGAAACCGCCACTGGTTAAAAAAGGTACGCAGCCAAGACCATCATCAATCGCATCGGCGATGATTGGATCCATGTCATCCCAAAAATGAAAACCCGATGACGGCACACAAATCCCACGCCACTGGCATTTTGAACATCAACATCTCTCCGGTGGAACCGACTTTACCCAGTCGGTAGTTTACTTCCAAGATCACGGTCAACCGAATCCTGAGCTAGCAAGCTAGCTAGCAGCGAACAGATGTCAACGGAAATGATGGAGAATGCGTCGAATGTAAATGTTGTGTCGGCTGGTCTGGTTGTGCTGAAAGAAAAGCTAGCGTCCCGTGAGGCTTTCCTTGCTTTCTGATGTGCAATCTCTCCTACTTGTTTTTTTTTTTTGGAGATTTGACGTACGGTGAGGCGACGCCTCGTCAAGACTCAGGAGAGCGAGACATGGCGAATTGCATTACTTCGTCTTGGCAAATGACCATCCCCTCGACGAGAACGCATCCATTATCGAACTCTGTTTCCTGTCTTCCTTCCTCTTCGATGTCGTGGCTCGTTCAAGATCTGCCTGGCACTTGACCCTGCCGGCTACGCGAAGAGGAGGCGACACATGTGTGTCTGACCTTTGTTATCGGAAGACTATTGTTCCCAAGCGAAGTGCACCGAAAACAGCCACTTTCTTCTTTGAAGCAGTGTCGGGACTGCGACCAGTCCCGAGAGGTCCGGTTGCATGGCGATCGACGCCAGGAGCGGCGGCAGCTTCGCCAGGGTTGGGATCAATGAGCCCCAGAGCATCCCGCGCCGCTCCAAGTTGATCTAAATGCGGGTGGGGGGGCTCGCAGTGTTGGTACCTCCACTCGGGCAGAGCACGGCCTTGTGCGCAGCAAATTTGTGGGAAATTCTCCAACAGCGCCGGCACCCATGCACTGAAACTTGGCCTAGCTTTCGTCGCGTCTTGACTTGGGTGATCGATGCAAGGACAACGCATTGTACGGAAACCCGGCTTCAACGGGGATATCAGCACAGTGGAATCCGGTTTCTTGCGCACGCTTGCAGGTGTCTACCATGAAAACGAAGCCAAGTTTGATATTTGACCTGGATAAAATTGGAGTTGAGGGTTCCTTTGCCACCGAGCATAAGCTGTCATGATCGATCATAGGCTCCCTCCACATGTCGATTACCAGGGAACTTCGACCCGGAACAGGAGGCTCAGGGTTCAGGGGCATGAATTGGTTGAAAATCCACCTCGTATCAAGCAAGCCACGTTCTCCGCTGCGACGTATGAAGGTGAAGCCACTGCAGAGCGTCTCCCATACCCCGCATGCCCACAAGCAAACTGGCCATCGATTCTTACCCCAAACAGCCGAGTTGTCAATCATTCCCATTCAGTCGTGGAAGCCCGAACCAGCGGGCCACGTGCGGAAAGTTGGAGTTCCTGATGCGAACGACTAACAAAAAAGCCTTTTGACAGCCGCCAAAAAGGCATTGATAGAAGCGGCCCCTCCGGGACTCTCGGAAATATTTTTCTGGAGCCGTCTTACTCTCGATGCCGCGCTCAGTCGTGTGTTCGATCCTGCGGGGATACTTTGCAACAAGAATGGTCGAATTCGTTTAAGTAGCGACTGACCGCGTGTTCGCGTCAGGCCTTTCCCGGCAGTGCAGATGAAGCGACGCGAAAGAAGAGATGCAAAGATGTCGGCTGGGGATGCTCTATTAGGGTGCATCGCTGCATGTAACATGGGCTGCCTACCCGCTGTAGCGAATGCCCCTTGTGCAGATAAAGCTGATAGCCGGCAGGCCGGATAGGTACTAGGCACCAAAATGGCACAGACGGTGCATCTGCCATCTGGTGGTACCTTACAGGGACGGATGGCGCATTGCAGGGAATTTCTCAAGTGTCTGCTCACGGAACAAATTAAGAACTCAAAATTGTCTTCGGGAATCTTTCCTTCCTTCGATTGTCAGCAGGTACAGTTGATCCGTGCGTGGCACACCGCGTGCCGGGAGAACGGAAAATATATTAACTCTGATGATGCCAGCCAATTTCGCTTTGCTCCGGATATGAAGATGAGGGGCGTGCCGCTTCTCGACTTCTGTGCTTTTCTAGGTATTAGGCTTCCTTCCTCCTTGCTTCGTGGGGGAAAATCGGCGTGGGAAGACTTGAGAACCTTTTACCCGTCGCGACAAGTGTCGACAATATTCTTAATTTGCTTGGCAGCTATAAGATCGGACTATAGATCATCCGGGAGATGGATTTGGGGCGGTTATGGATGAGACAAGCTATTTCGTTGCTGATAAATATGGAATATGGCGAGGGCTGTGCGATTTTGGAATATCATCGAACCTCGTTAGCTCGTAGCTCAAATTAGTGACTAAGGAACTCGACTTTGACGCTGGCTTTGTTGAAGTACAAGGCAAGGGACATGTTTGGCGACAAAAATATTCTTAAAATTGGGATCGGAACTTCCCAGACACGGCTCACGGTGTTGGCAAGCCGCAAGCAACTCGCTTATGATAACAGGCTGCACCATTATCGGCAACGCTTCTTTGCGCGTTTGAGTCATGTCTCGTGCCTCGTCCGCTTAGGGTCAGGTACCAACACACCTCGGGGGTCCATGACAGGCGTAGGCCGGTTGGCCGGTAGCCTCCTGAAGTAAACAGTAACGCTAGCCCCGTAGCCAAGGCCGGCCGTCTGGTGGGGTGCTGGGGTGGTATCTTTGGTCGTTTCGCCGAATCGGGCTTTGTCATCTCCTGGCTTCGGGGCTCCGTTCGGGGCGACTTTGAGCTCTGCACTACATGACGCAAGACACTCCTCCGTTTCTTCGATCAAGAGCTCTAACTGGCTCTTGGGGTGATTTTTTATTATTTCAATTTAGCGTCTGTGCGGAAGGGAAAGAGAGCTAGAAGAGTCTACCCAGTCGCTATTGAACAGTAGCCCGCCGCCAAGTCATAAATCGCCCGGTCGGCAGCCGGGGCTAGTGAATTTAGGGGCATCGCCAGCGTGCACAATCTGAAGGTCGAGCAGGCAACGCGAAGCCCCTAACACCTCCCAAGATGTGTCGCAAGGCAGCCTGCAGTTCATGTGGTACGCCGAGCTCTGGATAGTTGATGCTGGCCCATTCTTGTCATCGTCCTCATTCCCACCCACCATTGGATTACCGAATGGAAGCCTAACCGATGTCATGTTACTGTTTCTAGGGAAGAGGTCGTGGTGGGGTTGCGGCAAGCACGTCCCATCTATCATGGACTCCGTGCCGGACGGCCAGCGGTGTGTCTGCCAGCCGCGCATCTCGCGGAACAAGCAGGAGTATCCGCCGATGGCGAAGCAGGCGGACTGGCTGGTGCGCAATGCCGCCGCCGCCGTGCTCTGGACCCGGGGGATGAGAGTGAGGTGGTCTGCCGAAGGAGTGGTTGAGGAGCCGCTTGAGGAGCCGAAGAAGTAAAAGGGTGGCGAGACGGTCTTCATCTTTCTTAACGTGCGGCGTTTTGTAGGTATCAACACAGCTAGTCAGGGGCACCCATGTGTTGCAAGCTTGCGAGTTCCAGTATCTCTTGATAGCCAAGCCAAGCGGTCTAAAGTATATCTATGTGATTTATGAAAAGTGCATCCCCGATTCGAATCTAACATGTGTGGTGCCTCAAAGCCTCGTTTTCCTCCTAGGGGCTCTCATGTACTGATTCGCCACCTTTACCTCCACACCCAACTCATCAGCAACCTTGAGCACCCAATTCGGCTCCCTTAGGAACTGCCTTGCTACGAACACAATGTCGGCCCTCGTGGTGGCGCCTTCAGAAACCTCAACTTCCACTGTACCACTCGACCGGCGTTCCCCTTCCTGCACGAGGGACCTCGCCATCTCGGCCTTCGTGATCATGCCCACAGCGCCAATCAGCAGTTTCTTACCCTCCTGCCTGACCGCCTCGCGAACTTGTCCGGCGATGTCGACTTGGTAGTAAGGGTTCGGCCTGACGTGGTGGTCGTCGTCGTTCGCGACGGGTGGGATGCGCTGCTGAGGTGAGTTGCCGCCCGATGACACGTCGAGGAGATCCACCCCCAGGGCTGGCAGGAGCTTGGCCAGGCGGATGGTGTCGGGTACCACCCAGCTGGGGGTGTCGAGGTGTTCAAGCCACTCGGTGGATGAGATGCGCAGGAACAGGGGCATGGTTTCCGGGATAACGGCGCGGATCGCTTTGGTTACTTCGACGAGGAGGCGGGAGCGGTTCTCGAAACTGCCGCCGTACTCATCGGTTCGTTTCTACCACCACGTTAGAAGCTTGGCATAAGCTATAATGGGCTCGTTGCTGTGGCAGACTTACGTTTGTGTTGGGTGAGAGAAACTGACTGATGAGATAACCATGAGCACCATGCAACTCGACTACGTCTGTTGCCCAGTTAGCGCCTCAAACGATGCAGTTAACATTCTTAACCCATGTTCCGACGTACCAAAGCCAGCTTTCACGGCTCTTTTAGCAGCATCTGCAAAGTCCTTCACAAGCTGCGAGATTTCTTCCTTGGTCATCTCCCTCGGCACCGGCCACCCCTCGTCGTAGGGGATCGAGCTCGGCGCCACCGTGTCGTCTGGCCAGCCGCCGGCGTCGCGCCCGGCAAGGACTTTATACTTGGTACCCCCGATCCACGGCGCCATGGTGCTTGCCTTGCGCCCCGCATGCGCGAGCTGGATGGCCGACTTCTGCCCTTGGCTCCGGATGTAGTCGGTGATTTTGCGGAGGGGGGCAATCTGCGAGTCTGCCCAGAGGCCCGAGTCCTCGGGGGAGATGCGGCCACGGGGCTGAACGGCCGTGGCCTCCACCATGACGAGGGAGGCGCCGTGGAGGGCGAATTGGCCGAGGTGGACCAGATGCCAGTCTGTGAGGTGCCCATCTTCCGCGCCTGGGGGGATTTGAATGGTTAGCTCTCCTGTCGTGGTTGGGAACCGCGGCGGATGACAAGATGGCCGAGGGGAAGAGGGGCTGACTCACTATACATGCACATTGGACTCACGGTAAGACGGTGGTTAAGCGTCACGCCGCGGATGGTGAGCGGTGTGAAGAGAGTCGGAGTCTCGGCAGGGTTGTATGGCGTGCCGGCCGGCGGCTCCTGGGCCGGAGTGTAATACGGCACATTCTGGGCCGGCTTACTCGCCGTCCGCGACATTCTATCAGAGTCGGATTTTTTCGGAATTGAAATGCGATTGGTATGGTAATGCCCCAGTGGTTGCTTCTGAGAATGGCCCGTCTAAGTTAACTACCTTGAGTGGCTGGATGAGCCGTTTGCCGGAGTAAAACGGAAAGGGTCCGCACGCCAGAGACGAAGATGATACGCGCCGCTAGCACTTGAAGTCTACTTTGTATACCTCAACAATTCAACCCTCGTCTTTACGAGCCGAGTCTGGCCTTTATATATAAGTGTGTTTTTTGAGGACTCAAAATGAAAGTTGCGCCGAGCTTGCGAAGACTTGACGCGGCCCATAAAGCCGAGATTTATCATCACGACCTCTAACGAAAGGACTTTTTTTTTTTTTTAGAAATGCCATGGATCACTAATGAAACGGGCCAGTTGCCTCGGCTGTCGATGGCGAAATCCAAGCTGCGTCTTACATCAACCTTCGGAGGCACCGTCACTGTTAATGTTTCTAGAAGCTTGATCAAGATTGCAAAAACCGAACATGACCTCATTCTAATAGATAAGAACCCCGAACGAGAGTGTCGATGCCGAGTTCATTTCGATCCAAGTATAGAAGAAGCTTCGGGTCTTTCCCGAATACCGAGTGGTTGCGACCGCGATGGAGTGCAGCCACCTGCCAACCTGCTTAGTCACATTTGGCTCTGCATGAACTGAAACGCCTGCTCGTGCTGCCTATTAACGTCCCCACGCCGACCACGATTCTGACAAATTCTTCGCATCTAAGGTCGTCCGTCACCCACTTTCCCATTCATAACTCGTCCGAGTCCAATCCAAAGAGTTAACCTCCAAACCATGGTGGATTTTGCCTGCTTCCGAAAGCCTATCCTCCTCATCCACAGACATGCAGTCAATTTCATCCAGAAACGTGCCGGCCATCTCCAACTCCCGCGCCTCAGGTGAGTGCAGCGTGGGGTTGCCAGGCTTACTATTTAGGCCTCCCAGCACTTTTATCCCGAGCTGCCAGCCGCATCTCATTGGGTCTGAGCTGCCAAGCTGGCTGGCTCGGCTGTGAAACCCACAGACACTATGTCAGTTCCCTGCAGATGCCAGACAAGTTGCTCCCCTCTGTTCAAGTGTTAGAAAACCCTTTCGGACTAAATCCATCATCTGACGAAGGTCCTGAAGCGGCCCGTCGCTATAAGAGTCTTCAGTTATATGTCTGGTGTTTCCCAATTCCCCACATTCTAACTATCGCGGGTTGATACTAGGCCCTGTTCGGGGTTTATTAGTGAGGAAGCGGCCGGGTTAAACTGGGCTTTGCCTGCAAGCTTTCCTGGCAGGCGCTCTCCAAGGGACGCGGCGAAAAAGAGCTTACCTTAGGTCGGAAGAAAGCTGCAAAGCGATGAGTGAGAGGGAAGCACCAACGCAGATGTCTCGCCATTAACTTTTACTGTCTGATACGAAAATGTTTCAAGCTGATCTTTGCTTGCACATTCGTCCGAATATCTCATATTCCAGTGCCTCTTTCCTTGCATGGTCACTCGCCAGAGTCAGGGTCGCATTGAGACTGAAGCCTACTAGTAAAGATTTCACTCAGATGGATAGGGGAGTTACAAGGGCGAGAGAGACGACGAAAAGAGGGGCACACCAGGGACGCGGCATGAATCTGAAGCAGGCCCCGGAACATTGAGCCCATCAGCGGCTTGCAGCTGGCTGTCGGATGTGGGGCTGTTCTGTGTGCACAGGCGCATTTTTCGCGCGACAACCCGGCCCGCCGCGTTTTGGAGTGACGTCTCTGAAACGCAGATAGAGCTAGGGTTGCCGTGCATGCTGAAGTCTGCGGAAGCATTGAGAGCTTGCAGAAGAAGCAATTTAGCAACGGCCTAGGAACTTGACAGGCCGGTGCTCGGTGCTCGGCTGCACTGGCAGGACATGGGGAACCCAAGACATACACACACGCGCGCACACACACGGAGATTGACAGCAGGAAGGCGCAGTGCGAACAGGCAAAGAGGTAGGGGATAGTTGAAACGAGCCTAACGTAGATCATGGAAGAGGTACTCATTCTTCTCCTCATCCCTATTTACACCTGCAGCCATTCCCACGCTCAATTCCCTGCGTTTGAGAATGCCAAGGAGGGAAGAAAGGCTGAGATTGCGAGGTATCAAAGGAATCCTGGCTGTTAGTGCAACCCCCTCGCAACTCCTCTCCTCCCCGTCGATCTGATACTCAGAAGATCGTGTCGCTCCCCGGTGTCAATCATTGATATAATCAGACGCTTCTCTCGACTGAAGGCCCTGTTCTCTCGTTTCGTTTCGTTTCCCCCCTCACCTCTTTTCTCTTCTACACATCTTCATGACTTTGTGAAGGTTTTGTCGAGGAGAGTTGAGCAAGCGTGGGACGCTGCCTTTCGTTTCTTCTTCTCCCCTTTTGTGCGGCTTTTTTCCAACAAGGCTGGGCCGAACTTTCGTTTCTGCTTTTGGACTGGTTCCCGCTCGTTCTGGAGAATCGAGATTTTGTTAAGACTGAGAAAAATTGAAAACAAGAGACCATTTGGAAACACAGTGAAATACGACGGGAAGGCTAGGAAACTCGGAAACAATGGCCATCTACAGACCTCTCGTCCGCAGCGCCTCGACGACATCCCTCAGAACCACGACGTAAGTATCAAAACAACCCGGGAGCATCATCTGTCGAGCTTCTATCCTAAGGTTTTGCTGCGTGCAAATGTCAATGGCTTGACCTTGCCTGTGAAATAATACAGAAGAAATCGAAGGCTGATATAAGTGGGACATGAAGTTACGTACGCCCAGAGGAGATTGTCCGCATCATCGTCGGCCAGGAACAGCGGGAATTCAATGTCAACCGCCGCCTCCTCTCGGCATCCTCCCCCTTCTTCTCCGAAAAGCTCGCCCTGGCCACCACGCCTCGCACGCCCATCTTCCTCGGGGGCGAATCTCCCGCCATGTTCGAGCTCTTCGTCATCTGGCTGCACGACCAGTCCGGCTTCCGGAAGCACCTGGAGGAAACCATCAACGGCGCCATCTCGCCCGGCTCCCCCTCTTCCGCCACTGCTGACGAAGGCATCGCCAAGCTAGCCGACCCGTGCACCTTGTCGCAGCGCCTCCACTGGGCTTTGGTCAGGCTGCACCTGTTTGCCTCCAACCTTGCGCTCTCCCACGTCCAGGATGCCGCCATGGACGCCATCCAGGATTTGTACCTGAGGCGGGATTGGGACGTCACCCCCCGCCTAATCCGCTTCCTCTATGCCCAGTGCAACCCCACGTCCTCGCTGCGCATCCGTCGTTGGGCTGTCGCCATGGTGGCCTTTACCCTCTCGTCCGCCAACACGCTGGACCGCTCTTCCAAGAGCGTCCCCGCGCAGTTCCACGAGCTCTTCAAAACCTACCCGGACTTTTCCGCCGACTACGCCAACCACCTCCGCAAGATGGCCGCGTCGGGCCTCGAGCTCCGGGTCAAGAACCCCCAGCTCCGCGTCCCCACCAACCGCCTCCGCAGCGAGGAGCGGCGCTTCGCCTTCCGCCACTGCGCCTTCCACACCCACCGCGCGTCCGTGGGCGAGGGTCGGTGTCCCCATCTCGAGGGGGAGCGTCGGGCGCGGCGCGGCGCCATGCTGGGGGAGGGGAGCCTGTCCGAGCAGGTGAGGGGGCAGCTGGCGGTGCAGAGGCCGGGCATGGTGATCAGCGTGATGGATCTGGTGGTGGATCCGGACAGGGAGTCGTTTTACGGTGAGCCGACGACACCGCCCACCGAGCAACCCCAACCCCAAAAGGCTGCTGTTGCTGTGAAAGAGGAGGTCAAATTTGAGCCCATGGTTTCCGTCTTTGACGTGCCCAAGCCGTTGAGGCGGATGAGGAGCATGCGAAGCGTGGCGGCACGGGCGAGGGTGTTTTTGCAGCACCAAACGTCGCAGCTCATCACTGTTTAGGGGTTTGCCAAGCCCACTTCCCCCCTCACGCTCCTCAGCCGAGTCATCTCAAAAGTCTCTTTCCCGACTTTTTTTCCTTTCTCCTTTTGGCCTTCATTTTTTTCTTTTTTTTTTCAATTCTCTGGGGTTCCCCAGGACGGGACGAATTAGAACGGGATCGTGTGTGTTGATACCCTCTCCTTATACATTTTCTTATTATTCTATTCATTTTGTGGCAAGAGGTTATCCATTACGCGGCTGCTTCCAGTCAAGCAGCCCAATGAGTTCCCCCTGCCACACCATTTATACCCCCCCTTTTTTCCTCTTTTTTCTTTTATTTTATCAACGGCCCATGATGGACCTGGGCCCTCACGCTCATTTTACGACACCACGAAAGAAACATGTCCTGATGATCCAAACGGACAACACACTTCCCCAAGAGGCAGGATGAGGCGAAGAGTTGTCTAGAACACTCATTGTTGTAGGATGACAAACACACACACACACACACACACACACAAAGACGACCAAGGACATTGTCTGGATATTAGGCTACAAGGCGCGACAAAAATCCTTTGCAATGGCTCCTTTCTTGTTTCTCAACTCGGCCTTTTCGGTTTGGAATTGGCCTGGTTGGAACAGAAGGAGCAGAGAATTGAAAGATAGCTAAGATAGCAAATACATCACCCGTCTTAAGAATGTTGTATTTAGTGTGATGGAAAGTGTGAATGCATCCCAGTCTAGGCCCATCTCTCGTACTGATGAACATGGCCTTCTTGGTTGTTACCAACGAGGCATTTCTCGAACTATCCCCCCCGGCGTGGGATAGTCGGTGGTAGAGCGAGAAGCTCTACACCGTCCCCCCTTGAGCATCCTCAAGTGAGTGGCCCCCCAAACATTCAGAAGGAAGAGGAAGCCTCTGACGATAACGGCCATCACCTGACCGAGCTCCAAGCACCCAAACCGTGGAGGTGGGGCCGAAGATGCACGTCCCCTGGATGATCGAATAGCCACAATAGCGCTAGGTATAGGTCAAAGAGCATTATTACCGACATGGAAACCGGATGCCAATGAGGAAAGAGGCATAGATTCCGGATGAAGAACCGGCCGGGAAACAAAAAAAGCGAACCCCTTCGAATGTCCTTTCCAACCAGAACGTGATTCGTGATCGCCAAGAGCCGGTAGCCACAAGCTTTCTCCTTGCGACTTCCTACCTACAGTCAAAACTTCGATGCTATCTAGGGAATTATGAACTCTTGGTGGTGCGCAGCACCGACCGTCTCGTCATCGGTATGCACTCCCTTGAGTTGATGCAAAGTCCTCAGATCCACATCGCTGTTTACTAGTAAGATCGTGCAAGGCCAGAATCGTAGCGACTAGTTAGAAGGCAGGATCACAGGCTGGGGGGGCACATATTGATCTTGCAGATATCCGACTGAAGTTCACATTAGATCTTTCAAAAGTCTCGAGCCATTGATTGAGATCGGCTTGTGAGTGAAATTTGTCTATGAACACATAGGTATCAAACTGCTGCCGCGACCCTTCAGACCATACCTGGGCTCGCGAAGGACAGCTTTGGACCATAACCCCCCTACCCCTTTCGTCTTCGTCATCAATATCCACTCGAGCCAGAGCTCTCTTCTCAAATAATACAGAGGCTAATCTCCGCTTCTCACCCAGCTTCCCAAAACATTATGTCCAACCACAATATGTGACTAAATGTTCCCTCCAACTGCCTAACCATATGAATGAAAAGAGAAGAAGGCAACCCTCATCTCAAAGACGCCAGAGCATGAGGGTGAGAAGGGGAAAATGAATTGAAGAGAAATGGAAAACATAAAGAGTCGGGTATGAGTTGCCCTAGATCATCATCTCATTTCGTAAATCATAACTTTTTGTCGTCGTCAGATATTCCGGCCGTGATATATCCATAAAATCCCCAACTCGTCCCCTTGTAAGGAAAAACAGACAACCTTGTCCTCTATTAAGAGAGACAAAAGGTTAAGGGAGACATGATGCATTTTCCGTCTATAAGGTTTCTGTTGCTGGGAATGAACAATGTCGGCTTTTGACTTGCGGGCTCGTGCCCTATCAACAGGCTCTGGGTGAAAGTACAAAACGCCTGGAAATGGTAGTAGCTCGCGCAATAGTTTTGTGCGTAACTCGTAAAACATGATCATAAATTATAGACATGAAGGGCAAAAGAAAAAAAAAAGAAAAGAAAAAAAAGAAAAAGATTGAACTATTCATGACAAATAAAACGAGCAGCAGGTGTGCATTAGAGGGGTGACTCGGATCGTCGACGATTCTGGTCCCGGTGACGGAACTCTCTGAGGCGTTGGTTGATGTACGAGAGTCGGCTGGCTAGGTTCGCACGCGCAGCAGGGCCGTTGTTGGAGTCGTCGGCCAGTTGTTGGACCGTCGCAAATGGCCGCCGGATGGCGCCGAGGCTGAAGTTGTCGGGGTGTGAAAACCGGTTGGGGAACGAGAAGCTGGAGCTAGAGGCCGAGAACGGCGAGCCTAGCCTGGGTGGGGGCACATCGGGCAATGCAAGTTTTGCAGGGAGTTCCTGCGCGTTCTGGACTGGAGGAGCCGAGGAGATGAGCTCGGCGATGTTTGTGCGAGGCACGAAGAGTTCATCGTGGCGGTTCAGGCTGGTCGAGCTGAACTTGAGTTCGTCCCTGGCCGCATGACCCGCGGACCCATCACCGCCACTGATGGCGGCACTACCGCTCTCGCCCGCCATTGGGTCCGTCCAGAGGTCAGAGGCAAGGCTGGGTCGCTTGCACCTGCGCGGCTCGTTGGAGGCTTGACGTGACCGCCGTTTCTGCGTGTTGGACCGGCTCCTGGTTAGGCGGACTGGAGACTGTAAGCTGCGTCGCGGGCCAACCGTGGTCTGGAATTGCGGCGTCGACTTGGTCAACGAGAAACCCCCTGCCAATACACCCGATGAGCTGGGCCCATAGCTTCGGGCGATGAAAGGGGAGCCCAGCCGTCGACGTGTCTGCTCGGGACCTTCCACTTCAACGGTGGGAGTCTCGACGGGTGGCTGGAGAGTCGATTCTTCAGGCATAGGCTCCGAGGCCGAGCTTGTCAGCTGGGCCAGAGGTCCGGAAGGCTGCATGCATTCCGCCGTGCTAAGAGTGAGTGACATTTGCATGTCTTGTGCCGAGAAGACGGTTGGCGAGCGAAGCGGCGTCGACC